>Ga0224514_10000145_pt1 | contig 23750 bp, 41 predicted proteins | sample SF_May12_sed_USG_3_FD_169107 | JGI IMG/M metagenome (GOLD analysis project Ga0224514, IMG submission 169107) | Sediment microbial communities from San Francisco Bay, California, United States - SF_May12_sed_USGS_24 | ecosystem: Environmental > Aquatic > Marine > Sediment | place: USA... | reverse complement strand
GCGGCTGGATCAGGGCAAGCATGTATCTGCCCTGTAAGGAAAGGCGATTATTATTTAGTAGAATGTGGTACGGCATCAACAGTATATTGGCTTCCACTATTAGGCGCTTAAAATGCTTCGGGAATACAAACATAGCAATTATGACGAATTAACAGATATGTTAATCAATGAAGGTATTCCGGCCAATGAGCATGGGTTTGAAGAGTTTAAAACATATGTACTTCAAAACAGGCAGGAAGTTGAAGGGTTTTTTACATATAAATTTGAATATGAACTTCCTAATGTTGTCCATTTTTGTGTAAAGCCTAAATATCGAGGCTGTAAAAAAGCAGTTGAATTAGTTAAGTATTTAAAAACTATAGTTAAAAAAGAAGGATTAAAACAAATAATCTTTCATGCTGTTTGCGACAAAAAATACATAAGTAAGCTAATTGAAGGATACTTCAAAGTTAAGCCATACGCTGAACAAGATGGTAATAAGTTTTATATAGTGGAGGTATAACCATGAAAATATATACAGAAGTTGTAATAGATATGGAAACTTTAGAAGAAATAGAAGCTCATGGTTATGATTATGAAGGGCCGTTAATTAATTGTGGAAGTACTAATGTAACTACTCCTCCTCCTCCAGCTAAATCTCCGGAAGAGGTTCAATTAGAACGTATGCAATTAGAACATTTACAACGGCAAGAAACATTAACTAAGGAATTAGAGCCGTTTACATTAAAATCTGCAGGTCTTATCAGAGATGAAACTACTGGAGAATTAAGAGAATTAAGGCCGGAAGAGTTAGACATAGAAGAAAGAAGAAGTAGAGAAATCTTTGAAGCACATCAAGAAAGACAACTTGCTGCGTTAGCTGGAGAATTAGAAATTAGTCCTGCGCTTGAAAAAGATTTAGAAGATCGTAGGTCGGCGCTTGTTGCGGATTTAGAAGCTAGACTTGGGCCTCGATATATGGAAACTACTGCAGGGCAGGAATCAATAGCACAATTCGAAACTAGTAGCGAATTATTAAGAGAAGAAGCTCGAAGAGGACAAATATCTTCTGGAGAGCAAATATTATTGTCTCGTTTAGGAACTCAAACTGGAGTTCAACAAGCACAAGCAGGGTTATTTCAAGGCATTCCAAATTTTGCGCTCTCTACTGCTACAGGACAGGCATTAGCTCCATATCAATCATTTAGACAGCAACAATTTTTGACAGAAGCTGCAGGAAGACGACAAGAAGCACAACAAGCATCAGATATTTATGGAGCATTAATTGGTGCGGGAGGAACTGCTGCTGCGGGAGGATTATATGGTCTTGCTCTTGCATCTTCTAAAGAATTTAAAGAAGCAATTGCAAATTTATCAGAAAAACAAAAAGATGAAATTTTAAAAGATATTTTAGATATGGATTTCGTAACATATCAATATAAACCAGAAATGAACTTAGGAGATAAAAAGCACGTAGGAGTTATTGCTGAAAATGTTCCTGAACAGCTTGTGACAAAAGATAAAAAACAGTTAGATGGAGTTGACAACCTCGGATATTTGTTTATTGCGGTACAGCATATTCTTACAGAACTGGAGGCGATTAAACATGCCTAGAAGCGGAATAGCTAGGGGGATTGAACAAGCAACTAGCACTTTAGAAAGAGCATTTTATGCCGGAGCGCAAGCCAAGCAAAAAAAAGAACAACTTTCACAACAGCAACTTAATGAAGAACTAAAAAATCTTAAGTTTAATTATAATTCATTTATGGAAATGGCTAAAAACGCAGAATCTCCTCAAACGAAAAGAATGTATACAAATAAAGCTCTTTCGGCTTTTAACCTCCACAATCAAAAAGCAGGAGTAGATATTCAATTACCGCAAGAGTTTAGTCAAAAGCAATTTGATACCAATGAAAAAACAATAATGAATGCTATGACTTCTTTTGGAAATATATCAAAGAAAAATTTAGAAGGAAAGATGGACCCTACTCAATCGCTAAATGAAATTAATGCTGTTTATTCACAGGCAAGACAGGCGTTTATTGATGTCCCTGAAGAAATAGAAGAAGAATTTGGAGCGGTAAAACAACAAGTACAAAGAGCAAAAAGCGCCCAGGCACTACTTCCTACGTTACGAGATAAATTTTCTAAAGAAGATATTGACCGGCTAATGCCTCAATTAATTGCCGGTGGAGAATCTGCCGAAATCGCAAGAGAAGAAATAGATCGAGCGTTAGAACCGGCAAAGCCTCCAACTAAGGCCGGTATTCAAGCACAATTTCTATCTGATGCATTAGAAGGTAAAATTGATTTTAAAAATTTAACTCCTGGACAGCAATTTCTTAAACGAACAATGGAAAAAGCTGGAACAACTATGAGATTTGACCCAGAAACTGGTCGGCTTACTGAATTCAAAATCGGCGAGACTGCAGAAATGGCTCCTGGAAGAGAAATATCAAAACCCGTACAACGGCAAGTTCAAGAAGGTATGGTACAAGCAAAAGAAGAAATTCGGGAGTTTAACCGATTATTAGAAAAACCGGGAGAGGTAAAAGAATTAACTGGCGCTCTTAATAGATTACAAATATGGTATGAAAGATTAGGTGATTGGGTAACTAATGGCTTAATAGATTCAGAAAAAGCAGAAAAAGATAGCGATTTTAATACTAATCTTAAATTATTGAAATTAAGATTTAGACGAGCAATGACTGGCGTTGCTTTTAATCCGGAAGAAAAGAAAGAATATGACGAATTATATCCTAATCTTGAAAGAGATGGGATTAAAATAACAATGGCTAAAGTTAGGGCAATGAGAAATATTGACCAAAGAAGAATTAGTACCGGCGCAGAAATTCTATCTGCAAATGATTTCTTGCTTTCGTTTTCTAACGAAATTGGAAATGAATTACAAAATGCAGGAAAATCCCCTAGAGAACTAGATACAACTCCAGATAGACAACCTGCACAGACTCCTGTGCAAAAATCACCAGTTGACTTAAATCAATTCTGGAGGTAACAAAAATGCCATTCGATTTAGAAGGTGCAAGGCAAACTGGTGCTTCCGATCAAGAAATTCTTAGCTTTCTTGCAGAAAGTAAGCAATTTGATTTAGAAGGTGCAAAACAAGCTGGTGCTTCCGATCAGGAATTAATTACTTTTTTATCTGAACAAGAGCGGCCTGAACCATCGAAACAGCCAACCGCACCCACTCCCGAACAACCACAAATACCACAAGGCTTTGAAGCACTTCAAGAAACTGGGTTAATTCCGGAAAGATTAGCCCCCGTCCAATTAACTCCGGAACAAATGGAATTTGCTGGTGGTGCAGCCGGTGGAATAATTGGTTTTTCATTAACTGGAACTCCTGTAGGAAGCAGTCTTGGTAGTATTTTACTTGCTTCTGCAGGAAAACAAATAGGTCGATTAGTTACAGATACTCAACCGGAAACTCCTGCTGATATAGCTTTAGTTGCTATTGATGATGTTTATGAAGCTACAAAAGGAGAAGCCCTTGGGTTGGTAACAGCAAAAGGACTTGGAGCTATCCCAAAGATTTTTACTCAAAAAGGCCGGTTAGACCTTATTGAAACAGTTGCCGGAGAAGCTGAAAATATCGGCTTAAAGCCAGGTAAAAAAATTACTGAAAAAATAGAATTCTTAAGAGGGTTAGAGCAAGAGAAATTGTCAAGAGCGTTAGCGGCTGAAGAATTGGGTATTAGATTAACTCCTGCTGAAGCTACCGGTGGAACTTTGTTTGGAAAAACTGAAGATATCCTAAAGAAATTCTTTACTAAACAATTCAGTAAATTTGAACAGAAGCAATTTGCTAAGTTATTAGAACAGCGTGAAAAGTTAGTTAATGATGTTTATACCGGTGCCGCTAAAGATATAGATGCTGAAAAATTAGGGTTAGATATCCAAACTCAGATAAATAAAATGCTGAAAGATCGAGTTACAACTAATGATCTTATTTTAAATCGAATGAGGAATTCAGTCCTTAAAGTTTTTGGTAGTGACGAAACATATGAAAATCTAGGAAAAACCGGCAAGCAGTTAATTGAGCAACGAGGTAAAGAATTACAGCGTGTAGCTACTAAATTCTATAATAAGGCGGCTGAATCACTACCTAATAAATTAGAATCTGAAATCCCTATTGAAAATTTCCGCAAAACAGTTAATGAAATAATAGAACATGAAGCCAAAATACTACCTGGACTAAGAGAACGTGCGGATATTATGGATAGATTTAAAAGCCTGCAAAGATCATTAACTCCACAAGAAGCTCCTCCTGTAGAATCTGCTATATTAGGGCCTTCTGGTCTTCCGGCACAAATCACGCCAGGTAAAATCTCGCAAAAGACTTCAATGACTCTGGCAGAAATCAATAAGACACGTCCGGCCATAAATAAGATCATTGACGATGTAAGCACGTTTTTGGGCGAAGAAACTATTAAGAAGGGCACTAAGAAGGCCATTCCGTTTTTCAAGCTTAAGGAAGCTCTCGATAATGATGTAGCCGCATATGCTAAGTCTGTTGGAGGAAAAGCGGAAGAACTTCTTAAAAAAGGAATTCAATATTCAAAAAGAAGATTTGATTTCTTTGATACTTCAGTTATTAAAAAGGCGTTAGCGGCTGAAGATGATGACGTTTTAAAAATACTTATTGATAAGCCTGGAAGGGTAAGTTTCATAAAGAAAGAATTGGGAGAAAAGGCATTAAATAAATTTGCCAAAAAGAGAATTCAGGAAATATTCGATACTGGTGAAACTTTCGATCCTAATCAAGCGCTTAAAAATTTCAATAAATATGGCGATGATTATATGACTCGGCTCATAGGTAAAAGCGGAGTTGACGATATTAAGAATGTAATAAATTCCGGAATAACTAGAAAAACAGGCGCTCAAATGCCTAGAGTTTTGTATGGCCGGACGTTCTTAAAGACCTTACAAGATTCAAAAACACCAGCTAAATTTAGTGACGTGGTTTTTAGAAAAGATAACGCTCAGAATGTTCGGCGCGTATTTAAAGCTATGACCGCCAGGGGAAGAAAAGATATTATTGATGATTTGCAAGCTACTTTGATAGAAAAAATCTTGCCTATAGATTCTGTTACAGAAACTATAAGCCCAAGAGGAACAATAAAGGCCCTTGAAGAATCAATTGGCAAGGCAACTCTAAATGAAGCTTTATCAATGCCTCAAAGAAATTCTATAGATGCTTTCGAGAAAGTGTTAAGAGCTAAAGCAGTAAAAGATGTAGGGAAAAGTGATATTTCTGTAATTATGCGTGCAATTTCATTTTTTACTGAATTGCCTCCGTTAAACTTTATAGCGAAGGCATATCTTTATCCAAATGTTACAAAACGGCTTACTAAGACAATAAGTGTGACCCCTACTTTGGATCATCCTAGTGTATTAAAAGAAATAGGTAGGGCAGCAGCTATTATTCTCCGCAAAGATAATGAGAACCAACAGGAAAAGATACAACAGCAGATTAAGGAGTAAGTTATGCCCGTAACGGTCCGGAGAGGAAAAGGAAAGCGGCCCTGGAAAATTGTAGAAAAATCTACCGGTAAAATCAAAGGTAGTTCTGTTAATAAAGCAGATGCAGAATCTTCAGCACGAGCAATTAACGCTTCTTTACATGGCTGGAAGCCTAAAGGTAAAAGACGGATAAAGAGATAATATGCGAAAGATTAAAAAAATTATTGTTCATTGTTCAAATAGTCCTTTTGGATGCTATAGACTCATTGATAAATGGCACAAAGAACGTATCCCCCCGTTTGATAGTTTTGGCTATAACTATTTAATTTTAAACGGATATCCGTTTTCCACAAAAGAACATATAACTATTTTAGATGGGCATATAGAACCTGGTAGACCAGAAAGCATGATTGGAGCGCATTGTTTTGGCTATAATAAAAACAGTATTGGGATTTGCCTTATCGGTCTTCCGGGAGAATTTACGAATGCTCAAAAAGTTAGTTTTAAAGCGTTATCAAAATCTATAATGCATCGGTTTGGATTGAGCGCAAGTGACATTTATGGACATAATGAATTTAATGCCAATAAAACATGTCCGGGAATAACAACTAATGAATTAAGAAATCTTATACGAGGCCAGTTATGAGCGAAAATACCCGTGATGATCTTATGGAAAAAATTGATAGCTTGCGGCTAGAGCAAGCAAAGTCTCATGATTTTAGTCATAAAATAATAGAAACTTTAGCTAAACAAAGTAAAGATATAGAATATTTATGTAAAAATAGTAATAAATTAGAGGTTGGATTATGGGGAAAAGAAGGAACCGGCGGCTTATTGGAGCGCATACAAAAAGTTGAAAAAACTATATATTGGCATAAAGGTTATTTAGCCGCCGGTGCAATCTCATTTACTGCATTATTATCTTGGCTTATAAAACGATGCCTGTGTTAACGGCAAAGTTCATATCTCTCTACAAAAAATACATAATTTTTCTTGCTTTTATTGTAATTGTATGCCAATTCCAATTGCTTTACGTAAGACAATGTATCAGGAGCTTTGTTAAGCCGTGAAGCTTGAAGCTTAATTTGTTCCATCATTCTGTCATGATTATAATCGCTGTGTTTGATTATCCGGTGACATGCTCTCAAGAAGTAATTATGCCGCCAGAAATCTATATATTCAGCGAGGTCCAGAATCTGTTTTACGTAAATATTTGCTTTATCTAAATCTTTAATTTTAAATAACCCATCCCTAAATGCCGTAATTTTTCTACTACTTTCTATATTATCGTCTAACAAAGATGTTGCAAATAATATGGGGATCTCATAATGTTCAGAAAACTCTTTTGCGAGAATGTATTCCTGATTTCCCCTAGCTACAAAATATTTTAAATAATCATCTATTTTCCAGTCTCTTCGATGATGATTAATAATGCTAACATGTTCTATATCCATAGTATACGAAATAATGTAGTAAATAGGGACTCTTAATCCTCTAGCGGCCTGATATCTATGCTGACCTTCCAATATTAGAAACTGATCGTTGTCGATTGGCTTGACAACAATCGGTAAACAATGTAAAAAATTATGTTTCTTAATTGTTTTCATAAGGTCAGTAACTAATGACCCGTTTAATGTCCTATTTCTATTGTCAAAAATAAATCTACTATAATCTTTACTTTCGTGAATCTGTAAATCAATTTTTTCATTGCTCATTTTGTTCTCCATTTTTTGTGGTTAAATATATTTTTGGCCCCTGAATTCATCTGAAAAATATACTAAATTGTTTCTTTGGCTTTTAAAATTATAAAGTTCTTCCAAATTTCTTAAATATGATAACGTATCAGGACATCTGTGAAGCTTAGTAGAACAAAAATCTAGTTTTTCCAGCATTCGTTTATGGTCATAGTCCTCCCTTCTAGTTATAATAATTAATGCCCTCACAAAATGATTATGTTTATAAAAATCTATATACTTACGAAAGTCTATGAGATTTTCTGCTACATTTTCGGCAAACTCTAAATCTTTTAAAATAAATTCTCCCTCTCTAAAGGCGGCGTAACTATTTGTTGATCCAAAAGTTCGTGATGTCATTTTAATAGATTCACTAACTTTAAAGCCATACTTATCAATAAATTGTTGAAATTGTATATAGGGCAACTTTCCTTCTTCTGCATAATAATTAAGATAATCAGATAAAAACCATTTCTCATTAACACTGTTTACCTTTGGAACATTTTTCATAGTCATTGACTCAGAAATTAAATAATGAATCTGGTATTTAAGTTTTTTTGCCGCTTGATAACGATGTTGTCCATCTAAAATTGCTAATTTATTTTCTCCTTCAACTGTTATATTCATAACAATTATTGGATATAGATTTAAGAAATTGTTTTTCTTAATAGCTGATGCCAAGTTCTCTACATGACTTTCTTTAATTTTTCTATTTTTACCTAATACCACAAACAATTCATAATTTTCCGTTTTTGATATCTGCATTTGTTGTCTCCAAAAGGGAGTTATTCTATAAATTCGAATAACTCAATAGTAATAGTTTTCTGCCCACATTTTTTAGGTCCTGGGCACATATTTTTTCTTTTAATCCTTTTCCCTCCTTTACAGTTGCCACAAATGTCACAGGCATATATTCTGCGGCTTCCGTCATGAGATTCTATCTGGTTATCATCAGTGATAATTCTTGCTTTTTGAAGCCAATCTTCAGGCCCACAATAAAGATTTGATAAATCAGGAACATTCCCACTTCCTCTTATCCACGGCCCTGTAAACGTAAATTTCGCATGAATTGGCACAGTTATAGTTTTTGGTCTCGGCGAAAAATATATAAAGTCTAATGCAAATTTCTCAATAGTTTTATATTTGTCACTCGCAACCGGAAACATCTTTTTTGTTTTCCAGTTCATTCTCATTTGCTTGCTATTCTTTAGAACTGGCGGTTCTACAGGAACAGCTATTTTGTATAGGTTGTCCATTATTCATAGCATCTTCCTCCGTTTTTTCGTTAAATTTTTCTTCCGCTAGGAGTTCAAAGTCTTTTTTTATACAAGGATAACAAACTGCTTCCCTGGCGCAGTTAGGATTTTTTATATAACAATTTTCCTGATCGGTATAAAGAGACAACCGCATTGCCATTAAATCTATGATTGTATTCTGAAAAAGAACTATTTTCTCCAATAAAACGCCTAAGTTATAGATTATTTCACAAATGCTTTCTTTACTTTCCATCATTCCCCCTCCCGCCGACTATGCGCCTACTAATTATTTGTTAGAAAACCATTCAAGATTCTGCACGCCTAATGATTTTTCTACCTCTTGCTTGGCTTGGTTTCTATCGTCATATTCACCTTCAAATATAATCTGTTGATTACCAGTATCGGTTTTGATAAATTTTTGTGCGCTGAATTTCCCATCCGCATTTTCCCCAATCATCACCAAATATCGGAAATAATCTTTTATTCGTAATTCTGAAAATATTTTTCCTTTCTTGTTTTTTTCTTCAATCCATTCAACCTCGATCATTTTTGCCATCATTTCTCCTTTTTATTACGATTGCCTACTATGCGCCTACTAATCAATATAACAAAATTGTTATATTGATTAAGTTGTTAATAATAAATGCCGTTATGCTGTTACTTTCCTTCCGGCATTAGGACAAGAAATCCTAAGTGTGGTTTTCAATCATTTCTAAAAACAATAAAAACGTATACACATTGCAATAACTCCCAAGATAAACCCAACTACAATACCACATAAATAAATAATTAATATTTCTTGGTCTCTCTTCGTCATCATCCCCCCAAGTTATTAAGAAATCTTTATCCAAAGATAAACAAATAGTGCTATTGATGTTAATATTGCTATAGTTTCAATCATTTTTTTGCTTCCAACAATTTGTTTATCAAGGAAATAATAAATAGGTGTCCCAAATTTGTCCCATCTTTTTTCAGCCGATTTTTTAACTTTTGAAGTTAATGCATATTCACAATTTTTGCCTTTATTACAAGTTTTCCAATGGATACAAAAAGTTATATCTCGATAACAAATCATTTTTTGCCATTGATAAAATTAGCGAGATCTATATCTTTATCTTTTTTTGCCATTGATAAAAATACCTCGTAAACTTTTAAATTTGCTCTTGATGTGATTATTAATTTATCTATTAACTCCAATAATAGAGTTTTATCGTGTTCCAACTTCTTAACTAATTTCTTCTGATCGCAAGTTGTGCAATTTTTCTCGTCTTTCAATATCCCTCCCATCAGCAACCCCTAACATATAAATTATTGTAAACTGCTTGTCATCTTGTGTAATTTTAGTTTTCAGGGTTTTTATTTTTGATTTTAATTTTTTTATTTCTTTTTGTAGCTGGTCTCGTTCCGGGCAAGCATGACAAGTTTCTTGTGACATTTTTATTCCTCTTTTAGCTGGCGTGCTTTCTCAGTTAGTTGTTTTAATTAGGCGTGCCCGGTTTTTACCGCCCCAGAAAATATTATCTATTTGCATAACCTTAACATCAGCGCCCCCAAGCAAATCAAGATCATGCTGACTAAGCCAAAGGAAAGGATTACCTTTTATATAATTTCGCATAATTGTTTCAATGTTATAGGCTGGCATATAGCTCGTTAGGCTGTACTGTTTGTTGCAACATAAATAATTCATAGGGCTATTATTTACAATTTGGGACTTGTCCATTGTCCCAAACACACGGCATATAATGGGCCTTTGTTCATAATTTGAGCAACCATTTTCGCTTTTAAATATACATTCCATTTTTTCGATTGAGTTTTCACGAACAGGTTCTCCCATCTGCCTAAGCTCCCATAAAGTCATAGGAACCGGGCCACAACATTCTGTGCAACCATGAATACACGTCACATCTATGATACGCTTTCTAAGAGATTTAACAATTCTTGCTTGTTGTTTTATATTCACTAAACCTCCTTTTATAAATATTTTTCAAATAGATAGATAGCAAATCCAATAACAAAAAAGATAAAAAACGTAGCTAATGTTATGCCAAAGAAATATTTTAAAAACTCAAACATTATTCACCTCGTGAGAGCTGTTTTAAGCGTGTTGTTTTATTCATGCGGATACCAACCTACTTGTTTTTGTCTTTTTTGCCATTATTCGGCTTCTCGTGAAGAATATGGCGTATTTTAGGTTTCGGTAATGACCGTATTGTGCGTTGGATGAAACTTCTTATCTCCCAGGGTGCTTTTGAAGCTTTATAAATTAATTTGCGTGGGATTCTCATTGTTAGCCCTCCTCGTCTTGCTCGGTGATAATTTTATAGCCGGTTATACCGAAAATCTCTAAGTCAGTTATTGCCCTTATCAGGCATTCCTGAATTATCACATGATAGTTTTCCTCAATCCAGTTTTTGAATAGCACGTTTGGAACTTCGATAATTAAAAATCTTTCTGGATCAAAGTCAATCGCCCTTATCGGGATAAACCAAGTTTCAAATGCTTCTTTTGTTAAGTCTTTGTGTTTTTCTATTTTCTTTAAAATTTCAATAAAAAGCGTTTCTGCTCTTTTATTTATTTTTCTATTATTTTTATATTCTTTAATTATTATATTATTAGGGGATTGTAAACCTGTGTTTTTATTTGAGTTCCCGCTTCCGCTCCCTATCTGCTCCCTATCTGCTTGGGTAGTTGCCTGTCCAGTTGCCTGTCCAGTTGCCTGTCCAGTTGCCTGTCCAGTTGCCTGTCCAGTTGCCTGTCCAGTTGCCTGTCCGTTTTTTGGATAAGCATATAATTCTTTCCAATGTCCTGCTCCCTTATATTTCAATATTTTAAATTCTGTTTTTGAATGTTGATTTTTACCAGGTTTTACGGTTAAATAAACACCTTCTAATTTATGTTTTACCGCCGATAAAACAGTTTTATAATTCAAATCTAAGTGCAATGCTAAGTCCGATAATGATATTTTTAGTGTGCCTTTTTTATCTCCTTTGTATGTAGCTTTTAATAAAATATAAGAATAAATAAAATATGCAGTAGCACCCATGTGGGGCATGTGTTCGAGAATTCCTTTAGAGAGGGGGACAAATCCTACCTTTTCTTGATCTGACATATTTAGCCCTTTTGATCTTTTTCAGCAGTGTATATTTTATTAAATAAATCATTTAGGAGGGTTATTTTTTTATTTTTACAAAATCTTTTATAAGGCTCCGAACCATGTCAGACATAGTTTTCTTGTGTTCCCAACATGCGTTTTCAAACTCAGTTTTTAAAGATATAGGAATATCAAATCTTAAAGATGTTTTCCCTTCGACGGGCAAGTTTTTTTTCAAAGTCATAGGCATTTTATTCTCCTTTTTGCGGTATTATGATGTAAGTACATTACGTCTTGTAATTACATTTTATCATTAAAAAAAATATTGTCAATATCTTTAAAATAGATGGTTGCTACTAGCAAATAATGTAGGTTACAGGAAATCTATTCACAGGGTTATACAAGGGTTATCCACAGATTAGGAGGTCATTCTTTTTATGATGTATGGGGGGTGTATTTATTTGAAATAGTAGTTGGGGGATCTAGCCTGACCCCCCAACAGTATCAGGTTAAAAGAGCCGGATTCGAACCGGCACCAATCAGATTACAAGTCTGAGGCTCTACCATTGAGCTATCTTTAAGTAAATAGATATGTAGTATTTTTTTGTTAACTATTCTGTATTAATTTGGTTTCCTTCGCTCCTCCTGGACCGGATATCATATACAAATAAAAATTTATTTGCATATGGCATCCGGCAAGGGAATTGAACCCTCAGCTAAGGTAAAACAGAATAAAAACGCTAAAACACTATATTTAGTTTTAATTTACAGAGGCAAAAATTTAAAGATAAGTGCTACGTTAATCTAAGTTTTAGTTTTAAATTACCTCCGATGTTATAAAATTCCAAAGTTTAGAACCAATTTCTGCCGGTACAACTATTTCTTGGTTAGCTCTTGCTCGTGCCTTTTTTACCGCTTTTATAAGTTTGTCTATTCTATTAAGGAGTTCTGCTTTGTCTGCGGAAGTTATCATTCCACACCAAACTTCTTCTTTATATTGTCCTACAGGTGTATCTTTTGAAAATTCACGAATTTCTGCCGGATGCTCTTTAGTAGCGGGAACAATTATATTATAATCCATAATTTTTTCAGTTTTCAAGGTTAATCTCGGCTCTTCTACACGATAAACACCTTTTCCTATTGCGTTATCTTTTATCCATTGAACCCCTAATCCTAATGTCGGTATTGAAACAAATATGTGTCGCCAACTAACAAGTTTTGTTTCAAGAGTTAACAAAAGAGTTGCCGGGACATCTTTTAAAATGGTTTTCCCACCAATTATAAGATCTGCCTTTGCTTGTTGATTTGTAAATTCTTTTTGTGCAATTGCGTCAAAATGTTTAATTAGAAATTTTGAAGTATATTTCAATCTATCAGGAACAGTAGTTTCTAATTTGCGCAGTGAAAAACCAGAAATTTCTTCAACTTTTCGGCTTTCGTCAAACATTGTTAAATTCTTTTGACTGCCAATAAAAAGTTCACGTCTTTTTGAAAAATCGTGGGTTGTTTCCTCAACTATTTTTTTTGCTTGATTTTCCAAATCTCTATCTACTGCTAGGATTTCATGTAATTGTGAATCATTTCCTTTAGACATAAAGCCTCCTTTTTAATGATTTAATTATAATATAACAAACTTTGCAATATATGCCAAGGGTTAATATATTTCGTTTACTACCTGAAGATAGCCGTCAATTGCATCCTTTATCATTTCAAGAGCTTCTTCCCTCGTATCCCCTTTAGAATCACAACCCGGCAATTCCGGACATTCAACCCAATATCCAACTTCTTCTTTGTTGGTGTGTAAAACAACATCGTATTCTTTGCCGTTAACTGTAACTTTTGCCCTGTTATGTCTATTATTGTGAAATTTTATTACATCATTCATAATATCATTTATCTCAACTTTATATGTAAAGCGAGGGTTTTCTTTATTTTCTTTAAAAATGAAAAATAAAGTACATGCAGGAATAGAAGCAATAATTCTTAAATCTAATTCTTTAACCTCTCCAACTTCTGTATGTAAACATAATAATTTTTCTGTAAATTCTTTAATCTTCATTTTCTCTCCTTATTAATGGACGGTTTCTACCCCTATGTAGAATTCCTCGGCAAATTATTTCTCTCTAACTAGTATTGTTGCCTACTCCTCCCTTCCCGCCCATATAATTAACTTAAGTTATCTAGCTCTATTTTAAGTTCGTCCCGATAAGCAGACATAGATGCTGTATTGGCATATATTTCCTCGGTACAAGTAAAACCTATTTTGCCCATAACGGCTATGAAATCAAAAGCTTTACTTCGTGCCGCAATTTCAGCGGTTAATTTTGAGATTTCTTTTTTTAATTCGTTTCCATTGCCGTTAAAAAGGCTTTTTTGCTCTTTTTGATCTTTTTTTAACGTATCGCCACCAGGCTTTAGCTCTCCTTTTTCTGGTTGTTTAGTGGTTGGCTTAAATTTAGCCTTCGCTGGTTCTGGTTTGTCTTCTGGAATATCTTCTTCTACTTCAAGCTTGCTATTTACAACATCTTGCCAAGTAGTTTCTCCTTCTTCAATCGCTTTGAAAATCTGCCGGAGCTTATTTAATTCAGCCGGAGAAGTTGTTTCTATAGGGTGTTCTATGTATTTAGTTAGAGTTTCCTCCGGAACCCCTATAGATAGAAATTTTCTGATAATATTACTTCTAAAATCAGCGATATTTTCTTCGCTAAAGCCTAATCTAATTGTTTTTCTGATTTGTTCTTCTACTTCAAGCTTTATGTGATAAGGAATTAGCTGTAAAATTAAATTCCTTCGAGCCTTAGATATTTGTGCGCCCATTTTCGTATTGAATTCATCGTCAGTTGCCCAAACTAAAAAGACCGTTTCTCCATAAGAATTAGAGCGTTCGCTAATAATATCACGTCCTTTACCGTTTTTCCGTTCCACAATCTTTTTCACGGTAATTTCTTCGCACAGCATTGTATTAGTTTGGAGATCCAGAATCATTACAAGCCTTTTTTGCTTTTCCTTATCGTCATACGTTGTGAGCGTTCTGGTTTGAATATTTCCCCAATAAGTAAGCATCATTTCAGCCGTTCTTATACTTAAGCCTTCAATATGAGCTTCCTCCCACCGACCACGGCTATTTTTTTTCTTGCCTACGGGTTTTTTATACATAGCTTCCAAGGCAAATGGCAATCTCTTACAGGCGTTAACCATAGATTCTATAGCGGTATCTTCCTTCCTCGGACGGTTAATTGCTACCGTGAAAGATGCCTGTATCATTGCTACTTCCCGCTGTGATTCGGAAGAGGTAGCCAACTGATAATCGTTATTTTGTGCGTTAGATTGCATTGCTAAACCGTTTTCCTGTGTTGCTAAATCTTTATTCATAATTTAATCTCCTTTTTAAGAAATTGCATAAGTTTTTTTACCTCTAAAATACGGACATAGGTCAGTGTACCCGCACCAGGAAGCTGAACACCACCATCCCTTAGTACTAGCTGGCATAAAGATACCTTTTTCTATAGAAATTGCGAATATTTCTAAATATTTTTCAAGAATTCTGGTGTGGTGGTCAGTTCTCGAAGTTTCAAAGCATTTATAAACAGGCTTTTTGTTCTTAACAAGTGTATCCTGTATGATTTTCTTAGGTTTCTCTCCAAAAAATGCTTCGTAAGCAACGTTATAGATAGTATATTGTAAACTTTCGTCTATTTCGGCCTGAGAAGGAGTTTTTCCTAAGTTTTTTAAGTCTCGAAATAGAGTTTTTTCCACAATATCGGTAGTTCCAGCGATATTAAATGGGTAATTATCCATTTCTAAAACCCAACTCCATTCGATATGGTTAGCGGATCGAGGCTGAATAACTGGGGCTAAGGTATTGTGATATAATTCTCCGAGCTTCATTGTAACATCAATAGCTTCTCCTTTGGTTTTCTTCAATCCGGCCTTTGCTTCTTTTTCGTTAAGAAGGACTCCTCCCTGCCATTCTTTTTCGAATGCGTCCCTAGTTGTATCCTTTACCTGCTCTAACTCAAAAAGCTGTCCATCGTTATTAACTTTATAAGTTAATTCGTTATCCTGTAGCTTATGAACGGCTTTTCCGGTAATGTTAGCAATACCAGGTGGCCTAATTATCCCTTGATTATAGCGAAAATCAAATTGTATCCCGCATTTTAAAAGAGTTTCAATCATAGACGTATGGACATTATTCTTTTGTGGGTTCAAAAGTATCCTCCTCCTTTACTTTAAAGTACATTATGTCGTTAGTTTCGTTACATCTATATGTAGTTAATCCTAATTTCTCCAATATATTTATGTGAAAATAAGGGCAAATTATGTTAAGTTTTTCTCCTATTTCAGAAGCTCTGCTTTCTCCGTTAAGCAAAAGAAAAATATAAATTGTTAAAGCATCTAGAGTTAATTTAGACATAAAAGAAATTATTGTTCTTGGCATTAAAGCAAATTCTTTTTCTGGTGGCATAATAGCTCCTTAAATTTTAATTTTAGTTGATGTTTCTCCTTCTTTCCCGGCCTCTTTTTTCATAAAGGCCGTGGCTTTTCCAGAATACATGAATTTAAAATGCGCCCCAAAGTCAATTAAATTGGAGTATAATTCGTTCAATCTATCTGTACCGGATAAATGCTCACATTGTTTTGCCACAATTGAAATACTAATATCAATGAATTCGTCTAGCGGCAAACCAAAATCGTCCTTTTTTAAAACCTCTTGAATGTGAAATAATAAGGTTTTAAGCTGGTTATTTTCTTGATTAAGCGTGTGATTCATTGTTATGACAGTATCCAATGGCTTAGAACCTTCAATTAACATTGAGGGATGAACACTAAAACCATTAGCGAGCTTTATTAAGGTCTTAAGTGTTACGTTTTTTAGCTTTCCCTGTAAAATCCGGTTTAAATATTCTCGTTTAATATCGCTTTTTTTAGCAATTTGCGCTTGTGTAAGTTTTGATTCTTTTAGTAATTCCTGTAATTTCTTTTCTAAAAAGTCAGCCATGTAACCTCCCTTTCTTGACAATTAGTTTATTTTACGGTAGAATTAATTGTTGTTTGTTGTTTTGTCGTGAGGACAGAAGGCAAAAAGGGCAACCGTTATGCGGTTGTCCTTTTTGTTTTATTATGTGTTATCGCCTCTATTTTTTTTCATCTCGATATCGTCCTTATATTTGAAATAAATCTTGAAAATTTCCAGAATAATATCTGATGCCGCCGTACTTCTAACTTGATTAAGTTGCATAAATTCACATGCTAGTTCAAAAAATCCCGCTGAAAGAGAGATATAAATATTTGTAAAAAGTACTATTTGGTCTTCTGTTGATAGTTTGTTGTTGGTAAGTTGTTGTTGTATTTTGTCAATACAAAACACACCTAAATTTTCAACTATTTCCCTCCCAAGCTCTTTATGTTTGTCAGCATTAAACTCGTTTTCCACATAAAATCCTTTCTAATTAGCTATCTGGTTGTGAGGGCAAACAAAAGGCGGTTTTAAGGCGCAATCAATTACGTACCGATTAAAGCTTTTTCCGGCCTTTTCCGCTAATTGTTTAATCTTTTCTTTTTCGTCTTTCGGCATACGTAAGGTATAACATACGTAACTTTTTTCGTTTCCCAAAACAATCTCCTTTAATCGTTTCGAATGTATGATATAAAATCTTTACATGGGGAAGTACAATCTTTTTTGTGTTCCGGTGTGCATGAAGAACAAGGGCATTCATCACAAGTGATTTTATAGTCAAGATATTTACAGGCTTTGTTTTTCACGGCACATGATTTCAAAATTAACTCCTTTCTTTGCGTGTCGGTTCGCCTTTTTTTTCTGGCATAAAACTTTGTTAATTTGCCTACATAGTTGGCTGTATTCTTCTGGCGATAACCTAAATCTTGCATGAGATCGGCATCTATATAAATCTGGAATACTCATTTTTTGCAAGTCTTTCAAATTTTCTTTGTAAATTCTGTGTTTTTGCCGGATTTTCTCAATTGTTTTAAACATTTGTTGTTTTCCTTTTCGTGTGAGGTAGAAAAAGTTAACGTTTATAAATAAAAATTACGTCTTGTCATAATCCCCCTTAATAAGATTTAATGTGGGTAATTTCCGGCGCACATGGGCAAGAAATACCATTTATTTCGTCATTTTTACCGTTATGATAGCACCATACATGCCATACAATAGCGCATTCTTTAGAATCAAATTTTAGGTCTGGACAATCGCTTGATTTCCAATATTCCGGTAGTTCTACATCGTCACCACATTGCTCGCACTCGTATTTGTATAAAGTTAGTTTTTGCGCTTTTCCGTTATATCTTCTAGCTAACTTATATGCCTGATTTCGGCCATATAATGCGATCGTTTCATCTAAATATAGTAAAAATCAGTTTGAAGAGGAAATAGTCTTATATTCTGGATTGTTTTGGTCTAATTTTACCGCATAGCCAAATTTAATTGGCTCAATTATTTTCCCATTTTCGTTAAAGTAAAGAATTTCGTTCCGGCCTTTTTTATCTAAATCAGTGATATTTATTATTGTTGCCCAATTTGCATGATTGTCACAGATTTGCATTCCGGCAGTTATGTCTAATTTGTTATCTTTAATTGAAATTGATATTATTTGTTGCGACATTTGTTGTTTGCTCCTGTTTTGTTGTGAGGATTTTCTTAAACTGGTGGGAGTTTCGGCTCCCAATTGCCGTAATTAACACATTCGGCGCATATTTCGTTGGTTATGACTTCATGTTCAAAAAGACAACTGCTACAATCTTCTTGACAACATTCGTCAGCCTCTGTATCAGTGGAATATATAGCTCCACAACTCATACATTCGTAATTGGTATTCATAAAAGTCCTTTCGTTATAAGAGGTTATTTGCCATAAACTAATATGCTTACTATTTCGTTAGTGACCTGTTCTATTCGATTAATATCTTTTAAAAAAAGAGGAAGCATGTTTAAAACTAAAACACCTGCTGTTCTAGGATCAAAAGTTTCAATTAATTTAACAAATTCTTTGGTTTGTCCATCTAATAATAATTGTCGCAATGAATGTATTATTGGCTCTAAATCATGGTATTTTTTAGTTTGTTTAGCTCTTGACTCTTGCATTTTCAATGTTTCCTTTCGTTGGTTAGTGGTTAAATACTTAACCCGGCCTTGGAACGTATCCAAGGCTAGGCAAAGCAATTATCCGGCTAAGTCAAACCAGTATGCGACATTTATTCCTAACACCCAAGTATCAAGGTTTAATCTACCATCAATGGTTTCGGTAGTTGTTGTCAAAGAAGCTTTCGGGTTGTTCCAGACGTATTTACCAGTTAAGTCAATGGTAAATTCAGGGGTAAACTCGTAAGTTATCCCTGTTATAAGCTCATATGAAAAGGAACTTTTAACGGACAACCCTAAGTTTGCGCCTTGATTATTGGCTTGGCTAATAGCGTCCCCGTCTGTCATGTGGTTCATAGAATACCCGGCACCACCACCAAAATTAAAAGATGTTTTCTCACATAATGGGAATTGTTTGACTGCGGATAACATTAACCGTTCGGTAGTAAAATCACTCCCGTGTCCAGTTGTGACAATTGGAGACTCAATTTCAATTGCTCTTTTGGTGCGTTCGTAAAAAGCGGATATGATATACTTGCTATCAGTTTTATATGAAATCCCCAAATTATAACCGGTATCCGCTTGCGGTTCACAGGCTACACCGTTAATTGATGTGTCCGTGTCGGTGTAGTAGACAAGGCCACCAGTAAAACCCAATTGATCGGCATGTGCCGTACTACAAAATAATAAAATCCCTAAACATAATAAAAGCAATTTCTTTTTCATGTAATACCCTTTCTTTTTAAGTTAAAGTGTCCCGGTATTTATTACCCCCTTTCTTTTCCGGGTTGGTGGTGAGAGGTTATTTAATATTTAAAATTTCTTTTGCTTTAATGAGATACTCGTCAAAACCCATTTCGGCATATTTTTCTAATAATGGTAATGCACTTGATCCAATTTCTTGCGTTAATTTAGGCCAGCACCAGCGATATGTCATTATTTTACCTATAATTTCCCACCATTCTTTTTTCACATCTGTTATAGGTATTCGTCTAATTAATTCTTGAAAAAAATCGTGCGAGTTTAAATAACCTTTTGCGCTACGGAGGTCTACGCCACTGAGGTTTGCGCAACTGAGGTTTGCGCTACAATTTATCGCTAGTTCTATAACTAGTTTTATATTATTTTTGTCAGCTTCAAATAATACTTTCGATTTGTCCCAATGTGAAACTATTTGAATATTCATTTTTTGGCCTTTGTTAAGCCCTTTTATGGTTGTGATGATTTGCCCGCCCCCTTGAGCCTGTCAAGGTTTGTGGTAGTAACCCGCTACTGGGCGAGCAAGTGGTTATTCGCTTGCTAAAAAAGCATCCCGTATATTGTAAAAAAACATTAATTCCTGATTTACTACATCAAAATAGTTATCTTGTTTACTTTTTGCTGGCAAATTATCATAAATAACATCTACAAGATTATCAATTGCGCCCTCTATAGTTAAGTAAGATAACTCGTTTTCCTCGTTAGTTTGGGTAATATTAACGCCCTTTGCAAATAACAAAAGCTGGTCTTTTAAATCTTCAAAATCCGCTTTTTTTAATATTGCGTGCTGTCCCTCTATTGCTACCGCTATTTTATCCCCTGTTTTAAGCTTTAAGCGGTCTCTTATTGCCTTGGGAATGGTTATTTGCCCCTTAGTGGTTAGCTTTGTTTGTGGCATTTGTTATTTGCTCCCATTCTTTTAATGCTTCGTTAATAGGTATTTGCTCGTTATTGTCGTTGTAAAAGGTGAATTCTACCCCCTTAGTAAGATATAATTCAATTACTCTGCCATTATAACAGTTGTATCGAAGTTCTAATTTTGAAGTTAAAAAATAAAACCTAATTCTTCCATAGCTATTTTGAATTCTTTAATTAGCTTTGGGAGCCTTGTTATTAGCAATTCTTTTAAATTATCGTCACATAATTGATCGTCTGTCGCTTCTGGCCAAATAGCACTAGCTCTTGCCGCATCAAGTTCACGTTGTTTACCTTTTCCCCAAGATACGCAAATTTGCTTAAATTCAACTTTGCATGTTTTTAAGGCTAATGAGAAATTTTCCGCTTCTTCTTTTGCGTTAAAAGGTGCGTTGTACCAATCGTTAGCAAATCCATAGAAGCTATAATTTGCGCTGTATGTTTTGGTGTCTTTCGGGTGTGGTATTTCTATGATTTGTAAGTCAGCGTAATTTGTGTTATCTGTGAGAAATGTTAGAAAGTCTTTTTTAATGGTTTTGTACGGAATAGGTACATTATTAAAATAAATTTTCGTTTTAAAGGCATACGGTTCACCTTTTAACTTTCCATTATAGTCCCTGTTACTTGCATGATATATTGTGTTAGCTAAGTAATGCATAGGCCCGTCTGAACTCATCAAATGATATTTAATATATGTTGCTAGTTCAGGCATATGTTTTGCTATCTCATCATGCAAACACCCCCCGGCTACCCGTTTATTGCTTTCATATATATCCGCAGTTATTGCAAAAGTATTATGTCCGTTGCCACACTCGTCGTCATATCGTAATTCTACTTTTAGTTTACACTTTTTGCCATTTTCTGTATAAAGTTTTACTAGTGACTTTTTTTGGTTTTTTGTTAGTCTTGATTGCATTTTTCTATCCTTTTTTTGTTGTGAGTTATTCAGAATATAGTAAGCAGTTGTGTTTTTCTGCTAAATCGTTATAAATATCAATTTGATTTTCGTTTTCTAGTGTGTCCGTACCAAATAAAGGCGGTTTATAATATTGCTGGATTTTACATTGTCGCTCATACATCCAACTATACATACCACTATGATTAAGGACATAAAAAACATAATGGGCATGAACTATGTCAAAGCGGTCAAAATACATTTTATTCCCCCTCTAGTGGTGCAAAAATCATAAGAAAGTTGTTTCCAATAGAGTAATAAGACCATTTGCCGTCAAAAGTTTGTTCCTCTAGTTCTTCATCTAATAATTGAGTATTTATAAATTTGTATTTTTCGCCCTCATGTTCGATTATATCCCCCGGCCTATGATTACAATAATACCCGTTTTGATGTTTACAAATAGAGTTTTCCGGGGCGGTTTCATACCAATAGGGAACGTCACAATAATCTGTTAAGCTAATATCATATAAATTTTCAAGTCTCTCATTAAAAAAGTCCTCAAGATACGCATCAAGGAAGGCAAAGCGGTAATCATTGTCTATACACCAATCTAAAATTTCTTTTGTATTGAAAATTAAATGCAAGTCATTCTCGGTTATGTCTTCAGTTTCTAAAATCTCAGCAATCCGTTTGTTGTCCTCAATTTCTTGCAAACAAGCGGTTATTTGTTCCTTGTCTATTGGTGAAAATGGTAATAACTCTTGTGATATTTGTTGTTGCATAAGCTTTGCCCTTTCTTGATTAGTGTTAAAACCGATTGATCAAGCCCTGAATATTCAGGGCTTAACCAGCGGGCTTTAGCCAAGTGATTGTTATTTTGTACTTGTTATTTTTTTTAAGGCCGTGTCGATATGTGTGTCATTCATATAATCATATAAGGGCAAATCTATTAATGGTATAACTTGATTTTCCCCGTCAATTACTACATGTTTTACGCTGTCACCATGACAATTATGACTTTCTGCTATGTGTAAATTTGCAAGATGTAGCATATCCCAGCGAAAGCGCATATTTGACAAACCTGCTTTTTTATATTCGTGTTTTGCTGTGGGATATTTTGTTATAACTTTTTGCATAGCAGATTCTAATATTAAGTAGTGTTCTTGCTTGATTTTCATTTTGTGCCCTTTCCTTGGTTTTGGCTTTAATCCGTGTTAATTGTTATAAGCTATAATTTCCCCTATCTCATCATCAAGATAATTGACCACTTCCTTTTTACTCATTCCGTCAAAATCGGTCCCTGAATAGCCGAATAAATCAATTGCTGAATTGATTATATCTTGCTTAGATAGTGACATGGTTTTGTTCCCTTTTCCCTTTAGGTGGTTGGCTGAAAACGATAAATAAGTTGGTCTCTATTGGCAACGTCACGGCACCCGTTCTTTAAATGTGTGATTGTTACATCGTCAATATGGGCAAGCTCGGTAGTACTCCATTTTTTATCACAATCAAATTTATAATGCCCCCGGATAATTCCCTTTCTAACACTCATCCTGTGAAAATTATATTTATTTTTGTATGCCTGTAATTTAAGTGACATTGCCATAGTACGTTCCCTTCATCAATTAAAGTAGATTCTTAAGCGGTTGACTGTGTGTTGGTGATATTGGTTAATCAACTTCGTATGTTGCGGTAACCTTTGCTAGATATCTACACTCTGAACACTCAAAAACTATTTCATTTGCTAAAATACCCGGCTTAAGGTTGTGGTGTGCAACGTCAATACAAACGTTAGTTTCAAGTTGGCATTGCGGACAGTTAACCCATATCGAATTGTAAGACCTACCGTTTTTTACCATTACCATACCCCTTTCTATTATTTGACTATCTTTGTTTTAATTGGTGGCACTTGGACTTGTAGCCCCACATATAAGACAATAACCTTTATCGCCTGTAATACAATCACAGCCAACATGATAATAACGCTCTGTTCCCCCACCTTGCCAAACTATGCGGACATACTGCCAGCGCCCACCTTTAAAATTTATAACTTCTTCGCCCGGGATATCATGTACTGTATAATCCTTCATTGTCTACCCCCTTCATGTTAGTAGTTAATCCGATTGACCAACCCTTGCATACCAAGGGCTAGCCAACGGGATTAATTACCTATTGCATACGCCTTCAAATACCTTGACCGCTGTCCTTAAGTTGTGTAATGTGTCAACGCAATCTTTATTAAGTCCGTCAAAAATAATGTCTTTTAAAAAGAAGTGCGCCGACATTGATGTCATAATGTTATCAATTAATTCCCTTGTTTCTTTATCGGCGTAATAGTACCCGCCCCGTTGCTTATATCCGCTGTAATCCTTTACATTGTGTGGCATTGTTTACCCCCGTGTTTTATTGTGCGGTAATACTCATAATTTGTGCGTTATTGTTTAGTTTTCTATATAACCATATGGCGGGATAGTATACTGTGTTAGGTATGCTTATAGTATGGTGAGTGCTTTTTTTCCGGTTAGACCAATATAATGTTA
>Ga0224514_10000144_pt1 | contig 23786 bp, 18 predicted proteins | sample SF_May12_sed_USG_3_FD_169107 | JGI IMG/M metagenome (GOLD analysis project Ga0224514, IMG submission 169107) | Sediment microbial communities from San Francisco Bay, California, United States - SF_May12_sed_USGS_24 | ecosystem: Environmental > Aquatic > Marine > Sediment | place: USA... | reverse complement strand
GACCAAGTTTTAGGGCGGCCTTTCTTTTGTTACTTTTCTTTGTCCGCAAAAGAAAAGTAAAATTATTATGGCATACCCTTTTAACTCTAACCCCGCACAAAGAACGGGGATTTCTAAGATTAATTAAAGCTGACAGATAAACTTGAAATATGGACTCTGATTTTCAGAAAGACAGTTCATTTATCGCTTTAATCGACTTGTCAGGCCCTTAACCTGTCTCAAAATAAGAGTTTGCCGGTTTTTTCATTCATTTAATTTTCCCCATCAGGCCCTTCATATTCCATTTGAAAGTAAGGGAAAAAAGATTTGTCCTTGAAAATGTTATACTGATATGCTTTTATCTTCTATGTGGGTGGGATGAAAAGGCGAAATTTAAGGCAACGATCATTTATATGAAATTGCAGTTTAAGATAGCCTTCATGATTTTCGGCCTGGGTTCTCTCTTTCTGGTGAGCCTTACCTTCCTTTTTCATATCTATAACCGCTCCCAATATATTAACGACCTGCATCATAATATTCGGGAGCTTGCCAGGGAAAGGTCTGTTCATGTTGATATACAGCTTAGGGAAAAAGCGGCCATTACCACCTCAATAGCCGGCGCTCCCGTAATTATTGATGCTCTTGAAAAAAGTAACGCCACCTTTACAGGCATGCCCAATGATGGTCATGGATTGCCGGAAGAAGATTCTCACGCTGATTTCGAATACTATACAAGCAATGGCGCAGCCGATTTTTTAAAAGAACTCGCAGCAAGACGCCCCGCTGTGATTAAGGCAATTTATCTTACCAACGGTCATGGCCTGATTGTTGCCGCTTCAGGGAAGCTGCCGACACGTTCTTTCTCCGGGGAATACTGGTGGCAGTCCGCCTATGCTGAAGGGAAAGGGCGCTTGTTTTTTGATGATATGGGGGTCGATAAGACTGACGGGGGATATGTTATCGGTGTTGCCTTGCCTGTCGAAAAAAATAACGAAATTATAGGCATATTAAAGTGCAATGTTAATATAAACAGTGACCTGGAAGAGACGGTAGATGGAGCCAGGCTTGGAAAAACGGGACAATTGAGCATTGTCAAGTCTGACGGCAGCGCTGTTTTTGAAAGGGAAATGTTGAATTCTCCCGGTGAGGCGCTTCCTCAACTCGCGCAAGCAATGAAAAAGAGGGAGGAAGGTTCAGTTATTATAGAAGGTGGAAAAACCCCCCGTATGATGGCTTACGTTCCGATCTCAATTACTTTTGGCGCCGGTGAGTATGGTTTTGTAAGTCATCAGGGGCGCAGAGGGGAAATATGGTATGCTTTACTATCACAGGACCTTGATGAAGCCCTTTCCCCGCTTTATGAACGCTTGCGCGGCACCCTTTTTATCGGGCTTTTGACAATGGTGATAATGGCTTTTTTATCCATGTTTTTTGGCAGGAAGTTTGCCTCGCCTGTTATGAGAATGGAAAAGCTGGCAAGACGAATAGGGCAGGGTGACTTTGATGTAAAACTGGAAGTCTCTTCAAGGGATGAAATAGGTTTGCTGGCCGGCTCTTTTAACAGGATGGCTCTTAACCTGCGGGAAAGGACGATTTCCCGTGATCTTCTTGCCAGAGAGGTTGCCGAACGGAGGGAAACGGAAGAGAAGCTGGGTAATGAAGAGCGTAAATACAGGGAGTTGTGGCAGCAGTTCCAGGCTATTCTTCATGCCATAACAGATAGTCTGGTGCTTTTGTCGCCCAATCGGGAAGTTATATGGTCAAATAAGTCGGGAGCCGGAGAAAATGCGCTAAAATGCTATAATATCTGGTGCTCCTCATCAGAACCCTGCAAAGAATGTCCTCCCTTGAAAAGCTTTGAATCGGGAATGCCTGAGGAAAGCCGTATAGCGACAGATGACGGCAAAGTGTGGGATGTCAGAAGTTTTCCTGTTGCCGATGCTGATAACAGGGTAAGTAAGGTTATCGAAGTGGCCAGTGACATTACAGAAAAAGTGAGACTAAGGGAAGAGGTGATGCGGGCCGGTCAGCTTGCCTCTGTCGGCACGCTGGCGGCAGGTGTTGCCCATGAGATTAATAATCCCATAAACGGCATTATCAATCTCGCCCAGCTGCTTGTCGATGAAAATCCCCCTGATGATAAGGACCGTGATATTTATGATTGGATCATCAGCGAGGGAAAGAGGATAACCCTTATAGTGAGCGAACTGCTTTCCTTTGCCCGAAAAAATGATGAAGAAAGGAAAACCATAAAAATTGATGATATTATTACTAACAGCCTGACTTTGACCAGGGCCCAGATGGAAAAAGAAGGGATTAACATAAAAATGAATATCCCCTCCCATTTGCCCGAGATGGTTGTCAATGCAGGACAGCTTCAGCAGGTTCTGTTAAATTTGATCAGTAATGCGAGATATGCCCTCAACCGGAAATATTCGGGATGGGATAAAAACAAGATACTTGAAATCTCGGCAGAAAAAATAATTATGCAAAAGAGCCCTTATCTGCGTATCGTTCTTTATGACAGGGGGACAGGGATCCCGGATAATTTAATGGGAAAGGTTGTCAATCCCTTTTTTACAACCAAGCCTGAAGAAGAAGGGACAGGGCTTGGCCTGAGCATAAGTGATGGCATCATAAATGATCATGGCGGAAATATATTTTTCGATTCCAGGGAAGGTGAATATACCCGGGTAACTGTCGATTTGCCGATTAAAGAGACACTTGAACCATAAAGGAGGAAAGAAAATGATGACTCCCCGCATTCTGGTTATAGATGATGAAGAAAAACTCAGATTTACATTCAAACGTTTTCTGGTCAATGACGGATATGATGTTACGACGGCAGTCAATTATGATGAGGCTGTTGCAAGGTTGAAGGAATCTTCTTTTCACGTTATTTTTACGGACATAATACTGGGGGGAAAGTCAGGCATAGATTTATTGAGAACGGTCATGGACCATGGCCACAATTGTCCTGTCGTCATGATAACGGGAGCGCCCGATATCGAAACGGCATCGGAAGCGCTGAGACTCGGCGCTTATGATTACATTTCCAAACCCGTTTTGCGCGATACCCTCCTCCGGGTGGCAAAAATGGCCCTTAAACAGAAAATGCTTGTCGATGAGAAGGAAAAATACCGCATGAACCTTGAGGCTATATTCAGAAGTGTCGATGATGGGATCATCTCCGTCGATATGGACATGAATGTTACAGAAGTCAACAGCGCTTTTTATGAGGTTTGCGGTACTTTACCTAAAGACATTATTGGTAAAAGTATTGATGATCTTACCTTTCCCTGTAAAAAAAATTGCCTCCATGTCATCCAGGAAACGATCGCCAAAAGGGAGGCCCTTGAATTGAGACGGCTCGAGTGCAGTCATGGCAAAAGACAGGGAAAGGTTGTTACTGTAAAGACATCGCCTTTGGCAGATGAACAGGGGAATTTTTCCGGCGCTGTTATGGTTGTAAGAGATGAAACCCGTCTCGCTATGCTTGAAAGAGACCTTAATGAAAGGCGTCACTTCCACAATATGATCGGAGGGAGCCGGAAAATGCAGAGAGTTTTTTCTCTTATAGAAGACCTTTCTGATGTAGATACTACCGTTTTGATCCTTGGTGAAAGCGGTACGGGAAAGGAACTCGTTGCCCGGGCGCTTCATGAAAAAGGTGAGCGTATGGGAAAGCCCTTTGTCAGTGTAAATTGTTCAGCCCTTTCGGAAGACCTCCTTGAAAGTGAGCTTTTTGGTCATGTGAGAGGCGCTTTTACAGGAGCCGTTAAGGACAAGGTCGGTCGCTTTGAAAAGGCAAATGGAGGCACCCTTTTTCTTGATGAAATTGGTGATATTTCTTCAAGAATGCAACTGAGACTTCTCAGGGTGCTTCAGGAGAGAGAGTTTGAACGGGTTGGCGAGTCGGCAGCCATAAAAGTTGATGTTCGTGTCGTTGCCGCAACAAACCGTGATCTCAGGGATAAGGTAAAAAAAGGAGAATTTCGTGAGGACCTTTACTACAGGCTCAAAGTAGTGGAGCTTATGTTGCCGCCTCTTAGAGAGAGAAGAGAGGATATTCCCCTTTTGATTGATCATTTTTTGAAAAAATTTAATGAAAAGTTCGGCAAAGAGGTTGAAGATCTTTCCGATGAAGCAAACCGGACCTTGCTGAACTTCTCCTGGCATGGAAATATCAGAGAGCTTGAACATGTGATTGAACATGCCTTTATTCTTTGCCGCAGCACTACGATTACATTAGATCACCTCCCTCCCGAACTTCAGCAGCTTGAGCAACCGGAAGGATTAAAGGGCCTTGCCCGTGAAGGGGATGAACGGCAGCTTATAATTGAAATGCTTGAAAAGAATAACTGGAACAAGGCAAAAGCAGCAAGAGCGCTCGGCGTAAGCAGAATAACCATGTACAGGAAAATAGAAAAATATAATATTGTATCTCATTCGTTAGACGATAATGTGTAACATGATGCATGGTATGTTACACTTTTTTGTTGCATGTTGCCTTCCTTCTTTATGCTAAACTTCTTTTATTGCCTCCTTCCGGAAATATTCCTTTTTATTTAAGTCATTGCCCTATAAGGGTAATTTTTTTTGTGCCTTGCCTTTTTGCTCCTTGGCACTCTTTTTGATATCCCTTTATCCAGAAATTACTTTTCTGCTTTAAGCGAGAAAAGGTTGTTTATGATGATCAGAGTGAGAACCTCTTACTGACAAGGGAGTTTTCTAATGAAAAAAAATTTGCTGGTAGTTGAGGATGATTCAGGCCTAAGAAGGTATTTTGTCCTGCTGCTTCAGCAAATGGGATACCATGTCACGGAATCAGTCAATGGCGCAGATGCACTTTCTCTCCTGATAAAGCGAAATAACTTTCATCTTGTTGTCACCGACATTGAAATGCCCGTAATGACGGGTATTGAACTGCTTGAAGAGATGGACAGGAGAGGTATTGATGTGCCTGTCTGTACTGTTTCAGGAATAAATGATGATTCACTCATTAAACGATTATCGGCGCTTGGTTGTGGTGATTTTTTAAGGAAGCCTGTCAGTTGCAGAGCGCTAATGGAAAAAGTCAGAACTATTCTGGCAAGAGACGGCAAGTCTTTTAGCCGGAAACCTTCAGGTTAGTTTCTTTTTTTGAAGGGAGGCAAAAAAGCCCGCCCATTGAGGCGGGCTTTTTTTATGCTATGCTTTAAGTAGGACGTGACCTGTATTCCTCACCGGGATTCGTCACGAGAGGGTTAAAAGTTACAGCAGAAAGCTGGTGACAAGTGCGGACTGCTTGAAAGGGGGGAAGGTTTATGTTTGGATTAAGGATGTATGGCCTGTGTTTTATTGCAGCAGCTTTATTGGTTTCCAATGCCGGGGCGGAAGACAGGTTGCTTTATGGAAGCACCTTTTGCATGGTGCCCAGATGTGATGAACTCTCGCCGGAGAACCATCTTTATATTATGAATGCAGACAAACTGGGACTAAGCGATGAACAGATAAAAAAGTTGCGCCAAATAAAGAGTGAATGCGACAGGGAATTTATTGAAGACAGGGCAAGAATGAGAGTGGCCAGAACTGAGCTTTATACCCTCCTGGAGGCTGATCCTGTCGATATGAAGGCTGTAGAAGAAAAATCTGAAGAAATTTCCCGTCTTCTTAACGGGATTATTCTGAAAAGAACGAAAGTGAAGGTTAAATCTATGATGATTCTCACGGAGGAACAGAAGAAAAAGGCGAGAGGACTCTTTTCCAGGCGTTAAGTTTACCGGGGAATCGCTTTTTATATTTTTGACATACTGACTCCAGAAGTGAGGAAGGGATGAAGGTTTACATTGAGGAGATCCGGATAGGGCAGGAAAGATTGCTTTCCCCTTAAAAAGCCATCTTCTCCGCTACGGTAATGGACTCGATATGATAAGTTTGCGGAAAAAGATCGACAGCCTGGCTGCTGACGATCTTGTAGCCTCCACGGGTGAGATAGCGAAGATCTCTTGCCAGTGTGGTGGGATTGCAGGAGATGTAGATGAGTCGGGGGATTCCTCTTTCTACGAGCATTTTTACGGCCTGGGCCGCTCCCTCTCTGGGAGGATCGATGATGACCATGTCAGGCTTGCCGTCAAATAACTGCCTTGCCAATTTTGATACGTTCCCCTTGATAAAGCGGCAATTATCAATCCTGTTGTCTTTAGCGTTGTTTTTACCGTCTTCCACTGCTTTTTCATAATCTTCAACGGCGGTTACCTCTTTTGCGTAAAGAGCGAGAGGCAATGAAAAGTTGCCTATACCGCAGTAGAGGTCGATCACCTTTTGGGGGTTCCATTTTTTTACCCACTTTATGGTTTCTTCTATAAGTCTTCTGTTCTGGGCGTAGTTGACCTGGGTAAAGCCACCGGGAGAAAAGGTGAGGCTAAGGGGTTGATGGTCTGTTTCCAGTGTGTAGTTAAGCTTTCCCTTTCCTTCTGCAAATACCTTTTTTAGCCTGTTTCCCTTCGCTGTCTGAATGAAAAGTCCCGAAAGACCCTCTATTGGGGAAAGCCTTTCTTTTGTATATTTCATATCTTCGTCCGAAGGGGGAGAGGTGAGATGAATAATGGCCACAGCCCTGTCGTCATCCTCATTTGCTGCAATGTCAATCCGGGGCATGCGCTCCCGGAAGGGGGCATTAAAAAGAGTCTTCTTCATTTCTCCTATCACTTTGTTGATAAGGGGAGACATGAGGGGGCATTGGTCAATGTCGATAACAAAATGGCTCTTGCGGCGGTAAAAACCGATATGGAGCCTGCCTTCCACAAAGCGTATCCTGAACTGGGCCCTGTTACGGTAGTTCCATTCAAGGGGGGCGGCGATGATGGGCTTTATGCACTCTTTTTCAACAGTACCGAGCCGCCATAGGGTCTCCCGGAATATGCTTTCCTTGGCGCTCACCTGTTCAGCATAAGGCAGATGCTGCCAGGAACAGCCTCCGCATTGGCCGCAGACAGGGCAGGGGGGCTCGCGGCGAAGTGATGACGCTTCTTTAAGTTCCACCTGTTCACCCTCTATGTAGCCCTTTTTCTCCTTTACCCTGCGAAAGGCGACACGGTCTCCGGGCGCCGTCAGGGGAACAAAAACAGCCTTGCCGTCAAGCCTTCCCACACCGGATCCGCCATAGGCCAGTGATTCAATGGTGATTTCATTCACTTTATTTTTCATGGCGAGAGGATAGCATAAAGAGGAGAGTGGAGGGAATGTTAAAAGAGTCTTGTTAACCCGTTGATGTTTTTTTAAAGACGTCCTTCCTGTTTGATTAAAGGATTTCTCTCACCTCTCCGCGAAGTGGTATAAAGAGGTTGGGATTGACAGGGTCGTTAGAAACGATGATCAGGTGATCTTCAATGGGGCCCCTTCGGGCGGCATGGTAGGAAAAAGAGGCTTCAATCTTTTTGCCGGGCAGTATGGGATGTTTATCCAGTGTGAGACCGTCTTTTTCTCTTTCGATGTGGAAGTTTTTTATATAAAGGTTTTCCTTCCCTTTGTTTTGAATAATGAGAGAGAATATTTTCTTTTCACCTTTTTTCATTATGCCCAGGTAAACAGGATTTTGAGATACAAAGATTATAGGGGCATTTTCCGGGATTGATTTCATCTTTACTTCGCCGGTGAGGGAAAGAATGAGAGGGTCTTTCTCCTTTTCAAAAAAAACCTCAATCTCTTTTACGACTTTGCCGCTCAAGCCCCATGTATCGAGTGCTGCAGACAGGGTTGTTTCCCCACCCGGCAATATTTCCCGTTCTGCCGTGACAACAGCTGTACAGCCGCAGGAGGATTTAACCTTGCTAATTTTTTTTATTTCTCTGCTTTTGTTTATGATCCTGAAGGTATGCTCCACCTTCTTTCCCTCGATAACCCGGCCAAAGTCAAAATCATTTGACGGAGAAATTCCTGCCAGTGCCAAATGGAGAGCGAAGATAAGGAATATTCCAAAAAGTGTATATTTATAAAAGTAGACTCTCATAATATTTTAGGAAGGTTGTTTATATAATAAGGTTTGTTGAGTTATTTAAAATCGCCTATGGTTGTGTTGATATGCTCGGGTCGATTTGAAAATTATTCCGGATTCCTGCGTTCGAATTGAGGTAACCGGTATATTCTTTTTATTTCATCCCTCTACTGATTTCCAAATGGAGATGGCTATGCGTTTTCCATTAACTTCTTTTGCATGCACACCGACTCTAACTCCGGTCTTGACAAGCTCTGGAAAAGTTACTTTTTGCTTTTTAATGCCTTTGATCAATGTTTTATTCGTGAGATACACTTTTTCTCCCGTTTTGAAGTAAAAGGTCCTTGATATGTAATTTACGGATTCGACGAATCCGTAAATTGTATATGTTCCTTCTTCCCTTTCATCGGCCCATAAATTCGTATCGCCGATAAAAAGAATAAAAGCAAGCGCTGCTATAATGGAAATGTTTTTTCTTCTTTTAGTATACTGATATTTCATTCTTAACCTCCCTTGCTATTGTTTGTGCCTACAACTCTTTCCACCAAACCATTTCTACCCCGATCCCATCTTTTTTTCCAAGAGGAAGTGTAATAAGATTGCCCTGCCTTTTTCCTCCCAGCTTCGCTATCGTAGCCTCATCCTCTGGGGTTGATTTTCCTGTTATACCTATCTGGATTACATCTCCCCTCACAATGGGCGCTGTGGCTATTCCCGCGCCTATTCTTACCTTTTTAACAGGGTTGTCATATAAGTCGACAAGATTTTGCAGCCCTGTTGTATAATCAACTCGATAAAGATTACTATAGATATCGGCACAAATATCATCTGGATTGGAAACGGTCGTCGTGAAATAGAGTTCACCGTAAGCTACGGTAGGATCGGTAAATGACTTTTCACTTCCTCTATAATTAATAATATTACCATTTTTATCAATTTCTATACCAAGCAGTCTAATGTACCATCCGTGGCTTGAGTCGTCGGGTGACCTGCTTACGTTCACATTTGTAACATCGGCCAGGTCGGCAGTCGTAAGGGTGGTCCCGCAAGCGGTTCCAAGGGGCGGGCTGGCTACATCCCCTTCCATAGATTCCTTCATTGCCACAAAAATGTTCCCTTCATTTTCTTCCCGTGAAGGGCTGAGTTGCGGATAAACGGATTTTACATCTCTTCCGTTACCTGTGCCCCAGAATATCCACCTGTTCCCTGATGAATCTTCACTCAATTCCGGTTGGGCATAGATGTACCGCCTGTTATTATCGGCATATGCAGGTGCAGGAGTTGCAGTGGGATCAGCATAGCTTGCGTTTGCATCGAATATTTTACAACTGGACCAGAGGACCGGATCGGTATCCGTTGATCCACCATACTTTTTTGAACCTGAGACATTTACTTTCCATATCTGTCCTTCCCTGTCTCCTGCATAGAGGTATTGCATATAATTATCCGGGCTGCCTGAAACAGATACATTTGCAGGAATGCTGTTGTCTATTCCGTCCGATGCCTCATCGGTAATGACAGTCTCATCCTGGCGCCCGATAATAGCGCCATTTTCCAGGTCTATGACATAAAACTGACGCCCAACGCCTTGAGCGTGGTCAGGAAGATCGAAGTCGACGTCGGGCTTGATCGCCCGGTAACCCCCGCCTATGACGCCTACCCATTTGTCGGTGCCGGCAATTCTCATTCTTGCCGTTGTCGGCTCCGACCAGGAATAGCCCAGTTTAGTATAAGCGCTGTAGTTTATATATGTGGAAACATCGGAGGCCGTGCCGCTGCTGTTCCAGTGAGTGACTGACGTGCCGTCCGTTGAAACAGCCCATAAAAATTCAGGGTTGTGCGGATCGGTAATGTCTAAAGTAAAATACCCTCTTCCTCCAAACCTGAGACCGGTAATGACAATTGTTTTCCATTTGCCGCCTATGTAGACGTCTTCAATAATAGGGGACGAGTCAACGTAGTATTGAGTGTTACTGATTCTTGGTATGGTGGATATCATGTTTTTAAGGTCAGGCAGTATCATGGGGGGAATAAATGCCCATAGCTCCTTTCCTGATAAATCTTCAAATGCGTGGAGCATGCCGTCATTTCCACCGGCATAAATTGTTGGTGTTCTTTTCGCGACGGTACTGAATTCTTTAAAAGCCTTCATATAATTATTATCCAACGCATCGTCATAATAATAGGGCGGCACGGCTGCTACCATAGGTCTGGAGTTGTAAATATCGGCAAGCTTCCACCTTTCTTCGGTGAAATTATTATCCGCATCTTCATCATAAACATCAATGCCTCTGACAAAATTAATCAGTTTTTCAGTTAACGGCAGGTCGGCTGTTCCCAGTAAAGGCATGAGAGCGCTCCCGTTAGATGTGGTGAAAAGAGTATTGTCGACGGTAAATATTGTTCTGGAAGCAGCTGGAAGGCATTTGCCGGTACAATTGTTTCCAAGGATCACTCCTGCATCCCAGTCTGTCGAATAGTTGGGGAATGTTCCCTTGAGGTATCCATCTTTATCCAGCGGCTTTTTTTTCAATCTCCCTATCCATTGATGACTCCCTATAGGCAGGAATTCAGAAGAGTAGATGACGTTGCCGTCACCGGCTGAAGTTCCCGGCATGATGACAGGAGATGTGGCCGTGTTGGTTTTGGCAAAGATGCTTAGGAAAGCTGCGATAAGGGACCTTTTCAGTTCACCTCCTGATTCAGCTGCGAAGTAGTTATCGGGAAGGCCGTCGGCATTATCATCCCACTCGTTTTTGCTGAATGGACCTGTATAGCTTGCCCATGATGAAGGGTGCGGCGGGTCAGGCAGCTTGTCGTTGTCTTTGTCAGTAAAACCACCGTTTACTGCCGCATCTTTAAGAATATCAGAACCCCCGCCGAAGGCAAAGACCGTGTAAAGAGTAATGTTCTGTGTGTCTTTGATGTCACCTCTTAAATCAGTCGTTCTTGCCCAGAGCGCTACATCGTCCAGCTGTTTTCCATTGCCGTCCTTGTCGTAGTCACCAATGGTATCAGGCAGGCTGCCGTCACCTGAAGGATCACCATCGGTAATAAGCAGAATGAATGTTTGGGCGCATGAAACGTCGTTTTGGGCCGGATAGTCAAAGGGGTCGGAATTTGCCCCGCTCGTATTATAACTACTTGCAGAAGATTTATAATATCTGGGACCCGTATTACCTGTTGTAGCATCTGTGGCAAAATATCCGGCTGCTGTGTAAAGTGATTCACCCAGCGGTGTGCCTGTCGTGGGATCAATATTTTCAATGGCGTTAATATAAGAGATGGAGACGGGGGGGGCATCCATATATTGATCGATACGTCCGCCGTTACCTGTATTAAAAAATTCCAGCCCCAGCCGCATACTTCCCGAAACCTGTTGAACGACGCCTGATTCCCATTCCGTGGTGAGTGAAAGGGAAATGGTGTAGCGATTCGTATAAGATGAGAATGGACCGGTGTCATCATCGAGATAGATATAGCCGTCTGCCAGCCCAAAATAGCAGTCAGTGCTGGTTCCACAGGAGGGGAAAAGCTTGTTGGTTACGCCGCTTGTTCTGTCGTATTTCTTAATATAGTCCCACCAGGATGTAGCTGCCTGACCGACAAGGCTGTTTGGCGCGTCAAGAGCAGGCCTTGCTTTTGGCAGCCCCTTTCCCCCGACAAGGACTTTTTTTGCTACGTCAATACGTCTCATTGAAACCCAGTTGAGGAAGTTGCCGTTCCAGTCACCTGACGGATCGATTGTGAATTTGTTGGATGCATAGGAATATTGCTTTGTTGAATCGAAGTAGCCGTAATATGTCTTGCTTGTGTCGTAACCATCATCATGATTTGCGGCGTTTGTGCCGGGTGCGCCGTTGCAATATATGGTCGTGCCGTCGGCTTTTGTAAAATAGGCGGGGCAGAGCATGCTTCCCGAATTATCGAGGATAATCAATACATTGGGCGGTACACCTTCGAAGTTTCCCGGCAACTCTTTGATAACGCCTGAATAGGAGAGAGCAGGCAATAATAAAAGAAAGACTGTCATTAGTATTTTATTAAATGTTTTCATATGCATCCTTTCACGTGTCACTTAGATAGGATGCGGCCAATTCAATTCTTTTTGTCCCGCATCGTGAGTTTGTTGCAACTGCAGAAGAAATATAACCATATTCGTACATTCTGCTCGTTGATTTATAGCGTGTTTCCTGTTTTGCCGAGAAACCGACTTTTTTCTGCGATCCTGTATTCACTGAGTTTGGCGGAGGTTCAACGACGTAACTATAGTCAATTGACCCTGAATAGCTTTTGCCGCTATCCGTCAGGGGGGCTTTAGGGCGGTGGCTCACATGATAAACACTCTTGAGATGGTTGATTCCTATCTGTGCAGCTCCGTCAGCGGTATAAAAGACCTCCTGCTTACATCTGTATTTTTCGCTGATCTTGTTTTCATGGTTTGTAGTCGTCATGGCAACTGTACCGATCAATGTGAGGAAAATAATGACGAAAAGAGAGCTGATAAGGGCAAATCCCGATTGATTTTTCAAATGTTTATTCATAATATTTCTCCTTTACAGGCCGATATTTCTTGGCCTGATTCTTGACCTGAGAGAATAGGTTCTGCATGTACCGTCTGTAGCCGTTCCCTTGAGGTTAAATCCCCCCGAATAACTTCTGTCTTCTTTCGATGTGCGTGACGTGAGCGTAACTTCGATGAGACGGACATTCCTCAAATCATTATTACTATCGCCGTCTGAGTTGTCGGGAAGTCCTGCCGGTCCCGTGCTGAGATCCCCGTTGCTATAGGTGTAAACAACATCAAACCCTATCACATTTCCTTTCAGAGTTTTCCACCCCCCTGTAATGGAATCGATTTGAAGGCTGTCCGAAAGGCCGTCGCCATCAGTATCGCTTATCCTGTAGCCGATCTTTTCAGTGGGATTGCTGTCAATGATTCCATTTTTATTTTCATCAAAGGTAAAGAAGAGGCTGTTGTTTGAAGATATTATCGCTGAATTATTAGTGAAACTGTAATTGCTGCCGGTAATGCCGAAATTTTGTGTTTTCATCGGGTCGAATCCGGCCATACGGATCTTTTTACTTATTAAGGCCATGGCGAATCTTCCATCCTGCTGCATTCTTACAATATTATCCTGAGCCGAGTATGTTTTCATATCTTTAATGAGGATGGCATAGGCGGCTGAAAGGATAAAAAGTGACATACTCATGGCAATCACTACTTCGATAAGGGAAAATCCCCTTTTGCTCAGCAGTTTTACCTTGATTTTCTCACAATTGATTGTTGACATGGCTTCACTCACTCTTCTCTATCCTCTTCCTCATCAGGGTAGTTGTATAGGAGGTTTTTTTTACAGACCCGCCGGCGCTTTGCCAACTGACAATGACTGCAATATCTTTTCTCACGGCGGCAACGTCCCACACATTCCACGTTCTCGTATAAAACCCGCCGAAATTTCCAAATTCATTGATGCCGACTTCCCGGTGGTCGACGTCGGCAGCAGTAATTGTGAGCAATCCTGCTGCGCTGTTATTTCCTGCATTGACGTCTTTCAGAAAAGCATGGGTAGTGTTATTGGTAAAGGGCAAATTTATCAACTCTTCCAGTTTATCCTGGGCCAGAGCTGATGCTTCCGTGTAATTCCCGCTATTGTTGTTTTCCCGAATGACGGTTACGGTAAAGGCGGCATGGGCCAGCAGTCCAACCATGATGATGAATAAGCCGATCAGAACCTCGATAAGTGTAAAGCCGCTTTCTTTTTTCAGAGGGTTCACTTTTGTCACTCCCTGTCTTTTATGTTTAAAACCTGCCCATAAGCAGAAGTTTTTTTACTAAACCTTCAATTGCTTTCTGCCAGTTCTATAATTTCCACAATGACCATTTCGCCTTCTACCTGACTCATTAGCACTCTTAGTTTTTCCCATGACTGTATTTTACTTGCTTTAAACCTGATATTTTTTCCAAACCTGTTTTTCGTGGTGACATTAGGACTTACTTTTAATTCTTCACCACTTTTCAGGGTGATTTTTCGTGATGTCACATTCATGATTATCCCATCGAGTCCGGAAGTCTTGCTCCCTCCATAAACGGCAGTTGAACAAAATAAGGCCGCAATAAACATGCAGAGCAGAAATCCTGCTGATTTCTTTAATCTGTCGGAAATTTTCCTCTCACCGGTTATCATGGCCTATCCTCTTTCCTTCAATAATTAATTTCAGGAATACTTCTTTTCTTTATAAGTCTTTTTAGGCGCTTTTTTATTGCCGTCCCTTTCTTCAATGGCTGCGTTGATTGAATTGAGAAGTTCATCTTTTCCAAAAGGTTTGAATAAGCAGTGGCTGAAGTCTTTTTCCATTAGAGAATAACGAATAGTGACATCCCTGTTACCGGTCATGGCTATGACCGGCATGGCAGCTCCTGATTTTCTTATTTCATCAATAAGTTCCAAACCATCCATTTGAGGCATCTGCATGTCTGTAATAAGAAGATCGACGGGCCTTTTATTCCCTTTTGAATCGATGATAATATTAAGGGCTTCCCTGCCGTTCTTTGCCGCTGAAACGGTGTATCCTTTCCACTGAAGAATGAACTCGACGGCCTGTCGCATTTTTTCTTCATCTTCGGCAACGAGTATATGTTTTTTCTCAGCCATTCTTATCCCCCCTTTTTTAGGAATCATTATGTTTATTCACCTTACAGTTATAGCATTTAAGGTGCCAAATATGGCTATGTCGTGCAAATAGCTGTAAATAAAGAGATAATACCTTGTTGAGGGGGATAGGGCCTTAAATAAGGAATGTAAAAAAATGCAATTTAAATTTGTGGGAATTTTTCTGAAAAAGCAGGCGCTAAGCGGGCTTTCAGGGTAAATTGCCATTTTTTACATTGTAAAAAATGGCAACTTCAAATCGGGGTGGCAAGGCCCTTTGTCAGGTCATCGAAACCTGACAATGAAGAGCAATGTAAAGGGGGTTACAGAGGTTTTGACTTTTCTCTGTGCGCTTTGCGACTTTGCCCTTAAGGCTTTACTCTTCCGCTTCGAGCTGTTTAAGGCGTTTGTTAAGTGTCGGCCTCGATATGCCCAGCAGGTTGGCGGCAATAAATTGTTTGCCGCCGGCCCGTTTCATGGCAGCCCTGATAAGCAACTCTTCAACCTCTCTGAGAGGCGGGAATCTTTCACCGAAAGTTTCCGGCAGATTAAGGTTGTCCGAATGGGGAGAAATTCTTCCCGGTCCGCTCTTTATTGCCGGTTTGCCGTCAGACAAGCCTTCACTGTTGCTGACAGCATCCTTGAAGCTCTCCAGTGAAAGTTTTCCTCCTTCATAGAGGCTGACAGCGTCATATACCATGCCTTGCAATTCACGGACATTGCCGGGGAAGTGATAGGCTGAAAGCAGTCTTATCAGGTTTTCCGTAAGGGCGGGCGCCTCTTTTTTCAAAGACTTTGCCGCTTCGGCAATAAAGTGTTCAACAAGTACAGGCAAGTCATCGAGCCGTTTCCGAAGAGGGGGGATGACGATGTGATGAGAAGAAAGGCGGTAAAAAAGATCTCTCCTGAATTTACCTTCCTTCATTGAGGCTTCCAGATTATGATTTGTGACGGCGACAATCCTGGCGTCAGTCATTTTTTTTATGTCCGAGCCGAGAGGGTAGTATTCGCCTTCCTGCAAAAGCCTCAACAGTTTGACCTGTGACGCTTCATCGAGATCGCCTATTTCATCGAGAAAGAGCGTGCCGTCACCGGCTTGCACGATAAGGCCGCTTCGCGAACTGTCAGCGCCGGTAAAGGCGCCTTTTTTGTGGCCGAAGAGGGTATCGGAAAAAACGTTATCGTCAAGTCCCGCCACATTGACCGATATGAGCTGTCCCTGGCGTTTGCTGATTTTATGTATGACCCTTGCGAACAATTCCTTGCCCACACCGGTTTCACCGGAAATGAGAATGGGGCGCGGTGAATTTGCTACGGATTCTATATATTTAAAAATAGAGAACATTTTTGAATTATTGGTAATAATTTCAGAAAATGCTTCCTCATGTTCAAGCTTGTCCGAGAAAAAGCTTTCTTTGAGCGCCAGGTTTTCTTCCTTCAGTTCCCGCACTTCAATCGCTCTTTTAATGCCGCTTACAAAGCGGCTTTTTTCAACAGGCTTAAGCATGTAATCAAAAGCGCCTGACTGCATGCACCGGACGGCTGTTTCTATTTCATTGACGGCGGTAAGCATGATGACGGGCACATGGGGGCAACTGTGAACGATTTGAGCGAGCAGTTCCAGTCCCGATATATGGGGCATGATAATATCGAGGACAACAACTTTTACCTGGCTTTTTTCCAGCAGCGGCATTACTTGCCGGCTGTCGGTGCAGTGGATTACATTATTCAGGAGAGACGTTTCAAGGGCCGTTGTATAATAATTGCAGGCCTGTTCTTCGTCATCGACGAGCAGTATGGGTAAGTCCGGGTTTTTATCTCTCATCATATCTCCTTGCGCATATCTTTATTCCTTGCCAGGGGAAGAGTCAGGGTTGCCACCGTTCCCTCTCCGCTTTTGGAGGCAAATTCCATTTTTCCCCCGTGATTTCGAATGATGGCCGATGAAACGGACAAGCCCAGCCCCAGTCCTCCCTGTTCACGCTTTGAGGTGACAAAAGGTTCTTCAATCCTGCCGATTATTTCGCCGGACATGCCGATTCCTTCATCACTGACAATAATTTTTACAGTCTTTGACGGCTTATCGTACAATGTAGAAAGGCTGATTTCTTTTTCTCTGCCCGTCAGGGCCTGGCAGGCGTTACTAAGAAGATTGATAATAACCTGTTCCAGCTCCAGTTCATTTCCTTCTATCAGAGGAAGTTTTTCCCCGTAATTAACGAGGAAGCGGTCTGTCGATTTTTTTATCATATTTTCCATCATGGAAAGAGCCCCTTTAGCAACCTTGTTTATATCCACATCCTCCGTGTAATCGAAGGTGTCCTGCCGGGCAAAGTCCTTTAGTTTGCTCACAATCCCTTCGATACGCATGGAGCCCCCTATAATACCGTCCATAAGCTCATATAATTTTTTGCTGGCCTTGTCGAAGGTCATATAGCCCACTAAATAGTCGTCTTTGTCTTTGCCGCTTTCTTCGAGAACCGGCAAAAGACTTTCTATGATTTCTTTCAGCGTTTGTGAATTAAGCCTGATAAAATTATTGGGATTGTTGATTTCGTGGGCTACGCCGGAGACGAGCACGCCAAGGGATTTCATTTTGTCCGCATGAATGAGTTGCTGCCGGCGAAGCTGGGCCTCCTTCTCCTCCTTTTTACGTTCAGTAATATCTTCGCAAGTCGTAATGATGCCGAGAGGTTCGCCGTCATCATTTAATATGATGTCGGAACGAAGCAAAACAGGGAAAGCGCTTCCATTTTTTCTGATATTGACGCTTTCCTTATGTCTTTGTTTAAAGTGCTTAATATTTTGAGAATTTACCTTGTCATGGATCTCCGGGGGGGCGAATATGGAAGTTTTTTTGCCGAATAATTCGTCCACCTCATAGCCATGCATTTTAGCTTCCGCCCTGTTTATGTAGACTATGTTTCTGTCAACATCGGAAATAGTGATGCCGAGCTGCACCGTTTCAATGGCTTTTTTTAGAGAAAGCAGCGACTCTTCCCACTGTTTTCTTTCGGTAATGTTATGGGCGACGCAGAGTATGTCCTGCGTCCTTTTTTTATTGTCGAGAATCATAGAAACTGAAAAGTTAACGGGCACCTTTATTCCATCTTTTCTTATAAGCTGCAGCTCTTCTCCCCTTTGAAAAGGGATCTGAAAAAGGCCGTTGCATTCATTTGTCTTCATGCCATCGATGAGGAAAGAAATCTGTTTTCCAATCAGCTCCTCTTCACTGTAACCCGAAAAGCGGCAGGTGGCGCCGCTGATTTTTTTGATACTGCCGCGGGGATTAAGAATAAAGAGGGCGTCATTCATGGAAGCCATAATGTTTTCCGAATACTCTTTTTCTGCGATCAGTTCATACCTGAATGCCTGAATATGGGATATCATCTGGTTGAAGGACCGGGCCAGCATGCCTGTTTCATCCTTTGAATGAATGTTAATGGTTCTTGAAAAATTACCCTCCGACACATCCAGTGACGCCCTGGACAGTTCTACGATGGGATCGGTGAAACGTTTTGAAATGACCATTGCCATAAGTCCCATTATGATAATCGACAACAGCGCCAGCATAAAGACCCTGTTTCTATAAGCATTGAGATCTGCAATGAATTCCTCGTAAGGAAGCGTTACCATGACGGAAAAGTGATGGCCCTTAACGGGCGCATAGCTTACAAAACCGTCAATTCCAAGGATGTGGGCCCTTGCGGTGCCGCTTTCGAGGGCTGTCAATTTTGAAATGATGCTGTCCCTATTCTCCCCCTTGCCCTTAATTTTTTGCAAAATGTTGGATTTTTCAGGATGGATGAGCACAGTTCCTTTTTTATCGATAAGAGAAACAAAGCCGCTTTTTCCTATGGGTGTTTTTTCAGTGATTTCTGCCAATTGGGATAGGGGCAATGAAGCGTTAAGGATACCCATGAAGGTATCGCCGAAATAATTATAAATGGCCAGTGCCACGTTGATAACGGGTTCTTTGAGGTCGCTATTGAATTCTGCCGGGGAGATAACCGCTTTGCCCGGCGTCCAGAGGGCGTCCTGAAAATAGAGTTGATTCCCTATGTTTCTGAATTGGTCGCTTTCAACGCCCTTAATGACTTTAAGTTCTTCCTGTCCGTCTTCATTAATATAACTTAAAAGAGGGAATTCGCGCCTGAATTTGCTTAAATATCGCAACATGGGCAATGGTTTATATTTAAAGACATATTCCTCAAGGACAGGGCCCTGGCCTACTCTTTCAAGTATATTTTTTTTTTGCTCAATATATTGCCCCACACTGGTTGACGTTATTTGAGCAGCCAGCGCCAGTTCATCACTGATTATTTTTGTTAAGTATTTATTCATCAGCAGGTAGGAAGATAAGCCTATCGTTAAGGATAGGAAGAGGATAATCCCTGTCAGGTAGGCGAGAAGTTTATTTTTTATAGAGTTAATCATTGCTGACGTTTATTTTTCGGTGGGGACGGCGCCAAATTCAGTGATAATCCTTTTCCCTTCTTTGCTTTTGACAAAATTTATAAACTTTTTTTTCAAACCCTTTAATTTCCCTTGCCAGACAAATCCGAGGGGCACTACATAGGGATAGCTGTCATTTATAATATTTTCTGCCGAGGGATAAATACCGTCAACTTTCAATATGATAAGGTCTGTGCCCTTAATAGCCGATAGTGATGTATAGCCAAGTGTATATTGATACCTGGACAGGGCGGCTACCGTATCAGGAGTAGAGAAGAAAGTCTTTCCCACCATTTCTTTCATTTCCTTCAGTTCGGGGATGATATTGCCAATGGCTGTTCTCGATGAATCGCCGAATTCTCTTTGAACGATATATATCTTGTACTCATCACCGCCCAGTTCTGTCCAGGAAGAAATCTCTCCCTTCATAATCTTCAGGATGTTACTGCGAGAGACGTTATCAACACCCCGGACGCTGGGATTGACGGCGAAAACAACGGGCGAACGGGCAAAAAGCATGTAGTTGAGCTTATACTTTTTTTCTATTTCCTTTATTTCCCTGGCGACTCTGCCCAGATCTGCCGCTCCCTCTGCCACAGCCCGGATACCGCCACTGCTGCCTATGCTGTCAGGCACATCGACTTTGACCTTTTTGTACTTCTTTTCAAATGCTTTTGCCAGAGTCCTTAAAAGTAGCTGGCTGTCTCCCGTACCGGCAATGACCAGTTTTCTTTTTGCCAGACCGGAGGCCGGCATCAAGAGCAATATAATGATTGATAGAAAGAAAAGAGCGGTCTTTTTCATCTTTGTAAAACTCCTTAATTTAATCGTTATAAATTCAACAATAGAAGGGACCATCTGCTACCTTTCAGGCAGCTTTTTACTTTCTTTCGTTTTTACTGCGTTATTTCTGAACCTATCACTGGATATGCTTCATGTCAATAGTCAAGTGGGCAATGTTGAGGAAGGTCCGCTTTTTGGAAGAAAATTTAAAGAAGACGCCTTTTGGGAGAATGAATCAAAAAATTCATTTCCGGATTCCTTTAAACCGGTAAGGGGTAAGCGATCTTTATCTTTCTTCGTGCCCCCGGCGCCCCTGGTGGATAAGTCTTTAGCCCTTTACTTGTTCTAACCATCAAAAAAGCTTTGAAATATAGAGCGAAGTATTGTAGGATCAGTCAACATAAATGGAATTCTTCAGGCAGCCTTTAAGGGGGAGAAATATCATACATGGGAATGAGAGAAAAGGATTTTAAAGGCCTGTAATCCGCAGCGCGGACGACGGGCTTTTTCGGTTTTTAACGTTTGTTGGCCTTTAAAGGGGTTATCGCCGGGCCGGAAAAAGAAAGAGGGCTTGATTTAAGCGGCTTTATGCCTCGGCAGAGTCACGGGGACTGTCTCCCTGGCTGAAAGAGGTATGTGTGGTGGGCAATTGTTGATAATAAGAGAAAGGAGGTAAGTTAAGAGATTGTTTTGCAATAGTCAGGCCTTTGTTTAAATTACATAACATAAAAAAAGGGATTGCTTCAATTTAGAGCGCTCCCGAAAAAGGAGGTTTTTTGTGAAAGGAAGATATTTTTTTTGTTTTACGGCCTTATTGGCCCTTTTAATCACGGGTGTTGCCTGGCCGGGGGCGGTCCGGGCTGTGGAGGCTGTATCTATTACACACACGGTAAAGAGCTACGTCAGTGACGGTTCTGCAATGGTGGTAACCCTGAACCTTCAGGTGCAGAACAACAGCGGGTCAGTAATGAACAATGTTGCTGTAAGGCCAACCCCCATGCCGAAAGAGTTGCTATTTACGGGTGCAGCGCATGTTGAACCAATATCCATGGGAAGTATACCTGTCGGGGCGAACGCCTCTGCAGACTACACTATTACAAGTCACATGATATTGCCGCAGGACGTGATTGCGGCAACGCCCATCTTCTGGGAGGTGCGATACCTTGATGGGGCAGGCCAGGAAAAGGGAGCAATAGCCGTTAGCGGTATTTCAACTGAAGGGAGTGGACTATGAAAATGATGAGATTTGGTTTTGTATTAACGTTTGTTTGTGCATGCCTGTTTTTTCCCTTAGCGGCAATGGCGGAAACGGTGACGGAAGAATGGGTAAAGCGATATAGCGGACCTGCCAATAGCATGGATTTTGCTGTTGACATTGTCAATGATGGTGTTGGGAATACCTATGTTACCGGTCACAGTGTCAGTCTTGAAACGCCTAACACGGCCAACTATGCTACAGTCAAATATGATGCGAGGGGGAATGAAATCTGGGTAAAGCGATACGGCGGCCCCACGAACAATGGAGGCTATGCTATAGCCATGGACATAGATCGTGCCGGGAATATCTATGTTACGGGCTACAGCTTTGGCAACGGGTCGTCCTGGGACTTTGCCACCATCAAGTATGATACAAATGGAAACGAACTCTGGATAAAAAGATATAACGGCCCTGCGAATGGTTCTGACGTAGCCAGAGATATTACCGTGGATGATGACGGGAATATCTATGTTATCGGCTACAGTCTCGGCTCACCCGGCTATAGTGACTACGACTATGCTACAGTCAAGTACGACACAAACGGAAATGAACTCTGGGTAAGTCGATACAGCGGTCCCTCGACCAGTTACAGTTATGATGTGGCCATTGCCATTGCTGTGGATGGCGCAGGGAATGCTTATGTTACCGGCAATAGCTATGGTAACGGGTCAGGTCGCGATTATGCTACAGTCAAGTACGACGCAAATGGAAATGAACTCTGGGTAAAGCGATATAACGGCCCCGCGAATTTAAATGACAGGGCTAATGCCATTGCCGTGGATGGCGCCGGAAATGCGTACATTACAGGTATGAGCTACAGCTGGTCTTCCTGGGATTATGCCACCATCAAGTACGATGCAAATGGAAATGAACTCTGGGTAAAGCGGTATAGCGGCCCCACACGCGTTGGGGACTATGCTATGGGTATTGCCATCGATCAGGTTGGCAATACCTACGTTACCGGTTACAGTGTTGGCAGCGGGTCTTCCTGGGACTATGCCACCATCAAGTACGATGCAAGTGGAAATGAAAGCTGGATAAGGAGATATAACGGCCTTGCAAATAGCAGTGATCTGGCCCTTGCCATTGCTGTGGGAGGTGACGGGAATATTTACGTGACAGGTTATAGCTACGGCAGAGAGTTAAGTCATGATTATGCCACTGTCAAGTATGACACAAAGGGAAACGAACTCTGGATAAAGCGATACAACACCCCTGAGAATGGTGAGGATGTGGCCGGTGCCATTGCTGTGGACCGGGGCGGGAATACTTATGTTACGGGCAGAAGCCTCTTCATGGAGTCACCTGATGACCCTTTTGCAGACCCAAGCTATGACTATATCACCGTCAAGTACAGCAGTGGTGTCACTGATACGGATGGTGACGGGGTTCTCGACATCTCAGATAACTGCATTTTCACACCCAATCCTGACCAGGCAGATAACGACTCCGATGGCGAGGGTGACGCCTGCGATGCCGATGACGATAATGATACGATACTTGACGGTTCCGATAACTGTCAGTTCAACGCTAATCAGGATCAAACAGATTCAGATAGCGACGGCATCGGTGATGTTTGTGACAAGGATATGGATGGCGATGGAATCAGTAATGATGTGGACAACTGCCCCGCTAATCCCAACCCTGACCAGACCGACACAGATGGCGACGGGATGGGTGATGAGTGTGATGAAAACGATGACAATGATCTGCATCCGGATGTAAACGACAACTGTCCTACCATCGTCAATGATGATCAGGCTGACATGGATGGTGACGGTATAGGGAATGTTTGTGATGCAGACATCGATGGTGACGGTGTTAATAATGATGCGGACAACTGCCGCTTAACGAGTAATTCCAGCCAGGACGATGCTGACAAAGATGGTGAAGGTGATGCCTGCGATGCCGATGATGACAATGACGGCTATCTCGATGACAACGACAACTGTCAATTCATGCCGAATGACCAGAGTGATCAGGATGGTGACGGAAGAGGTGATGTATGCGACGATGACCTTGACGGTGATGGCATTGACAACGAGAATGATAATTGTCCGATTACGCCCAACAGCAGCCAGTATGACACCGACAACGATGGCCTTGGTGACGCCTGTGATCCCGATATTGACGGTGACGGTGTGGAAAACAGTGCCGACCTTTGTGCCGACACGCCTCAGGGTGTAATCGTTGATTCTTCCAGCGGCTGCTCCATTGCACAGCTCTGCCCCTGCGAAGGGCCTCAGGGCACAACCGTATCCTGGAGAAACCACGGCAAGTATGTTTCCTGCACTGCCAGGACTGCCGAAAGTTTTGTGGAACTTGGTTTGATTACGGAAGCTGAAAAGGATGCTATTGTGTCAGTGGCTGCGGAATCAACCTGCGGCAATAAGAAATGATTTTATTTTAGAGGGGAAATCCCTTAGATATGCCTATCGGGGGCAGGATTTCATTCTGCCCCCCATTTTTTCTTTCTTTGCGGGAGCTGTTGGGCTAGACCAGGTTAAGCAATTGGGAGGATAGATGGGCAGACTTGCAACTATGAATTTCCAATCTACAATCCGCAATCCGCAATCCGCAATCCGCAATCCGCAATCCGCAATCCGCAATCCGCAATCCGCAATCCGCAATCCGCAATCCGCAATCCGCAATCCGCAATTGAAGCCGGGGTATTTTCAGGGCA
>Ga0224514_10000143_pt1 | contig 24100 bp, 17 predicted proteins | sample SF_May12_sed_USG_3_FD_169107 | JGI IMG/M metagenome (GOLD analysis project Ga0224514, IMG submission 169107) | Sediment microbial communities from San Francisco Bay, California, United States - SF_May12_sed_USGS_24 | ecosystem: Environmental > Aquatic > Marine > Sediment | place: USA... | reverse complement strand
CCTCGAAAACGGTCAACTCGGATGCGTTGTCCTTCACGCGGAATACAAACTCGGTGCCTTCGATGGAACCGTTCAGGTAGGGCGTGCTGACTTCAAAACCGCGCGGTTTGCGACTGAATGACTGGAATGCGCCCTTGAGCAGGCTGAGTGCCGAGCGCTCTTCCTTTTTACCGGTGATATTGTCCAGCCGCATGGCGGTGTTCTGATCAATTCGCAGCACCGCCTGGTTGACCAGTACGACCGTGGCACGACTGTGCTTTCCTGCCCGCACCAGGTCCCCCTGACACAGGGATGCATCCAGTTGCAATGCGGACCAGGCCGATCCAGCACCGCGCTGAACCTCAACCTGGCCTTCCAGCGTTACCAGCTTGCCGACAACCGGCTCGCAAGCAGCGACAGCACCCGCTGTCCCGACAAGCAGAAGTAAAACAAAGGCACATACGGTGGTTGTGCGTTGGACCAGACGGTAGATCGTCATTAGCAGGGCTCCCTGAGCTGAGTTATGTGTTGAACCGCCGGGAGGCAAGGCATGCTTTTGTCCCACGACAAGGATGCAGCCGGACCCGGCCACAACAAAGCACGCAAGAAGACAATGGCCTGACGACCATCAAAAACTGAAATCTCCCCGCGATCATTCTTATTCCGGTACATCATTGCCACCGTGTTCGCTATTCCCTGCGCATCCAGAATCTTTTATGAAGTATAGATCCTGCAGCTCCATTGCAAAGTCCACAGCAGAGCCGCGCTCTTTAACCAACTCTGACACGGTTGGCTGTTGAGCTCTATAACTCTCTGAGAGACAAGCATTTATTTTCTTGTATTAGTAAACCAACTATAACGAAAACTGGATAAAATGCAAGGATTTACAGCTTTAGACCTGCTCTACTGGTGCGGCAACCCCGCCCACAGCGCTCATATATAAGAAATTGTCCGCTCCCCGTCCAACCCAACCGCCATAAACAAATGAAGCGCGGGCAGTTTACCCGGCAGCCCGTCGCTCTCAGACCGATTGCCCACCACGAAGATATAGATCGTTTAATTGTAATCCGGGGTATCTACTGTGTGTCCAACGAAATAACCGTAAATGTGTAATTGATATCGTATATTTTTTACCGGTTTCAGGTTGTTTTTATACTTGCTGTCCATCTCTCCTGTAAAAAATACAGGTTATGAGTTAGCCGATCCCCTGGTTAAAAAGAACCAGGCAATCCACAGGCACTATCAACCATTACATGGCAAATTATTAATCTTGTTGTAACGGATTAGTTATCGCGTGGCCAGCATCTCGCCTCAGACAGGATCAAAGCTCTCGCCTGTGAAACAGGGCTGTTGTCAGCAGGAATGGAACGATGACCCAAAGCACCATGACCAGGATTGGCGCCACCAAACCGGACTCAAAACCGGCACCAATATCGGTTGCACCAACCAGGCGTCCAATCTCCCCGAAGCCGGTAAAATTGAACAACCGATAGGCGTCGGCCGGGTTGACAAGCATAAGTGCTGAAAATAATCCTTCGCTGATGTGTTTACCTTCATCGATTAGCAATGCGGAGAGCAGCCCAAGGTCGTATAACACGACCAGTAGCAGCCAGGCGCCTACCGCCGCGCCTACCGCAACGGCTCGCTCGCGCACCAGTGAACTGATCAGGTATCCGATATTGAGGAATACACAACCTAGCAGCAGCGAGCTGGCCATCATGGCTGAGTAGGCTTGCCAGCCGGTCGTATCACCGTCGCCAACAAGGATGAGAACACCCAGCGCACCACCATAACCAACCAGAATGGCCAGCAGAAGAATGGCCGCATGCCCCAGGAACTTGCCGGACAAGATCTGCCATCGCGCTACCGGATAAGTCAATAGCAGTAACATGGTGCCGTGTTCGAACTCGCCAACCAGTGCATCGAATGACAGCATTAACGCAATCAAAGGCAGCAGGTACATACTCAGGCTGGTCAGGCTAACGACACTGACTTCCAGTACGCCTGCTCTGATCTCGCCAATCGGTGCTGAACCCAGATAACTCAGCGCCAATGCCAATGTGCCCAGCAGTAATATGGTCGCAGCAACCCAGCGATTGCGCAGTCCGTCGCGAATCTCTTTTGCGGCCAAAATCAGTATCGTCTTCAGCATGCGAATCATGCCCGCTCCCCATTCATAAAATGCAGGTAAATCTCGTCCAGCCGCGGTGTAGTCATACTGACGTCCAGCACGGTATCGCCAAGGTCTGCGATGTGCCGCAGCATTGCCATCTTCTCATCCTCCGGACAAATCAGATCGACACTGTGATCATTGACCCTGTCAATCCGGGTGTGTGCCGCGAGTTGTCCAGCGACGCGAGCCGCACTGCCCGATGCGACGGCAAGACGGGTACGCACCGGCAAGCCCACCCGCCTGCTGAGATCCGAGAGACTACCGCAGGCCACCAGTCTGCCGTGTTTGATGACTGCGATCCGGTCGGCCCGCACCTCGATTTCATTCAGGGCGTGCGATGAAATCACCACGGTCGTACCACCTGAGCGCAGATCACTGATAATCTGGTAGAAATCTCGACGTACAAGAGGGTCCAGTCCCGTGGTTGGTTCATCAAGGAACAGCAGCCGTGGCGCGCCAAGTACGGCCTGGGCAAGACCCAAACGCTGACGCATACCTTTGGAGTAGGTGTTCAGACGCCTGGTGGCCGCATCAAGCAGACCAACCTGTTCGAGACGCCGGCCAATCTCGGTACTGGATACACCCTTCAGGCGCGCATAATAACCAAGCAATTCCAGACCCGTCATATGGGGATAAAAAGAAGCACTTTCAGGCAGGTAACCCATTGCCTGTCGTCGAGCTACGAACGACCGGTTCATCGGGTCTTCACCCAGCACCATCACCTGGCCGATGCTGGGCCGCGTCAGACCCAGCATGAGCTTCATAATTGTCGTTTTACCGGCACCATTGTGCCCAATCAGAACGAAGCACTCTCCGTTATGAACCTGAAGATCAATGCCGTCAACAACCACTGTCTTGCCGTAACGCTTGTCAACTGCCCGCAGCTCAATGGCATGGTCTGTGTTTACCGGCATCTCATCAGCCCTCACGGTTCGGCGGCAACATCAGCGGGGCGCTGTCGCGCACACCACCGGGATGAAGCGTGGGAAATTCAGACTGCACCCAACGCAGAATCTGCATCACCGGACTACCGAGCAGTAGTTTGGCAGCCGGGTATTGCCAGACAATCTGATCGACCAGGCCATTGGGCCGGTAGGCCCGGTCTGAAATTCCATCATCGTTGAGGTCGAAGGCGGGATTGTCACTCCAGTAATTCCCGCGTCCGTCATGTGACCATTCAATATGACGTGTGCCCACATACTTGACCTGGGTTCGGTTGCCGATGAACGTATTGTCGTAGATAGTGTTTCTCTCTGAACCTGCCGTGAAATGAATACCAATATCACATCCTTCGAAGTGGTTATTGCTGAACGCGTTCATGTTGGCGTTGTAGATGAAGACACACTTCTCCACGCCCCCGGAGACATGGTTATCACTCAGCGTGGAACTGTTGACAAAGTTGAGGAACAAACCGCGGTCGCGGTCCCCATCCGACCGATTATCGGTCACGATCAGTCGATCGGAAAACATCAGCGCCCAGGCCGAGTGATTCCGGGTTGAGACATTGCCAATCACCTTGCTGTCATGGGTATACATGTAGTGAATCGCGAAACGCATATCCCGGAAGCGGTTGTTGCGGAAGGTATTGTGACGACTGGTGGCCACGAAGATCCCGTCACGGCCGTAACGGATATCGTTCTCCTCAACCCTTGAGCCCGGGGTGTTCCACAGGTAAACACCGTTACCGCGGTCATTCATACGGTGATGCTGACTGCCCACAATGACATTTGCCCGCACCAGTGCATTTTCAGGGCCCTTCAGATACACACCAATCAGGTTATCTTCAAAGTGGTTGTATTCGATCAGTGCCCGGTCACCCTGATCGGTCACGAAAATACCGCTATCTTCAGTCTCTGGATTGGTTCCTGAGTTGCGAAGTGTGACATTCCGAATAACGACATCAGGTGCATTAACACGGATAACATCACCTTCCCCCTCTCCATTGAGCACACTGCCCGGCTGACCGACAATGGAAACACTGCGGCCGACAATAACCTCTCCAGTATAGACACCGACCTGCAGCTCAAGCGTATCGCCGGGATTGGCGGCATTGATTGCAGTCTGCAGCGTACCGTAACCCGGCGCCACACGCACAACCTCCGCAACGACGTTACAGGGCAACAGCATGACACAGAGACACAACCCGACGACCAGCCAGCAGCTGGCCGTCGGGTATGCCCGGTTTACCTTCGCAGACAAACTGTCACCTAGGCAGGCTCAACCAGCATGCGTCCACGCATCTCCATGTGCAACGCATGACAGAACCACTGGCAATAGTACCAGTGCACTCCCGGACGATCCGCAATAAAGGTAACCGAAGAGGTCGCCTGAGGACCGACCTCCATGGCAATGCCATAGTTTGCTATCGTCAGGCCATGCGTCAGGTCATCAACCTGATCGTTATTGCTGACATAGATCGTGACCTCATCACCCTGCTTCACGGTGAATTTCTCCATGCTGAAATTAGGCGCCACCGACCACATGTAGATGCGCACCTTATTACCATCACGAATCACCTTGGAATCGGTGTACAGTGTGACGCCATCCTTCTTTGCCTGTGCCGTAGCCTCAGCCCAGATGGGATCATCCTTCTCCCAGAGCGAATTGGGATTAACGATGTCGGCACGGACAATAATGCAATCATGCGGCTCCGCGAAGGTTGGACCGTCATGCACTACCTCCATCTTCTTGCCACTGATATCGATGAGCTGTTCGTTCTCCGGCTTCAGTGGTCCGACATTGATATAACGGTCCTTGGAGAACTTGTTTAGTGACACCAGCCACTTACCGTCGGCCTCCCTGGTCTCACCCATGGAGGTATGGTTGTGGCCTGGCTGATACTGCACATCGACCTTGTCAATAATCGGATTGACATCCTTGCCATTGTAAGCGTCGATCGCCTTCTGGATATTCCAGCTTACTGCCTGGCTGTCCAGGAACAGAGTTGTGTAGGCATTGCCCTTTCCGTCGAAGGCGGTATGCAGCGGGCCCAGCCCCAGTTCGGGCTCGGCGACAATGGTATCGCGTGGCTTGATCTTGTCGTTGAACAGATCCGGCAGGCGCGTGACATCAATCACAGACACAGTCGGTGACAATTTGCCGTTAATGACCACATGGCGGCCGTCCGGGGCAGTGTTGCAACCATGAGGACTGTTAGGAATTGGAATATAGCGTGTGTACTTCGACCCGTGTCGGCCATCGAGTACCGCGACGCCATTGATCTTCTTGAAATCACCCGCCTTGACGCCAGCTTCGATACGCTTGATATCAAAAACCACGGCCCAGTCCCGCTCATTCTTCATCATGCCTGCCAGGTTTACGCCTTCCTCACTGTTGTAACAGGTGGAAAAGGCATACAGGCCCTGGTAATCCGCATCACAGTTGTCGAGATTGCCATCGACGATGACCTGCCAGGCAACTTTCATGCTATCGCCATCAAGGGCCGTAAAAATTGCGTGGTACTTCTCCGGATCATCCAGGATGCTGCCATCATTGGGAATCGGAACACGATGCTCGCCGTTGGCAAAAACATAACCAGTCCGCGGAAACTTCTGCGGTCGCAAGCCATGAATATCCGACGCATTGGGAATTTCGGTGATCTTGTCACACTTCATGACATCGCAGCGCACTCGCGCTACCCGCGTGTTGGCCTTGTCGTTCATAAACAGATAACGGCCATCATAGGTACCATCGGTAAACGACATGTGTGGATGATGCAGGTCACCATTCATCCAGACATCGCCATGCTTATCGAGATACTTCCGGGTTTCGGGTGTCAAACCATCACGCAGGATTTTTTTGCTCTCGTTGGTCATCCCCCATCCAGTCGCACTGCAACGGTTGAAAACCGGCACACGCATCAATTCACGCATGGAAGGTATGCCCAGGATGCGCATTTCACCAGCCTGACCACTACTCCAGAATCCGTAGTACTCATCCAGATCCCCAGGGGCAACATGGGCCTTGCCGGGTGCCGCTGCCTGGGCCGAGGCAGGTGCAAGCATGGAACCTCCCGCCAGCCCGGCGAGACCGCCGACGCCGGAAAGCACCGCGACTTTTGCTGAACCACCCAGCAACTCACGCCGGGTAATACCTTTTTTATCTGATGTATCGTCTGTCATAGTTCCACCCTCTCTTGGTTGTTGACCCACCCTGAGGTGGGGAAATGGTTACCCCCGATCAGGGGGTGTCGTTTTTCGTCTCTTTCTTTGCCTTGAGTTCAGCAATAGTCTGTTCAACCTGGTGTCTGCCATCCGCGGATGTACTCGCTATCAAGCGCTCCTTTTTCAAACGTTTCTGAACCATGACAGGACAGGCGTGGTCATCCGAGTAGACAACCTGGCAGTGCAGGCAATACAGGCATTCGTTGACATTGATATTACCTTCGGGATGGATCGCCTGAACCATGCATTCGTTGCCACAACGTTGGCATGGTGCGCCACAGTCCTTGTAGCGCTTTAGCCATGCAAACATACGCAGCCGGCCGGGTATGGCCAGCGCGGCGCCCAGCGGGCACAGATAGCGGCAATAGAAGCGCTCAATGAACAAACCGGGAACGATCATTGCGACAGCAAACAACACGTATGGCCATTCCCTTACGAACTTGAGAATAATTGCGGTCTTGAAGGGTTCCACCTCCGCCAGGCGCTCGGCCCAACCCAGCGAGTGCAACGAGAAGCCGAACAACACCAGGAAGATTAGATATTTCAGCGCCCATAGACGTTCATGCAGTCCCCACGGCAACGTGATCTGCGGGAGCTTTACAATCCGGGCTAGTCGGTTGGTCAATTCCTGCAGTGCACCGAACGGACACAGCCAACCACAGTACGGGCCCCTGCCCCAGAAAAGCAGGGCGGCTGCCACCGACCCCCACAGGATGAAGATCAACGGCTCCATCAGGAAATAGCTCCAGTCAAAACCACTGACCAGGGCATTGAACACGGCCAGGATATTGACCACGGAAAGCTGTGCATTGGCGTACCAGCCGATCACGAATAGCGTAAAAATGAGAAAACCGATGCGAACGCGATCGGCTAGTAACGGGCGCTTCACCAACCAGTTCTGAAAGAAAAAGATCACCGTCAGAATACCCAGCGCACTCAGTATGAGAATAATTTCCGGCAACTTGATAGACCACATCTTCATCCACAGGGGCGCGTCTTCCGACTCCAGATCCGGAAATGCAAACTCGCCGGTCGAGGATTTAGTGACCACCTTCGGTTTGGGAAGGATCAGGTATTTATCCGGCGTCTGGTAGTCCAGGCTGAACGTCAGGAAGGCCTTCTCGGTCGGACCAGTCTCACGCCCCACCAGAAGCTCCAGTCTCCAGGGCACTGCCGGATCAAATTCAAGCTCCGGGGGAATACGGAAGATATCGACATCCTTGAAATCCGGCGCGCCATCAGCCGCAATCCGGCGCAGACGCTTGTGATGAAAATCGTGGAATCGAATCGAAGTGTCACCCTGAATAATCTGAAAGCGATCAAAGATACCACCGCGGACATAGCCTGATCCCTTGAATGAATAACGGCCATCCCCTGCCAGGGCAATGGCACTCTGACCAGGCTCAAGGCGCTTGACCAGGTTGCGGTACTCAGACTCACCAAGCACGCTCAGTCCAATGGCCGGCACGGAGACCGCTGCCGCATACAGATCGATGAATACCTCTTCGGGATCACCCTCCTCAGGTCGGGCCGCCGCAGTCTCATTCCCTGAATGCTCGAAGGCCTCATTGATCTGCGCGAGTGTCAGTTTCAGATTGGCAGCGGAACCATCACTCAGTAATGCTGCCCAGCCCTCCTGTTCCTGTAAATCCATATTAACAACGGCTTTCGGGCCGGTCTGCTTGCGCTCGGGTTTCAGGCCACCCAGGCCAAATCGGCGTGCGACCTTGATTGCGCTGCGCAGGATGGTGTCGTCCATCACCATCACGGTAACCGTAGCACCTGTGACGATATCAACCTGGTGGTCACCATCTGTTTTCCTGACCAGCGCACCAATGTCCAATCCAGCGTAATCACCAAGCACCCGGGTGATCCGGCTCTCCGGAATACCAATCAGGACAATCGGCTCATGGTGCTCAACCAGTAGCACCTGGCGGATAACCCCCTCCATATCGATTGCGATCAGCTGATGAATGGGTTTTCCGGAGTACCCGGTTGAATTGACAAAATCGGAATTAAGGAACAAATAACCGACCTGCTTCCCACCAATGAAAGCTTCCACAACCGGTGGAACGCCCAACGCATCCCCCAGACGGTCCGCGCCCGGAAAGGCTTCATGTGGCGCCATCGACTTGACAAAACGCGGCAATACATAATCCGAAGCAGATGAAGCCGCCGATGCAACTGAAGCAGCCACTATCAACAAAGACAGAACAGTGATGAGCACGGGTTTGCAAATAACTACCAGACGGAAACGCGCGCCAGAACTGGCTGGCCGGTACTTGTCTGATAGTTCATACATGTGCTCAATCACTCGGCTGGCTTCTGCAGGTTAATTTCCACCGATCAGACCATACGCTGGAGTAGTGCGCGACAATTTGACGCAGATCAATCGGGAATCAGGCGACTTGCTGGATAATTCTGTCGGTGACAACCATGCTAAGCACGGATATCCATTCAACCGCGGAACTGATTTCGATCGCGCTTGCGGCGGAGCGTGAGGCCATTCGGCGCTACTCGGATCTTGCCAGTGAAATGTACGAATATGGAAACGACGAAGTCGGCGCCCTGTTCGAAAGGATGATTGACGAAGAAAAGGAGCATGAAAGACTACTAACCGAATGGGCTGAACTGGAGGGCCTTGCAATCAATACGAATATCGGGCCGATCAGGTGGGAGGACCCTGGCGTTGCAACCATCTATGATGCGGAAGCTGTAGATCCGGATCAGAGCAAACCCTACAAAGCGCTTGCCTTTGCTGTACACAATGAAGAGCGCGCCTTCCGGTATTATTCGTATGTTGCTGCCAACAGCAAGGATTCCGACGTGCGTGCCTATGCAGAAATTCTCGCGCGCGAAGAGCTTGGCCACGCGGCCCTGTTACGCGCCCAGCGACGCCATGCCTGGCATGTGCAGCGCAGTAAACACGAAGCCGAACCAAGAATTGGTCCCGGGACAATCTACAGTATCCCGGACCTGCTGGCGGCAATAGTCTGCATCGAAGAATGCCTGGCGGACCTCATTGATGCTGCCGCAAACGAGTATCCGGATCTGAAGGTATTGGCCGCCAACACACGGGGGATGCTGTCCATAAGTGAAAAAGCGTTGCACGAAGGTGATGCGCCGGGCGTAGAGATTATCACGACGTTAAAATCGATCGCGTCATGGCGTACGCGAAAATTTTCGACAACTGTAGATGCGTCTACCGCATTACGGCGATTATGTATGGCATGTGATCGCAGTTTTTCGTTTTACGATTCCGTCGTTACATCCACCCAGGATGAATCCGTCATGCTGATGGCGCAACGCCTATCTACACATGCCCTGGAACGTATCTCTGAATTGCGCCGGTTAACAGCCAGCTCTTGCGATTGTACCGACTATAATGCGTCACCCTGACAAACCAGACAATCGACTCAGAGAAATAATCGACGATTATTGTTATTGGGAAAACAGGTAACTCTCACAATCACAGAACGTCCGTTTTGGGTCACCATCTCAACCGGGTCGATGACATACATACTACTTCCAATTTAATGGCCACCCAGGGTCCGGCTGGATCGGAAATTGGCGCCTGGACACTAACGATTAATTCAGGCCTGATTTAGACTCGCAAGGAAAACCGCTTGCGCGGCTTACCAAGACCACGAATACATTGACCCCATTACTGCAAATCAATATTCTAACGACTATCAAGTTTCGGGCGATTAGCTCAGCGGGAGAGCACTGCCTTCACACGGCAGGGGTCACTGGTTCAATCCCAGTATCGCCCACCAGACATATCAAATAGTTACAGCAATATTCTAGAGAATACCCAAGGCCGTACGGATACTGGTACGGATATTCGATTCCGGTTCTTTCAGACATAAAGCAAAGCCACCCAGAAGAGTGGCCATGCGAGTCCAGGCTGTCCGGAATGCCCGTTTCCGACCCAAGGCGGACGTTTAGCGTTTGGTGATATACCTGCGAGGCATTCTTGAGGTTGTCCAGATATCGATGGTAGTCCCTTCCACATAGAAAACGGTTCACGGTTATTGCCGCGCTGGATAACGTGCTGAGGGACACCGGGCAATCGGAACCGGGGCTTTCGTGGCATGTTTCACCTCCTTGTGAACATGTGTCGTTAATAAATACTATCAGACCTGCGTACGGACACCATCCGAACAGTACAATGCTATATTAGTGGAAACTAGGATCTGACTCCGGTTTTTCTGTTCTGTCTATTGTATCTAGCAATTGTCGACATGCACGCGGATCGCTGCAATGACCCGCTCGAGAAAAGCATCAATGTCATTCATGGAAGAACCCTTGTCTAAATCAAGGCTAAGACTCCCACTGCCATATTCTGACGTCATGGTCACCGTGTGCATTTGACCAACGACTGGAAAAGTCAGTATCAAATGCGCCTGGATCGGATTAGCGAGATCGTCGGCAATTTTCGTTGCCTGCTTCCTGAATTCGTCATCGGCATACTCGCTTTGGCCAAGTTCAACCTCTTTCTCCCTGAGCCCCCTGACCAGGTCGGTTTGTTCATAAATAGTTACTTCCGGAATTTCTGCGTTAATCTCTGTCATCACCATGTTGCCTATGGTGCTTTTTGCAGGTTCGCGAATGGCTATTGTGCAACCAGGTCTGATGCCTATGTTGATGTTCTGGTCTATTTCAGGCGTGGTTATTTCAGATGATTTAAAGGATTCAGCCCGTATGGTGAAGAGCATCGCCGTTCCGGGAATCAGATTGGCGTTGTTGAGTTCAGTGCTTAGGGCGCCGCCACCCGCCTGTGAGAGAATGTCGGTGAGCATGCTGAAATCCTCGGCATCCACAGCGCCGCCTACGGTCCGGATCCGGCAGATGTCGTCATAGCGAACAATATCATCATCGGCCACCATTCCAATCTCGACCTGGTCACAGTGATGCACATAAACGAATGACGGTCCGACAACTTTCACAAATACTGACAACTCCGCATCGGCCTTCGCCATCGCACCCCAACCCGGCCCGGTCTTCGTATCCGCAGAAACACTTATCGAGCCAAAGATATTAAAGTCTTTTCCATCGTCATCGTAGCCTGCGACACTCACCAGTTCAGCGACTGCCGACGCGCCTCCCTGAACATTTGCTTTAAGTGAGAACGAAAAATCATCGCCAGCCGAGACCGGGTTGTTTCCATGCTTGGCTTGCTCCTCTGTATTTTCGGAATCCGGATTCGGATTGTGAAAAGTTGTTTCAATGCTGGTACCTGCAACCGGATCAGATTCAAGTGTCCGACCCTTGATATCGAAATGGTGTATTTCGTATCCCTTGGCGGATGATGCACTTACATTCAGGGAATGTACCTGCCCCAGGATTGTGACGGCGTCGGCAGCACAAACGACAGTAGTTTCACATGCGCACAGGAAAACAAATTGACAGGCGATAGAGATAATCCCGGCGGGACCCGGCCCGGTTTCCCTTTGCTTCGGAAAAACCGTGAACTGTACAGGTAAATTATTTTTTGATTTTTCCACCTGGAGTCCTTCTCTCTGTCAGTAAGAGGCCCGTAATTCTAAAAACTGACGAGCTCTACCCTTCGGTTTTCTGCACGCCCTTCCTCATTCTTGTTCGAAGCAACGGGGCTGGCGAAAGACACTCCGACCGGAAACAATCGCTGATTGCTGATGCCGTAATCGCTGCTCAAAGACTGAACGACAGACGCAGCGCGACGCTGAGAAAGATCAAGATTAAACTCATAACTTCCGACACTGTCGGTGTGTCCTACGATGAGCAGTTTAAGCTCAGGGTCCTCAGTCAGAAGATTTGAAATTTGATCAAGCGTGTCTTTTGAGCCAGGCTTCAGGTCTGCCTTGTCAGAGTCAAATTGAATACCATAAAGCGCTATTCTTCCGGTATCAGATATCTCTGACGCCATCTCTTCGGAATTTACAGTAACGATGGTGGATTTCATCTGTTCAACTTGAACGATGTCCAGAACTGTAATAGTTCGGCCAGCGATGGCTCCGCAATACGTACCGTTGCCGAGTTGATAGGACAATACAGAGACATAGATTCCGCTTTCGGGCAATTTCAATAGCACGTAACGTTGATCAGATATGCTTACTTTCTGGGCGCAAGACCCATTGGTAAAATTACCATCCTTGATATTTTCCCCTGGCCAGAGATATATTGCGAGGCTCATACTACCGCCACCACCGCCACTATTGCTTGTGCTGCTGCCACCGCACTCATCGCGCTTGCAGCTATAGAGTTCGATAGCTTGTTCGTCCTCCAGGTCCTTTTCGTATGTCCGTATAACCTCTAGCGGCGTTGCGCCCTCGCGGTTAAGGTAGACGATCCTGGTTCGTTTGCCCTCCAACGTCTTTGCCTGGTCAGGCTTGTAGAAGTGATTGTTGCGCGTATCCTTTTTGCCTTTCACCCATTTCAATTCAGATAAAGGGAAAACTGCCTCATCAAAATCTTTTTCGCTGAAAGATACGATAAATGCCCCTTCCAGGCGCCCGACAAGTTCGCTGTCATGACTGTTCTTGATATCGGCATCAGGAATGGTTGCGTCCGCCATGCACTGAGATGCGGCAAGCACCAAGAATATCAGAGGAAGAAAAATATTTTTGTACATTGGTTATCTCGACTCCATTTGCAGTTAACACAGTGAGACGTTGAATTAGCGCGGCGCGGCAGATGTAAACCCAAAATCGTCCCGACGACTATAACACGAAGTTCCGATCATCCTTGCTGGACTTCTTTATTTCTGGAAAGGGTCGTTTCCGGCCCATCGCTCTCAATAAAAACAGACGCTCTAGATGGGTGTTTATTCCATACTATTGGGCTTTGACGAATGCCCGTTTTGGGTCGAAGTTTGCCGAACAGAGTCCGTTCCGGAAACGGCCGCTTTCAGTACATTTGAGACATTCAGAGACTTACGGGGAACGTCCGCTTCCGACCCAAACTGGACGTTCGCTCATAACCTCTATGACTAATACAAATGTATTAGTAGATGTCTCCTATCGACCCAAATGCGACATTCAGTGGCAATTGGTTAGAAGTGGTCTACGCTTAAACCTAATGGCTGGAGGCGACCCAAAACGGAAGTACAGGATTTCTGCCTAGAGGGCAGGAAAGCAATGTAAGTGGTCGTTTCTGAGTTGGACTCTTGTCGGTAATCTTCGACCCAAAGGAGACATTCGTACACACTTATATATCTAGTACAAATGTATTAGTAGGTGCTTCATTTAATTAGGCATTATCCCGGTTACTCTACGTGCTCCCACTAACATACAAACAGGATCAAAGCCATGTCCAGTCAACAAAGAATTTCCAATTTGACCATGACGCTCGTACTGGCCGTCGCCTTCGGGCTATTCGTTTCTGGCGTACCTTCTACAGTCATGGCAATACCGCCAGCCAAGAAAGATTGTGCGCAACAGGATGTGTTCGAACGACTGGCTTGCAGGCAGGCAGCGCTTGCTGACCAGATGGAATACACCTCGGACACGGCCTTCGCGGAGGGGACAAGGTTGCATCAACGCATAAAACCAGGTCGTCTGGCACACATAAAGAACGCAAAGCAAAAAACGCAGCGCGCCAAGAAGAAAAACACCATGGAGGTTTTCAAGAGACAGGCCAAGACGGAATCGCAGGGTAATAAGAAAGGCGGCCATCTCGTGCCTTTCGACGACGTTGTTGATGACATGAACGGTGATGGCATCTGTGACTACGAACAAGGGAACGACAGCGCGCAATGTGCGGCCATCGAGCTGGATGAGTCAGGAAATCTCCAGGTTTGTAATCCGAACAAGAAGAACAAGGGGAAAGGCAAGGGGGGAGGAAACCCGAAATTTGAAGGACTTGAATGCGACGTGTTTTTTGAATCCGAAGAGGGTTCAACCCCTGCCGAAGAGGAAGACATGGAGGAATCTGCAGAGCAGCTCGAAGCCACTTACAGTACAACCGAGGACAACATGATCGAGATGAACGAGCATCTCGACATTGTCAACGCGAATCTACCGGATGAGTCAGCAGCAGTACTGGCTGCACAAAACGGCTGCGTGTTGCCTGAACTTACCCCGGGACTTGCCGATGCGGCCATCGCATTACGGGAGATTCATGCAATCGTATTCGGGGCGGCGCGCATTGCGGCCGACTTTGGCGGACAAGACTTTGTCGCTTTTGGCTTCGGTGGCAACACGCGCACCCTTGCTGTCGCCTTTGATTCCATCGCCACAGCCGCTAATGTTGTGTTCATTGCTCTCGATGAGTCACGCAGAGCAGAGAGTAGCGAATTGCAGACAGCGATTTCGGATTGTGTCAGTCAGTCAGCCGGTGAAATCGCGGCATTACAGACCCAGGTTCTGGAATTACAGGTCCAGATTCAACAAGAGCACGACGAGATCATGGCTAACGATAATGCGAATATGGCTACGATCCTGAGCAATCTTGAGCAAGTAAGGGCAGAATTGGCCGAGATTTTGAATACACCGTTGGGAGTTCGGGAAGAATTCCCAGTTAAATAGTTGGGCATCTTCGGGCGGCACTGGGGCGGGTTGCCTAGTGTCGCACCCGTAACATAGTGTTCTGTAAGGTTGCGAGTCTGGCGCTTCAGTGAAGCAAGGAGGAATCAGTCTCCGGCTTCTTGTGGCAACCCAGGATACCCACGAAGCCCCTGAGCATGCAAAAGCCCGGACTGTTGAATCATTACATCACACGCCGGGCGGCACCGCCTGGTTGATGTTCTGAGTACAGGTCAGGGATATCTGGAATCGCGGTTTTGAAATCTTTGCCGTACTCTAGAGAACGGCAACTTCTGGCCGAAATCAGACATTCAGGCCGCACCCTACCCCAACAACTCCCGGCTCTCGATTCGGCCAGATCGCTGATAGCGTCGCTTGAGCGCAGGGGTAGTATTGATTAATCTGGAGCGAGTGTCTGCAGGGTATTGCCGACAGTGAGCACCAGCTTTTGCCAACACTTTCCCTGCTTTTCACTAATGCCACCACCCTCCAGCTCCAGTAGAAATCCCAACCAGTAATTGATTTTGTGACGGACGTCACATATCCGGGTAGACCACCAGCATATCCTGAATGTGACGCAGTTCTCTTTGTGTCATGAGATAGAGCCCGACGTTGATGAATGGATAGAGGTTTAACCTACCCCTTTAAAACCCTAACCGGATATCTGTATGTTTCTGAGAAAAAAAAGGAAGGATAAATCGCCCACGTTGATACTTACCCGAAATAGAGGGGAGACTGTGAAAATCGGTGACGACATCGATGTCACCCTGCTTGGTGTAAAAGGCAGCCAGGCCACGATCAGCATCAAAGCACCGCGTGATGTCACCATCCGTAGAGATGAGATATCCCGGAAAGTTCAGCAAGGAAAAGATGAAACGTGAGGTGACTCATCTTTCTCGCACTCACGCAACATAAACTCAGCAACCATCTGGCCCTCGCCCCCTCGATGCTCTGAATATTGCATGACGTAACACCCGTCATATTCAGTGTGGCTCATCATTGCAGAAACCAGCTCTTCATAGAGCGCCTTCTCCTTGCTGATACTGACCCTGATTGTGCGTGTGTTCATTTAGGAAAACGCTTAACAAAGCGGAATGCCGACTGGGCCAGGGGCATCTGGCAGCGCACAACAACCTGAAATAACGAACAACAGAACAATAATAGCGATTGCCTTTACGATGTTTGACATTTCCATCACCTGATAAATTTCCACAATTGTGTAAGTTTCCCCTTACGCGAGTCTCTCGTCCGTGAACTGCATCAAAATAACCCGCTACAAGGGCGAGTCTATTACATTTGTCCTGGTCCAGCGGCCTTTTGAGCCACATCAACTGCCCTTCTGCTCTCAGCACCAGCCAGCGACAAGAATCAATCAGGCTGGAATATAAGAATTTACAGGGAAATCATCATGAAGAAGTCGCGTCTGCCAGGTGCTGCGTGCGCTTGCCCTGTTAGTTTTACTTCACTGATCGCGGATGCAGCACTTATATCTCGCTTAGACGGCATGGTCAGCCCCGGTGTCTTTTGTGATTCTGTACTGCGCCATCTTAATCTCTCAATATAATATCCTGGACGACATTCCTGCCCGGAAGACGAGTGATGAATATGACCCACTACCGGGACCCTTGTTCCCTCCCCCTCTGTTCCTGCCTTCACACTGCAGGGGTCACTGGTTCAATCCCGGTATCGCCCACCATTAAAACAAATGGTTAAAGAACCGGCTTCGGCCGGTTTTTTCGTGTTAAGACCTTCACACCACTGAATTCAGTTAGTATGAGTATGTGGCTTTACTTGTAGAGGGATTCCCAAATGCCTACTAAGATGTATATGTCAGCAAAAAAACCGGTTTTTCGTGCTATAGGGAGGAAGACATGAGTTTAAAATCTAAAATGGGCAAAACTTGTGAAAAGGCCTGTTGCTGGTGTGTTGTAGCAGTCACAGTAGCGCTGACCTTGCTGGCACTCACCTGGATAGTGATCCTCGCCAGCAATACAAGCGTATTGGACATGCTCAAGACCATATTGCCTGATTAATAATGTTAAAGGTTTAACTGCTGTTCTTTGACCGCCCGTGTATGGCAGTAGTTGGCCGAAGTCGGAAATTTCAGGGAAAATACCTGAGTAATTTAGTCGGGTGACCGAGAACGCCCCAAAGCGGACACTCATAGTCTCCTGTATTGTTGTTTCCGACCACAGGAGTGAAACATTACATCCGTAATCCTTGCATTGTGTCCAATGAATTATATTTTTGGAAATCAGTGATGATGTTATTTATTGATTTAGAACAATGATTGGAGCAGGCTGTAGATGATTATTCTCGCGTGATACCAATTCCACTCAAGATGAATCACCCATACAATTTTTTCCTTCGGAATTCATTGCATGTCATGGTATGGCTTGTTGTGGGGGTGTTGATGATGGCTGGGGCTATCAACACGGCCTGGGCTGAACCTGTATACGATCTGGCTCAGAAGTATTTCCCGCAGGCGGACAGGATGGGGGAGTTTGAGGGCGAGCCGCTGGCCGCGCCGGTCTACAAAGGTGACAACCTGCTGGGCTATGTGCTGCGTACCACGGACATCGCACCTATTCCGGCCTATTCCGGGAAACCGATTACACTGCTGGTAGGAATTAATTATGCTGGCTGGATAACCGGCGTTGATATTACAGAGCATTCAGAACCCATTCTGGATGCCGGCGTATCCGAACTGGATCTGAAATACTTTGTCTATCAGTACCAGGATCTTACGGTACAGGATCGTGTCAAGCTGGGGGGCGCCGAACGAGAAGGTTATGAGACGATCGATGGCATTACCGGTGCCAGCATTACTGCTATGGTAATGAATACAACGATCATGAAAGCTGTGAAGAAGGTTGCCGAGTCACGCGGCATTCCGGTGCAGACTGATGGGGCAAGTCTGTGGCCGCAGGTCATTACACCTGTTGAGGTACCGGCGACTCAACAAGCCCCGATCTGGTGGCTCGGTGAGACCACCGAGCCCTTCTGGGCGTCTGTGTGGCGTACTCGCTGGTGGCAGGTTGTGGTGTTGTGTGTCGCGCTTGGCATCTTGACGCTCATCCTGCTGTTCCAGGACTGGCTGACCCGCCGGCCGAGGCTGCTGAAGGTTATCCGTACCGGATTTCTCCTGTTTACCCTGTTATTTGTCGGCTGGTACAGCCTGGCTCAGCTTTCAATCATTCATGTGCTGACCTTTATCAATGCCCTTTTGCATCAGTTCAACTGGGAAGCCTTCCTGGTCGATCCCCTGATATTTATCCTGTGGGGATTTGTTGCCCTGACACTGTTGCTGTGGGGGCGTGGTGTGTATTGCGGCTGGCTGTGTCCTTTTGGTGCCTTGCAGGAGCTGAGTTTCAAGATTGCCAGGCGTTTAGGGATTCCCGAGATTGCTATTCCTGATGTCGTTCATGAACGGCTGACGGCGCTGAAATATGTCATCTTTGTTGCCCTGTTTGGCCTTTCCCTGCAATCCATCGGCTACGCAGCCAGGGCCGCCGAGATTGAACCTTTTAAAACGGCGATTGTGTTGCACTTCAACCGGGAAGGTATTTTTCTTGTCTACGCTCTGGCCTTGCTGGTAATTGGCATCTTCAGCCGCAAGTTTTTCTGCAAGTACCTCTGCCCACTCGGGGCGGCTCTGGCCATTCCGGCGCCGCTGCGTATCTTCGACTGGCTGCGGCGGCGCAAGGAGTGTGGCCGACCCTGTCAGATCTGTGCCAGGCAGTGCGAGGTACAGGCCATCCGGCCGACCGGCGAGATCAATCCCAATGAGTGTCATTATTGCCTGGATTGCCAGGTGACCTACTGGGACGATCATGACTGTCCGCCCCTGTCGGAAAAACGTATCAGGAGAGAGAAAAGCAAGGCTGCGCTGGATCGTATCAAGACTGCTAAACCGCCAACAACGAATACTCCTCCAGTAAAATGAGTGTTCCTGTACTTAGTCTTAACGGATGATCTATTGATCCAGATCAAGTTCAGCGGGATTTACCAGCGTAGCCTTCAACTTGGCTTGTTGGCCAATAATAAACCAGGGGGTACGACGAGATGAAGGGTCCGACTGTTCTACGTCATGTGGTTATTGGTCTGTTTTCACTTGTAGTATTAGGTACAAATTCAGGGTGCGATTCCGGGAATCAGGCGGATATTGATGCTAATGGTCCCGAAAACCCGAGTGCCCCCGAAACTACCCAGCCCCCCAAAGACCCGAACAGTGCCGAAGCCACCAGTAGTTCCGAGCACCCGGGAACGACTCCTGGTGAAATGGCCTACAAGGGCGCTCCTGTTCCAGAGCACCTTGCTTCCAAGGATGTGGTGACACCCGGTGCCCCGCCCCTGACGGAGGCAGAATTTGCCCAGGCAAAACAGACCTACTTCGAACGTTGTGCGGGGTGTCACGGTGTGCTCCGCAAGGGTGCGACCGGCAAGCCGTTGACACCGGATATTACCCTTGGAAGGGGCACCGATTACCTGAAGGTGTTTATCGACTTCGGTTCTCCGGGCGGCATGCCGAGTTGGGGCACGTCAGGAGCCCTGACTCCCGATGAAGTGGTGCTCATGGCCAAATACCTCCAGCACGAGCCTCCGATCCCGCCGGAATTCGGTATGAAAGAGATGAAGGAGACCTGGAAGCTGCTGGTTGCTCCCGACAAACGTCCCACCAGCAAGATGAATGATTACAATCTTGAGAATGTTTTCTCTGTGACGCTGCGTGATGCCGGTCAGATTGCGCTAATCGATGGTGATAGCAAAGAGATCATCAATATTATCGATACCGGTTATGCAGTCCATATCTCGCGCTATTCAACATCAGGGCGCTACCTGTTTGTGATCGGGCGCGATGCAAAAATAAATCTCATCGACATGTGGATGGAAACCCCTGACAACGTCGCCGAACTCAAGATCGGACTCGAGGCGCGTTCCGTTGAAACATCCAAGTACAAGGGCTATGAAGACAAGTACGCCATCGCAGGAGCCTACTGGCCACCACAATATGTCATCATGGACGGAGAAACCCTGGAGCCGATGAAGATCGTTTCCACACGTGGCATGACGGTCGATACCCAGGATTACCACCCTGAACCACGCGTGGCAGCCATTGTGGGCTCGCATGAGCATCCCGAGTTTATCGTCAATGTGAAGGAAACCGGCAAGGTATTGATGGTCAATTACGAAGACATTGACAATCTCAAGGTTACAACGATCGGTGCGGCCCGTTATCTGCATGACGGTGGTTGGGATTCAACCCACCGCTACTTCATGACGGCGGCCAACAAGTCCAACAAGATCGCCGTCATCGATTCCAAAAAGCAGAAGCTGACTGCACTGGTTGATGTCACGGAGATTCCGCACCCGGGTCGTGGTGCCAACCTGAAGGATCCGGAGTTTGGACCGGTCTGGGTAACCAGCGCACTGGGTAATGAAAATGTAACATTCATTGCCACGGACCCGGCAGATCATCCGGATCATGCCTGGAAGGTGGTGCGCACACTGAAGGGCCAGGGCGGTGGCTCGCTGTTCGTCAAGTCACATCCCAACTCAAGTAACCTGTGGGTGGATTCAACACTGAATCCGGACGCCGGGATTAGTCAAAGCATCGCTGTGTATGATGTGAACAATCTGGACAAGGGTTTCGAGGTGCTGCCGATTGCCGAATGGGCCGGCATTGAAGGTGAAGGACCAAAGCGTGTTGTTCAGCCAGAATATAACCGGGCAGGCGATGAGGTCTGGTTCTCGGTCTGGAGCGGCGTGGAAGAGGAGTCTGCCATTGTGATTGTGGACGACAAGACCCGTGAACTGAAGCATGTGATCAAGGACAAGCGCCTGGTTACGCCAACCGGCAAGTTCAATATGTATAACACCACCTATGATGTCTACTGACCTGGCAGACAGCTAAACCCGGAACGGGAAGGGGCTTGCCTCTTCCCGTTTTTATTTCGTCAAATATCCCACTGTCTGGTTGACTTGTTCATATCGAAGTCAGCCAGTTGCTGTGGAATTTCTTCGCGTCTGGCACCCAGGATATGGCTCGCCATGGGCAGGAAGATGCCCTCCTCTTTTACATGATATTTTATCATCTGTTTTTCAAGGTGGGCCAAGCAGTTGCCTGAACTGCTCATTGGGTTCACCTCAGATAATTCAAACGTAGATACGCCCCGGTAGTGGGCGGTGTCTCGCTGGTGGTGTTGCGCCACCTTACTGCTTAGCGAGTGTCGCCTTGCCGAGGCGTCTGCAGGGTGAATATCGTTGCCCTTACGGCTCTGGCATGCCCCTTGGCTTGCCCTCTCTTCGTTTCACCCTCCTGATACAAGTATAGCAGCAGATTATGAGGCTACCAGTTCATAAGCCTGCCGGGGACTTTTAGGCAGCGATAAGCTATCAGCCAGCACTTCGTATTAGTCCACCAGTGTTTCTGATCAATATCAATTGGCATACCACATGGATGCACTCGTGGTACAGCGAGGTGACGGCTTACACGGTAATATTACCGGCCTGGCGGCTTCTACGGGCGGTCGTGATTTCTACCCAGCACCCAAATGACAGTAACGAGCATGATGATGCCGCCGACAATAAAACTGATCAGCAAGTAATCAAAAGCGCCCATTATCTCTTTCATTGACGTACGCATGGGCACTGCTACTTCCAGAACGCCACGAAGATCTCCGACCTTCCAGTCCCTCTTTGGGCTTTGGGGATGTGAGTTATGACATGTTACGCAAGCAGGCTGCATGATATCTGCAGTCGCATATCGCAGATACCCGCCATCACCCGACTGCTCTATCTCGTAGTAAGGTTCGCCGGGAGCAACCGATAACTTTTGAATCGCGCGCTGCTCAAACCCGTCCAGCCGGCCTGACTCACCCCGCCAGGGAAAGGGATAGTTACTGTAAAGCCTTACCGAAAACCCGTCTGTTCGCCGCCCAATCTCTTTTGCCAACTGGATTGTCAGAGTAGCCGGCAAGGGTATCCCGTGCTTGATATTTTTGTAATCGTGACTAACCGTAACGCTATCCCTGGGCACGCGGGCAACAACTTCCTTTGTATAAAAGGCGCGCAGACTTTCGAATGTATTCGAATAACTCCGGGCAGAAGTGAATGCGTTATTCTCAAGAATCTGCTGGCGCGTTGTTTCCATATGCCACCAGGCCACCCCGAGCATGGCGAGAATAACTGCGGCGCATACTACAACGGTTGTAACTTTGGCTTGTGCAAGGGTCACAATATTATCCTTCCTGCTGCTGAGTTAACTGACATATGTTGAATCCAGATTATTTCTCACTTGACAGATAATTAACGCGAGCCGGGTGAGGCGTTGCGAAACAGAGCTGTGTAGTTAACCTTATAACCCACATTCCGAAACGTTTATTGATCCAGATTAACTGACGGTCAAAATGGCCCGTTTGTATGCGATGAGAGCGAAGCCACCTTCGGGGTGGCATGCTGGATGGTTGCTTTACCAGCGTGACGGGGCGCCACCCCGTGCTGGCAGTGATCCCGGCACCCGGGGTTTGGGCCAGATGCCCTCTGGCGGGCAAATACCGGCAAATGATTGCCGTTTGAGATACACTTCTGCCATGCACAGCGAATTCCTTTACATAGTACTCCTCATAGCACCCTGGGCCCTGGTGTTAGTCGCCCTATTCCTCTATCGCCAACGGCGACTACGCAAGACGCTGAAAGATTCCGGAGATGGCCGGGATGGCGGCAATGGAAGGGACTGAAAAAGCCCGGCAGTGTAGCCGATGGCCGCACTCCAGACACCACTTGCAGGACTTCAACCAGCCCGGCATACAGTCAGCCTTATTTTATAATTCTCAGCGGCTTTCAGGAATACCTGAAAGCCAATGCTTAAGTAAGCGCCATTAAGACAAGACCTGCCAACTACACCGGGGGTATCACTATGGCCGATACACTTTTTAAATGGGATGACTCCTTCCTGATCGGGATAGACGAACTGGACCACGAACACAAGGTATTAATCGACGATATCAACAGGCTCCACGATGAACTGGCCCGGCATGAAGAAAAGTCAGAAATCGAGAAATGTCTAGGTGATATTTGCGCACGCATGCAGGCTCACTTCGCGCTTGAAGAGCATGTCATGAAGGAACATGGGTACAAGTTTTTCGATGAACACAAGCGCGAGCATGAGAAATTGCTCGATGGTTACACCGAATGCATGGCGCAGTTCCTGAATGACACCAGCACCCCTTTCAGCAGCCCCATAGAGAACAACCTCAAGCACTGGGTCTTAACCCACATCGTCACCAGCGATAAAAAAATGAGCCTGATGGTGCAGGAAAAGAAGTCTTTTAAGGAAAAGTACCGGACCTGAAACGGCGGCAGTTAGCTCCCAACCCACTGTCCGTTGAACTTGAACAAGATCAGACCGAATTGATTTTCTCTGGTTTGCAATGCCATCCGCCCTGCCCTTGCCCCCTGGTTCCCCGAGTCCGGCGAATGCAGGGCGGGTAAAACTGGCGGCAAGCGCCTAGGGGACCCTGCTGTCGATGGTCAGCTCGATGAGCTGACCGGAATCCGGCGCGATGGGCTCAACCAGCCCCTGCAAATCACCGCTCTGCGGCATGGCCGTGCCCGATTTCGAAACCCGCGCACCCACGGCGACCGCGTCGAAGTTCGACAATTTCATGCTGGGCATCATGGCCGTCGAATCATCCAGGGTGATCATTACCGGCAGATCGCTGACCTGTCTGCGCTCAATGGCCAGCGGCATGCGCGGCCCGCTGACTGCGCGCGCAAAGATAAACACCGTGTCTTCGGGGGCGGCACCGGCGGCGACCTGTGGGTCCAGGGTGACGCTCACGGTAATTGCCTTTTCAGCGGCAGCTGTCTGCTGCGGGGGTATCGGCGCCTCGACCACCTCACCTGGCGCCAGTCGCTCCCGGGCCTGGCGAATCTGCTGAGCGATCACCTGGGCATCCTTACCATCCGGCGGCAACTGCCCGGCGGCACGTTGCCAGTAGCGCACGGCATCGGCATATTCCCCCTGCCGGTTTTTCCAGTGGCCGGCCAGCCACAGTGCCTTGACGTGATCGGGCTCAAGCTCCAGCGCCTTCAATAGCAAGTTGCCTGCCTGGTCGTTAAATTCCCTGTCATTGGCCATCACCAGGGCATCAGCGTAATTAGCGAGCAGATCGGCGTGATCCCCGACCAGCCGGTGTGCCTTTTCGTAGGCCGCGGCAGCGTCACCGAAACGCTGCAATGTTGAGTAACTGCGCGCCAGCATCACCCAGCCCTCGGCA
>Ga0224514_10000141_pt1 | contig 24306 bp, 16 predicted proteins | sample SF_May12_sed_USG_3_FD_169107 | JGI IMG/M metagenome (GOLD analysis project Ga0224514, IMG submission 169107) | Sediment microbial communities from San Francisco Bay, California, United States - SF_May12_sed_USGS_24 | ecosystem: Environmental > Aquatic > Marine > Sediment | place: USA... | reverse complement strand
GCGCTGTAAAGCTCATTGTCGGCGTATCGGCCCCGTTCATCGTTACGGCAGGACCCGCGACCTGCGTCCAGGCATAAGAATCAACTGTTCCGTTACTGTCGGAAGCCGTCCCCGTCTGGCTAACCGGCATTCCTTCATCAAGGGCCTGATCAAGGCCCGCATCAACCGTGGGCGGGATGATCACGTTATAAACCGTCACGTTGAACTGATCGGTCGCCGTCGCCCCGTCGTTGTCGGTCACAGTCAGATCGAAGGTCAGCACTGTGCTCGTATTGACAAAGGGCGCTGTAAAGCTCATTGTCGGCGTATCGGCCCCGTTCATCGTTACGGCAGGACCCGCGACCTGCGTCCAGGCATAAGAATCAACTGTTCCGTTACTGTCGGAAGCCGTCCCCGTCTGGCTAACCGGTATTCCTTCATCAACGGCCTGATCAAGGCCCGCATCAACCGTGGGCGGGATGATCACATTATAAACCGTTACGTTAAACTGATCGGAGGCCGTTGCGCCGTCGTTGTCGGTAACGGTCAGATCAAAGGTCAGCACTGTGCTCGTATTGACAAAGGGCACCGTAAAACTCATTGTCGGCGTATCAGCGCCAGTCAAAGTAACCGCCGGGCCTGCAACCTGCGTCCAGACATAGGCATCTACCGTGCCGTTACTGTCGGAAGCCGTCCCCGTCTGGCTGACCGGCATTCCTTCATCAACGACCTGATCAAGGCCCGCATCAACCGTTGGCGGGATAATTACGTTATGAACGATCACGTTGAACGAATCGCTTGCCGTTGCGCCGTCGTTGTCGGTAGCGGTCAATTCAAAGGTCAGTACCGTACTCGTATTCACCATAGGGGCACTAAAATTCATTGTTGCTGTGTCAGCCCCGTTGATTACAACCGCCGGACCGGCAACCTGTGCCCAGGCATAAGCCGTTACCGTCCCTTGACCATCTGTAGCACTTCCCGTCTGAGTTACAAACGTTCCTTCATCAACAACCTGGTCTAAACCCGCATCAACAGCAGGTGGTATAAAATCAATGATATAATTCTCTACCCTCACAGGCTCCTGATTCCCTTTATTGTCTACTGAAAAGAAGCTAAGTGTCATATCTGCCGCAATCTGGATAGGCCCGGAATAAACAGGTGATGAAAGTGTTGGTATAGAACCATCAGTTGTGTAATGGGTGGCTGCACAGCCGAGACCTATATCTTCACAGGATATGGAAAGGGTTTGAGTCGTATTGTATATTCCTCCGGGAATTGACAATAAGGTATTTGGTGGTGTCGGGTCGATTACATAATCATGTACCTGGACCGGTTCCATGTTCCCCTTATTATCCACAGAAAAAACACTCAGAATAGTATCCGTTGTGAGTTCGATAGGGCCGACAAAAAGGGGCGACGACAAGGTCGGCACACTTCCATCCGTTGTATAGTGTGTGGCGGCGCAGCCAAGGCCGTTACCATCAAAGCAGTGGAAAACAACCGTCTGAGCATTTTCATAAATACCGCCGGCGGGGACTACATGGGTTAGGGGTGGCGTGGGATCGATTATATATTCATGTACCTGGATCGGCTCCATATTCCCCTTATTATCCACAGAAAAAAAGCTCAGAATAGTATCCGTTGTGAGCTCGATAGGCCCCGTATAGAGAGTTGAGTCAATGGTTGGCATGGTACCGTCAGTCGTATAGTGGGTGCCGGCACAACCAAGGCCGATCCCGTCGTCACAGGTCAGGGTAACCGTCTGTGCGTTTTCATAAATGCCACCATTGGGAAATAAAAAGGTATAGGGATGCATCGTATCTATAATGTAGTTTTCTGAAAGTTCAGGCCCTGTATTACCGGCATTATCAACAGCAAAAAATCTCAAAGTCATATCAGTCAACACATCAATAGATCCAGTGTATACAGTAAAATCTATAGTAGGAACCGAACCATCTGTCGTGTAATAGATAGTGGCACAACCTGATCCATCAAGATCATCACAGTTTAATGATACAATCTGAGGACTTTCATAAACAGAACCTGGAATAGAAGCCATGACATAAGGCGCTATCATATCGATAATATAACTTTCCGTATTAACAGGTTCCTGATTACCATCTATGTCATCAGCAAAGAATTTCAGCGTTGTATTTACATCGATATTAATAGGTCCCGTATAGACGGTGGATAAAGTTGTCGGAACCGTTCCATCTGTCGTGAAGTAGATATTGTTGCAGATAGAACCTATGCCGTCATTACAGGTTAAGGTTATCATTTGAGGGCTGTTATAGATATCTCCGGAAGGTGCAGCAGACGATGTTGGAGCTTCTGGAATATCAAGACGAAACCTACTAATAAATAAGTCAACTGGACTAACTGCCGTACGCTCATCAGTTCCCGGGCTGGGATCAAAATCAACGGTGCCCTGAAAAGAGCCGGCTGTATACAGGTAGCCGCCATCATCTATTGAAAATGAATATCCAACATCAGTTCCTGTCCCTCCCACGGTCTTTGTCCAGCCATAAGTACTATCGGCATTAATTTTTGTTAAAAACATATCAATATTACCATTGTGGACATGAACATCAATACCATCAAAGGGATCAAAATCAACAATTCCACCGTAATACCCTGTCAGATATACGTTATTACTATTATCCACTGCTATATAATGAGTATAGTCACCCCACCCTTCTCCGATTGTTCCTGTCCACCCATAGGTTCCATCACCATTTATTTTTGTAATAAAAACATCTGCAAGACCATGTGACATATGATCATCAAATTCAGTTCCAGGATTAAAATCGGCCAGGCCCTCAAATGTTCCTGTTATATAAACATTATTTATACTATCAACCGCTACAGATGTTGCTATATCCCGATCATTACCACCCATGGCTTTTGTCCATCCATAAGAACCATCAACATTTATTTTTGTGATAAAAACATCTTCTCTCCCTCTCGATAAATGCTCATCAATCTCGGGTCCCGGATTAAAATCAACAGTATTACTGAAATAGCCTGTCATATAAATATTGCCTGTCGCATCAACTGAAAGTGAATTAGATTCATCTGACCATATACCACCAAAAGTCTTTGTCCATCCATAGGTACCATTAACATTAATCTTTGTTAGAAAAATATCCGCACCTCCCATTGATTGACGTATATCAAAGGCTGGACCTGGATCGACATCAGCTTCATAAAAAAAACTTCCAGCTAAATAAATATTACCCGACTTATCAACAGAAACAGCATTGCCTACATCAAGGTTTGGTCCCCCCATAGTTTTTGTCCAACCATAGGAACCGTCTGCATTAATTTTTGTCAGAAAGATATCGAAATGACCATAGGACAAATGCTCATCAACTCCGGGACCAGGATCAAAATCAGCTTTTTGAGTAAAAAAACCTGTCAAATATATATTCCCTGCATCATCAATAGCCAGGTCACGGAAATTGTCAGGTGACTTTCCTCCCATTGTTTTGGTCCATAAATAAGAACCATCAGCATTAATTTTTGTTAAATATATATCTTCTCCACCACTTGGCGAATGCAAATCGACATCCGGCCCCGGATTAAAATCAAGAGGTTCTCCAAAGGTTCCCGCCCGAAAAATACTACCACTTTTATCGGTTTTAACAGCAACTACATTATCAGGATGAGTAGAAAAGGGTCCTCCATAAGTTAATGTTCCATAGTAAAGATAATCAGGCGAGGCAGGAGTATTTGTAATAAATGTAGCCGTTACAGTTGTATCGGCAGTCAAAGTAACAAGGCATGTACCTGTCCCGCTACAACCTCCACCTGACCACCCTGTAAAGCTTGATGCATCGTCAGATGAGGCCGTAAGCATTACCGTTGACCCGGTAGTAAAAGTTGCTGTGCAGTTAAGGCCGCAGTTGATACCGGCAGGGCTGCTGGTGACAGTACCGTTACCACTTCCACTTTTGCTTATCGATAAAATATGGTTTGCACCAGAAGGCGCAAAGGTAACAAAATCGAGCCAGCCGGCATCCAACCCGGCATCTATACTGCCATCCTTTGAATACTCCCATCTCAGTGTGCTAGTCCCACTTATGTAATAGCTCCTCTGTTGCCAGTCTATCTCGCCATTTATTGATGCCTGCAAAACGCCGTTTATATAGAAACGTAAATAATCACAACAAGCCTCTGAAGAAACCTTCCAGTAGAAGCTTAAATCACCAGAGCCGGTGATTGTGGTCTCAATCCAACTGCTTCCATTGTGTGTAATGACCCCGCTCTGTGCAGCATCACCACCAAAGTATGTAGTGCTTGTTTCGTAGAACCAATTTGCATTTCCTCCGCTAGTCCATATGAGTGAGGTGTTATCCACCGCCTCATTTATAGTGCTGCCACCTCCACTCTGATAACTGACATTCACATCATCCAAATAATAATTAACGGCAACAGCACTATCACCGGTCCAGGAACTAATGGTCAATGTAATGGTAGTTCCTGCATAGGAGCTTAAATTATGACTAAAGGTCTGCCATCCGGCCGTATCGGCAAACCAACTTGATATCTGGACTCCATTCACATAAACCCGCATCCAGTCAAAGCTTTCGCCATCATTACCAACTACGTTGTATTGCAGAGACAGTTCGGCGGTTGTTGCTGAAGCCGGGATGGCATAAGTCCGCTCTATCGTGGCTATACCACCATCAGCAAGAAGTCCGGCCCCGCCGTCACCCATATGAAGGGCATAAGTCCCTCCGTAAACGGTTGACGATTGTACCGTCGGGAATGATGTACCGCCTGCCATTACCATCCAGTTCGTCAAGTCACCAGCTTCAAAATCGCCATTATTATTTTCAGAACTACCACTCTGATAACTGACATTCACATCATCCAAATAATAATTAACGGAAGCAACACTATCACTGGTCCAGGAACTAATGGTCAATGTTATGGTAGTTCCTGCATAGGAGCTTAAATCATAGTTGAAGGTCTGCCAGCCTGCTGAATCGGCAAACCAGCTTGATATCTGGACACCATTCACATAAACCCGCATCCAGTCGAAGCTTTCACCATCATTTCCAACTACGTTATATTGCAGAGACAATTCGGCTGATGTTGCTGAAGCCGGGATGGTATAAGTCCGCTCTATCGTGGCTGTACCACCAGCAGCAATAAGTCCGGCCCCACCGTCACCCATATGAAGGGCATAAGTCCCACCGTAAACGGTTGACGATTGTACCGTCGGGAATGATCCGCCACCTGCCGTTACCGTCCAGCCTGACAAATCACCGCTTTCAAAATCACTGCTTATGACTTGAGCATATACTGAATTCGCTGTAAAGAGTAAGGGCAGCATTAAAAAATATAAAAGTAAACCCCGTCCTTTTATTACGGCTGAAACAATGGTCAAAAAACATCTATTTTTCTTCTCTTTTATCATCATCCACACCCTCCGCATTAAATTTAATAAGAATTTACATTTTTCCCTTATAACTGCTTCTTATATCACAAACATAAAAAAAAAGCGCGACATATATTGCTATATTTGTATTTTTTCGGTAAGGGATATAGCTTATTGCAGCAACTTTAGCAATGGAGTTGTTTAAAAAGAAGCGATAAAAGAAAAGGGCGACTAATATTGCCGCCCTTTTCTTAAAAATAAGTTTAATTTCCAGTAGGATCGAATAAGAAGTTTGCCGGGATGATTACCCCGGCTGGCCGTCAATCCTTGGCTTGAGATAGATCGTGCCATATCTGATCGCCCAGGGCGTAAGAAAAACAAGCCACATAACAGCTGCAATGATGTTGAGGTTAATGGGCGCTATGCCGCTGTGGATTTCAAACTCGGCACAGATGCGGACCAGGGCCGTCAGTTGAACACCCCAGAAGCAGATCCAGGTGAAGAGGTCCATTTCAAGGGGCCTTCCCGAGTGCCCCAGGCTTACCCTCGTCCCCATGGCAACAACCATGCTCGTGAGAAATCCGATAGACAGCGCATGGAGGGGAGCCCTGCCTAGTATCAATGTTCCCGTCGTGAGCAGAGCAATACTTTGCAGTGCATAAAGCGCCATACCGATGGAAAACCAGAGGAGCGATATGTGGAGGGCAGCCAGCAGCTTAACCTTAAAACTCCTGGTCAATCCCCAGAGCATGGTATGGTAAAGGCCGAGAAAAAGGAGAACCAAGTCCGGTATAAAAAGAAATTTCTGCATTTCAATGAGTTCCAGCAGCCCATGCAAAGCAAGCCCTGCCCACATGACGGGAATGCTCCACATTGGGCGATGCTGGATATAGTTATCAACAACCCGGCTCGTAAAAAAAGGGAGCATCCTGTGGGCAACGATAAAAAGAAGGGGCACAAGGTAAAGCCAGAAAGCGATTAAAAGAGAGAGCCTGTACACAAAAAAGCTGTCTGAACCGATATAAATGAGGTAGAGCGCTTCGGCAATAATAGCGGAAGCAAGGGTCAGGTTTAAGTGGAAGGGATGGTATTTACTTTTTCCCTCAACAGCATTAAAAACCATGATGAGTGAATGATAGCCTTTACTCAGGGCGAGCATATGGATAATTATCCCCGCCATAACCAGCCCTTTTCCAAGAACCGTCCCCGCATAAAAGAGAAAGGAACCAAAAACCATAATAAAAAAGGTCATAATATAACTTCCGCCGGGCACGATAGGTCCACTCAACCATTTGGGATAGGTAGTCATTAAAAAGCCGAAGGTAAAAAAGGGGAAGATGCCGAAAAGCATGAGATAAATATGAATGGAAGTAGAAGGAAGGGCCAGAAGCGGTTCCTGCCATAAATCGGTATACCGTCCTGTCAGTTCGATTGTCCATAATAAAAGAGCAATAATAAGCTGGAGAGCACCTCCGAGAAACATCATACGGTGGGGGGCCGCTGAAAATACTTTAAAGAGTGATTGAAAAGCGTTTAATTGCTGTGCCATCGATTTTTATTACTCCCGGTTTAATTTAACGTTGCTGTCCTGCCGTCCTTCCGGCCACAGGGAAAAATCTTTGTATGCAGTAAGCAGGATCCCATTTCTCACCCCGCTGTAAGCGGAATTCGAAATGACAGTTTTATTATTATTGTCAAAGGCTACTCCAGTAGCCCGTCGGACTTGGGAGCCCCCAGTTCCATTAAATATCTGAATAAAACCCGTGCAGACCTGGGCGGTTTGTTCTTTGCTTTTTCCTGCCGGGCATTTCTTACCAATTGATTAAGGCGCTGCCTGTCCAGGTGAGGATGAGCCGCGGCAACTTCATCGAAGGCGCTATTATCGTTTTCAATGAGTCTGTCTCTCCATAGTTCAACACGTTTGAAAGCAATAGCCTCGGCCCGTTTTAACTCGTCACTGTTGTCCAGGGCACTCATAATCGGCTCGGCATCGACTTGACGCATAATAGCGCCAATGTAATGGATCTGCCTGCTTCTGGCACCGTGCTTCTTCATTCCCTTTGCATCGAGAACGGCCTGGCGCAATTTGTCCGGCATTTCAATTTTAGCGAGCTGTTCCGATGAAAGATCGACGAGTCTCGCTCCATATTCCTGGAGCTTAAGCATCTCCCTTTTAACCCGGGATTTACTTTTTCTCTCCTCGCCCTGATGCTCGTCCTCCCGGAGATCGTCGGCTATGTTTTTGTCGCTCATGTTAACTTCTTTGTCCTTTGATACGTAAAAAACAATAAAGCCTGCCCTCCCAGGAAGAGCAGGCCCCCGCATGTCCTTTATTTCAGCTTAAGCGAGGCTGGCGTTCCACCCGTTTATCTTATGCTTCATTTTCTGCATCAGTTCAGTCGTATCACCTTCGATGGTAATATTGTTGATCTGATCACCCTGAACGATAGCGTTAACCACCTTCTGGTCTTCCTCTCCGACAACGACACCAAATACAGTGTGATTGTCGTCAAGCCAGGGCGTGGCTACGTGAGTAATGAAAAACTGGCTGCCATTTGTTCCGGGGCCTGCATTGGCCATTGAAAGAATGCCCGGCTTGTCATGGCGGAGATCGAGAACAAACTCATCGTCAAAACGATAACCCGGCCCACCTGTTCCCGTACCGAGCGGGCAGCCCCCCTGAATCATGAAGTCATTAATGACCCTGTGAAAACTGAGGCCTCTGTAAAAATTATGCTGTGCCAGGTTAACGAAGTTGGCTACCGTGAGAGGCGCCTTTTCGTCAAAAAGCCTGAGCCGGATATTTCCCTTGTTTGTCTCTATTGTCGCTGTCAGATTACTTGTTTCACTCACTATTTTATTCTCCTTGTCTTGTGTATTTTTTTGCTCTTTTTTTTACGGAGGAAAAAGCATTTAATTCCTCATATTGATAAACTGCAGGTCTACATCGAGATCCTTACCCTTTAAAAGCTGGATCACTTCCTGCAGATCATCAATTTTCTTACCCGTCACCCTCACCTGGTCCCCCTGGATCTGGGACTGAACCTTCATCTTGGTTTCCTTAATGATCTTGTTAATCTCTTTGCCCTTCTCTGTTGCTATCCCCTGCTTGATTGTAATTACCTGCCTGATCATATTTCCCGAGGCAGGCTCTTCCTTGCCATAGTCGAGAGACTTAATAGAAATATTTCTTTTTAGTATCCTGGACTGGATAATATCGATAATGGCCTTAAGCTTATAGTCATCATCAGCAAGAACGATAATGTCATTCTCTTTGAGATCTATCTCACTCTTTGTCCCCTTAAAGTCGTACCTTTGACTAATTTCCTTTTTTGCCTGGTTAACAGCATTGTCAACCTCCTGCATGTCTACTTTAGAGACAATGTCGAATGACGGCATATTTTTTCCTCCTTAAAAAGTTTATCTCATTATTTTCCTCCTGGAAGGCAAGAAACTTCTTTTACCCCCTCTCCTTCAAGGAGAGGGCTGAGGTGAGGATGGGGTTCAAGATTTTTTACAACCAGCTTTTTAACCCATCCCCTCCCTAACCCTCCCCTTGAAGGGGAGGAAATTGCTTGCCTATACAAAACCTGGAAGAGGCGCTTATAAAAAGTTTTACTGCACCGTCTGTGGCGTCACGACTTCCGCACCTTCAGGAACGACAAAATCAAAAAGCGTATCTGAAAGACCGCTGTTTATCTTGAAATCTGAAAGGGATACGACGGTCACATTATCATAAATATCGGTCATGCGGCTTCTTTTAATATAAAAAGTCTTTGAATCAACGGTTAGTTCGAGAGACTTGATCTTTTCCGTCACATCCTTTGGTATAAGCGTAAGCCTGTAATGAACACCTGTTTCATCCAGCTTACCACCACTTATATCAAAATCATTGCGAATGCTCCCCATGCCCGAAAGAAAGGCATGCGCTACTCTCGACTGGTTTGTCATGGAAAAACCGGCCTGCATCACCTGGTTCAGGGATGGCGTATACATCCAGAGCGTGACGCCGTCGGTCACAATCTCCTGTGCTTCCGGCTTGTCATAGTTCCACCGCATTTTACCGCCCTTTTTGTAAAAAACCTCTCCCGAAGACTCCTGCTTCCTGGGATAACCCTTTATTTTGGCTTCCTGGATGAAATAGGCCCGGTAATCTTTTATAGAGCTATAATTGCTTTGCAACTCTTCAACAATAACATCCAGTGTGGCTGTTGCCGACCAGGCAGCGGAGATCCAAAAACTGCTCATGGCCAATAACGTCAACAGGCTTAATTTTATATTTTTCATACTCTGCTTATCAGCACCTCTCTTCCTTTACTTGTTCCATCGGACGGTCCCACAATACCTTCCTGCTCCATCTTTTCTATGAGCCTTGCGGCCCTGTTGTAACCGATTCTCATCCTTCGCTGTATCATCGATATGGAGGCTGTTCCTATGTCACAAACAATTTTTACGGCTTCATCGTACTTTTCATCATATTCATCATCATAGCCATCATCATTTTCCTCCGCTTTCGGCTTGAGGATCGTTTCATCATATGCCGGTTTTCCACCCACTTTTTTGAGAAAATTAACGATGCGGTGGGTTTCGGCCTCCGAAATGTAGGCGCCGTGGACCCTGTGTATCTTCGAAGCGCCGGGCGTTAAAAAGAGCATATCTCCCGAACCGAGAAGGTTTTCAGCGCCGTTACTGTCGAGGATGGTCCTCGAATCGATCTTGGAAGAAACCTGGAAGGCGATTCTCGACGGAAAGTTGGCCTTGATAATACCGGTAATGACATCGACGGAAGGCCGCTGAGTAGCTAGTATGAGGTGGATGCCCGAGGCCCTGGCCATCTGGGCCAGCCTCATGATGCACTCCTCCACGTCTTTTGAAGCGACCATCATCAAATCGGCCAATTCATCGATGACGACAACAATATAAGGGAGTTTTTCCAGTGTGACTTCTTCCTCTTCTCCCTCTTCATTCTTCCTGGTGAAAACGGGATTTTTCTCGACGAGCCTGTTGAAGCTGATTATATTTTTTACACCCGTTTCAGCAAGAAGCTGGTAACGCCTCTCCATTTCGCTTACTGTCCACCTGAGTGCCAGGGCCGCTTTTTTCGGGTCCGTTACAACAGGCAATAGGAGATGGGGAATACCGTCATAAACGGAAAGTTCCAGCATCTTGGGGTCTACCATAATAAACCGCACGTCATTGGGCGTGGCCTTATATAAAATGCTGCATATCATGGAATTGACAGATACGCTTTTTCCGGCGCCCGTGGCCCCTGCCACCAGGAGGTGGGGCATTCTGGCCAGGTCTGTCACGACGGGTTGTCCGCCAATATCCTTGCCGAGTGCAAGGGAAAGCATGGAGTGGGACCTTTCAAAACCTTCCGAAGTAAGGATCTCCTTAAAAAATACGGTCTCTCTCTCCTTGTTGGGAATCTCGATACCGATAACGGCCTTGCCCGGAATAGGCGCCACGATCCTGATGCTGATAGCGCTAAGGGCCATGGCGAGATCATCGGTAAGGTTGACGACTTTATTCACCTTAACGCCCGGTGCCGGCACAAACTCGTACATGGTAATAACCGGACCGGGATGGACTTCATGCACCTCCCCGTCGACACCGAAATCCCCCAGTTTTTTCTCCAGTATTCTCGAATTCATGATAATGCTCTCTTTGTCTATCCCACGGCTTTTCTTCTCCACGGCATCGAGAAGAGAAAAGGAGGGAAGGGGCAATCCATCTTTTGGCTGGAGATCCATAAAAGGGAGCGATTCCTGTGACTCTTTTTTGGCCTTGGCCGATGTTTCACTCTTCATCGGCTCAACAATAATGGTAGGCGATGATTTCTTCTTGGCCTCTTCCTTCTTTATCCGGCTCTTTGTCCCTTTAAGCCTTCTTCTCCTCTCCAGATATTTGCGCAAAAGGTTTCTTGCCGAATGATAAATCGTCATTAGAATCCTGGAAATAGCGGAAGAAAGGGTTTTTACAAAGGTAACAGTCGATATGCCCGTCGTCAGTATGAGTGAAAGAACCAGGGCCAGGGCGCTGAAAAGATAAGCCCCCCAGTAATTGAGGTAAGCCACGAGAATGGTCGACAGGGCATCTCCCGTTACACCTCCGCCCTTTATGGGGCTGCCTGTTTTAAGAAGCGACAAAAAGGCGGATGAGGCAAGCAGAAGAAGAATAAGCCCCGCAATTTTGCTCGCTTCCTTGATTTTGATCTGCTTTCTTACAAGGAGAAATATGCCTGCCAGCAATGTAATGGCAGGGAGTATGTATGATGAAAGGCCGAAAAGCTGGAGCGATATATCAGAGATAAAAGCGCCCACCACGCCTCCCAGGTTATCCGTTCCCCTGGAATCGCTTACATAGCTGTTAAAGGAAGGGTCCGATGGTGAATAGGTGACAAGGGCCATAAAGTAAAAGAGCGACAATGCAATGATGATGAGCCCTGAAATCTCTTCAACATGGGAGTTGACCGAATTTTTCTCTTTTGAAGCCATAATTTACAGGTTATATATTAGCCCTATAATCCCTACTGTCCAGCAATAAAAGGCAAAGAGTTTCAACCTTCTTCCGGCAACGACCTTCATGAGTACCTTAATACTGAAAAAACCACTCACGGCTGCTGCCGTAACACCCGCAAGATAAGGAATCATGTGGCCATTATTGAGGCCACTTATGTCTTTTGCATGAAGGACTACCGCACCCAGTATAGCAGGAATGGAGAGAAGAAAAGAGAATTTTGCCGCTTTTTCCCCATTAATCCCCATAAAAAGCCCCGCAGCGATTGTAGATCCTGATCTTGAAATACCGGGAATGATAGCCGCACCCTGAACTATACCTATAATGAGAGCATCTTTCAAGCTAACCTTTTCCCTCTTTCTGTCTCTCACCATATCGGAAAGAAAAAGCAGCAGCCCTGTGATGAGAAGCATGAGAGAAACAATCTTTACGGAGCTGAAAAGAGCTTCAAAGATATCTTTGAAGAGAAGCGCAATAACAACGGTAGGAAGGGTGCCTGCAATAACGGCAAGAACCATTTTTCTTCCTTCTTTACGCTCCCCGTCACTTAAGTTTCCGGCTAAAGTAAGTGAAAGGACGAGCTTTATTATGTCCTTCCTGAAAAAGAGGAGCACCGCCAAAAGCGTTCCCAGGTGGAGAAGCACCTCAAAGAGGATTCCCGGCTCTCTCACTCCTCCCATAATGCTTTTTGCAATGACCAGGTGCCCCGAACTGCTGATAGGAAGAAATTCCGTCAGTCCCTGCACCAGGCCAAGTATCAGGGCCTCAATTATCGTCATAAAGGGATCTCATTTTATCATTATTTATTTTCTTTTTAAAGGGATTAAGGGGCAAAGCTGCCATATTTTTTGACGCAGACCGACACAGAAAATAATCATGACCCGATCCCTATTAATCAAAGTCAAATAATTATTTGACTTTAGTTTACATTTCCAGAACAACAGGGATAATGACAGGCCGCCTTGACATCTTTTTTTTAAAAAACCGTTTAAGCAGCCGCCCTATTTCAGCCTCCACTTCGGACCACTCCTTTTTTGCTTCTACCGCAAGTTCATCCAGGTAGGATGAGACTTCCCGCTTTGCTTCACCGATAATCTGTTCCTCTTCCTCCGCATCGATAAAGCCTCTCGAAAAGATTTCCGGTTCACTTGCCACCGCTCCGCTTGCATGGTCGATGGCAAGAAGGGCCATAACAATTCCGCCTTTGGAGAGATGCATCCTGTCTCTAAGCACAATATCTTTTACATCACCCACCCCTTTGCCGTCAACGAAGATACGACCCGAAGGAACCTTACCTTCTGCTTTCACACACTCACCGGTAAGGGTGATCACATCGCCATCGGCAGCAAAAATCGTTTTCTCTTCTTCAATCCCCATACTCTTCGCCAGCTTTATGTGTTTTGCCAGATGCCTGGCTTCTCCATGAATGGGGATAAAGAAACGGGGCCTCACAAGAGAAATCATCTTTTTAAGGTCTTCTTCCTGCCCGTGGCCGGTGACATGAACATGGGCTATCCTGTCATAGAAGACCTCTGCACCGAGCCTCACCAGATGATTGATTATATTGCAGACAAGTTTTTCATTGCCGGGGATGGTCTTTGAAGAAAGAATTACCCGGTCACCCTTTTCGATGCTCAGTTGCTTATAGTTGCCCGTCGTCATGAGTGACAACCCCGACATGGGCTCCCCCTGACTCCCCGTCGTCAGCACGGCAACTTTATCAGGGGAATAATTTTTTATCTCCTTAACATCAATTAATGTCGCTTCCTTAACCTTAAGGTAACCTCTCTCCCTGGCGATAATCGTATTTCTTATAAGGCTTCTGCCGATGAGGGCCACTTTTCTGCCCGAACCTTCAGCAGTGTTAATTATCTGCTGTACCCGGTTAATATTGGAAGAAAAAAGGGCGACAAAAACCTTTTTCCCGGCCTCACTAAAGAGAGCGCTGAAATTCGGTTCCAGACTCTTTTCAGTCCCCGTATTTCCCTTCAATTCCACATTCGTACTGTCTGAAAGGAGAGCAAGCACACCCTTATCACCGCATGCCGACAACCCTTCATAGTCGGCAAGCTTCGAATCAGCCGGCGCATCGTCAAACTTGAAATCACCCGAATGGACAATGAGACCAGCAGGCGTATCGATGGCGAGGGCACAGCCATCGGGAATGGAGTGGCAAATCCTTAGAAATTTTATTTCAAAGGGACCTGCCCGGCAAACATCGCCGGCACTGACTTCAATAAGCTTTCTTTCTCCCATCAGGTCATGCTCTTCCAGTTTATTTTCCACAAGACCGAGCGTAAAAGAGGTTCCGTAAATGGGGGCGTTTAAGTGGCGCAGAAAAAAGGGGAGCCCACCGATGTGGTCTTCATGGCCGTGCGTCAGGACGATGGCGGCAAGCTTTTTATCACTGTTAAGGAGGTAGCTGAAATCGGGAATGACAATATCGATACCCGGCATATGAGGTTCGGGAAACATGAGACCGCAGTCTATGATCATAGCCTCATTACCTGATTCCATAACCATCATGTTAAGGCCTATCTCTCCCAGCCCCCCCAGGGGGATGATCCTCACTTCATCCATTCGTTTTTTTGCTTAGCTCGTCAATGGGCTTTTCCGTTACCACATTCCGGCTGCCACACCAGGCACAGCTAACGATGGCAAATTCAAGATCATCTTCAAGAACCCAGTATTCCTCTTCATCTCTCAGCATTTCCTCTTCAGGCTCTCCAAGGACATTTTTCAGTCTTTCATTTTCATCCAGTTCTATCTCGAGAATTTTTGAAACCTTGCACCATACGTTGAAGTTGCTTGTATTATTACAATTTAAACATTTTGCCATTATTAATATGTCCTGCCTCGTTTTGTTCTTTTTTCTGGTGATTTACGGTGGGGTGAGTAGAAGTTGCCCTTTTCAAAGAAAAGCGCTAATTGAAGAAACAATATTCCATAGAAAGGCCCGGCCTGTTTTACAGGATTATTTTAATCTGCTCTTTTAATCATTTACTGCCGGTTTGTGGAGACCTTCTCTCTAATTGCATCATTTCCCTGCGCTTTTGAACCTCCAGGATTTTTGCAATCTTTGCGTCTGTTTTGGGTATCCACTCCTTGTAGGGCATATAAAAACTCTTGATGGCGTAAATGCTGCTCCGTAAAGACCGGTAGGTAATAAGGGCCCAGTCAAGTTTACCCTGTTTTTCATATTCATTTCCTATGAACCATAACTTTTCACAGGAATCTTTCACCTTGCCGCTAAAAGGGGTATACATGCGGATGGCCCACTCATATCCTGTGGTGGCATCCTTGTAGTTTTTTGCCGCCAGAGCCACTTCACCGTCAGCGTAAAATTTCTGCTGCGAATAGTAGGCCCTTCCCCAGATCATGACAAACATAACAAGAAGCACGGCAACCAACTGGCCAATGACCTTTAACACCTTGTCTCTCGTTTCCTTATCCCTGAGAGGAGAAGGGGGAGGGGGAGACGGAGGAAGGGTTTCCGTCCCCTTTATGCCGGAGGCGATGTTTTTTTTCTTTTTCTTTGATTTGTATTTTGCCATGTCAGCTTTTCTAACCTTTAAAGAAATTGGGAACACAGACAAGAAGGATACCCAGAAGCGCAAAAACAAGGGAGAAAGGCAGTGAAACAGCGCCCACAATGTCCCAGGGTTTTTTTGCATAGTATGATGCCCAGAAGCCAATAGCAAGGGCGATTACGCCGGTTATGATCATTAATACATATACATATAACATAGAATTTATAGGCTGCTCCCTTAAGTCCTCTCTTCTTATTCCTCTTTGTTATACATCGAGGTTTCTCGCGCTAAGCGCATTCGTTTCAATAAAGTGCTTCCTCGGTTCGACCTGATCTCCCATAAGAACGGTAAACATTTCGTCTGCCGCAACAGTATCTTCCACTTTCGCCTGAAGAAGTGTTCTCGATTCAGGGTCCATCGTCGTTTCCCAGAGTTGGTCGGGATTCATCTCACCGAGACCTTTGTAGCGCTGAATATAAAAGCCTTTTTTCCCTTGCTCCATAACGAGTTCCACCAGGGCCTGGCAGTTGGCAAGATGCTTGCTTTTTGTATCTGATTCCATTTCCGCCTTAAAGGGGGGAAGGCCGAGAGCGCCTATGTCCTGGGCGAGTTTTTTCGTCTCTGAAAAATCGGCTGAACCAAGAAATTCCGTATCTATAACGGTCCTGTAAGTAACGCCGCTTGCCCTGGAATCGATCTCTACCTTAAAACAGTTATGCTCTTCATCATGACTGATGACGGATTCTATATGCCGCTCCTGATCATAGTATTTCTTGATATAAGCTTCGATTTTTTCAAGGGCGCTCTCTATTTCTTCTTTAGAACTGAGTCTTTTAAGTGACGTACCCATGACAAGGGCCTCTACAACATAACGATCTTTTTTCCTCTTTTCAATATGTTCGAGAATTTTACCGAGCGTAACCATCTTCTTGATCGTTGCCGCCAGTTTTGCGCCTGTGGAAGTCCCCTTGCCGCTTGTCACCTTGACCCCCTCTACACCTCCACCGATGAGGTGGTCTTCCAGTGCGGCATCATCTTTCAGATAGGTCTCGCTTTTTCCTTTTTTTATTTTATAAAGCGGAGGCTGTGCAATATAAAGATAGCCACGTTCAACGATCTCCACCATGTGCCGGTAGAAGAAGGTCAAAAGGAGCGTCCTGATATGGGAACCGTCCACATCGGCATCGGTCATGATAATGATCTTGTGATACCTCAGCCTGGCAATGTCAAAATCGTCCTTTCCTATGCCGCAGCCAAGAGCCGTAATGAGAACCCTGATTTCATCACTTCCGAGCATCTTGTCAAAACGGGCCTTTTCCACATTGAGGATCTTACCCTTAAGGGGAAGAATGGCCTGATTTTTCCTGTCCCTTCCCTGCTTGGCCGAACCGCCGGCAGAGTCACCCTCGACGATGTAAAGTTCGCTCAGCGCCGGATCTTTTTCCTGGCAATCAGCCAGTTTTCCCGGCAGTGAACTCACCTCAAGGGCGCCCTTGCGCCTTGTCAGCTCCTTCGCCTTTCGCGCCGCCTCTCTTGCCCTTGCCGCATCAATGGATTTTTCAATGGTTTTCTTTGCCACAGCCGGGTTCTCTTCAAAGAAGGTACCCAGCTTTTCATTGACCATGGTTTCCACAAGGCCTTTGACCTCACTGTTGCCAAGCTTGGTTTTAGTCTGTCCCTCGAACTGGGGCTCGGGGATTTTTACGCTGATAACGCCGGTAAGCCCTTCCCTGATATCATCACCTGTCAGATTCTCTTTAACATTTTTAAGCAGGTTGTTTGCAGTGGCATAGCTGTTGACGGTCCTCGTAAGGGCCGCCTTGAAACCACTCAGATGCGTTCCTCCTTCATGGGTGTTAATGTTGTTTGCAAAGGTAAAAAGCTGCTCGCTGTAGCCGTCATTGTACTGAAGGGCGATTTCCATGATAATTTCATCTTTTTCACCTTCAATATAGATGGGCTCTTTATTAATGACGCTCCTGTTCCTGTTAAGGTGCGATACGAAGGAGATAATTCCGCCGTCATATTTAAATTCGTTTGTCTTCTCCGTCCTTTCATCATCAAGAACGATCCTGAGGCCCTTGTTTAAAAAAGCAAGCTCTCTTAGCCGCTGTGAAAGCGTATCAAAACTGAATTCCGTCTGCTCGAAGATGGTGGAATCAGGCTTGAACATAACCTTGGTTCCCGTCTTTTTCGTTGTGCCCGTTACCTCCAGTTCCGTTTGCTTGTCACCTCTTACATATTTCTGGTGATAGACCTGACCGTTTCTTCTCACTTCAAGCTCGAGGCATTCGGACAGGGCATTAACAACCGACGCCCCGACACCATGAAGACCACCGGAAACCTTGTAGGTGGAACTGTCGAACTTTCCGCCTGCATGGAGGACGGTCATAACGACCTCGGCAGCGGGCTTGTTTTCACCTTTGTGTGTATCGACAGGGATGCCCCTTCCGTTATCTTCTACGGTAATGCTGTTGTCGATATGTATGGTTACGTTTATATCGCTGCAAAAACCGGCCAGCGATTCATCGACGCTGTTATCCACAATTTCGTAGACGAGATGATGAAGACCTGCCGGGCCTGTGCTTCCAATATACATGGCCGGTCGCATCCTGACCGCTTCCAGTCCCTCAAGAACCTTGATTTTTTCCGCACCGTAATCTGTCTTTGCTGTCATACTGTCCTTTTACTTTCTTTAATGTAGTATTTTCCCTTCATGGACCTTAAAAATATTTCTTTTTTCCCTGTCCATGAGGGGCAGGTTTTCCGCCTCTGTTGTCGTTATAAGCACCTGCTCGCCTTTGTGCCTCAGGTAGTCGAGCAGTGACCGCCTTCTGTCTATATCCAGTTCGGATGCCACGTCATCGAGCATAACGAGCGGTTTGACTGAAGATACATTCCTGAATATTTCGACTTCCGCCGCCTTCAGGGCAAGAAGAATGCTTCTCATCTCCCCCCTGGAGCTGAAGGACCTTGCCTTTTCACCGTTAATGGTGATTTCCACGTCATCCCTGTGAGGTCCGACGAGGGTCATCTTTCTGGCAATCTCTTCCGCTCTCACCCTGTAAAGCTTGTCCAAAAGCCTCTCTCCGGGCTCATCCTTTTTCCTTATATCCGACTTTCCTTTTTCCAGGTAGTTAAGGCTGATTTTATCCCTTTTAGCAAAAGGCTGTTCAATTTCAAGCTTTCTGTTGATAATGTTAACCAGGTCGTATCTTCCTTCAACAACTTTTGCCCCGGCATGAGCAAGCCTTTCACTCCAGATATCGAGTTCCTGCACTTTAAAGAGGCCTCTTTTTAAAAGCAGGTTTCGCTGCGTCAGGATCCTCTTGTAGAGCTTCAGGTTTTTCAGATGACTGCGCGTTACGTGAAAATAAGTCCTGTCCAGATATTTTCTTCTCACATCGGGCGAACCCTGGATGAGTTCCATCTCGTCGGGAGAAAAAACAACCATCTTTATCCTGCCGATGTAGTCCGACTTTTTTACGCATTCACAACCGTCGGTTTCAATCTTTTTCCAGCCCTTCAGCCCCTTTTCAACGGCCAGCACCGATGCTTCGTCATCGGCAAAAAAACCTTCAATTGAAAAAGAACTTTCCCCCTCCCTGATGAGACTCTCTGCTTCCGTCTTCCTGAAAGACGATAGCATACCCAGCACGTAGACGGCCTCAAGAAGATTGGTCTTGCCCTGTCCGTTTTTACCGAGAAAAACGTTGATCCCTTTTTTAAAACTTACCTTTTCCTGCCTGTAATTCCTGAAATGCTCTATCTTCAGATCGGTTATCATGTCCTCATAGGCATAACAATGGCCGTGTAGTCATCCCGTGAACCGTCTCTCATCACTGCCGCGCTCAGTTCATCGGCAATATATATGGTCACATCCTCTTCAGCCATAACGTTCAGAAAATCGAGGACATACCTTGCGTTAAAACCTACCGCAATATCATTGCCGTTATAATCGATTCCCAGTTCCTCCTTGGCCTCGCCAAGACCGGGATTGGTTGTCGATACAACAAGATTGTCAGCACTGAATTCAAACTTTACCCCTTTCGTCTTTTCATCGGAAAGGATGGAAATTCTTCTGAGGCTTTTAATAAATTCAACCCTGTTGATCTTGATAACATTATCCCTGGAACTGGGAATGACCTGCCTGTAATCGGGAAACTCTCCCTCGATAAGCCTAACAACAATGATCTTGTCACCCTTTTTCAATATGGCGCGGTTGTCCTTAAAGCCAAGCTGAACGGAACCATCCGATTCTTCCATAAGCTTTCTGAATTCCTGGACGCCTTTTCTCGGAATGATGTACCCCTCTTCACCAAGCGCCACGTCCCCCTTGTCCAGTTCCCTTTCAGTAAGGGCAAGCCTGTGTCCGTCTGTGGCAACAAGCCTTACCTTGCCCGCTTCCGTCCCTTCAAGAAAAGCGCCGTTAAGATTGTATCTCGTCTCATCGGAAGAAATAGCCACGGCCGTTTTGTCAATCATGTCCTTCAAAATGTCGTCACTTATCTCCATGAGCTTTACGTCGTCACAGGAGGGGAAGGAGGGGAAATCTTCAGGATCGATACCGACCATGTTAAAAAGGGCCTTGCCCGAAACGATCTCTATCCAGTTGTTCTCCTTCTTCTTTAGCGTAAGGCTCTCCATGGGGAGTTCCTTGACGATTTCAAAGAGCTTTCTTGCCGATACGGTCATTACCCCTTCACTCCTTACCTCGGCAGGCACGGATTCTTTAATCCCCACCTCAAGGTCGGTGGCAACGATGTCAATGGAATCATGGCCCGTTCTTATGAGGGCGTTGGCAAGAATAGGCATGGTGTTACGTTTTTCCACGATACTTTGAATAATTTGCAGCGCTTTTAAAAAGGTGTTTTTTTCAATAACGATTTCCATTTAAGGGAACTCCTCCTAAAAAATTAATGCTTTAGACTGCTCGACAGAGCATCGACGGCATTTTTTGTATATGGATCAGTTTTAATTAATTCACTAATTTTTGCAACGGCATGAATAACCGTTGAATGATCTCTTCCACCGAATTTGTGGCCTATCTCAGGGTATGATTCACTCGTCAGTTCCCTTGACAGATACATGGCGATCTGCCTGGGAAAAGCAATGACCTTTTTTCTTTTTTTCGATTTAAGTTCGGCCACCTTGAGGTTAAAAAAGGAGGCTACTGTTTTCTGAATATAATCGACATTCAGGTGTTTGTCTCTTTTAGCGAGAAAATCTTTCAGCACTTCCTTGGCAAAATCGATGCTTATTTCCGTCCTGTTGAGAGACGAGAAGGCGCAAAGCCGGTTAAAGACCCCTTCCAGTTCCCTGATGTTGGAGTGAACGTTACTTGCCAGAAAGAAAGCCACATCGTTGGGAAGGTTAATATTGTTTGAATCGGCCTTTTTCCTCAGTATGGCAACTTTCGTTTCCGTATCGGGCGGCTGAATATCGGCAATAAGGCCCCATTCGAACCTCGACCTTAGCCTGTTGTCGAGATCAGGTATGTTTTTGGGAAAGCAGTCACTGGCAACAACGATCTGCTTGTGTGACTCATAAAGGGCGTTGAAGGTATGAAAAAACTCTTCCTGCGTCCTCTCCTTTCCTGCAATAAACTGAATGTCATCAATGAGGAGCAGGTCCATACTCCTGTATTTTTCCCTGAAGTCGTTCATCTTGTCGTACCTGATGCCGTTAATGAGTTCATTCATAAAGGATTCGGCACGAATATAGCAGATTTTGGCTTCAGTATTCTTATTACCGTAATAATGGCCGATGGCATTGAGAAGATGGGTTTTGCCAAGCCCTGCGTCGGCATAGATAAAAAGCGGGTTATAAGTCGCTCCGGGATGTTCCGCAACGGCAAGGGATGCGGCATGAGAGAACTGGTTGCTGTCACCGACGACAAAGGTATCGAAGGTGTATCTCGGATTTAATCCGTAAAGATTCTTCTGATTTTTTTGGCGAGATTGGACGGCGCTCTGTTCCTCGACGGCAGCGGCACTTTTCTCCCTCTCTCCCCTCTCTTCGCTCATAAGGAAAGAGATATCGAACTCCTTATCGGAAACTTCTCTCAAGGCACTCTGGATGAGCTCCATGTAGTTGTCTCTGATCCAGTTCTCGAAGAATTTATTAGGAACCTTTATGGCGAAGCTGTCACCGGAAGCGCTAGCATGCTTGATAGGTTTAAACCAGGTATTAAAGGCCTGCTGGCTCAATCTTTCCTGAATAATCCCCAGACTTTTTCCCCAAATTTCGTCAGTCATAATTTCAGAAGTATATAGGCTTTTTTAGGACCATTTATCGTAACAAAGCTTGCCCTCTTTTACAAGCATAATTCTATTGGCGGGGTTCATAAGACAGGCGCTCTTATCCGTTGACTTCCTGCCTTTTTTTGATATATTTGAATAGCAACGAAAGCCCTTTTCACCCTCGATTATTGCGCAGGAGGCGCCAGTCCCTGCAAAACCCCATACTGAAGGAGTCTTTACATGGCCAAAAAATCACCGGCATTTAAACTTCAAACCTCTGAAAAAGGAATGGCAACCCTCCTCTTTGACCTGCCTAAAGAAAAGGTAAACAAGCTTTCCATTGCCGTCATGGAAGAGCTCGACGCCCACCTGGCAGACATTGAAAAACGGCAGGACTTGCATGGCCTTATCGTTGCAAGCGGCAAGAAGGACATCTTTATTGCCGGCGCCGACATATCGGAAATTGAAGGAATAAAGGACCCAAAAAAGGGGAAAGAGCTGGCCGCAAAAGGGCAGGAAGTCCTTGGAAGGCTGGAAAACCTCCCCTTCCCTGTCGTTGCCGCCATTGACGGGGCAACGCTTGGCGGCGGTATGGAGCTGGCCCTGGCCTGCCACTACAGGGTAATAACGAACCGTCCCAAAACTGTTATGGGATTGCCCGAAGTCAAACTCGGCATTCATCCCGGCTTCGGCGGCACACAGCGGCTGCCAAGGCTTATCGGCATCAGGAATTCGCTCGATATTATTCTTACGGGCAAGAACATCTACCCCAAAAAAGCATTAAGGCTCGGATTGGCCGACAAAATGGTTCCACAGGAATACCTCATGGATCAGGCCATAAAGACTGTCGAAGAAAAAGCAAAGCCCTCCTACAAGAGACCCACAGGGTTAAGAAAAAAACCGGCCCTCGTTGACCGGGCGCTGGAACTGACTTCTTACGGCAGGGATTTTATCTTCAAAAAAGCCGAAGAGTCGGTCATGAAAAGGACGCGGGGCAACTACCCTTCCACTCTGAAAGCTATTCAGGTTATGAAAGAGGGTTTAAGCCTCCACCTGGAAGGAGGTCTCGCCATCGAGGCAAGCGGACTTGGCGAGATGGCTGCCACCGGTGAGTGTAAAAACCTCATCTCCGTTTTTTATCTGCAAGAAACACTCAGGAAGGAAACCTTTGTCGGCAAGGATGTGGAGACAACCCCAATTGACAAGGCGGCCGTTCTCGGCGCAGGCGTCATGGGAGGTGGCATTGCCCAGCTTTTTGCCGAAAAAGATATTCCCGTCAGGATGAAGGACATTAACAACGATGCCCTCGGTCACGGCCTGAAATCGGCGGCCCATGTTTTTAAAGGAAAGCTCAAAAAGCGGATCATCGACAAAGGGGAATTTGACCGGAAAATGGGCAACATCTCCACCACCCTCGATTACAGCGGTTTTGACAGGGCGCAGATCATCGTCGAGGCCATCGTGGAAAAAATGGAGGTCAAAAAGGCCGTCTTCGGCGAATGTGAAGGCCAGGTAAAGGATGACACCATCCTTGCCAGCAATACATCGTCCCTTTCCATTACGGAAATGGCGACGGCGCTAAAAAAGCCCGAAAGATTTGCAGGAATGCACTTTTTCAATCCCGTCCACCGCATGCCACTCGTGGAAGTCATAAGAGGAGAAAAGACTTCCGACGAAACAACGGCTACCATTGTGGCCCTGTCAAAGAAGCTGGGAAAAACACCGGTCGTCGTGAAAGACAAGGAAGGTTTTCTCGTCAACAGGCTCCTCATGCCTTACCTTAATGAAGCCGTCTGCATGCTGGAAGAAGGCGCCACCATCGATGAAGTGGACGAAACACTATTAAACTTCGGCATGCCCATGGGCGCTTTTATTCTCCTCGATGAGATCGGCATAGACATCGCCTGGCACGTGGCGGAAATCCTCCACAAGGCTTTTGGTGAAAGAATGAAACCAGCAGGACTCATGAAGAGCATCCTCGATTCGGGAAGGCTGGGCAGAAAAAACGGCAAGGGCTACTACAGCTATGACGGCAAAAAAAGAAAAGGGGCCGATAAATCGGTCTACTCCCTAACGGGAGGCAAAAAAGGGGGCGCCCTCAGTTCCACCACCATTATCGACCGCTCTGTGCTCCTCATGCTAAACGAAGCGGCGCTCTGCCTTGAAGAAGAGATTGTAGCCAGGCCCGAACATGTAGACGGCGGCATGATCTTCGGCACAGGCTTCCCCCCCTTCCGCGGTGGCCTCTTGAGATACGCCGACAGCCGGGGAGTCAAGGAAATAGTAAACATCCTGGAGCAGTTCAAGGAGAAATACGGTGAACGCTTCGAACCTGCCCCACTCTTAAAAGAAATGGCAAAAAAGGGGAAGAGTTTTTACAAGTAGATAAGAGGAAGGCCGGAGAATCGGCCTTTTTATTATACAAAAAAATATCATGGGACACAGATAAACACGGATTACACCGATTTTTCAAAGATTTAATGCCTATTATGCTTCCATATTATGGGGGAAACTATATATTAAGTTGTTAGCCATCAAAGGAATCATGGTATTGAACCAACAATTAAAAAAAGAATTGCTGTCAATGCAACAGGAAGATCAACGAGTCTTGCAGGAATTAGTTGATAGTGGTGAATTAGGTACTGTTGAG
>Ga0224514_10000140_pt1 | contig 24322 bp, 27 predicted proteins | sample SF_May12_sed_USG_3_FD_169107 | JGI IMG/M metagenome (GOLD analysis project Ga0224514, IMG submission 169107) | Sediment microbial communities from San Francisco Bay, California, United States - SF_May12_sed_USGS_24 | ecosystem: Environmental > Aquatic > Marine > Sediment | place: USA... | reverse complement strand
GATAAAGGTGATGGTGCGCAGGTATTCCAGTCCGAGCGGGATCAGCAGGTACTCGTTGGCCAGGTAGCTGCAGATGGAAGACAGTGTCAGCACGAAGGTGGTGGCAAGCGCCATGCCGGTCGCGGTATCGACATTGCGCGAGACGCCCATGAACGGGCATAGCCCCAGAAACTTCACCAGGACAAAATTGTTGACCAGGATGGTACTGATCAGAATAAGTGCAAGCTCTGTCATAAAATACAGTCGCTTAGGGTGCCTACTTCACGCGCATTCCGGGTTGTGCGCCGGCGTCCGGGTGCAGTATGAACAGCTCATCGCCACCCGGGCCGGCAGCCAGCACCATGCCTTCGGAGACGCCGAAACGCATCTTGCGCGGTGCGAGGTTGGCGACCATCACGGTGAGCTGGCCTTCCAGTGACTCCGGGCTGTAGGCCGACTTGATGCCGGCAAACACGTTGCGTGTCTCGCCACCGAGGTCGAGTGTCAACTGCAGCAGCTTGTCGGCGCCTTCCACCGATGCGGCTTTTGCAATGCGTGCAATGCGCAGGTCGAGCTTTGCGAAGTCATCGAAGTTGATGGTCTCGGCAATGGGGTCGTCCGCCAGGGGACCGCTGGTTATTGTCTCTGCAGCGTTTGCGAGGTGTTCCTTTGAGTCTTCCAGCATGGCGTCGATTTTCTCCTGCTCCACACGTGTCATCAGCGGTGTGAATGCATTGATGGTATGTCCTGTCAGTGGTGTCTCGATGGCATCCCAGCGCATGGTCGGAATATTCAGAAACGTTTCCACCTGTGCGGTCATCGCCGGCAGGATGGGTTGCAGGTAGGTCATCAGTACGCGAAACAGGTTGAGCCCCACGCTGCAGACATCCTGTACTGTCTGTTCCTGGCCTTCCTGTTTGGCGAGCACCCACGGTTTGTTCGCATCAATATACTGGTTGGCCCTGTCGGCCAGGGCCATGATGCGGCGTACTGCCTGGCTGAACTCGCGCTGTTCGAAGAGTTCGGCAATCGCATCGCCAGCATCGATGAACTCATTGTACAGCGCCGTCTCTGTACAGTTGTCGGCAAGCTGCCCACCAAAGCGCTTGTTGATAAAACCGGCGCAGCGACTGGCAATGTTTACTACCTTGCCGACCAGGTCGCTGTTGACGCGCGCAATGAAGTCATCGAGGTTGAGGTCCAGGTCATCGACGCCGCTGCCCAGCTTGGCGGCAAAGTAATAGCGCAGGTATTCCGGGTTGAGGTGGTCGAGGTAGGTGCGTGCCTTGATGAAGGTGCCGCGCGACTTGGACATCTTCTGTCCGTCCACGGTGAGAAAGCCGTGCGCGAAGACTGCCGTCGGTGTGCGCAAACCTGCTCCGCTCAGCATCGCCGGCCAGAATAGCGCGTGGAAATAGATGATGTCCTTGCCGATGAAATGGTATAGCTCGGTCGCGCTGTCCTTGCCCCAGTAGGTATCGAAGTCACGCCCGGTTTTACCGCACAGGTTCTTGAAGCTCGCCATGTAACCGATTGGCGCATCCAGCCAGACATAAAAGTACTTGTCTTCCGTGTCGGGTATCCGGAAGCCGAAGTAAGGTGTGTCGCGCGAGATATCCCATTCGCGCAGGCCATCGGCAAACCACTCGGACAGCTTGTTGCTGACCTCCGTCTGCAGGTGGCCGGCGGCAGTCCACGTACGCAGTTCCGGTTCAAAGTCGGCCAGCTTGAAGAAATAATGCAGCGATTCCTTTTCTACCGGTGTTGCGCCGGATACAGCCGAGACCGCGTTCTTCAGTTCCGTAGGCGAGTAGGTTGCGCCGCAGGCCTCGCAATTGTCACCGTACTGATCGGGTGCCCCGCAGCGCGGGCACTCGCCGCGAATGAAGCGGTCCGGCAGGAACATCTGCTTTTCCGGGTCGAACGCCTGGGTGATGGTGCGTGTGGTGATATGACCGGCCTTGAAGTGTGCCCTGTACACTTGCTCGGCAAGCTCACGGTTCTCTTCTGAATGTGTGCTGTGATAGTTGTCGAAGCCGATGTTGAATTCTGCGAAATCGGCACGGTGTTCCAGGCCGACCGCCTCGATCAGCTGCTCCGGGCTGATCCCCTCCTGGTTGGCACGCAGCATGATCGGTGTGCCGTGGGCATCATCGGCGCATACATAGATGCAGTCATGCCCGCGCAGTTTCTGGAAGCGCACCCAGATATCGGTCTGGATGTATTCAACCAGATGACCAATGTGGATGGGGCCGTTGGCATAGGGCAGGGCGCTGGTGACCAGTATGGTGCGGCTTTCCTGACTCATTCTTGTGGTATCGGGATTAAAACCATGAAGACATTGTGAATAATCGGCCTAGTATGCCATAGACCTGCCGTGCTTGTGGTATCCCCTATGGGTAGTCATGGGGACGATGCCGACAAGTTCGTGTACAATGCGCGGTCAATTTTCACCCGCATTATCCCCTTGGGTAAACGGTTCCCATTCAGGAGCGAACTATGGCTGAAGTGACCAAAGACCAGATTGAAACCGGGCTGGCAAGTTATGTGGATCCCTATCTTGAGCGGGACCTGGTTTCTGCAAAGTGCATCAAGGATATATCGATCGATGGCGATACCGCGACGGTCAAGGTCGTGCTGGGCTTCCCGGCCTCCGGCTACCGCGATGAGCTGGCAGCGAAACTGAAAGCGCTGGTCGAGTCCGTCGACGGCATCGGCAGTGCGGTCATTGATGTCTCGACCAGTATTTCCGCGCATTCCGCCCAGAAGGGCGTCAAGCATATCGATGGCATCAAGAACATCATTGCCGTTGCCTCCGGCAAGGGCGGCGTCGGCAAGTCAACCACCGCGGTTAACATGGCGCTGGCATTGTCTGCCGAGGGCGCCAGCGTCGGCATACTGGATGCGGATATCTACGGCCCCAGCCAGCCGCGTATGCTCGGTGTGCAGGGCAAGCCGGAGTCGCTGGATGGCAAGTCGCTGGAGCCGATGAACAGTTATCACCTGCAGGCCATGTCGATTGGTTTCCTGGTCGACGAAGAGACGCCGATGATCTGGCGTGGCCCAATGGTTACCCAGGCACTGCAACAGTTGCTCAACGATACCAACTGGAAAGATATTGATTACCTGGTGGTTGATCTGCCGCCGGGTACCGGCGACATCCAGCTGACCCTGGCGCAGCAGGTGCCGGTCAGTGGCGCAGTCATTGTCACCACCCCGCAGGATATCGCGCTGCTGGATGCCCGCAAGGGTCTCAAGATGTTCGAGAAGGTCGAGGTGCCGGTGCTGGGTGTGGTGGAGAACATGAGTATCCACATTTGCAGCAAGTGCGGTCACGAGGAGCACATCTTCGGTGAGGGTGGCGGTTCCCGCATGTCAGAAGAGAATGATGTCGATTTTCTCGGTGCGTTGCCGCTCGACAAGCGCATCCGTGAAGAGACCGATTCCGGCAAGCCGACCGTGGTCGCCGAGCCGGATGCGCGCATTTCGCAAATCTACCGCGAGATCGCACGCCGTACCGCGGCGAAGCTGTCGCTCAAGACGAAGGATTATGCAGCGCGCTTCCCGCAAATCGTCATCCAAAACGATTGAGAGCTGCTCCTGTGGCAGAATACTGCGTTAGAAATCGCCGGAAAATGCTCACGTACTATTGTGTACGCTGCGCTTTTCCGGCGATTTCTGCCTTGTCTTCTACTCACAGGAGCAACTCTCAATAATATGTCAATCAAGTAAGGTAGCCATACCAGATAATGTCCATCAAGTCCGACAAGTGGATTCGCCGCATGGCGACCGAACATGGCATGATTGAGCCGTTTGAGGCGGGCCAGGTGCGTGAAAACAGCGCCGGTCGCATCGTCTCCTATGGCACGTCAAGTTACGGTTACGACATCCGCTGCTCGGATGAATTCAAGATCTTCACCAACATCAACTCGGCCATTGTTGACCCGAAGAATTTCGATGACAACAGCTTCGTCGATGTGAAGTCGGACGTCTGTATCATCCCGCCGAACTCGTTCGCACTGGCGCGCACGGTGGAATACTTTCGTATCCCGCGCAACGTGCTGACTATCTGCCTTGGCAAGTCGACCTACGCGCGCTGCGGTATCATCGTCAATGTCACGCCGTTCGAACCGGAATGGGAAGGGCATGTGACGCTGGAGTTTTCCAATACCACGCCATTGCCGGCAAAGATTTACGCCAACGAGGGTGTTGCGCAAGTGCTGTTCCTTGAATCCGACGAGGTCTGCGAGACTTCCTACAAGGACCGCGGTGGCAAGTACCAGGGCCAGAAGGGCGTCACCCTGCCGAAGACCTGACCCCCGTCCCGTATCAAGTCCCCAGGGCGTGGTGAAAACGATAGACGTTACCGCGGCGAACACAGGGGGCTGAGTGGGCCCCTGGCATCGTTCCCGTGCGGCGGCTGTCGGCGCGCAGGCGGTGCCGGCAATCCTGTTTTTAATATTGTTGTGGTAGCGCCGTTCCGGCGATAATTACGACAACTACGACTGATTACACCAGGAGGTTCATCATGCGTAATCGTTTCATTATTCTGTTACTTGGCCTGTGCCTGTCATTCTCCACCATGGCCGGTGTGGTTACGCTTTCGCATGACGGCAGAACACTGAATGCCAACCTGGAGCAGGCCGGTTCAGATGTGTCGACCGGCCCCGTGGTACTGATGACGCATGGCACGCTGGCGCACCGCGGCATGGAAATAATGGCCGGTCTGCAGGGTATGTTTGCTGACCGCGGCATCAGTTCGCTGGCGATCAATCTCAGCCTGGGTCTGGATGACCGTGCTGCGGCGATGTATGACTGCGCGACACCACACACCCATACACATACCGATGCGGTTGGCGAGATCGGTGCCTGGCTCGGCTGGCTGAAGGCGCAGGGTGTCAGCACGGTTGCGTTGCTGGGACATTCGCGCGGTGGCAACCAGACGGCACGCTTTGCCGCCGACCATGACGATCCCGTGGTGAGCGCAGTGTTGCTGGTAGCCCCGATGACACAGGATGCCGCCTATGCCCTGCAGGACTACAAGAAGCGTTACGGAAAGGAGCTGGCGCCGCTGTTGGCAAAGGCGCAGAAGATGGTGGCCGAGGGTAAGGGTAGTGAGATGATGGCGGGTGTGGATTTCATCTACTGTGAAGATACCAGTGCCACGGCCGAGGCCTTCCTGTCCTACCATGGCCCGGATGAGAAGATGGATACACCCCGGTTACTGACCGGGATTCGTGCGCCGGTTACCGTGTTTGCCGGTACCGAGGACACGGTAGTGAAAGGTCTGATCGGGAAGGTCGAGCCGCTGGCTGATGGCAAGGCGATCAGCCTGGTGACGATGGACGGCGCCGATCACTTTTTTCGTGACCTGTACTCCGAGGACATCGCCGACCTGGTGGCCGAACTGCTCGAGGCCAGGTAAGCGGCTATTGCTTGCAACAGGGGGCGGCAGTGCCGCCCCCTGGCCACGCTAGTTCTGTACCCGCCAGCTGCCGTCTGGCTGACGGCAGGCGGTGCCGTAGACCTCTTCATTCCTGCCGCCAATCACGGCATCGACAGTGTACTCCCGGCACGGGCCCTGGGCCGTGTCATAGGTGCGGGTCGGTGTGACCGCATAGTCATTGCCGCTATCCGGGTTGTGCCAGCGTGACGGCACACCGGTGCGTACGGTTTCCAGTGTTTGTGCCGTCCTGCGGCGGTCATTTGCATCCATGTTCTGACCGATCGCGCCACCGATGGCCGCACCGGCCAGGGTGCCGGCGATAATCGCTGCAGTGCGGCCGCGACCGCCGCCTACCTCTTTCCCGAGCACACCACCCAGAATGCCACCGATTACCATGCCGGCCTGTTCGTGTTCGCCCTGGTAGGTGGCGCACCCCGTGGTGGTCACTGTTGCTGCCAGCAGGATGGAAAGCAGTATTTTCTGTTTCATAATAAATCCCTCAGTCGACTATCCAGAATTAGTCCCACCTGAAGCAAGTATAGTTCCCGGTGTGATGAAATGAGTTGATCGTCGTCAATTTGATCTGCGCCGGACCGCATGGAAAACAGCTGTTGCCGCAGGAGGCAAATGATTTTCCTGGTGCCTTTTTGCGTTATAGCCGCTAGTGCTTGTCCGCGATTCTCAGCGAATCACTGAAACTTTCCAGGTCACTCTGGTACTTTGAGTCGTCCTTTTCACGTTGCCAGATACGTACCGGCAGGTAGTTGAGCGTCGGTGCGCACCAGATATAGGTTTCGCGCTTGTTGTTATCGCGTAGCTTTGTGACCTTGACGGTCTCGAAGGTCCCGGCCGGCAGTTCAAGGGTCTCCTCGCCGACCACCTTGAAGCGGTATTCCTTGAGCTTGCCGCCGTCCGCGATGTTGAAGGTGATGTCGTGCTGGCCGTTGGCCAGTGCATGCATCATGCCGAGTTGCGAGACGAGTTTGTCGATGGTGCCGGCCGGTATGTCCATTTCCCACGGGCTGTCCTCGACATTGTTCTCGACGACCATGCGTTCCCAGTCGAAAGCCAGCTTCGCCTCACGCTCTTTCGTTCCGCCGGTGCGCTGGTAATGATAGTAATCGGGACGAATGCCGGCGTCGGTGATGGCACCGCGGCTGGTCTCAAACAGCTTGTCCTTCAGGAACCAGGCCACCCAGCGTACCGGCCAGCTGTGTGATTTATAGGTGTAGGTGCCATCACTGCCGTTGGAGAGCTCGATGGTCGAATTGCCGATCTTTAGTGAGCCGCGTGTCAGTTCGTAGCTTGCCTTGAAGTCCGGCAGGGGGAGCGCAGCGCTGGCTGTGCCGGTAATCAGCACGACTGCCACTAGCAGGTGAGTCATCAGGCATTTGTTCAGCATGGCAACGGTTGCTCCCTGGCCAGGTCCCTGGGATGTGTCAGCGGCTGGCCGTCAAAAACAATTCGACCGTTTGCGTCGAGAAAAATTCGCTGCTCGGCAAACCATTGAATTGCGAGCGGGTACAACCTGTGTTCCTGGGTCAGCACGTGTGCGGCGAGGGACGCGGGGTCATCGTCCGGTTTAACGGGCACGCGTGCCTGTAGCAGCACCGGGCCGCTATCCATATCGGCGGTGACAAAGTGCACACTTGCCCCGTGTTCGCGGTGACCGGCCTCGATGGCGCGCCGGTGCGTGTGCAGGCCGGGGAACTCTGGCAGCAGTGACGGGTGAATATTGAGCATGCGGCCATGATAGTGCGTGACAAAGTCTTCGGATAGCAGGCGCATGAACCCCGCCAGCACCACCAGCCCGGGCTGATACTGATCGATACGGGCCTGCAACGCATGGTCAAAGGATTGACGATCAGCGTACAGGTCGTGGTCGATGATTTCGGTAGCAATACCGGCGGCCCTGGCGATCTCCAGGCCAGTGGCATCCGGTCGGTTGCTGATGACGGCGCGGACCTTCACCGTCAGTGCGCCACTGGCGGCGCAGTCAATAATGGATTGCAGGTTGCTGCCACGCCCGGAAATCAGGATGACGATTGGTAAAAGCGATGTTGCCGCTTGAGTCATTAACGCGTCAGTCTGACGTCGGGCTGTGCATCACCTGTCTCGATTTCACCAATAAGACGCGCATCTTCACCTTCCGCCTTGAGGTGAGCAATCACGGCGTCGGCATCTGCCTGCGCGACACACACGACCATGCCGATGCCGCAGTTAAAGGTGCGGTACATCTCCTGTGGCTCGACATTGCCATGCTGTTGCAGCCAGTCAAAGATCTCTGGGGGTTGCCATGTGCTGGTGTTGATCACGGCGCGTGTGCCGGCCGGCAGTACGCGCGGTACATTCTCGGTCAGCCCGCCACCGGTGATGTGCGCCAGTGCATGGATATTGAAGGCCTTGCACAAAGACAGCAGTGGCTTCACGTAGATGCGTGTCGGTGCCAGCAGGCACTCGGCAAGTGTGTGGCCACCGAGCGTATCGGTCAGCTGGCTGTCGCTGACCTCCAGGATCTTGCGGATCAGGGAATAGCCGTTGGAATGCGGCCCGGAGGAGGCGATCCCGATCAATGCGTCGCCGACACCCACCTGGCTGCCGTCGATAATGTCTGATTTTTCCACGATGCCAACACTGAAGCCGGCCAGGTCATAGTCGCCGCTACTGTACATGCCAGGCATTTCCGCTGTTTCACCGCCGACCAGTGCGGCGCCGGCCTGCTCGCAGCCCTGAGCAATGCCGCTGATGACGTCAGCGGCAATATCCAGTTCCAGTTTTGCCGTTGCGTAGTAGTCCAGAAAGAACAGTGGTTCCGCGCCGGTAACCACGATGTCGTTGACGCACATGGCTACCAGGTCGATGCCGATGCTGTCGTGGATGCCGGCCTCGATAGCGAGTTTGAGCTTGGTGCCGACGCCGTCGGTGCCGGATACCAGTACCGGTTTCCGGTAGCGATCCAGCGGCAGTTCAAACAGGGCGCCAAAGCCGCCCAGGCCGGACAGCACGCCGGGACGATGGGTCCTTGCAACCGCGGGTTTGATGCGTTCGACGAGTTCGCCGCCGGCCTCGATATCCACGCCGGCATCGCGATAGCTCAGGGGGGTCCCGGATGCACCTGACTTTTTTTGCACGCTCACGCACGAACTCCTCGGAAAACAGGTGCGCTATGGTAGCGGTCGGCCGCTGACGCGTAAACCCGCCGAGGGCCCGGCATTGCTGTGGTCAAACCTGCTGGATATCCGTATGCTGTGCAAAAATCACCTGAGAGCTCACTGGTAACATATGGATAAGTATCAACAAAGAAGCTTTTTGCTGGCGCTGTTGCTGTGTCTGCCGGTGCTTGCCGTGCAGGCGGCTGCTCCCGCCCTGTTTGAAGCCGAGGTAGTGGTCAGTGACCAGACGCCGGCGCAACGCAGCGTGGCACTGAAGTCGGCGCTCGGTGAGGTGCTGGTGCGTGTAACCGGCCAGGGCAGTGTGCTGGAAGCACCCGCGGTGCAGACCCTGCTGGCCGGTCCCGAACAGCTGGTGCAGCAGTATCGATATTTCACCGAGCCAAACCAGGAGCCGCCGTTACTGAAATTGTGGGTGCGCTTTGACGGTGATGCGATTCGCCAGACCTTGCAGCAGCAGGGCCTGGCCTACTGGGGTGGCGAGCGGCCGGATACGCTGGTGTGGCTGGCGGTGGAGGACCGTGGCAATCGTTACCTGGTGTCGGCAGACGATACCAGCGAGGTGCACCGGGAGGTGGCCGTGGCGGCACGTGCGCGGGGCGTGCCGGTAGTGTTCCCGTTGATGGATCTGGAGGACCAGGCACGGGTGCGTTACGCAGACATATGGGGTGGTTTTTTCGACAAGGTAGTCAGCGCGTCACAACGCTACAACCCACCGGCCATCCTGATCGGCCGCCTGAACCGTATGCCGTCCGGTGGCTGGGCCTCGCGCTGGCAACTGGAAATGGGTGGCAAGACCCGCAGCTGGTCGGATTCCCATCCACAACTGGATGTGCTGGCAAAACAGGGCATTGATGACCTGGCCGATGTGCAGGCGTCGCAGCTGGCCATAACTACAAATACAGCAGGTAGTACGGTGGTGATATCCGTCACCGGTATCAATACGCTCGCGGCCTATGCGCGTACCAATAACTATCTTGCGTCGCTGTCCTCGATACGCAATCTTCAGGTGGGGGAAGTGAAGCCTGGCGCGGTGCAATATACGCTGCAATTGAACGGCAGCATGCAGGACCTGACGCGCACTGTTGCCATTGGTACCGTACTGACTCCCGCTGCCGACGGTATGCCGGGAACTTACCTGCTGCGGCAATGAGAGCCCGCGATCTCCCCAACCTGATCACGGCATTCCGTTTCCTGCTGGTTCCGCCGGTGGTCTGGTTGCTGCTGAACGACCGTGCTGCCGCTGCACTGGTAGTGTTTGGGGTGGCTGGCGCTTCCGATGGCATTGATGGTTACCTGGCCAAGCGTTTTAACTGGTCCAGTCACCTTGGGGCGTTACTCGATCCGCTGGCTGACAAGCTGTTACTGGTGTGTTCCTTTGTTACGCTCGGTTACCTGGGCTGGATCCCATACTGGCTGGTGGTGCTCGTCATCCTGCGTGACCTGGTGATTGTGGCGGGTGCTGTGAGTTACCACTACTTTATCGAACAACTCATCGCGGAACCCAGTTGGGCAAGCAAGCTGAACACGGTTGCACAGATACTGCTGGTGCTGGCGGTGATGTTTACGCATGGTATCCGGGAGCTGCCGGCGACCTGGATCGATACCCTGTTCTACAGCGTACTGCTTACCACGATCTGGAGCGGGGTGGGTTATATCTGGACCTGGGGGCGCAGGGCCTGGCACAAGCGTGAGCCCTGATTACACTGTGGCTGCTCCCCGGATCAGTCCTCAATTGCCGCTGGGCCTGGCGTTGCGTGACAGTGCCCGCTTTGAAAGTTTCTACAGCGGCCCCAACACCGAGCTTGTCACCACACTGCAGGCGGCTGCACAGGGGCAGGGCGAGCCGTTACTGTACATCACCGGCGCCGCCGGTATGGGCAAGACACATTTACTGCAGGCGGCCTGTTTCGAGGCCAGTGCAGCAGGCTACAGCACGGCATATCTGCCGCTGGACGGGTTGAGCGGGATGTCGCCGGCTGTGCTCGACGGCCTGGAACAGATGCAGTTGGTGTGCCTTGATAACGTGCAGGCGATTGCGGGAAATGAGGCATGGGAGCACGCTGTGTTTGACCTGTTCAACCGGGTGCGTGCGGCAGGCGCCACCCTGCTGGTTACCGGTACACGGCGACCGGACCAGAGCGGCATTGCCTTGCCCGACCTGGTATCACGGCTTGGCTGGGGCGTGACCTATGTGCTCAAACCCTTGCCCGATGCTGATGTGATCGCTGCTTTGTCGCACCGTGCGCGTGGCCGCGGTCTGGAATTGCCCGAGGATACGGCGCAGTTCCTGCTGAAGCGCATTCCGCGCGACTTGCCCTCGGTATTTGATTTGCTCGACCGACTCGATGAGGCATCGATGATCGAGCAGCGTCGCCTGACGATCCCCTTTGTTAAAGAAGTGCTGGGATTCGTCTGACGCCGGCCGTTTTCTCTCAGGTCTTGCCTGCCCTGATGTAAGCCATCCCGCCGAGGAACCAGAGCGAGGCGAACAGAATTTCCAGCAGGCCGTACGGGCGGGTGACAGGCGAGTTGTATGCCGCAATGACGCCGTGCGTAAAGTATAGCAGGGCGAGGAAGCAACTCCAGGCGATGGTGTAACGGCGTGCATGCAGGATGCCGCGTAGCGGGAACAGCAGTGGCGTGACCAGGCACAGCAGTACCAGTGTTACCGGAAAGTAGGGTGACGGTGCCAGCCAGGCATACCACGCCAGCAACAGCGCAAAGGTGCCGAAATAGCCGGTCGCGGTCACTCCATACAGAAGACGTGTCTTGTTCATCGACCTGGGTTGGTGCACAGCCGGCGGGCGGTATCCGCCAGGCGCCTGCCGAGTGCCACGCACAGGGTTTTCTCATCGCCGCTCAATGGCCGCTTGCTATCGGCGCCGGCGGTATGGCTGGGGCCGTAGGGGGTGCCGCCGGTTACGGTGCTGAGCAGTTCGGTTTCCGTGTAGGGCAGTCCCGTGATGAGCATGCCGTGGTGCAGCAACGGCAGCATCATGGAAAGCAGGGTGGTTTCCTGGCCGCCATGCATGCTGGATGTCGAGGTAAACGTGGCGGCTGGTTTGCCCGCCAGTGCTCCTGACAACCACAGGCTGCTGGTCGAGTCGATAAAGTACTTGAGTGGTGCCGCCATGTTGCCAAAGCGCGTCGGGCTGCCCAGTGCAAGGGCGGCGCACTCCTGCAGATCATCCAGCGTGGCATAGGGTGGTCCCTCTGCCGGGATGTCATCAGCCGTTGCCTCGCAGACGGTCGATACCGGCGCCACGGTGCGGATGCGTGCAGCGCAGTCGTTCACGGACTCGATACCGTGTGCGATGTGTTGTGCCATCTCCGCAGTTGCACCATAGCGGCTGTAGTAGAGCACGAGGACTTCGTTCATGTTTTTTGCCTTCTGCGGTAATGCAAACAACTAGATTATATCGAGCACTCTTTCCGGCGGCCGGCCGATCGTCGCCTTGCCGCCCTTGACCACGATGGGACGTTCGATCAGTTTCGGATATTTCACCATGGCGGCAATCAGTTGTTCACGTGTCAGTTCCGGGTTGTCGAGCTTTGCCTCTTTGTACTCGGCCTCGTGCGTGCGCATCAGCTCGCGTGGCTCCAGTCCCAGCATGTCGAGCAGGGCGGTAAGGGTGTCCGCATCGGGTGGCGATTCCAGGTATTCGACAATCTCCGCCTGTATGCCGTTTTCGCCAAGCAATTCCAGGCTGGCGCGACACTTGCTGCAACGCGGGTTGTGATAGATGGTGACGGTTTCGGTCATGTTGTTCTGTCTCGTGACTGGGTTATCTGGCGTGCCTGACGCCCTGGTGCGGGTAGTATTCTATGCCTTGACCACCGGGATATCTGCAATGCGCATACGCCATTCGCGTGGCCCGGTTTCATGCACCGAGTTACCCCCGGCATCGACCGCCACGGTTACCGGCATGTCCTGCACCTCGAATTCATACACCGCCTCCATGCCCAGTTCCTCGAAGGCAACGACCCGGGCCGTACGAATGGCCTTTGAAACCAGGTAGGCGGCACCACCGGTGGCAATCAGGTACACCGCGCCGTGCCGCGCGATGCTCTCGATCGCCGCGGGACCGCGTTCAGCCTTGCCGATCATGCCGAGCAGACCGGTCTTTTCCAGCATGGCGTCGGTGAACTTGTCCATGCGCGTGGCCGTGGTAGGGCCTGCCGGTCCCACCACTTCCGTTCCGACCGGGTCGACCGGGCCAACGTAATAGATAAAGCGCCCGTTGAAGTCGAGTCCGTCGGGCAGGGCCTCGCCGCGCTCCAGCAGGTCGATGATGCGCTTGTGCGCGGCATCGCGCCCGGTGAGAAATTTTCCGTTCAGTAGCAGGGTTTCACCCGGTTGCCAGGCGCTGATGTCCTCGCGCGTAATGCCTTCAAGTTGCACGCGGCGGCTGTTGCTGTCATTGTCCCGGGTGATCTGCGGCCAGTCCTCCAGGCGGGGTGGCACCAGCTGCGCCGGTCCGCTGCCATCCAGTGTGAAATGCACATGCCGGGTTGCCGCACAGTTCGGGATCATTGCCACCGGTTTTGAGGCGGCGTGGGTCGGGTAGTCCTTCAGCTTTACGTCCAGTACCGTGGTCAGGCCACCCAGGCCCTGTGCGCCGATACCCAGCGCATTGACCTTGTCGAAAATTTCCAGGCGCAGTTCTTCCAGCCGGTCTTGCGGGCCACGTGCCTGCAACTCGTGGATGGTGATCGGTTCCAGGATGGCTTCCTTGGCCAGCAGCATGGCTTTTTCGGCGGTGCCGCCGATGCCAATGCCAAGGATTCCGGGTGGACACCAGCCGGCGCCCATGGTCGGCACCTGCTCCAGTACCCATGCAACGATATCGTCGCTCGGGTTGAGGATGGCAAAACGCGACTTGTTTTCCGAGCCCCCGCCCTTGGCAGCAACGATGATCTCAATGCTGTTGCCCGGTACGACATCCTTGTGGATGACGGCTGGCGTGTTGTCGCCGGTGTTGCGGCGGGCGCCGGCCGGGTCACTGACTATGGAGCCGCGCAGTGGATTGTCCGGGTGCTGGTAGGCACGCCGTACACCGGCGTTGACCATGTCATCGATGCTGCTGTCGGTGTCCCAGCGCACATCCATGCCGATCTTGAGGAAAACGTTGACGATGCCGGTGTCCTGGCAGATTGGACGGTGCCCCTCGGCACACATGCGCGAGTTGATCAGAATCTGTGCCATGGCATCGCGCGCGGCCGGGGATTGCTCACGTTGATACGCTGCGTGCAGCGCCCTGATAAAATCAGGCGGGTGATAATAGGAGATATACTGCAGGGCATCGCAGATACTGTCGATGAAATCCTGCTTGCTGATCGTGTTCATGTGCCTGTTATGGAACCTCAATCGGTAACATCGGTCCCAATTGTAGCCGTTTCGCTATGGTGAAGGTAAATCACCTGAATTAATCCGTGTTGGCGGTATAATCGCCCCACTTTACATCTCAAGGAGATATACATGCGTTTTTTGTTGTTCGCGGCAGCGATGCTGGCCGCAAGCGCGTTTGCCGGTGACCAGGTGGACTTCACCCTGCCGGATCTCGATGGCAAGCCGGTATCGCTGTCGGATTACCGCGGCAAGTGGGTGATCGTGAATTACTGGGCCACCTGGTGCCCGCCCTGCCTGGAAGAGATCCCGGACTTTGTGGATCTGTATGATGAAAACCGCGATACCCTGGTGGTGCTGGGCGTCAACTACGAAGAGGTCAACGAGGAATACCTCAGGGAATTCGTCGACAGCCACATGATTTCCTACCCGGTCATGCATATGGAACCGCTGCCGGTCTCGCCACTGGGTCCGGTGACGGGTTTGCCGACGACCTACATTATTTCGCCGCAGGGTGAGCGCGTGGCACGCCAGGAAGGCCCCGTTACGCGGGAAACCATCGAGAAGTATATCGCACGCAAGCAGGCGGAACTGGCACAGGCAGGCGCTCCGGCAAAGGCGGACTAGGTTGCTGCATCATGGTGTGCCGTCGCTGTTATGTCAGTGGCCGTGTACAGGGGGTATTTTTCCGGGCATCTGCGCAGCAGCAGGCCGCGAAACTGGGTTTGGACGGTCATGCCCGCAACCTGTCTGACGGGCGTGTCGAGGTGCTGGCCTGTGGAGACAGCGCGCAGCTTGATGCCCTGTGTGGGTGGCTGCAGACTGGTCCGCCGCAGGCGCAGGTCAGTGATGTGCAGTGCAAGGCGGTGTTTGTCGCTGCAGCGCCGGGTTTCAGGATCGATTAGCCTGTTACGATACCTTGCGGGTCTGCAGGTCCTGGAAAGTCTGCGGAGCGAGAACAGTGTCTGTCGGTTGCCGTGAGTTGTCACTGACCGGGTAATCCAGCGTGAAATGCAGGCCGCGACTTTCCTTGCGTTGTTGTGCGGAGCGGATGATCAGCGCCGCGACCTGGGCCAGGTTACGCAGTTCGATAAGGTCGCTGGAGACGGTAAAGTTACTGTAGTACTCCTGTATCTCCTGTTGTAGCAGGTCAACACGCCGCCACGCGCGCTCCAGGCGCTTGTTGGTGCGCACAATCCCCACGTAATTCCACATGCAGCGGCGCAGTTCGTCCCAGTTGTGACTGACCACCACTTCCTCGTCAGAGTCGCGCACGCGTGATTCATCCCAGGCTGGCAGCGCAGGCGGGGCCGGTGTCTCGTCCTGCGTGTCGATGATCTTTTGTGCGGCGGCACTGCCGAATACCAGGCACTCAAGCAACGAATTGCTGGCCATGCGGTTGGCGCCGTGCAGGCCGGTACAGGCGACCTCACCAATTGCAAACAGGCCGGGCAGGTCGGTCTGGCCATCGAGGTCAGTCATGATGCCGCCGCAGGTGTAATGTGCGGCCGGCACCACCGGGATGGGTTCCAGTGTCATGTCATAGCCCAGTTCCCGGCAGCGGGCGTAGACATTCGGGAAATGTTCCTTGATAAACGGCGCCGGCTTGTGGCTGATGTCCAGTAGCACGTATTCGGCACCCAGGCGTTTCATTTCGTGGTCGATGGCACGTGCCACGATGTCGCGGGGTGCGAGGTTGCCGCGCTCATCGAAACGATCCATGAACGGCTTGCCGTCCGGCAACAGCAGCCGGCCACCTTCACCGCGAACCGCCTCGGTTACCAGGAACGACTTGGCCTGCGGGTGGTACAGGCAGGTCGGATGGAACTGGTTAAACTCCATGTTGGCCACGCGGCAGCCGGCACGCCATGCCATGGCAATGCCATCACCGCTGGAAGTGTCCGGGTTGCTGGTATAGAGGTATACCTTGCTGGCGCCGCCGGTGGCCAGTACCACATGGCGTGCTGCAAACGTGCTGATCCCGTGGTCGCGGATGTCCAGCACATAGGCGCCCAGGCAGCGATTGCTCGCCTGGCCAAGCTTGGCGGCCGTGATCAGGTCAATGGCGATATGGTGTTCAAACACGGTGATGTTGCTGCGTTTACGTGTTTCGCTTACCAGTGTGGTTTCCATGGCGCGGCCGGTGGCGTCAGCGGCATGCAGGACCCGCCGCGTGGAGTGTCCGCCCTCGCGCGTCAGGTGGAAGGTGTCCGGTTCGCCGTTCTCGGCCTTGCGGGTGAACGGGATACCCAGGTCGACCAGCCACTGGATCGCTGCCGGTGCGTGCTCGATGGTGAAGCGTACGGCATCCGGGTGATTCAGCCCTGCACCGGCGTCCAGGGTGTCGGCAATATGTGATTCAAAGGTGTCCGATGGATCGGTGACTGCGGAAATGCCGCCCTGTGCATACAGCGTGGATCCTTCTTCCAGTTCGCTCTTGGCCAGGATGGCGACCTTGAGGGAAGCCGGCAGGCGCAGCGCAAGGCTCAGCCCGGCTGCGCCGCTGCCGATGATCAGGACATCAAATTTCGGGTTGCCTGCCATGGTGTTATGTTACTCATCGGGAATCGGTTATCTTGCTGCCAGCACAGGTACAGGTGCATAGAACGTGTACAATGCCGTGTCTGTACCAGGCCCACCAAGGGTCTTGGGAACTGACTGATTTTCATACATTATCATGAACTATCCGAAACGGAAGTGGTCTACCGGGTAGTTCCGGGTTGACGGGAGACGGCCCGGATGGGCGAAAGAAGCATAGATCAGGCACTGGTGGAGCGGGTTCAACAGGGTGAGAAGCGCGCGTTTGATATCCTGGTTCTTAAATACCAGAATAAAATCATACAGTTGGCGTACCGCTATGTGCATGATCACGACGAGGCCATGGACGTGGCGCAGGAGGCCTTCATCAAGGCCTACCGGTCACTGGGCAAGTTTCGCGGTGACAGTGCTTTTTTCACCTGGATCTACCGGATCGCGATCAATACGGCAAAGAACCACCTGGTTGCGAGCGGCCGGCGCCCGCCGAGGACGGATCTTGATGCACAGGAAGCGGAACAATATGACGGTGCAACAGGTCTTAGGGAGTATGCAACGCCTGAGCATGTCTTGCTGAGGGACGAGCTAAAGGAGACCATTGCCAGTGCAATCAAGGAACTGCCGGATGATTTGCGCACGGCAATTACCTTGCGGGAACTGGAAGGTTTGAGTTATGAAGAAATTGCGCAAACCATGGAATGTCCGATCGGGACAGTACGTTCGAGGATTTTCCGGGCACGTGATGCCATCGACACCAGGTTGAAAACATTACTTGACTAGACGCGGGTTGAAAAGATGAAAGACAAGATACACGAACAGCTTTCGGCACTGCTGGATGATGAACTGGCAGACGCGGAACAGTCATTGCTGGTCAGGCAACTGGTCAAGGAGTCGGGGCTCAGGGAGCAGTTGTCACATTACCAGGTAGTCAGTGACGCACTGCATGACAAGCTGCCGCAGCAGATTGATACCCGTTTCCATGAACGTGTTCATGCGGCCGTGCAGCAAGAGGCTGCCATCAATGCCGCGCCTTCCCGGTATCGCGCACTGTTACGACCACTGGCCGGGCTGGCCGCTGCTGCCTCGGTAGCCGTTGTCGCTGTCGTGTCGCTGCAAACCATGCACCAGCAAGACCCTGCCGCCACACCTTCAGTGGCAACAGCGCCGACCGTTGATAGCTACATCCGTGCGGAGAACGCGCCAACGCCGGTCGTGCCGGCACGTGGCCTTGACGTCTACCTCGTTAATCACAATGAATATGCAGTCAATCGCGGCATGCAGGGCATGCTGCCCTATGTCCGTATCGTCGGTCAGGACATGCGGCCTGAAGACAGCAGGGAAGCTGAATGACAGCATGCATGTAACTGGATACGAGTTTGACATGGGGCCTGGCAGGAAATGAAGTTGTGAGACTGTTACTGGTCGTGTTACTGGCCGTGTCCGGCCAGGCAGTTGCCCAGGGCGATGCCCGCAAGTGGCTGGACGACATGTCCGGTGCATTGCAGTCGCTCGACTACGATGGCACTTTCGTTTATCTCCACGATGGCAAGCTCGAGGCCATGCGCATTATTCACCGCATGGACAAGGGCGGGCAGCGCGAGCGCCTGGTTTCACTGACTGGCAGTGCCCGCGAGGTGCTGCGCGATGACAAGATGGTCACTTGCATCATGCCGGATAACAAGTCCGTTATGGTTGGCCAGAGTCGGCCGCCACAGCCGTTTCCTGTTGTGCCCAGGGATCTCGACAGCGTGTCGCCTCACTATCTGCTGGAAGATGTCGGTGATGACCGCATGGCCGGTTACGCGGCCAGGGTGATTGCCATTACCCCGCGCGACAGCTTTCGCTACGGCTATCGTTTCTGGATTGCCAGGGACACGCGCATGCTGCTCAAGTCGGACCTGACCGATGTCGACGGCAAGCCGATCGAGCAAATGATGTTTACCCGGCTCAGCATCGGCGACGATATCCCTGCCGATGACCTGCAACCGTCACTGACCGGTGATGGCTATACCTGGCACAGCCAGGTGAATGTGCGCAGGAAGCCCAGCCACCCGGAAGGCAAGCCAGCCTGGCAAGCAGGCAAACTGCCTGCCGGTTTCAGCATGACCCATTTCCAGCACAAGCGCATGCGTGATGCTTCCTCGGATGCACAGCACATGGTGTTCAGTGACGGCCTGGCGACTGTTTCAGCCTACGTGGAAAATGTTGACTCGGTGCAGGAACCACTGGTCGGCCTGTCCAGCATGGGTGCCATGAATGCTTTTGGCGTGCTGCGTGACGGCTTCCAGGTGACTGTGGTGGGCGAAGTGCCGCCCGCGACAGTGGAGATGATCGCAACCTCGCTGAACCCGGCTGGCGATAACGAATGATTGAAGAATCCGGTCGGGTAGTCGAACTGGAGGGTGAGTACGCCTGGGTCGAAAGCGAGCGCAGTACGGCCTGTGGAGGTTGTGCGGTACGCAAGGGCTGCGGTACAGGGGCCATGGCCCGGGTACTGGGGCGGCGACATGTGCGCCTGCGTGTAATCAACCGCATCAGTGCCGTTGTCGGTGATCGCGTGGTGGTCGGTATTTCAGAGTCAGGACTGTTGCGTGGCTCACTGGCCGTGTATGCGGTGCCACTGGCGGCCCTGTTTGCCGGTGCACTGGGTGGGCATTTTATCGGGGGTCAGTTGTGGCCGGTAGCCCGTGATCCGCTGGCCATTGCCGGTGCTGTTTCCGGTCTGCTGGCGGGGCTTGCATGGTTGCAACGCTTCAGTCGTCGTACCGGGAACCATGAGGCATACCAGCCGGTCGTACTTCGCAAGCAGCTGACTGCTGTCGTTCATGAGTAGGGCGGTTGTTGCAGAATAACAATGGTAGATACAAACAAGTTATGGAGATTCGCATGTTGAAGTCAGCACGATTTGCAATATTTTCACTGGGTGCAGTTGTTGCCCTGTTTTTGTGTGTGCAGCCTGTTCAGTCAGGCCATCTGCCCGGATTCACCAAGCTGGTGAAGGACGCCAGCCCATCCGTGGTCAATATCAGTACCACACAAAAAATCCAGACCGGCATGCCGCAGTTGCCGGAGGGTTTTGAAATGCCCGACATACCGGAGGGCAGTCCGTTTGGCGAGTTGTTCAAATACTTCTTTGACCAGGAAAATGGAAGTGGGCCGGGCTATCAGGATGCCAAGTCACTGGGTTCCGGGTTCATCATTTCAGAAGACGGTTACGTGATCACCAACTACCACGTGGTCAAGGAGGCTGATGAAATTATCGTGCGTCTGAGCGACCGCCGTGAATTGAAGGCCGAGGTCATCGGCGAGGATCAGCGCAGTGACATCGCCTTGCTCAAGATCGAGGCCAAGGACCTGCCAGTGGCGAAGATTGGCAAATCGCACGATCTTGAGGTCGGCGAGTGGGTGCTGGCAATCGGGTCACCGTTCGGGTTTGATCACTCGGCCACGGCCGGTATCGTCAGTGCCAAGGGACGCAGCCTGCCGCGCGAGAACTACGTGCCGTTCATCCAGACCGATGTGGCTATCAATCCGGGCAATTCCGGTGGCCCGTTGTTCAACCAGAACGGTGAGGTGGTGGGCGTGAACTCGCAGATATACAGCCGCACCGGTGGCTACATGGGTCTGTCATTCTCGATCCCGATTGAAGTAGCCATGGATGTTGTCGACCAGCTCAAGAGCAAGGGTCGCGTCAGCCGCGGCTGGCTCGGCGTGCTGATCCAGGATGTCACGCTGGACCTTGCCGAATCGTTCGGCATGAAGAAGCCGCGCGGTGCGCTGGTGGCCAAGGTGTTGCCGGACAGCCCGGCGCAGGCCGCCGGGATCCAGGTGGGCGATGTGATCGTGAAATTCAACAACAACGAAGTCATCAATTCAGCCAATCTCCCCCCTATTGTCGGGAGCACCAAGGTAGGTGTCGAGATCCCGGTCGAGGTTGTGCGCAAGTCACGCAACAAGACCGTCAAGGTAACACTGGGCGAGTTACCGGAAGAGAGTGAAGACGAGGCGCGTCCTGACAAGACGAAGAGCGAGAAAGCCAACCGCCTGGGTATCACTGTTTCCGCGCTGACGGAAGAACAGATGACCGAACAGAATGTCGGCGGTGGTGTGCTGGTGACGCAAATAGTCAATGGTCCCGCTTCGCGTGCCGGGCTGCGCCGCGGCGATATTATCCTGAGTATCGATGGCGACGCGGTCAAGAGCGTCAAGCACTTTAACGGGAAAGTGGATGAGCTGTCGGCTGGCAAGACGGTACCCCTGCTGGTGCAGCGCGGTGGCAGTCCGACCTTCCTCGCCGTGAAGGTGCCGGAGGGCGAATAGATCCCCGGGTGCGCCACCTGATCGTCTACATTCGCCGTGGCTGTCACCTGTGCAGCGACATGACGCAGGCGCTGGAGCACCTGCGTCATGAGCTGGAATTTACCTACTCGACCATCGATATCGATCCGGATCCCGAGCTGGTGAGCCGCTATGGCAGCCGGGTGCCGGTGCTGGCCGAGCAGGACATCGAGATCTGCTATTACTTTCTCGAAGAAGATCGGCTGCGTGCGCATTGCTCACAGGCAGATACCCCACGCCATGAGTGACTTGATTGAGGGTTTCTGTATAATTCAAAACCCTTACGGCAATCAGTAACTTGTGCCTGTACCTTCATGCTCCTGACGTTTCGGCATGGGCGTATCCATGTATCCGAAACCTACGGCATCGACATTCATGATCGACAATTCGCATACCCGCAATTTTTCCATCATCGCGCACATCGATCATGGCAAGTCCACGCTGGCAGACCGTTTCATCCAGATCTGTGGCGGGCTGGCGGATCGCGAAATGGAAGACCAGGTGCTGGATTCCATGGACCTGGAACGGGAGCGTGGTATTACCATCAAGGCGCAGAGCGTCACGCTGCAGTACCAGGCACGCTCCGGTGAAGTCTACGAACTCAACCTGATTGATACCCCCGGGCACGTGGATTTTTCCTACGAGGTGTCACGTTCGCTGGCTGCCTGTGAAGGCGCGTTGCTGGTCGTCGATGCCGCGCAGGGGGTCGAGGCGCAGAGCGTGGCCAATTGCTATACCGCCATCGAGCTCGATCTCGAGGTGGTCCCGGTACTCAACAAGATTGACCTGCCGGCGGCGGAACCCGAGCGGGTTATCCGCGAGATCGAGGAAATCATTGGCCTGGAGGCCGAGGATGCGGTACGTGCCAGCGCCAAGACCGGCGCGGGTGTGGCCGATGTGCTGGAGGAAGTGATCCGGCGTGTTCCGCCACCCGGGGGGGATGCCGAGGCGCCGTTACAGGCACTGATTATCGACTCCTGGTTCGACAGCTACGTCGGCGTGATTTCACTGATTCGCGTGAAGGAAGGGCGGCTGTCACGGCGTGACAAGATTCGCGTGATGTCGACCGGCCGCAATTTTCAGGTCGAGAAACTGGGTGTTTTTACGCCCAAGCGAGAAGCGCGTGACACACTTGAGGCCGGCGATGTCGGCTTTGTAATCGCCGGTATCAAGGACATCGAGGGTGCGCCGGTGGGCGATACCTTGACGCTGGTGAACAATCCGGCGACCAGTGCGTTACCCGGTTTCAAGACGGTGCAGCCAAATGTGTTTGCCGGCCTCTACCCGGTTAGCTCGGATGACTATGAGTCACTGCGCGACGCCTTGCAGAAGCTGCGCCTGAATGACGCGGCATTGCATTACGAACCGGAGACCTCCGAGGCGCTGGGGTTCGGTTTCCGTTGTGGCTTCCTCGGGATGCTGCATATGGAAATTGTGCAGGAGCGGCTGGAGCGCGAGTATGACCTGGACCTGATCACGACCGCACCGACAGTAATCTACGAGGTTCTGGATGTCCGCCAGGAGGTGCTCAAGATCGATAACCCGGCCAGTCTGCCGCCGGTGAACAAGATCGAGGAGATACGCGAGCCGATCATCATGGCCAACATTCTTGTGCCGCAGGATTACGTTGGCAGCGTCATCAACCTGTGTATAGAAAAGCGGGGTGTGCAGCGCGACATGCAGTACCTGGGCAGCCAGGTGTCGCTCAACTACGAACTGCCACTGAGCGAGGTGGTGCTGGACTTCTTCGACCGGCTGAAATCCGTGAGCCGCGGTTATGCCTCGTTTGACTATCATTTCCTGCGTTTTCAGGCGGCCCCCCTGGTGAAGCTGGATATCCTGATCAACGGTGAGCGGGTAGACGCATTGTCGCTGATAGTACACCGCGACCTGGCGCAGACGCGTGGTCGTCAGCTGGCTTCACGCATGAAGGAATTGATCCCGCGCCAGATGTACGATGTGGCAATCCAGTCGGCTATTGGTGGGCAGGTGATTGCGCGTACAAATGTGAAGGCGTTACGCAAGAATGTCACTGCAAAGTGTTATGGTGGCGACATTACCCGCAAGCGCAAGCTGCTGGAAAAGCAGAAGGCAGGCAAGAAACGCATGAAACAGTTTGGCAAGGTGGAAATTCCACAGGCGGCCTTCCTGGCTGTGCTGCGGGTGGATAATGAATGAACACGGCCAGGTGCCTATAATGGCCGGGTTGCCGATATACCGATCGCAGAGGACATGATGAATTTCGATTTTCCTACAATCCTGGTGGGTGCCACCCTGTTTACCGGCCTGGTCTGGGCGCTGGATGCGATGTTGCTGGCGCCGGCACGGCGCCGCAAGGCCGCCGGTCTGGTGGGGAGTGGCACCGCGAGTGATTCGGTGCAGGTGGCCGCGACGCTCAAAGAGTCCACGCTGGTGGAATACTGCAAGTCCTTTTTCCCGGTTATCCTGGCGGTGCTCCTGCTGCGCTCCTTCCTGGTCGAGCCGTTTCGTATCCCCTCGGGCTCGATGATGCCGACACTGCTGGTTGGTGACTTTATCCTGGTCAACAAGTTTTCCTATGGAATTCGCCTGCCGGTTGTGAATACCAAGATTATCGAGGTCGGCAAGCCGCAGCGGGGGGACGTGGTGGTATTCCGTTATCCCAAGGACCCCTCGGTTGACTACATCAAGCGGGTTGTTGGCCTGCCGGGCGACCGGATTGGTTATTACAACAAGGTGGTTTACATTAACGGCGAGCCGGCCGGGCAGGTGCCGGGCGGTGTCTATATCGGCAAGGGCTCGGGTGTCAGCATGTCCGGCGCCAGTCGGCGCAGGGAGCAGCTGAGTGATGTGCAGCACGACATTCTGGTCATGCCGCGTACCCCCGGCCTGGAAGGTGAGTACGTGGCAGGAGAAGACGAATACTTTGTGATGGGCGATAATCGGGATAACAGCAATGACAGCCGTTTCTGGGGCAGTGTTCCCGGGAGTCACCTGGTCGGCAAGGCGTTCAGTATCTGGATGAACTGGGACAGTGCCAATGGTGGCGTCGGCCTGGACCGGATCGGTACCAAAATTCACTAGGGCAAACTCGAGGGAAAAGATATGCGTTCATTGACTCGGCAAAAGGGTATGACGGGAATTGGCTGGCTGATCGTGCTGGGCCTGATTGGTTTCTTCGTGTTGCTGGCGCTGAGGATGGTGCCGGCCTACCTCGAGTACTACAAGGTAGTTTCCACGCTGGAATCAATGGAGAAAGAATCCGGGTTCGAGTCACCGCGCGAGATACGCAAGCTGCTGGAGCGACGCTTCGATATCAGTTACGTCAACACCATTACACCCAAGGACGTAATAATTAAATCAGCCGGACAGCACTATAAAGTACAGGCGAAGTATGACGCGAGTGAGCACCTGTTTGGCAATGTCTCGGTGGTGATGAGTTTCAACAAACAGATTATGGCCAAGAAGTTTTGATACGTAACCCGGACCTGTTGCAGAAACACCTCGACTACCGGTTCAATGACA
>Ga0224514_10000139_pt1 | contig 24401 bp, 16 predicted proteins | sample SF_May12_sed_USG_3_FD_169107 | JGI IMG/M metagenome (GOLD analysis project Ga0224514, IMG submission 169107) | Sediment microbial communities from San Francisco Bay, California, United States - SF_May12_sed_USGS_24 | ecosystem: Environmental > Aquatic > Marine > Sediment | place: USA... | reverse complement strand
GGTCGCCCGGACCGCCTGATCGTGGCAATGACCTACTATAACTTCAAGTCCATCTTTGCCTGGAACATCATGCTCTACACCGGCTTCATGGCCGTGGTCGGCATATACCTGTGGATGATGATGGAACGCAAGATGAACGCCTTTACAAAGGCCGCCGGCCTGAGCGCATTCATCTGGCGTCTGATACTGACCACCGGTACCGGCTCCATTTTCGGCTTCCTGGTGGCGCGACAGGCCTATGATGCCGCGATCATGGCGCCGATGTTCATCATCATGTCATTCTCCTTTGGCCTCGCCATTTTCATCCTGGTGCTGATGGCACTGTACAAGTGGGCCGATCGCCCGCTTGGCGACGCCATCGTGTTCCGCCTCAAGAACCTGCTGGGCGTGTTTGTCGCCGCGGTACTGTATTTCGTGATGGCCTATCACCTGACCAACCTGTACGGCACCGAGAACCACGGTGTCGAGCGGTTCATTCTGCTCGATGGCGGCGTGTATACACAGCTATTCTGGATCGTGCAGATCGGTATCGGCAGCCTGCTGCCGCTGGCGCTGCTGTACGGTCCGGGCGGCAAGTCCCGACTCTGGATCAGTGTTGCCTGCCTGCTGACTATCATCGGCGGCCTGGCACAGATCTATGTCATCATCATTGGCGGACAGGCCTACCCAATGGAAATGTTCCCGGGCAAGGAAGTCTCCAGCTCATTCTTCGATGGTGTCGTAGCCAGCTATACCCCCAGCCTGCCCGAATTTGTGCTTGGTTTTGGTGGCGTTGCACTGGCGCTGGCCGCCACGGTGGTTGGCACACGCGTACTGCGCTTCCTGCCGGTCAGCCTGGCCGATGAGCATGTAGACCCGCACCACTCAGCCACGGATGCTGCCTGAGCCGTCTGCCTGAACGACGCCGCGGAGCAGACAAGCCGGTACTGACATGTCCCGCCTGCTGATCTCGGCAGCACACAAATCCTCTGGCAAGACCACTGTCACTCTTGGTCTGTGCGCGGCACTGGCTGCGCGCGGTCTGACCGTACAACCGTTCAAGAAAGGCCCGGACTATATCGATCCGATGTGGCTGGAACAGGCTGCCGGACGCCCCTGCCATAACCTTGATTTCCACTGCATGTCACACGCAGAGATCCTGACCACGGTCGGGCACTACTCCGCGGATGCTGACATTGCCCTCATCGAGGGCAACAAGGGCCTGTATGACGGCCTTGATCTCGATGGCAGTAACAGCAATGCCGCCATTGCCACGCTGACACAAACGCCCGTGATCCTGGTGCTGGACGCACGCGGCATGACCCGTGGCATTGCCCCGCTGATCCTTGGCTACCAGGCTTTCGATAACGAAATCAATATTGCCGGCGTCATCCTGAACCAGCTGGGCGGCAGTCGGCACGAGGCCAAGCTGCGTAACGTCATTGAACACTACACCGATGTACCGGTTATTGGTGGCGTCCATCGTGACCCGTCACTGGAGATTATCGAGCGACACCTGGGACTGATTCCCAGCAACGAGGATGATGCGGCACGCCGCAAGATTGAACAGATCAGCACCCTGATCAGCCGGCAAGTTGATCTCGACACGCTGTTGACTGTTGCTACTGATACCCCACTGACCTATGAACCCATCGAGCTGCCTGAATGGGCTGGCGCAGAACCGGTTCGCATCGGCATTGCGCGCGATGCTGCCTTCGGCTTTTATTACCCGGATGACCTGGATGCGCTGGAACGCGCCGGTGCGCAGCTGGTCGCCATCGATACCCTGCGTGACACGTCCCTGCCGGACATTGATGGGTTGTTCATTGGCGGCGGCTTCCCGGAAAGCCGCATGCAGGCGCTGGAGGCCAACCATGAACTGCGCACCGTCCTGCGCACCGCCATCGAGCAGGGCCTGCCAACCTACGCAGAATGCGGTGGCCTGATGTACCTGTCACGCAGCCTGAGCTGGAATGGACGCAACTGCGCCATGGTCGGTGTTATTCCCGGCGATGTTGTGATGCATGAGAAACCCCAGGGTCGTGGCTATGTGCAACTACGCGAAACCGCGCAGGCCCGCTGGCCCGCCCCGCACCCGGCGAGTGATCTGGCCGCGCACGAATTCCATTATTCCAGCCTGGACAAGCTGGAACAGGGCCATGACTATGCCTACGAAGTGCTGCGTGGGACCGGCATCGACGGCAACCATGACGGACTGATCATCCACAATCTGCTCGCCTGTTACAGCCACATGCGCGATACCGGTCAGCATCACTGGACCCGCCGCTTTGTTGATTTTGTCCGTCACCACCGGGACAGCGGCAGGAACACGCAGCAGAAGTTATAATGCCTGCCATTCATTCAAGGAGTTACCATGATCACGATTACACCTGCTGCTGCCGAACAGATCCGCGTATCTGCCAGGGAGGGCAACATGGAAGGCCTTGCCATGCGTATCGCTGCAAAACGCGAAGCGGATGGCAGCATACATTACGGTATGGGGTTCGATGATAACCAGCAGGAAAACGATACCCATATCAACGCGGAGGGTATTGATGTCGTTATCGGCGAATCCAGCAAGGTGCTCGTCGATGGCATGACGCTGGATTTTATCGAGATTGAGCCGGAATCGTTCCAGTTTATTTTCCTGAACCCGAATGATGTCAATTACTCTCCACCAGGGCAGGACTCATAACGGCTGCCATGATCTTGTCCCCGGAACAGGATGAGCGCAACTACCAATAATATGGATTCCCGTGGGCTGACAATACTTACCGGCCTGCGGATGAGGCTGACAGGCCTGATCCTGGTACTGACTGCCGCAGTGCTCTGTATTGTGCTGGACGTGGCGGGACAGAGTGCCCCTGTGGCCCGCACCTTGCTGGCCATTGCGCTGCTTTTCACCGGCCTGCTGCTCGGTCTGTCCATTCTTGCATTGGTGAAGAAACAACTGTCGAACCCGCACGACATGATCAGGGCACAAGAGGGAACCCCGGTTACACAACATCAAGGACAACACCTTGAGGGGGAATCGCTCAAGATCCTGTATGACGTGGTTGCCAGCATCAACACCGCCCACAGCCTGGACGACCTGCTCACCCGCTTCCTGTATACCTTCAAACGCATCACCAGTGCACATGGTGCAGCCATCTGGATTGAAAACAACCAGCAAAACCCGGAACTCAGTGCGAGCAGCGGCATCGACGAAGATCTTCTGCTACCTGACCGGCACGATATCAGGCGCTGCCTGTATGAACGTGCTGCAACAGAAGGCAAAATCTGGATCGATCAGGACCTGGACAAGTGCGAGAAAATCGCCGGCCGGCGCTTCTTCGAGAAAGACAATATCGGCCTGGTTTCCGTGCCGATGCGTTATCGCGGAAAGATCACCGGCGTGATCAACCTGTTTCTCGATACCGATATGATAAAACGCCTGGAAGGTGTCAGGCCGCTACTCACCAGTATCGCCCACCATCTCAGCATCGCCATCGAACGCTACCACAACGACGATGAGAGCCGTGCCCACCTGATCAAGGAGGAACGCACGCGCCTCGCACACGAATTACATGATTCGCTCGCACAAACCATGGCCAGCCTGCGCTTCCAGGTGCGCGTACTGGATGAGACCCTGCACCAGGGCGATGAGAGCACCACCTGGCAGCAACTGGAGCGCATTGAAAACAGCCTTGATGAAGCGAATACGGAATTACGCGCCCTGATTGCCAATTTCCGTGCACCGGTCTATAAACGCGGGCTGGTGGAAGCCATCGAACAGATGGTCAGCCGCTTCCGCAGCGAAACCCGTATCCGTACTTATTTACAGAAAAACTGCTCAGCCAGCACCTTTCCCAAGGATACCGAGACCCAGATCCTGCGTATAATACAAGAGGCCCTGTGGAACATTCGCAAGCACAGCCAGGCAAAGACGGTACGTATCCTGCTCAGGGACAACGCGGATGACCGCTGCCATATCCTTATCGAAGACGATGGTATTGGCATCAACAAGCAGTTATACGGATCAGCGGGTGAACATGTCGGACTCAGCATCATGCGTGAACGCGCCTCCAGGATTGGCGGCGACCTGAAAATTGAAAGCGAACCCGGCGAAGGTACCCGCGTGGTACTCGAGATCAATCACACAACACCGGATGAAAATCCATCATGAGCCTGAATGTCTTGCTGGTCGATGACCATACCCTGTTTCGAGAAGGCCTCGAAAGCCTGCTGAGCCGCAGGAACATCAACATCCTCGCCGCCGTCGGCAGCGGACAGGAAGGCCTGCGCCTGGCAACCGAGCTGAAACCCGACGTGATATTGCTGGATATGCGCATGCCGGAAATGAGCGGCATGGACGTATTACGCCAGCTACGCAAGAATGGCTTCAAAAACCCGGTCGCGATGCTCACCACCAGCAGCGACGAACGCGACCTGGTGGAATCTTTGCGGAGCGGCGCACAGGGCTACCTGCTCAAGGACATGGAACCCGACCAGCTGGTAGTGGCATTACGCGACATCGTCGATGGCAAGACCGTGGTCGCGCCCGATCTCGCGCCGGTACTGGCGCGCGTGGTACAGGGTGACACTATCACTCCGCCTGACGAAAGTCCGTTTGCCAAACTGACACCACGTGAAAACGAGATTCTTGCACTATTGGCAGAAGGCCAGAGTAACAAGGTAATCGCGCGCAACCTCGGCATCTCTGATGGCACGGTAAAACTCCATGTGAAATCAATCCTGCGCAAACTGGGCGTGCATTCACGGGTCGAGGCTGCCGTGATCGCCGTTGAACACGGCATGCGCACCAGCCGGTCCGAGCAGGACTCCGGCAACTAAAACCAGGTTTCCAATGAAGAGCTTTGCCAATCTGGTCGCAGCCAGCCTGGTCGACATCAACGAGGTATTTCCCTGGGATGTCGACGAAATGCTCGACAGCGATACAAAACCGCTGATACTCGACATTCGTGAACCCGACGAGTTCGCCACCATGCATATTGCCGGCTCACTGCTTGTGCCGCGCGGTGTACTGGAAACTGCATGCGAATACAACTACGAGGAAACCGTCAGGGAACTGGTAGAGGCGCGCTCGAGTAATGTTGTCGTGGTATGCCGCTCCGGTAATCGCAGCGCACTAGCCGCGCAGACCATGCAACAGATGGGCTACCAAAAAGTATTCTCGATGAAAACCGGCCTGCGTGGCTGGAACGACTACGAACTGCCGCTGGTAAATCCGAACGGGCAGACTGTGCCGGTGGAAACGGCTGACGATTATTTCACGACCCGGTTACGTTCCGAACAGATAGCACCGCAAGACCAGGCCTGACAACACCGGCCGCATACCGAAATCAGGAATAGTGCTTGCGGTCTGCGCGACGGCGCGCGCCCTGCTGGGTCACCACGCCCTCGATTGACTTCAGGTCCGCCAGTTCGATAACTTCATGACCATCCTGCAGGGCCTTCAGATAATAGCGCCCCTCGCCAAACACCAGCTGACGGAAGATATAGGAATCACCGTGCCGGGCCATCACGTAGGAGCCGTCATTGACCACGCCTTCCGGGTCAATAATTATGATGCAGCCATCCTGAAATTCAGGCGCCATGCTGTCGCCTATCACGCGTAGCGCAAACGCTTCCCGACCACAGCTGTTTTCCTGCATGCCAGCACCCTGCCTGTTATGAATTAATAGAAAGTATTAGCCAATTATAACAATCTGTTACGGACTTATTCTCACATTAGAATTAAGGATTATCCAGGACGCAGGGCGGCCGGCATTTCAGACCTTGTAGTAGTCTCGATACCAAGCCACGAAATTGGCAATCCCCTGCTCGACCGACATGTCAGGCTTGTAATCAATATCCCGCACCAGGTCCTCGACATTGGCATAGGTCGCCGGCACATCACCCGGTTGCAGCGGCAACATGTTTTTCTCTGCCTGCTTGCCGAGGCAGTCTTCCAGCACCTCGATGTAGTGCATCAGTTCAACCGGGTTGTTGTTGCCAATGTTATACAACTGGTAGGGCGCCGCGCTGGTAGCCGAATCAGGATTGTCACCGGACCAGTCGGGATTCGGCTGTGGTACCCGGTCAATCACGCGCACGACACCCTCGACGATATCGTCTATATAGGTAAAGTCGCGACGGTGGTTTCCATAGTTGAATACATCAATCGGTTTCCCTGCCAGGGTATTCTTCGTAAACAGGAACAAGGCCATGTCCGGCCGGCCCCACGGGCCATACACGGTAAAGAAGCGCAAGCCGGTGGTTGGCAGACCGTACAGGTGACTATAGGTATGCGCCATCAACTCATTGGCTTTCTTGCTGGCCGCGTACAGGCTGACCGGGTGATCGACATTGTCATGCACGGAAAACGGCATGTTGGTATTGGAACCGTATACAGAACTGCTGGAAGCATAGACCAGGTGCTCGACATCATTGTGCCGGCAGCCCTCCAGGATATTGGTAAAACCGACCAGGTTGGTGTCGACATAGGCGTGCGGATTTTCCAGCGAGTAGCGCACACCGGCCTGGGCAGCCAGGTTCACCACCCGGTCCGGACGATGCTGCCGGAACACATCCGCCACATCATCACGATCCTCGATATTGATACGGACATCCGTGAAATTCGGATGCTGCTCGGTCCTGGCAAGTCGTGCCTTCTTCAGTTCGACATCGTAATAATCATTCAGATTATCGATCCCGATCACATCATCGCCACGCTCGAGCAGACGCAGTGACAGGGCTGAGCCGATAAAGCCCGCAGCGCCGGTTATTAACACCTTCATGACTGGTAAATCCTGGTTTGGGTTGGGACCGGGAAATAACGCGCCGATCTAGAGCCGGCCGTCCACCTGGTCAGCCGGTAGTAAATATTTCACGTCGTACAGGATACCACCCGGCTTGCAAAACGCACGCAGTCCATCGGCACCCAACTCGACAAATGCAGTATGACCCACGGCAATGATGACTGCATCATATTCGCCTGCGCCCGGCTGCTGAACCAGCTCGATGCCGTATTCCTCGTGCGCATCCCCGGTGTTGATCCACGGGTCATGGACATCCACCTGCATGTTACAGCCCTGCAACTCGTGGATCACATCAATCACCCTGGAATTGCGCAGATCCGGACAGTTCTCCTTGAAGGCCAGCCCGAGAACCAGCACACGCGAGCCGGCGGCCTGGATCTTTCGTTGCATCATCAGCCTGGCGACCTGCCCGGCCACGTAGCCACCCATCTGGTCGTTAATGCGCCGTCCGGCCAGGATGACCTCCGGGGTATAACCAATTTCCTGCGCCTTGTGGGTCAGGTAATAGGGGTCGACGCCAATACAGTGTCCGCCAACCAGGCCCGGCCGGAACGGCAGGAAATTCCACTTGGTACCGGCCGCCTCCAGCACCTCTTCAGTACTGACACCGAGGCGTTGGAAAATCAGCGCCAACTCGTTGATCAGGGCAATATTCAGATCACGCTGGGTATTCTCGATCACCTTGGCGGCCTCGGCGACCTTCAGGCTGCTCGCGCGGTGAGTCCCGGCAGTGATAATGCTGTTATACAGTGCATCGACATAATCGGCCGTTTCCGGCGTAGAGCCGGAGGTCACCTTGAGGATGTTGGTGATACGGTGCGCCTTGTCCCCCGGGTTAATCCGCTCCGGACTGTAGCCTGCAAAAAAGTCGCGGTTGAATGTCAGCCCGGACTCGGCCTCCAGCAGCGGCACACAGACTTCCTCGGTGGCACCCGGGTAAACGGTCGATTCGTAGATCACCACATCGCCCTTGCCCAGCAGGCGTCCCACTGCCTGGCTGGCCTTCTGCAACAGGGTCAGGTCCGGACGCTTGTGGTCATCAATCGGGGTTGGCACGGTAACGATGTAGGTGTTGCAGTCAGCCAGTTCATCCGGTTTGCTGGTAAATGACAGCTGCGGTGAATCGGCCAGCTCTTCACTGGTCACCTCGAGGGTGGAATCGGTGCCGGCCCGCAACTCGTCGATGCGCTCCTGCTTGATATCCAGCCCGGCGGTCGGGTACTGTTTGCCAAATTCGATGGCCAGTGGCAAACCGACGTAGCCCAGGCCGATGATGCCAATTTTCGAGGTATTGAGTTCGCGCATGGATTACATCCCTTGTAAGACCCTTTAATATCGACTATTCAGCTCACATCTGAAACCACGAATTTTAGCAGAGCGGACCGTAATCTGTTACTGAATACAGGGGTTTTACTGTTATAGCCTCTGCCCGGACCTGATATATAGTTAGCCTGTTATCCACGGCAAATGATCCGGTACTGACATGCAATACAATCTGCCTGCCACCAGGCTCCGACAGCCGGCATGACGATCGAGCCAGACCTGCTGATACTGGTGGCCGGCGGGCTGGGCCTGTTCCTGCTGGGCATGGTAACCATGCAGGAAGGCCTGCGCACACTGGCAGGCAATGCCATGCGCCGCACCCTGATCAACTTCACCCGCAGTCCGCTGTCAGGCGCAGCCACCGGTGCCACCACCACCGCCCTGCTGCAATCATCCAGTGCAACCACGGTCGCCGCGGTCGGCTTTGTCGGCGCCGGCCTGATGACATTCCCGGCGGCGCTCGGCATCATCTTCGGCGCCAATATCGGCACCACCGTGACCGGCTGGTTAGTGGTCCTGTTCGGCTTCAAATTGAAACTTGGCATGCTGATGCTGCCGGTCATCCTGGTTGGTGCCATCCTCAAACTGTTCTCCGGCGGTCGGATCGCGGCACTTGGCTATGCCCTGGCCGGATTTGGCCTGATCTTTGTCGGCATCGACTACCTGCAACAGGGCATGAGTGCCTTTGACGGCATCATCTCGCCCACCACCCTGCCGGGCGACACGATTGCAGGCCGCCTCCAGCTGGTGCTGCTGGGCGTCGTGGTCACCATCATCACGCAGTCCTCCAGCGCCGGCGTCGCCACAGCGCTGACCTTGCTGTTTGTCGGCATGATCACCTTTCACCAGGCCGCCGCAATGGTGATCGGCATGGATATTGGCACCACGCTGACCGCCGTGCTGGCCTCCATCGGTGGCACGACAGGGGCACGCCGTACCGCCTTCTCGCATGTCATCTACAATCTGTTCACCGGGAGTATGGCCCTGCTGCTCATTACACCCTATGTGTTCGCGTGGGAGTCGCTGTCACCCGGACTGATACTGGCACAGGGTGAGATAGCGCTGGTTGCCTTCCATACCCTGTTCAACACCCTGGGCGCATCTATGGTTCTGCCGTTCACACGACAGTTCGCCGGGCTGTTGAGAAAACTGGTTCCGGACCGGGAACCGGCCTGGACGGTGGTACTGGACAATGGCCTGCTCGACACCCCCCGACTGGCACTGGATTCCACGCAGGCAGCCATCCACGGAACCATTCCGGCACTGCTGGGCCATGTATACGCCATCCTGCATGACAGCACCGGCCAGCGTATTGACCTGGCCCGCATGCGGCAGGCACTGGACAGCATCGAGGCCTATCTTGACAGCATCCACCTGGATGCCAGCAAGGGCAGTGACCATGAGCGGCTACTGGCCCTGCTGCACACGCTTGACCATATGCAGCGCCTGCACGAACGTTGCGAGGAGGAAGAAGAGCGCGCTGTCACGGTGCGTAAGACCACCCTCCTGTCCCCCCTGCACAAACGACTGACAGAAGATATCTCAGCAACACTGGATGATATCGGCGCGAACAAATGGCACCGGCCACAGAAACGCGCGGCCGACACCCGGGATGCTATCGAGTCACAGGAAGAACAACTGCGCAGCGCGATTATGAGCGCGGCGGCAATGGGCGAGCTGTCAGTCCCGGAATCGACCAGTCGCCTGCAGGCCATTCGCTGGTTACTGCGCGTCAGCCAGCACATTGCCCGCATCACACTGCACCTTGAACAGGCAATCTATGCCAGCGGCAAAGAGTAACCATCACCTGCCCGTCGCCGGCGGCACGCCGCTGCCCTCCTCCAACCCCGAAAACAGGCAAAATATATACGCCAACTCATTGACATATCTGGCAGATTCACTAACCTTGGCAGGATTCTAACCAGCATGCCCCGATACCCTATGCGCTTCCTCCTGCTGCCCCTGCTGCTCGTGCATTCCCTGATTTTCGCAGCAACAGAAATCCCGGCCGAAATCGAGACCTGCATGAAGCAGAACCTGCCGGTATCCACCATGGCCCAGTCGATCGAACTGCGCGCCCGCGACCGAAGCCGCTACGAGTCGGTCCTGCAGGCCAACGTTTTCCTGAAACGCACAGACCAGGACAACTTCCGTGTCATGATGCACTTCAGCGAACCGGCAGACATACGCGGCGCGCGCTTTCTGATCGTGCAAAAGCAACCACAGAATGAGATGTACATCTACATGCCCGGCCTTTTCAAGGTACGCCGCATCACTTCCAAACATATTTCCAGCTCTGTCATGGGGACCGATTTCTCCTACGAGGATTTCGAACGCCTGCATGGTGTGTTGAGCGATATACAGATTGAGCAACAGGCAGACGAGGTACTGGCCGGGCGGCCGGCATATGTCCTGGTCAGTCACCCGTCCAGTGAGTCCGGCTACAAAAAGATAGCCAGCTACATTGACAAGGAAACCTGCATTCCCGTTAGAACCGATCTGTTCGGGACCAATGGACAGCTGCGCAAACAGATGACCGTTGATCCAGCCAGGCTGCAAAACCGGGATGGCATCTGGTTTCCATCAGAACTGCTCATGAAAGACTTCAGGGACAAGACAGAAACCAGCCTGAAGATCAACAAGCTGACCCATGGCATGGAACTCCCCGATGCCCTGTTTGACGAGACACAGCTAAAGCAGGCTGAAATCCCCGATATTTCACCCTGACCATGTGGCTACTGGAGAAATTCTCTGACCTGATCTCGCGCTCGACCGGTCTCATCCTGCTGCTGGCGGCAGCACTGGTGGTGTTTTCAATTTCCGTGATTGTCGACCTCAATACCGGACAGTTACGCCTGGAGATTGACCCGTCAACCGACCGCCTGCTGTCTGAAAGCAGCCCCGCCAAACAGTTCTACGACCGTGCGCGAGATATGTTCGGAAGTGACCAGACACTGGTTATCACCCTGACGTCCGAAGACATATTCACCGTCGATACCCTGCAGCGCATTCATCGCATGACACAGCGGATCAGTGATATTGCATCCGTACATCATGTGCTATCGCTTAGTAATGCGCCCGATATTCGCAGTGTCGGTGATGATCTGGATATCGCCCCCTTTATAGAACATTTCACCGGCAGCCCGGAACAGGCTGCTGAAATCCGGCAACGCGTGCTGGCCAATCCGATCTATGCCGGCAGCCTGGTGTCAGGTGCAGGTGATGCGACGGCGCTGGCCGTGTATTTCAACGACATATCCGACCGGGAATACATGCAACGCGGGGTACATGAGCAGATCGTATCCATCGTCGACGAAGAGAAAGGCGAAAACAAGGTCTGGCTGACCGGTGCTCCGTATTTCAAGGTTGCCATCATCAGGATACTGATCCATGACCTAATCTGGATACCACCACTGGTCACCGTCATACTGGCCATTGTTCTGGCACTGTCTTTCCGTACCCTGCTGGGTGTACTGGTCCCGCTGCTCACCGTCGCCGCCGGCGTCATCATCACACTTGGGGTGATAACCGGGCTGGGTTATTCGCTCAACATGATCTCCGTACTGGTGCCGCCCCTGTTGATGATCCTCGGGCTAACCTATTCTGTTCACGTGGTATCCGCTTACCACCGGCACCGGATTGATACTGCCGACAAGGTAACCCTGGTCCGGGAAACACTCAGGCACGTGATGATGCCGGTTATATTGACCGGCATAACAACCATAGCCGGTTTTGCCGCGCTCACGATCAACCCGATTGACGCTGTCAGGAAATTCGGCATCCTGTCAGTCATCGGCGTCCTGCTGATCACGATCCTGTCCGTAACCCTCACACCGGCATTGCTCAAGTACCTGGATCGCGGCTTTATGGCCTGGCCCGGCGTAAAACGCTCAGCCACCCGGTCCTTTGACCGACTGGTGGACAGAATCGCCCTGTTTGACCTGCAACAGCGTAAAGGGATCTTCATCCTGACCGGCATCATCATGGTACTGGCTGCAGTCGGCATCTCAAAGATACAGGTCAGCACCGACTTCATGTCCAGTTTCTCCGACAAGTCAGAGGTGCGGACTGCCTTTAATGTTGTGAATGAAAAGTTCGGCGGCAGTTATCCACTCTACATTATCCTTGAAGGCGGACACCCGGAAACATTCAAACAACCCGAGAACCTCACACTGATCCGCGAACTGCAGACATGGCTGGGCGCACAGGCAGAGATCGGCGGTTCGTCATCGCTGGCAGATTACCTGATGCTGCTAAACCAGGCGCTGCATGACAATGATCCGGCATTCTTCAACATCCCGGACAGTCGCCGCATGGTTACCCAACTGCTGTTTCTCGGCTCCGGCGACGAACTGGACCAGGTCGTCGATGGCCGCTTCCAGACAACAAACATCGTTCTGCGCTCCAAAGCCACCCATTCACAGGCCATGTCAAAACTGATCGCCAGGATCAACGACCGGCTTGCCCAACTCCCGCCGCACATCAAAGCCACGGTGACTGGAAGTCCGGTGGTTATCAACGCAGCACTCTCTGACATCGTCGTCGGCCAGGCTAAAAGCGTGGGGCTGGCACTGCTGATTGTCTACGGGATACTGGCCCTGATGTTCATGTCACTGCGAATCGGTTTCGTCGCACTGATCCCGAACATCGTTCCGGTCGTGGTTTATTTCGGGTCACTGGGCTTCTTTGGTATCAGCCTGAACCCGAGCACCAGCCTGATTGCACCCATGGTGCTGGGTATTGCGATTGACGATACGATTCACTACTTCGCACGTTTTAACCGTGAGATAAAACATCTTGCCGATGACAGGAAGGCCACCATTGCTGCACTCAAGACCGTCGGCAGACCGGTCACGACCACCTCCATTGGTCTGTGTCTCGGCTTCCTGGTACTGACGAGCAGCGAGCTGAGCATGCAGGTCCAGGTTGGCATCATGTCTTCGTACGCGCTCGCCATTGCCTGGTTGAGTGACTTCGTACTAACGCCTGCCCTGTGTTCCAGCGTACGGATTACCACACTGTGGGACGTCCTGACTCTCGACCTCGGAGAAAACCCGCAGGAATCCATCCCCCTGCTGAAGGGACTGCGCAAATCACAGGCAAGGATTGTCGCTATCATGTCACGCGTGGTGAACATACCCGCAGGCAAGCGCATCATTCACGATGGCGAGAAAGGCGAGGAAATGTATGTCGTTATTGACGGCAAACTCGGCACCTCGATCGAGGGTGAACATGGCCCGATTGAGGTTTCCACGCACACCCGTGGCGACGTCATCGGCGAGACCGGCCTGTTCTACGAAAACAGGACGGCCAACGTCGACACGCTGGAAGACAGCCGGCTGCTGTGCCTGACCCAGAAAAACCTGGACCGCCTGAGCCGTTATTACCCGTACATCGCCACGAAAGTATTCAGCAACCTGAACAAGATCCTCGCGGTAAGACTGTTCAAAACGACTCGCCGGCTGACATGATAAAAAAGCACTCAGCCCAGCAGGACTGATGTATAGTAAAAACAACAAATAATCAAAGGGTAACAAGATCAGGAACAGTGCCCTGTACAGACCTGCACGGTGGGGGCGCATGGCTAATCCCGGCAGCCTGGGGGACACACAAGCAGCGCACTGGCATGCACACAAACGGCAGCCTGCCCGGCCCACGCGCCTCTAACAGGGAACGTTATCCGTTTGATATAAATATAATTTCCCGCCGTCACCGGACAGGCGGGCCGGTAACAGCAAGTATCCGTTATGTTAAAGGGGCTAAAGAAACAACTACTGATCCAGGAGGGAGAAACCGGGAACGTGGTGTATTTCCTGGCCGTCTTCCTGCTGGTCGGCTCCGGCATGGCCATTGGCAGGGGCACGGCAGATGCGCTGTTCCTGAAGCGTCTCGGCATCGAATACCTGCCGATGATGTACATGATACAGAGCCTGTTGCTCGCCGCCGTCAGCCTGGTCTATGCAGCCTTCGCCGACCGGATTATCGCAGAGAAGTTCTGCCGGATTATCTTCTCGGTGCTCACCCTGCTGGTCTTCGCCAGCTGGGTAGCAATGTCACGTTCCGACGGTTCACTGGTCTATCCACTCTACTACCTCCTCTACGAAATAGCCTCCGAAATACTGCTGGTACATGCCGCGCTCTACATGAGTCAGAACATGACCACCATGCAGGCAAAGCGACTCGCCCCGCTGCTGTACGCAGGCTCCCAGATGGGGATTATCCTGGGCGGCCTGTTACTGGCGGCTGCGGTACCGATAGTGGGCACCCAGAACATGCTGCTTGTATGGTGCGCCCTGCTCTTGCCGGGCGTCCTGCTTATCATCACCTGGCACAGACGCAAAGGGCCATCGACACATTTCCGGGCACCACCCCGGGGCAGCAGGATCTTTCGTGAATGCACCAACCAGGTAAAGCAGGGACTCAGGTACAGCTGGTCTTCCGAGCTGCTGCGGGCGGGATCTTTTGCCCTGTTCTTCATGGTCACTGCATTCTACATCCTCTGTTACAGCACCCACCGCGTGTATGCGCAAACCTTCGAGACAGAGGCTGACCTGGCCGGTTTCTACGGCATGCTCACGGCAGCAACCAGCAGCATTGCACTGTTAATACAAATATTTGTTACCAACAAGGCCATCAGGCGCTACGGTGTCCGCCGTATCAACCTGCTGTTCCCGCTGACCACGCTGACCGCAATGTCGGCCCTGGCTGTGAGTTTCACCCTGCCCGCCGCCCTGTTTGGCAGCTTCAACAAAGATGCCATTATGCCCGCCTTCAGGAACCCGGTCAGGACACTGTTTTACAGTGTCATCCCGACCTATATTCAGGGCCGCGCCCGTGCGATTTCCGTCGCCGTGGTGCTGCCGGCAGCGTTGTTCTTCTGCGGCCTGCTGTTGTCGGTGATGCAGAAATTGGATAGCCCTGAATTCTTCCTGCTGCCAGGCATGGCCGCTGCCCTGGTGTACCTGCATTTCAACAGACGCATGAACCGGGCATACGAGGGAACCCTGATCAACACGCTCAAGGAAAGACTGTTTCTGCCGGATAAACGGCTGTATTCAGAACTCCACGGCGCAAGCAAGGAAGTTCTCGATGAAATTGTTCAAGGGCTCAATCATGAGGACCCGGAGGTTGCTATCGCCTTTGCGCGGTTGCTGGCCGGCTCCTTCCCGGAACAGGCGGCAGAACTGATATTTGCACGGATTGATTCAGCCAATACCGCCACTGCAGATCAGCTCCTCGGCCTGCTTGGAGAGATCGATTTAAGCCAGTACCGGGAAAGATTGTACAAACTGGCAGAACGGGGTGATGAACATTTCCAGGCAACGGTCATACACCAACTGGCCGGACAGAAGGATCCAGGCTACCTGGAGCAGGCCGCCAATCTGCTGGAGCATGCCAACCCCCGGCTGCGCGCAGCAGGCATACATTTTTGCCTGCACCAGCCCGCGACAGGCAAGCAACATGAGCAGCTGGCACAGGAATGGCTGGGGCTGATACAGGGCAACACCGGCACCTGCAAGGCAGGCCTGACGCTTATTCCTGACTTGTCGCTGATTGGCCCGCAGCACCGTGAGAGACTGGAAGACGCGTACCAGAAAGCGTTTGTTCACATGCTAACCATTGATGCAACGAATACGCGCATCAGTACGCTCAACGGCCTAAGCCGCTGGGAAAGACCATTGCCTGACACCGCCTATCCGGCATTGTTGCAGGCACTGTCTGACGACAATCCGGAGACACGAGCCGCGGCAACCCGCTGTCTGCCGCTCAAGGGTAACCATTCCCGCACACCGCATATTCTGCACGCCGCTTCCGATAGCCATCCGGGCGTCCGCGAGGCCGGCGTCAATGCGCTAAAAGCGATCAGTGAGGATTATTCAGCATCGGTACTCCGCCTGATTCTTGAAAACACACCACCGCTACGCGGACAAATCGCCCTGCTTGAATCCCTGGAGCAACCCGGCCTGCCAAAAGTTGACTGTGAACGGCTGGCAATAAACAAGGCAGAAGAGGCATGTCAGCTACAGGATGCCCTAACGACCATGGAAGCCGGGGAAGGCCCCGACTCCCCGGCCGGGTCGCTGATAAGGCTGGTGCTGCAGGAGCGCCTCAATCAGACCATCCAGCTCGCCCTGCTCGCACTCGAACCCCTGTACGAAGCAGGTACCGTCAAAATTATCCGGGCAGGCTTTGCGAGCGGCGACCGGCGCCATATCGAGAATGCGATCGAGGTACTCGGCAACCTTGAATGCTGCAACGCTACCAAACTGCTGTTGCAGGTGCTCACTCGCATGCATGACGACCAGCGTGCATATCATGCCCCGGGGATAGACACAATCAACGGAGTAATCGAGTGGTGCGCCACACACCCGGATAAATGGTTACAACAGTGCGCAGAATATTTCATTCAGGAAACGAAGACTGAAGATGCCCGTGTCTGACCTGTTCAAGCGCCTGCTGCTGCTCAAGCATTCCCAGATATTCTCCATGGTCTCAACCGAGGACCTGCGCATGGTCGCCGGATCACTGGAACAGGTCCAGTTTTTCAGGGGTGACCGCATATTCGAAATCAACGATCAGGGCGACCACCTGTACCTGCTGGTATCAGGCAAGGTGGGCATATCCATTGACACGGACCCGGGCAGCAGAAACTTTATCGCCACCTTCGGCCCGGGAGACTGTTTTGGTGAAATGAACCTGCTCGATGACCTGCCACGCTCGGCGACTGCCCTTGTCCTGGAAGATGCTGTCGTGCTGACGCTCGAGAAATCGCGCCTGCGCGGTTTGATCCTGAGTTACCCGGAGATCAGTATTGGCATGCTGCGCTCCATGTCCATGCGACTGCGAGAAGCCAACCTCAGGGCCCCTGCTGCACCGGAAAATCAGGAGAACGATAATGCCAGGGACGCGTAAAGACAACCAGGGAACCAGGACAGGCATTTGCAGCGCACTACAGGCTCTGCTGTTCACATGTCTGCTCAGCGTCAGCAGCACGCACGCGAGCAACCAGCAGGGCAGCCATGGCAAAGATACCCACTATACTGATGCCGGTTTTTTTGATGTCCACGTATGCAACTGGCCGGACCGGCCTGCTTTCTTCATGGTCTTGTTTTCGACCGTCAATCCCGATGCAGTAAAAAGTATCGAGATCATGACACCTGATATGCAGCCTATGGCAGCACTTGACCTGAACCGTTACCGCACAATCAAACAGAAGAACAAACCGGACAAGCGGGTATTTATCAACCAGGTCGCCATCCCGCCGGGTGCCGGGGATGGCTGGTATTCCGCCCGCATCACGCTGTCAGATGGTCACGAATACACCGGCAAGGATTTTGTGAAAATATCCAGGCTGCCGCTGGCCGCCGGACACATCCCCGCCAACGAGGCAGAGGTCACGTTGCCCCGCTCCCTGCAGTGGGAGGCCGTCCCTGCTGCCGGCTTCTACCAGGTCTTTATCCGCGACCTGTGGAATGACGACAAATTGATTCACACATCGAAGTTGCTCAACAGCCCTGAACTTGTGTTACCCGAGGGGTTACTCAAGCCGGGCGGCTACTACTCATGGATCATTCATGCGCGCGACACCAACGAGGATGTCATGCTGGGTGATTTCAACCACGGCTCCCTGAACAAACCGGCGACATTCTCCGTTGCCCCGTGAGCACCCTGCCCGACTATTTTGACGTATGCTCGAAGACACCGTTCCAGCCCTTCGACACACCCTGTGACTGCAACTCGCCGATTCGTTCCAGGTAGAGGGCATACAGCCGGCATCCCGGCATGGCATCCTGCAGGGCCTGGAATGCCGCTCGGGCCTGCTCCCAGTCCCCTGCAAAATAATAATCCAGTGCCCGGTTACTCTCCCTGATCTCACTTATCTGTTCGGTGGATACATCGGCGGACTTACCAACCGGTTCAAATATTGTTACCGGCTCGTTCTTGCCCTTGACCTTGACCCGGTCCAGGCAACGCAGCTCAACTCCATCAAGGCCAGCAGCCGTTGTTTCACTGACAATCAATCGCACACCGTAATATTTCGTCAACCCTTCCAGTCGTGAACCCAGGTTCACCGCATCACCAATCACAGTGTAGGCACGTCGGTATTCAGATCCCATGTCTCCGACATTCATCATGCCGGTATTGATGCCAATACCAATATTGATCTCCGGCCAGTTGCGCTCCTTCAGTTCAGGCTGCATCTCAACCAGTTTGTCGAGCATCGTCAGCGCCGCCTCAACTGCATGTTGCCGGTGCCGGGCATCACGTACCGGCGCCCCCCAGAAGGCCATGATCATATCGCCGACGTATTTGTCGATGGTGCCACGCTGCTCGAAGATGATGCGTGTCATCGGTGTAAAGAAGTAATTCAGCAGCTGCTTCAGTTCATCAGCAGCCAGTGACTCCGAGATCGTAGTAAAGCTGCGGATATCACAGAACAGCACTGACAATTCCCGGCTCTCACCCTCGACAGAAAAATCATCGTCCGGATTACGGCTCATTTCGTCGACAATCTCCGGCGGCACATACTGCCCGAACACCGTCTTCAGCTGCCGGCGACTGCGTGCCTCGGTCAGGTACTGGGCCAGCAGCCCGACGAACAGCGCAAACGGCAGTTGTACCAGCATCGGGATGGCCAGCGGCAGCCAGATGTCGGCCGCGTTGAAGGCAGACTGCACGCTGACCACGTAGCAGCCGGACAGCAGCAGGGCCAGCGGTACCGCGAGGCTGGCCCTTAGCAGGTAAATACCGGCACCCAGCGTAAGGCCCACCAGCACCAGGATGACAGCCGTTCCCAGCAATCCAACGGGGCGTATATTGCTATCGGTCAGCAGGTTGGAAAATGCTGTTGCAGCGATCTCCACACCGCTCAGGTCCACGCCGTCTTCATTGGTAAACACCGTGTAGAAGCGGTCAGGTTGGCCGGGATCATAGAGATCGGACAGACCCACAAAGACGACCTTGCCGGTGAAATCCAGTGCCTCTGCCGGGACCCTGGTTGCATCACTGCCCAGCACGGCGTTGTAGGGAATGTTGGGAATACTGCCCGGTGGCCCGTAGAAATTCAGGTAACGGTTTTCAGTGCCCTCGTAGAGGCCTGTCAGGGCTGTCATCAAGCGGCGTTCACCCTCCGGTAATCCCGTGTCACCGGCAAGTGCCTCCCGCACCCTGGTACCCAGCGCAGGATCCGTTGCAAAGGCACTGCGCAGCGCCATCATCAACTGATTCACGGCACCGGCACGCCCTACCCCGGCTGCCTCGCGCGGCAGATTCTCGATGCCCGTGGCACCCGCCCGCCCCAGCACTTCCATCCAGCGCTGCTGGACGGGCAGTGCGTACACCTGTAGCGCAGCCGACGGCAGGGTGGCGGCATTGCCGGCACTGGGTTTGAACGGCCAGTACTGGTAGACGTTCACCTGCACCTTGGGAACCGGGAACGGTGCCAGTGCCTTCGCCGCATCCGCCAGTGGAGGGATCGGCGGCACCAGTTCCTCGACCCAGATGGTGCCGGTCTGTTGCCCGGTCATGTCGTAGATCGGCTGACGCTTGCCGTTCAGGCGCTCGAACAGCACCACGCGCTCTGCTTCGGCCACGGCACGGGCGAACTCGGCATCGTCTCCTGCAGCCTTTGGCCGCTGGAAGTCCATGTCAAACAGGATGACCGACGCACCGCGCTCGACCAGTTCCTCTATCAATTCACCATGGATGGAACGCGGCCAGTCGCGCGGTAGTTTGGGCAGACCGAGTCCGGCTATGTCGCGCTCGTTGATGGCGACCACCGCCACTTCAGGCGGCGGCTCAATCGGACCCCGGACGTGGAACAGCCAGTCCAGACCGACGTACTTCTCGAAATCGGCACCCAGCGGCGTCAGCCCGAGGATTACACCGAGCAGAGCGGTAACAGTGCCTACGATGAGTCCCTTGGCAAGCTTATTCATAGGTCCTTATCACTGGAGGTTTTTCACAATCACGGACATATATGCCATCAAAAATTCATCATACCCTTTCATATAAACCGGCGCAGTTTACTCCCTTCAGCAGACACAAAAAAAGGGCCCCGAACGGGGCCCTTTGCTAACGGTAACAGGGTACAGGTTACGCCATCAAGGAAAGCGGCGTACCTGTATCCCCGCTGTTCTCTCTAGTCACAGGTCGTGACCGTTGTGGGACGTGGTCTGCCAAAGAAGTAGACCGTTGTCGTGGTCTGGTAGCATTCATTGAAGATGCTGGTATCCGTCGTCTGGGACCGTACCGGCTTGTGTGGCCGGTATTTGCCCGGAATCTGGTTGACGCTGTTGGTGTGCTGCCAGCAGAGATTCAGACCATCCGTATCGTAGCCCGGAATGGTGGCCTCAGCCTGCGCTGCCGTCAGGCACGGCGTACAGCGGGTATCCGGTGATGCCGTGGTCGGGATTGAAGGATCGTCCAACGGCATCCAGCCGGCCGGGTCAGCCTGACAGTAGCCCATATCCTGCAGATCGTCGATGTTCTTGAAGCCCGGACATTCTTTCACACACTCGTACTGGGTAACGCCACCGGCGTTACATATGGCCTGTATGGTGCCGTCCAGGCTCGCACCCGTGAAGTAAAGGAAGTCATTTTCATCCACTGATCCATTAGGCGTGGTTGCTTCCAGCGTCATGCTGCAACCATCTGACGTGGTGGTCACCAGGTCGGGCTCGGGCAGGATCACTTCCTCTTTATTGACGATGCCATCGGTACAGGCAATCGAGTCATTGGTATCGACATTACCACCGATATCCAGCCCCGTACTTTTCACAGCGTTGTCTCTGAAGTACGAAAAGTTACAACGCGAACCATTTCCCTGCGGAAACTCCAAAACCTGGTCTGGCGTGTTGGTCACAAACCCGTTGATATCGATCACCTGTTCAGAGGCAGGCAGCTCCCAGTCGCCGTTACGCTGGAACACCACGCCGACACTCGTCATCGGCTGGCCATCAGAGCCGATAAAATCAGCACAGGCGATGTTACCCTGCCCGCTGAGGTCCGAGACACCATCCGGCGCCGTATAACCGCTGGGGACATTCACATCGAAACTGCATGCAGCGTATGCCGCATTCGATACACTGAGTATTGCGGCCAGGCCAATCAGCCTGGAATATTTTATTACACTGTTCATAACCATCTACCTCTCTTCCGTTGAATTATATTTGGGCCGCATTATATGTTTCCGCGGTTTACGCACTGCCACTTCGTTAAAAGTTTAAAGTCACCCGTCCCATGATGCCGAGTTCCGGCAGGTACGGACCGGCTGTCGGTTCGTCCTGGAACGTCCGGTAGCTGTCATCGAGATACTCGAAATCCTCGTCGAAGATGTTCTGCACACTGAGACTCACGATGCCCTGGCGTTTCGGCAATCGATAGCCGAGCATCAGGTCCACGACCGTGAAATCACTGTCACCTGTCTGATACCGGTAAGTGGGTGCTCCTGGAAATGCCGGCGTTTCAACAGCTTCAACCTCCTGATCAACATAGGTTGCCCTGGCACCGGCAAACCAACCACCCGGGTGAAAATACTTCACGGAAAGCGGCAGGCTGTAAGTCTTGACGTCCGTGGGTGTAACATCGAGAACCAACGAGTTGTCCTGGTTCTCGAAGCGGTCGTACTCCAGGCTCAGGTCGACGGCCAGCCGCTCGGTCGGTGTCCAGTAGGCATAGGCACGGTGAGTCTGTTCATCCCGGTCCTCGAAGAATAATGGCTGACCGAAGGATGGGTTGATCAGCCATTCCACCTCGCGCTTGGTGAACTCCACGCCATAACTGAATGCCGGGTTGAGCCTGGCGTCCAACCCCACGCCATAGCGCTTTGATTTCGTCCCGTTCGGATCATCAAAGAACTGGTTGAAACCGGCCACCTGCGTCGGTTCCAGCGTGCGATTGCTGGACAGGGGCGGCTTGACCACCTCGAAATAGGCTGCGCGGAATTCCACGTCATCCGTGGCTGCAACCCGCAGGCCGAGCTTGGGATTGAACTCGTCAAAGTCGAACGGTGTTGCCACGCTCACCTGGGTAATCACGGGGAAGTTACTGAAGTCATTAAACGTGCTCACCTGGTCATGGTCATAGTCCTGGTAACTGATACCGACCGTAGCGATGACCCGCGGCGACGGCATGATGTTGCCGTAGACATACAAACGCGTGTCCTCGGTATCTATCTCATCTGTTTCAGGCGGGTCAGGAGGAAATCCGACCTCCCCCAGCACGAATGTATCTTCACGATCACTGTCGGCATAGGCACCGCCCACTGTCACATTGAAGGTTTCGCGCTGGTAGATCCAGGCCGCATCGTATTGGTTGACCTCTTCGTCAAGCAGGCCGTCAATATTAAAATCAACCAGGAATCCGCCGCCAAAATCCACTGTCTGGACCTGGTGCTTCTCGCCTTCCCGGTCGGCGTAGATGGCAGACAGCAGGAGGGTAGAGTTCTGGTTCGGTGAAAAACGTAAACCGAGCCGGCCGGTGTCATCATCCAGACTGGTCCTGAGCGTCGGGTCAAAATCATCGGGATCAAAATGCATGGCGACATCACCGTAGTCGGTATGGCGCCTGCCGAGCTCCGCCTGCAGATTGACCTTGGGTGACAATGCCACCTGCCCGAAGGCGTTGTAGATCTCGTGTTCGGTGTCAGCGTTGTCGCGGAAACCGTCCGACTCAAAACCAAAGCCACCGATACTGCCGGAAAAACGGCCTTGTACCGTGGACAGCACTGCCTCCCCGCCCTTGGTATCGTGGTTACCGCCCACCGCGCTCGCATTGAACTGTGTCCGGTTCTGCTCGAACAGCGGTGTGAATTCGTTAAAGCCCGCACTGGCCGGACCGCCCGCCGTCACGATATTCAGGTTCGTGCTGCTGATACTGGGCTGTACCGGATTAATATTCAGGTCCTGCAGCATCTGCGCCTGCAGCAGTTCACTGACCCGGGAAATTTCCGTGCGACGCGTCCCGTCCCTGTGGGAATCGGACAGGAAACGGTGTGCGGACGCATTCGCGGGATCGACGCCGAGCGAACGGGTCGACTCTACAATACCGCTTTGATTAAAGCCCAGGTCCTTGTAGACCCGTGCCAGCGATGCCCCGCGTGCTGCCCGGTCCTTGTCCAGCAACAGGCGGCCCCGATAGGAAGCGCGGTTGTCATTCAGATCAATCGACTTCTCCAGGTCTCGTGCGGCCTCTACCGGGCGGTTCTGCGTCTGCTTCGCAATACCGTCATACAAAAAGGCAGTGGGATCGTTGGGATCCAGCTGCTTGGCGATATCAAACTGCTCACTGTCCAGCGGGCCACGCTTTTCCTCGAAGTAGGCCTTGCCGAGGTAGGCGCGCAGCAGGGCATCGTTTGAACCCAGACCGACAGCCACCTCGATATCTGAACGCCCCTGCTCCAGCTCACCCTGGCTGATTTTCGCCAGGCCGAGGCCCAGGTGCGGCAAGGGGTCGGCAGAATCCAGCGCAATCGCCTTTTCAAACGCGGCCTGTGCAGCAGCGGCCCGGAACTCCGACAGTGCCGTGAATCCCAGCGTGATCTGGGTACGCCCCAGTTCCGGCGCCAGCCCTGCGGCCTTTTGCGCAGCTTCAGACGCCTGCTGCTTGTCGCCCAGCATCAGTTGCAGCTCGGCCAGGCGCGCCAGTGCCAGCGCATCTCCCGGTTGCTGTGCTACCGCCTGTAGCAAGGTGTCGCGGGCTGCGGGAATCTGGAAACTGGCCTGCTGGGCATAGGAAAGCGCGATCTTTGCCGCACTACTGTCCGAGCTCAACGTCACGGCCTGGTTCGCATCGGCAAGTGCCTGCTCCGGCTGGTTCTGAACCACGTTGATTACTGCTCGCAGCGCGTAGGCAAGCCCGGCATCAGTGCCCTGCTCAATAGCCTGGTTCACCCGGGGCAGCGCCTCGTCCACCCGCCCGACAGAGAGATCGTTTGCAGCCTGTCTCAATCCCGCTGCAACATCCTTGCCCTGACCGCCCGCTGCCAGCACCGGCGGATAGTACAGTGACCACTGCGCGGCATCCCGCGGCCGCACCACGGTGCGTGACTGCGGTGCCTGTCCGTCCCGGGCGCTGACAGATTCGCCGCCGGAAACCGGCACACTGCCCTGATCGTTGGAAGCCACGACCGTGCCCTCGAAAACGGTCAGTTCGGATGCGTTCTCTATCACCCGGAATACAAACTCGGTGCCTTCGATGGAACCGTTCAGGTAGGGCGTGCTGACTTCAAAACCGCGCGGTTTGCGACTGAATGACTGGAATGCGCCCTTGAGCAGGCTGAGTGCCGAGCGCTCTTCC
>Ga0224514_10000138_pt1 | contig 24526 bp, 26 predicted proteins | sample SF_May12_sed_USG_3_FD_169107 | JGI IMG/M metagenome (GOLD analysis project Ga0224514, IMG submission 169107) | Sediment microbial communities from San Francisco Bay, California, United States - SF_May12_sed_USGS_24 | ecosystem: Environmental > Aquatic > Marine > Sediment | place: USA... | reverse complement strand
GTCCCGCAAGTGTGACAGGCCGCCAGTGTAGTCACTGACCGCCTTGATAATGGAACCCATGGCCACCGCCAGCACAGCCAGCGCGATCAGGATTTCGATCAGCGTAAAACCCTGCAACGTACGCCGACTCACAGGACCTCCTCGACTTCCCAACTCACCGTGCCCAGCACAGTCGTGGTCAGATGGAACTGCGAGGTACTGTTGCGTGAGTTGAATGTGACCGAGAACGGCGTCATTTCACCGCTTGAAAGAATAAATATCTGCGGAGTCTGCGTACTGTCCTGTTCCGACTGCTCACCCAGAACCGGCAGATCACCGCTGACATCGAGCTGCAGTTCGATGCCATCAGGCAGACGGTAACTTTTCAGCAGGCCATCATCTGCCGCACGCCAACCGTCGGCGGCCAACACCATGAACTCGTAACCGCCCTCCTCGAAGCGCATGGCCAGCTCATCGCCACGAATGACGGCCTCGTCACTGGCCAGTGACAGCAGCGTTTCCAGGCGCCGGGCTTCCTGCTCCATCAACTCGGCCAGGTCGTCCCCGCCCATGGACAGCATGGCAAAACTGAAAATGATCCCGATCAGGACCATCACCACCATCAGTTCGAGCAGGGTAAAACCGGCCGCACGTCCGGCGGGTAGTGCCAACATAGCGTTTATGTGCCGCCTGTTACAGATTCCAGTTACCGATATCGTCATCGCTGGGTTGCTGATCCGGGCCCAGCGAGAAAATATCGATCGCGCCGTGCTCGCCCGGGCTCAGGTACAGATAGGGTTGCCGCCAGGGATCCAGCGGCATGCGATCCAGGTAACCACCCTGCTTCCAGTTGGCCGGTTCCGGACTGGCCGGCTTCTCGACCAGCGCCTCAAGCCCCTGATCAGTGCTCGGATAGATATAGTTATCCAGCTTGTATAGATTCAGTGCGGCCTCCAGTGAACGAATATCCTGCTTCGCCTTGGTGATGCGCGCCTGGTCCGGGCGATCCATCACCTTGGGCACCAGCACGGCGGCGAGAATGCCGAGAATAACCACCACGACCATGACCTCGATGAGTGTGAAACCGGATATCTTTCTGAGCGATTGTTTCATTTTCAATAACCTTGCTGTTGTTTTCAGGTAACCCGCACCCGCGGCAGCCGCCGGGATATTAGCAGTTATTCTAATGGGTTTTCAGGCAGGTAGACAGCCGCTCTGGCGGTTAGTTTAGTGCAAGTTGATTGCGGACCTTGAGCGCATAGAGATGGCGCTCCGCATCCACGAGGTGCTGCCCCCAGTGTGCCCGGTAGCTGGACTGCCAGGCCTGCGCCGCGTGCTGCGGCCAGACCCCGTCAAGCAGTTCGAGGCCGTAACGCAGGTCAAAGTAGATATCCGTCAGGTCATCGGCAAGGCTGCCGGACATATGCACCTCTTCGGGCGCGGCATCAAACTCCAGCCAGTAACTGTCACGCTCCCCCAATAACCGGCGCAGGTGGCTGTACAGCTCGAAGCGTTCATCCAGGTCAACCGTGGATGGCTGCATGCCCGCGGTATCCCATGCATTCAGCGCGGTTACCGCGGCATGCAGCCGCGGCATCAGCCGGAACAGTGATTCAAGCCAGTTGTCAGGCGATTTGCCGGTGCTATCGATAAGCCGGCAGTAGTCGTCGGCCACCGTCACCATTTCCGTCAATGTTTCTGAAAGACTGTGCATCGCCTTCCCACCCGCAATTTGCTCTCAAAATCGCCTGTTTCCCGTTTAACCACACCAGGCCGCATAGCTGTGGTACCGGTTCTGGTGAACACTTATCAGTGTAGCCAAAAACCGGCCGCCTGCAGGCTAGTCCGCATATTGCACCAGTATTTCGGAAGCTGGCGCAGGGCCGGTGCATCCGGGCGCCGCTCTGGAGCGAGAGTGGTAGCCGTAGCTACCACTTGAGTGAAGAGCAAGCACGGGTGTGCCGGAACCAGCCAGGGCCGGGATACTGGTGCAATATGCGGACTAGACCTGGACCATTTCAAAGTCTTCCCTGGATGCACCGCACTCGGGGCACACCCAGCTGTCCGGGATATCATCCCAGCGGGTACCTGGCGGGAACCCCTCCTCGGGCAGCCCTTCCGCCTCGTTGTATACGAAACCGCATACCACGCACACATATTCCCTGAAAGCACTCATCAGTGACCACCCTGTTGGTTATCCCGTGCACATTCTACGGATTCGGCCGTGTGTGTGCAGGTCATCTACGCCCCTGCCACGGGCTGGCGGTTCCGTTATTATCAGCAGCATGAACAAGACACCCGTTGTGATGACATTTGCCGGCCACGACCCTTCCGGTGGCGCCGGCCTGCAGGCCGACATCGAGACACTGGCCAGCCAGGGCTGTCACGCCAGCCCGGTGCTGACCGCGCTCACGCTACAGGATACGCAGGATGTAATGGAATTCAGTGCACTGGATACCGCCCACGTCATTGCGCAGGCACGCGCGATACTCGAGGACATGCCGGTCGCTGCCTTCAAGACCGGCATGCTGGGCAGCATCGACAATGCGCTTGCCATTCACACCATCCTGGAAGATTACCCGCACATCCCGCTGGTGCTGGACCCGGTGCTGGCATCCGGCAATGACACCCGGCTTGGCGAGCCCGGGCTGACCGATGTGATGCGCGACATGCTGATCCCGCGTGCCACCATCATCACGCCGAACAGCAAGGAGGCGCGCCGACTGGCACCCGAGGCGGACACACTGGATGCGTGCGCAATCGCCCTGCTCGATCTCGGAACTGAATTCGTACTGGTCACCGGCACCCACGAGCACACACCGCACGTCATCAATACCCTGTACCAGGGCCATCAACGGCTGGAGTCCTTTACCTGGGAACGCCTGCCGCACAGTTATCATGGCTCCGGCTGCACGCTGGCGGCCGGCATCGCCGGGCTGCTCGCACACGGACTGGACGTCTTCCAGGCCTGCCACGAGGCGCAGGACTTCACCTGGCACGCACTTGCCGCTGGCTACCGGCCCGGTATGGGACAACACCTGCCGAACCGACTGTTCTGGGCACAGCAGGACGACTGATATGCCTGCCGGGATCCTGCCCGACGGCCTGTACGCCATCACGGACAGCCGACTGACCCCGCACAGCAGCCTGCTCGAACGGGTCGAGCAGGCCATTGCCGGCGGCGCACGGGTCATCCAGTACCGCGACAAACTGGCCAGTGACGGTGAACGCTACACACTGGCAATCGCACTGGCCGCACTGTGCCTGCGCAGGCAGGTACCCCTCATTATCAATGACGATGCCGCACTCGCTGCCGCTGTCGGGGCGAACGGCGTCCACCTGGGCGAGGCCGACGGCACGGTGGCAGCTGCACGCGCACAGCTCGGTGCCGAGGCCATGATCGGCGTGTCCTGTTACAACAGCATGGAGCGCGCACGCGAGGCAGCCGCGCAGGGCGCCAGCTACGTCGCGTTCGGGCGCTTCTTTGCCTCGCGCAGCAAACCCGATGCCGTGTCGGCAGGTACCGACCTGCTGTGTACTGCACGCCGGGAACTGGATGTGCCGGTGGCAGCAATTGGCGGCATCAGTCCGGACAATGCCGGCCCGCTGATCGCCGCTGGCGCCAACCTGCTTGCCGTGATTCACGGCGTATTCGGCCAGGAAGATGTAGTAGCCGCCGCGGCCAGCTATGCGCACCACTTTCCTGCCGCCAATTAGCCCTGCGCCCACACGCACTTTGCGGTAAATTTAGCTTTGCTGCGTATCACAACAAGGAATCATGATGACCCGCTCACACGACCTGTTTCTGTCTGCCTGCCAACATATCCCCGGGGGGGTCAATTCTCCGGTACGCGCCTTCAAGGGAGTGGGCGGCGACCCGGTGTTCTTCACCCGGGGTGAAGGGCCATGGCTGTTCGATGCCGATGACCGGCGCTATATCGACTATGTCGGCTCCTGGGGCCCGATGATCGCCGGCCATGCCCACCCGGATGTGATCCGTGCAGTACAGGATATGGCGAGCAACGGACTCGGCTTTGGTGCACCCACCGAGATAGAAACACGCATGGCCGAGTTGTTGTGCCGGCTGGTACCGTCCATGGACATGGTGCGCATGGTGAGTTCCGGGACCGAGGCCACCATGAGCGCGATTCGCCTGGCGCGCGGCTTCACCGGGCGCGACCGCATCATCAAGTTCGAAGGCTGTTATCACGGCCATTCCGATGCCCTGCTGGTCAAGGCCGGGTCCGGCACCCTGACCCTCGGCGTGCCGACCTCACCGGGTGTGCCAGCGGCCGTCGCGGCCAACACCACGACGCTGACTTATAACGATAGTGACGGAGTACAGCAGGCTTTTGACTCGATTGGCGGCGAAATTGCCTCTATTATCGTTGAACCTGTCGCGGGAAACATGAACTGCATCCTGCCGGAACCCGGTTTCCTGGCCACCCTGCGCCAGGTCTGTGACCAGCATGGCAGCGTACTGATTTTCGACGAGGTGATGACCGGTTTCCGGGTTGCCCGCGGTGGCGCGCAGGAGCGTTATGGCATCCGCCCGGACCTGACTACGCTGGGCAAGGTTATCGGCGGCGGGCTGCCGGTGGGTGCATTTGGCGGTCGCCGCGACATCATGGAACAGATTGCACCGCTGGGTCCGGTCTACCAGGCTGGCACCCTGTCCGGCAACCCGCTGTCAGTGGCTGCCGGCATGGCCACGCTGGAACTGGCCACCGCCGAAGGCGTGCCAACACAACTGGATAATACCGCACGCCGGCTCGTGGACGGCCTGCAGGGCGCCGCCGACCGGGCCGGCATCCCGTTCACCACCAACCAGGTGGGCGGCATGTTTGGCTGTTTTTTCAGCACAGAAAAAACCATCAGTCGCTTCAGCCAGGTCACGCAGTGCGACATGGAACGCTTCCAGCGCTTTTATCATGGCATGCTGGAAGCCGGCGTATACCTGGCACCATCGGCCTATGAAGCCGGTTTTGTGTCGAGCGCACACACCAGCGAGGTCATTGATGAAACGGTGGCATGCGCCGAGCAGGTATTTGCCACGCTCTGAAGAATCTGCCTTTGATATACCGACCGCATGGAAGACTTACTGCAACCCCTGCTTGACTGGATCGCGTTACATCCACACGCTTTCAACACGGCGGTTTTCTTCATTGCCCTGATGGAATCACTGGTGTTGCTGGGCCTGCTGATACCCGGCGCCGCATTACTGTTCGGTGCCGGCGCACTGATTGCCACCGGGACATTACCCCTCTACCCCATCCTCATCTGGACCATTCTCGGCGCCGCTGTGGGTGACATAATCAGCTTCCTGCTCGGCCGCCACTATCACCAGCGCCTGCGCATCATCTGGCCCTTCAAACGCTACCCCCTGCTGGTTAACCGTGGTGTGGATTTCTTTGTGCGCCACGGCGGCAAGAGTATTTTCATGGCGCGCTTCTTCGGCCCACTGCGCCCCATTGTGCCGGCCATTGCCGGCATGATGAGCATGTCGACCAGCCGTTTCCTGGTTCTTGACGGCATTGCCTGCGTGCTGTGGGCACCGGTCTATATCCTGCCCGGCATGGTGTTTGGCGCGTCACTGGGGCTCGCGGCGGAGGTCGCCGGACGACTGGTGGTCTTGCTGGTGGCCATCGCCGGGCTTGCCTGGGCCAGCGTCTGGCTGAGCAGTAACGCCATTCGCCTGCTACAACCGCACGCCATTAGCCGGTTGGGAAAAATACTCGACTGGAGCCGCAACCACCCGCACATCCGGCCACTGGCCGGCTCGCTACTGGACCCCGCCCACCCCGAGGCACGCGGCCTGGCCATCCTGTCGGTATGGTTTTTCATCACCCTGTGGCTGTTACTGCTGATCTCGCGCCAGGTGCTGCACGGCGAGTTTCTCGGGGGCATCGATGCCTATGTCTTTCACACCCTCGATGAACTGCGAACACCGTGGGCCGATACAGTCATGCTGTTCTTTACCTGTCTCGGTGACCGCCTGGTGCTTGCCTGCATCATGGCCGCCGGGTGTGCATGGCTGTTCTTCAAGGGAAACAGCAAGGCAGCGCTGCACTGGCTTGCCGCGTACGCCTGTGCGGGACTACTGACCTGGATACTGAAAATCAGCACGCGGATCCCGCGTCCGGTGGTCTACGACGACAGCTTTTCATTCCCCAGTGCACACGCCGGTATGAGTGTGGTGGTGTACGGCTTCCTGGCGCTACTGATCGCGCGCGAACTGCCGCATACACGTCGCTGGCTGCCGTATTCCTGCGCCGGCGCAGTCATTATTCCCGTCACCCTGTCCCGACTATACCTCGGTGCACACTGGTTCTCCGATATCATGGCCGGACTCAGCCTCGGTATTTTCTGGGTCGCACTGATCGGCATCGCCTACGATCGTCACCCGGCACCGAGACTGCCGGTTCGGCGCTTGCTGCTCGTGACCCTGCTGGCCACCACCCTTGCCACCGGCTGGCAGGCGCGACACGACGCGGATAACAAGCAACGCTACTTCACCGCTCAATCCGAACTGCTCCGCATCACGCGTGACACATGGCGCAACAGCGAATGGCAGGCCCTGCCCGTCTATCGCATCGACCTGGAAGGCAGCGACGAACAACCACTGAACTTCCAGTGGGCCGGCACCCTGGATGCGCTGCAACACACACTGCACGCAAAGGGCTGGCACACGGCAGCGGAACTCACCCCGCTGACCGCGATGAACTGGCTGGCCCCTGCCCCGGACATCGATACCCTGCCGGTACTCCCCGAGGTCAATGACGGCCAGCATCAGCAACTGCTGCTGATCGCACCGCATGACAGCACGAGCCGGCAACTCACCGTGTTACGCCTGTGGCCATCAAACCGTGAATTACTGGGAAACCGGCACCCCGTATGGGTAGGCAAGGTCAGCCATCAGTACATGGAAGACACCCTGCCGCTGATCACCTACCTGCGCTCTGAAAAAAACTATGTATCCCCGTTGCAACAACTTGTTGAAGCCCTGCGTGACGCGCAGGGCATAGCAATGCACCAGCGCAAGCGGCCGGTTGTGACCGGTGATATCGAGTGGTCCGGGGAGGTACTGCTGGCGTGGCATCTGTAACTAGGACTGTACAGGCGCCCAGGTGGTGTCGGTATGCAATGCGTGCTCTGCACCGGGTTTCAGGGCACGTTCCATGTGTGCCAGCAGGACCTTGCTGTTATATGGCTTGGTCAGGTAACTGAACACACCGCGGCTGGCTGCGGCAAGGGCATCCGGTATGGTGCCATGCGCGGTGAGGATCAGCACCGGCAGATCCGGCTCACGGCTCCGCACCCGGTCAAACAACGTCATGCCATCCATGCCGTCCATTTTCAGATCGGTAATCATCAAGTGCGGGCAATATTGCGCCAGTTGCGCCAGCGCCTGTTCGCCGCTCTCAACGGCCAGCACATCATAACCGGCCGCCGTCAGTCGCAACGACAGCAGACGTAACAGGCCGGCATCATCATCTACCAGCAGTACGCGCGATTTGTCATCGTTCATTGAACTTCCCCTGTCCCGGCCGACCGACCAATGCAATATTCACCTCGGAACTGCAAGGAAGATGCCAATCTCCTAACTGTCTGTTTTCAGGGGACGGGCTTGCGCAAACCGACCACCAGGTGACGTCTTGTAATGGGAAAGCGGCCTGAACAGTGGCCGTGCAACGGACCGGGTCCACGCCCGGCGCGCCCGGCCTTATTTCGATCCGGCCACTTATCTTATTGTTTTAAATGGTATAAATAGATACGTCACACGGCATGGCGGCACCAATGGAACCTCTCCGGCGACGGCCAGGCAGGCCTGTCTCCAGATGGATACACCCGTGTTTACTGGAACTTCAGGAGGTTATAGGGATGGCAGGAAATACTGTCCGCTATTGGCGACAAAATTGTGGCGCTCAGGTGCTGAGACCCTTGAACTGTGGCGGGCTGAGCGCGTGCTTGTGCAACAGCTTGTAGAACTCGGTACGGTTACGCTTGGCGATGCGCGCTGCCTGCGTCACGTTGCCATTGGTAATCTGCAGTAGCTGGGTCAGATAATCGCGCTCGAACTGGTTGCGCGCATCGGCAAAGGACGGAATATCCGCCGACTCGTTGCGCAGCGCGCGCTGCACGAGACTGGCAGGAATCAGGGGCGTCGTCGACAACGCCACCGACTGCTCCACCACGTTATAGAGCTGGCGCACGTTGCCCGGCCAGGTGGCATACAACATGGCCTCCTGCGCCTCGGCAGAAAAGCCGGTGATGCCACGCTTTACCGCATCCGGGAACTGCTTCAGAAAGTGGTTGGCCAGCAGCATGATGTCCTCGCGCCGTTCACTCAGTGCCGGCAGATCGAGGTTGACCACGTTAAGGCGATAGTACAGGTCTTCACGGAAGGTACCCTCGACCAGCGCCTGCTGCAGGTCCTGGTGAGTAGCCGAGATAATGCGTACATCCACCGCGATGGATGACGTTGAACCAACCGGCCGAATCACGCGCTCCTGCAAGGCACGCAGCAGCTTGACCTGGAACCCGGCAGGCATGTCACCGATCTCGTCGAGGAACAGGGTGCCCCCCTCGGCAGCGCGGAACAGCCCGGGATGATCCCGTGTGGCGCCGGTAAAGGCACCCTTGACGTGACCAAACAGCTCGGACTCAAACAAGGACTCAGGAATCGCACTGCAATTCAACGCCACGAAGGGCTTATCCGCACGTGGACTGGCCTTGTGGATGGCGCGCGCGAGGACTTCCTTCCCGGTCCCGCTTTGCCCCTGGATCAGCACACTGGTGTCACTGTCGGCGATCAGGCGCGCCTGGGCCAGCAGGCTTTCCATCAGTGGACTGCGTGTCACCAGTTCCTCGCGCCAGCTCTCGGAGACTGTCTCGGGCCGGGCCACTGTCGCCTCACCGGTAATTTTCAGTGCGCGTGCGACATGCTCCAGCAACACCTTGCTGTTGAAAGGCTTGGTCAGGTACCTGAACACGCCGCGACTGGTTGCCTCGATGGCATCCGGAATCGTGCCGTGCGCGGTCAGGATCAGCACCGGCAGACCCGGGTTACGAGCATGCACCTGGTTGAACAGCGTCATGCCGTCCATGCCCTCCATCTGCAGATCGGTCACAATCAGGTGCGGCCGATACAGCGGCAACTGCGCCAGCGCCTGCTCGCCACTCTCGACCGCGCAGACATGGTAACCGGCCGCCGTCAGGCGCATCGACAACAACCGCAGCAAACTGCAGTCGTCGTCCACCAGCAACACGCGGTATTTTTCAGCGCTCATTCTCAATCACCACCGGGACATCCCGGCTCTGTATGTTCTGTTCAATCGTGGTCAATGCCTGCAACTGCTGCTCCAGCTCCTCGATGCGCCGGTTCTGACCGGTGACCTGCTTCCACAGGATGCTGAGTTTTCGACTTGCCTGCGCCTGCTCACCCAGCCATAGCTGCATCAGCGCAATCATTTCCCGGTCACCGGTTGATTCCGGCAGCGGGTCAACCCCGTCCAGCAAGCGCCGCGCACGGCGCGTATCCCGCAGCGACTCCGCGCCGGTGGCAAGCAGCAACGCCAGCCGCATGCGGTTATTGATATCCGGGTTACCCTTGAAGGCCAGTTCCCAGTTATCCAGCGTCAGTTGCTGCTGTTCGGGAGACCGGTCGCGCACCGCGTGCACCGCCTCCAGCCAGGTCGCCGCACCACTGCGCGCCTCGGTGGCCGCAGCAGGCGCGTACTCCCAGTATTCCGGCAGCTCGGCGCATGCGCCAAGCACCAGTACCGGAATTATAACGGATAGCCTGATCACCCTCATGTTTCCTGCTCCAGTGGCAATTCGGCCTGTAAACATGCACCCTGCCGGGGTAATTCTATCACGCTGACCGTCCCGCCATGTGCCTGCGCATACTCACGCGCAATTGACAGCCCCAGCCCGGTCCCGCGCACAGCACCCTTGTCCGCCGGCGCGCCTTGATAAAACGCATCGAACACCCGCTCCTGTTCCTCTACCGGGATACCGGGACCCGCATCGGTCACACGCAGTACAGCATTGCCGTTCCCGGTTACCAGGCTGACCGACAGGCAGCTGCCATCCGGCGAGTACTTGATGGCATTGGAAACCAGGTTGTCCACCAAAATGCGCAGCTTCTCGCGATCACCCGCCAGGGTGACCGCTTGCAGACTGATGTCCGGCTGTAGATTGCGGGACATCATGGCAATCTTGTGATCGGCCAGTACCTCTTCAATAACCGGGACCAGCGCCACCGGCTTGCGCACCAGCGCAGTCGAACGCGAGTGCGCAATACTGAAATTCAGCAGGTCTTCGATCTGCTTCTGTAATTGCAGGCTGTTGTCATGCAGGATGCTGGCAATCTCAAGTTGCTGCTCATTCAGTTCACCGACAATCTGCTCGTGCATCAGTTCCGTTCCCTCGCGGATCGCGGTCAGTGGTGTTTTCAGCTCATGTGACATGTGCTGCAAAAAACGCGTCTTGTCCTGTTCCAGTTCCAGCAGCCGGGTACGCAGCCAGTCCAGCCGTTCTCCCAGTTGCTGCAGATCACGCGGACCGGTAATCACCGCAGACTCGTTGAACTCGCCATCACCGAGCTGACGGATGGCCTGGTCTATCTGGCGCACCGGCCGTGAAATCAGCACCGCAAAAATACCGGCCAGGATAAATGCAGCCGGCACCAGTGCAACGGCCTGGACGACCAGTGTGCGCTTCACACTCTCGGATTCGTCCTGCATCTGCTCGACACCACGCGTGATCAGGTCCTGGCTATCGAGCAAAATCTGCTGCGCCATGCCACCCAGTTCGATAAAAGCCGGCAGTGCCGCAATGATCTCCTGTGCATCATGGGGGTGGTTAAGCAACACCGTGTGCAACTCGTTCTCGGTTGTGAGCAGGTTATTCAGCAAACTGACCTGACCTGCCGGAAGTTCCTGTGTTTCCAGGCCGCGCACGGCATCGACAAAACGGGTGTGATTTTCCTGGTAGACATCAAACAACACCTGGTCACCGAGCACCTGGTATTGCCGCGCATTGCGTTCCATAGCCTTGACGGCTTCCACCAGCACCTGACTGCCCTGCGTGACGAACACACTTCTCAGCAAGGCCTGCTGGCCATGCGTCACCAGCCGGTCGACCGAGAGCGTGGCGACCACCAGTGCTATCACCAATGGCAAAGCCACCAGTGAAAAACCGGTCAGGACCAGGCGCAGAATGGACTTGGGACGAAAAAAATTCACTGACGTTGGAGATTCCTGCTGGCGGCCCTGGAAACCATCACTGTCGCTTACTCCGGCAGCATCCGGGCCATCACGCTGCCGTTCATTGCAGATGGTAGTCTTTATCACCCACTGCCGCCAAGCAGGTATTTACGCCGCACGCCGGTGCCAGCTATCGGGAATGCAGGTATTATCAACACCAGCAGCATGGGTTTCACGGATCATACCAGCAATTCCCGACATTCCCTGTGGAATGGGGCGTCACTTCCGCCCCGGGATGAGAGAGTTCCGCTTACGCGTTGAACGCACGCTGCCACCCTGCCACAACGGTGCAACTGATCCATGACATGCCGTGTAAAAAGGACTTGACCACGGGGTACACAGCCGATGACAGATTCACCTGAAAACTCAACGGCGGACAACGGCAATATCGACCTGAGCGTGATTGTCGTCACGCGGGTCGACCAGGCACAACTGGACCGCTGCCTGGAAGCCCTGACCAAACAAGAGACCACCGCCAGTTTCGAGGTCATCATCCCGGCAGATGAAAGCCTGGGTGATGTCAACGCCATGATCATGCGGTACCGGTGCTGGGAATTTGTGCGCACCCACGGCACGCAAACCCATGCCCAGTTACGCAGCCTTGGCGTACACCATGCGCGCGGCCGCCTGGTTGCGACCACCGAGGATCACTGCCTGCCCGAGGCCAACTGGGTACAGGCCATCGTCGATGAACATGCCAATGCGCCGGTCGCCATCGGTGGTGTAGTTGAGAAAGTGCCACCGGACGACGCGCTCAACTGGGCGGTGTATTTCCACGATTACCTGCGCTACATGCCGCCGGCCGAAGCGGGCGAGACACACGAGCTCAGCGCGCTGAACGCATCCTACAAAATGAGTGCACTGCGGGAGGTCGCCGGGAGCTGGCAGCGAGAATTCCACGAGGCGGACGTACACGGCGCCCTGGAGGCACACGGCGGCACCTTATGGCTGTCTCCGAACATCATGGTAAAACAGCGTCGTAACCTCGAGATCGAACATGCCCTGTGGGAACGCTATGCATTCGGGCGTCTGTTCGCCAGCACACGTACCGGCACGGCGGCGCCGGGCAGATGCCTGCTCTACGCCGCCCTGTCCCCGATTCAGCCGGTGTTACTGCTGGCACGTCTTGGTGGACATATCCGTCGCAAGCAACACCACAGGATGGAATTCTTCATGGCGCTGCCGGCGACCCTGCTGCTCGCCACGGCCTGGGCATTTGGCGAATTCATGGGCTACGTGACCCGCAAGCCGGACCCGCGCCTGGAACCGCAGCCGGACCCGGAACCCTGGCCCGACCCGTAATGGCGCAAACCACGCCGTTCTAGATCAGCACACCACATAAAACGCTGGCCAGCGAGGCATACTCAGTGCGCCAGGGCGGCCAGCAGCCGGTCGTGGATGCCACCAAAACCACCGTTGCTCATGACCAGGACATGATCACCGGGACGTGCTTCCTGCACGACCGCCTGCACCAGCCCATCTATGGAATCCATTGCCGCGGCGGGCACGTCCAGCCCCTGCACGATCTCGTCAAGCGACCAGTCCAGTTGCGAGGACTGGTATAACCAGACCCGGTCTGCGCCCTGCATTGACGCTGCCAGCGTGTCGCGGTGCACGCCCATCTGCATGGTGTTGGAACGCGGCTCCAGTAACAGCAATATGCGTTCTTCCCCGACGCGCTTGCGCAACCCCTGCAAGGTTGTGGCGATCGCGGTCGGGTGATGGGCGAAATCGTCATACACGGTAACTCCGCCCACCTTTCCGCGGACTTCCATCCGCCGTTTCACGCCCTGGAACTTGCCCAGCGCTTCGGTCGCCTGCGGCACCGGTACACCGGCATGACGTGCCGCCGCGATAGCTGCCAGCGCATTGTGCACATTGTGCTGTCCCAGCATCGACCAGCTCACCTGACCGCAGGCCTTGCCGTCCAGCAGCACGTCGAAACAACTGCCGTCCTCGGCCTGTAACCGGGCATCCCAGCAACCACTTGCAGCCTGTCCGGAAACCGTTTCCAGCGGTGTCCAGCAGCCACGCTCCAGCACCTGCGCGAGATTGCTGTCGCAGCCATTACTGATAATCAGGCCATTGCCCGGCACGGTACGCACCAGGTGGTGGAACTGGGTCTGGATCGCGGCAAGGTCCGGAAAAATATCCGCGTGATCGAATTCCAGGTTGTTCAGCGCCAGCGTGCGCGGCCGGTAGTGAACGAACTTGGAGCGCTTGTCGAAAAAGGCCGTGTCATATTCGTCGGCCTCGACTACAAAAAACGGCGCCTTGCCGGCACGCGCGGAGATACCGAAATTTCCCGGCACGCCTCCGATCAGGAAGCCCGGCGACAGGCCGGCATATTCCAGTATCCAGGCCAGCATGCTGGCCGTGGTGGTCTTGCCATGCGTTCCCGCCACCGCCAGCACCCAGCGCCCCTGCAGGATATGCTCGGCCAGCCACTGCGGGCCGGAGGTATACGGCAATCCGCTATCCAGCACATGCTCTACCGCCGGATTGCCGCGTGACATGGCATTGCCGATCACCACACAATCCGGCGCCGGGTCGAGATGCGCAGGCAGGTAGCCTTCATTCAAGGCAATACCCTGGCTGGCCAGCTGGGTACTCATCGGTGGATAGACATTGGCATCCGAACCGCTCACCTGCACACCTTGCTCGCGTGCCAGCAACGCGATCCCTCCCATGAAGGTTCCACAAATACCCAGGATATGTATGTGCATGGCGGCCTTGTGTCGGTCCAGGAGTTATTGCCCGGCGAGTTGCGGGAAGCTGGTCATAATAAATTGCGTACTGACCAGGGTATACAGCAGGGAGACACCCAGGCCGATCACCAGCGAACTCGACAGTGCATGGCGCATGATATGGGCAGTGACCAGCAGATTCCATATCAACAGCAGCAGCCAGGCCACTGATACCGGCTGCGCTGTCCCGCTCTCTGGTGCCGCCACCATCACCAGTAACAGTGCAGGCAGTCCAAGCAGCGCACCGGCACCGGTCAATGCCGACAGGGTCTGCCCGATACGTGCCGGCTTGTTCAAAAGATAAAGCAGCATACTAACAAAGACAGCCAGCAGACCCAGCTCCAGCAACGCCACACGCACGCCATCCGCAAACCCGTAGGACAGCGTCATGGCCAGCACGGAGACTGTGGCATAGCAGATGATGGAAAATCCAAGCAGCCAGCGCGAGGCCGGCAAATCCTGGGGAGCGGCGCGCAACAGACAGAGCCCCAGCCAGAAACGTAGTAGCTGCGCCATTATTCTTGTCTTGATGAAATGCGTTAAGGCCGCGCAATAGCGAACGGGTAACTAGCGCTTCCTGGCAGTGGATTTTTTCTTCTTCGTCGCCGCAGTCTTGCGCACCGGTTTTCTGGCCGGCGCCTTTTTACCGGCAGCCTTCTTCTTGCTGACAGTTTTCTTTTTACTCACGGTTTTCTTCTTGACGACAGCCTTCTTCTTGCTGACGGTTTTCTTTTTACCCACCGTTTTCTTCTTGACGGCAGCCTTCTTCTTGACGACAGCCTTCTTCTTGCCACCCGCCGCTTTCTTCACGGCCGGCTTTTTCTTCACCGCACTTTTCTTTGCGGTTTTCTTCTTGACGGCCTTTGCCTTTACCTTACTGGCAGCGGCCTTCTTCACGGCCGCCTTTTTTACGGTCTTGCCGGCAGCCTTTTTAGCTGCCGCCTTTTTCCCTGCTGCTGCGCCGCCTGCCTTCTTTTTGGCAGCCGTTTTTTTCTCAGCCTTCTTGTGTGTCGCACTGTGCTTGGCGATAGCCGCGCGGATAGCATCCGAACGACGGGCTTCCTTTTTAACACTGGCCCTGACGCTCTCGACGATGCGCATAATAGCGCTGAAGATATCCGCAATCTCGCCCACACCCTGCACGGTGCGCAGCTTTTCATGTTCCTTGTAGTAATCCAGCACCGGCAGTGTCTGGGTCTCGTAGACACGCAGGCGGTTGCCGATGGTTTCCTCGTTATCGTCACTGCGGTGCCGCAGCCGGCCGCCACACTCGTCACAGCGCCCGTCCATGTGCGGCGGAGCGTAGAAAACGTTATACATCTGCCCGCAATTCAGGCAGGTACGTCGCCCCACCAGGCGCTGGATGAGCGCATCCACGTCAACTGCCACCAGCAGCGCCAGATTGAGAGAAAGCCCCAGCCCGCCCAGTAGCTGATCGAGCGCCTCGGCCTGCTGCAGGTTGCGCGGGAAACCATCGAGAATAAAGCCGCTGCGGGCATCCGGGCGGGCGATGCGCTCATGGATAATGCCCAGTACGACCTCGTCACTGACCAATTGGCCAGCTTCCATGGCAACCTTGGCCTGACGGCCCAGTGGAGTGGCTTCGGCAACCGCCTCGCGCAGCATGTCGCCGGTCGAGATCTGCGGCAATTTGAATTTCTCTGCGAGAAGTTTTGCCTGGGTACCCTTGCCGGAGCCGGGAGCACCCAGCAGTACAATTCTCATAGTGGTATGACGTTTCCTATTCCGTTGATTTTATTAACTTCATGTTCTGTAGAAGATTTTATCAATACAGATATACATATTTTTGCGTGGCCGCGACGCAGAACAGCGTTTAAGCTACCCTCTGCACATGGTAGAAGTCAACGAAGTTCATGAAATAAATCAGGTTTTGAGCTAGAATTCCGCCTCATTTTAACGCTACCCCGCAACCGGCCAACGACCTCGAAGCTACACTATGAGCGCTATCGAAGACTACACGGACAGCGAATTGTGGATTATTCGCACCACGCTCGAAGAGCGCTATGGTGAAAAAATCGAGCCCCAGCTGGCAGACACCGAACTGCGACTCAATCCCTACGACACCGAACTGACCCACTGCCCGGCCGCCTACTGGGAGCACGAAGGCTGTCACTTCATTGTCTGCAAGACCGGTGAGCCGCGTTACCGCTGCCAGTTCTACTATCGCGTGCACCAGATGTACGGCACCGGCACCGAGGAATACGATGACCTGTCGGAATGCATGGTGACCCTGCTGCAGGTGCAGGCAGACCACGTGGCCAACGAGCGGAATGCCGACGCGTAAACCCACAACAGAATTCAACACCCGGTAACGGAAAATCCTTTAAAGGGGAAATAACACATGGCTAAAGCAGGAAAGAAAAATGCATTCTACGCCCAGTCCGGCGGCGTAACCGCGGTCATCAACGCCTCCGCGTGCGGCGTGATCGAAACCGCGCGTCAACACAAGGACAAGATCGGCAAAGTCTACGCCGGTCGTAACGGCATCATCGGCGCCTTGACCGAAGACCTGATCGATACCAGCAAGGAGTCCGCACGCGCCATTGCCGCACTGCGCCACACCCCGTCCGGCGCATTCGGTTCCTGCCGCTACAAGATGAAGAGCCTGGAGGCCAACAAGCGCGAATATGACCGCCTCATCGAGGTGTTCGAGGCCCACAACATCGGCTACTTCTTTTACAACGGTGGCGGCGATTCCGCCGACACCTGTCTGAAGGTCTCGCAGCTGTCCAAGGCAACCGGTTACCCGATCCAGGCAATCCACGTACCCAAGACAGTCGATAACGACCTGCCGATTACCGACAACTGCCCGGGCTTCGGCTCCGTGGCCAAGTACATCGCGGTAAGTACCCGTGAGGCCAGCTTTGACGTCGCCTCCATGGCCAAGACCTCCACCAAGGTGTTCGTACTGGAAGTCATGGGCCGGCATGCCGGCTGGATTGCCGCCGCCGGTGGTATGGCCGCCACCGAGGACTGCGACCTGCCGATCGTCATCCTGTTCCCGGAAGTACCGTTCAGCCAGACGAAGTTCCTCAAGCTGGTACGCGAGAAAGTGAAGAAATACGGCTATGTCTCGATCGTGGTCTCGGAAGGTGTCGCCGATCGCAGTGGCAAATTCCTGGCTGACCAGGGGCTGAAGGATGCCTTCGGTCATTCCCAGCTGGGTGGTGTTGCCCCGGTGATTGCCAACCTGGTGCGCGACAAACTCGGTTACAAGTACCACTGGGCCGTGGCTGACTACCTGCAGCGCGCCGCTCGTCACATCGCTTCCAAATCCGATGTCGAACAGGCCTACGCAATGGGCAAGGCCGGTGTCGAACTGGCACTGGCCGGCAAGAACTCGGTTATGCCAACCGTGGTGCGCACCTCCAACAAGCCCTATCGCTGGAAGATCGGCGAAGCAAAGCTGTCACGCGTGGCCAACGTCGAGAAGATGATGCCGAAGAGCTACATCACCAAAGACGGCTTCGGCATTACCAAGCGCTGCCGTGACTACCTTGAGCCGCTGATCCAGGGTGAAGATTACCCGCCGTATGGCAAGGATGGCATGCCGAAATACGTGCAGCTCAAGAATGTCGCCGTACCGAAAAAACTGAAAGGCTTCAAGGTTAAGTAATACAAACCACCCATGACACTGGCCAAGGCACATGAACTGCTCGCCGTACAGGCAAATATGGGTGGCGGTTACAACCGCAACGCGGCAAGACTGATCCTTGCCGAGATACAGGACGAACACGGCCAGGCGGCCGTGGACAACCTGATCAGGGAATTTGACCTGGAAACGCTGTTCGGCCTGAAAGCCGGCACTACATTCAGGAAACCGTAACCGTGGATCAAGTTCATTAGCACAAGATTAATGGAGACAGGCCCGATTGATCGTTGCTGGAGGAATACGGGAAGGGTGTGACTGACATCCTGAGTTGTGAAATTGACATAGATCAATGGGGTCATGCACTAATGTGGTCAAACTTGGTTGATTCGATTGATCTACAAATAACCGATCCGAAATAAAGGAGAATCCTGATGTCGACTGAACTGTTGTTTGCCCTGGCCTGCGGCTTTGGTGCACTGGTCTATGGCGCCATATCCGTGAAGTGGATCCTGGCCAAGCCCACCGGCAATGAGCGCATGCGCGAGATTTCCGCGGCCGTGCAGGAAGGTGCCAAGGCCTACCTGAATCGCCAGTACGCCACTATCAGCATGGCAGGCATCGCGCTGTTTGCGGTAGTCGGCCTGTTTATCGACTGGCCCACGGCGTTCGGATTCGCCGTCGGCGCGGTGTTCTCCGGGCTGACCGGCTACATCGGCATGAATATCTCGGTGCGCTCCAACGTCCGTACTGCAGAGGCAGCCAACGAGGGCATTAACGCCGCCATGCAGGTGGCCTTCCGTGGCGGCGCCATCACCGGCATGCTGGTGGTTGGCCTCGGCCTGATCGGCGTGGCCGGTTACTACGCCATCATGCTTGCGATTGGCGCAAGCGACCCGATCCATCCGCTGATTGGACTCGCCTTTGGCGGTTCGCTGATCTCCATCTTCGCGCGACTCGGCGGCGGCATCTTCACCAAGGGCGCCGACGTCGGTGCCGACATCGTCGGCAAGGTCGAGGCCGGCATCCCGGAAGACGATCCGCGCAACCCGGCAGTGATCGCAGACAACGTCGGCGACAATGTCGGCGACTGTGCCGGTATGGCCGCCGACCTGTTTGAGACCTACGCCGTCACCGTGGTCGCCACCATGCTGCTGGGCGGCCTGCTGATGGAAAATGCCAGCGCCTCCGCGCTCTACCCGCTGGTACTGGGTGGCGTGTCCATCATCGCTTCCATCATCGGCACCTTCTTCGTCAAGACCACCGAGGGCGCCAAGATCATGAACGCGCTGTACCGTGGACTGATCGTCTCCGGTGTGCTCGCCGCCATTGCCTTCTACCCGGTTACTACCTGGGTGATGGGCGACACCATCATGCTCGACGGCAGTGAAATCAGTACGCGCATGCTTTACTACTGTGCACTGATCGGGCTCGCATTGACCGCGGCCATGGTGGTCATTACCGAGTACTACACCGGTACCGAGTTCAAACCGGTGCGGCATATCGCCGAGGCCTCCACCACCGGTGACGGTACCAACGTCATTGCCGGCCTGGGCGTCTCCATGAAGTCCACGGCACTGCCGGTACTTGCCGTATGCGCCAGCATCTGGGGTGCCTATGAGCTGGCCGGCCTGTACGGCATCGCCATTGCCGCCACCTCCATGCTGTCGATGACCGGCATCATCGTGGCGCTCGACGCCTACGGCCCGATCACCGACAACGCCGGCGGCATCGCCGAGATGGCCGATCTGGATGAAAAGATCCGCAACATCACCGATCCGCTGGACGCCGTGGGCAACACCACCAAGGCCGTTACCAAGGGTTACGCCATCGGCTCTGCCGGTCTCGCCGCGCTGGTGCTGTTTGCCGACTACACGCATGCGCTCGGCGAGCACAGCGATATGGCCCTGAACTTCTCACTGGACAACCACATGGTGCTGATCGGCCTGCTCATCGGCGGCCTGGTACCGTTCCTGTTCGGCGCCATGGCGATGGAGGCCGTGGGCCGCGCTGCCGGTGGCATCGTCAACGAGGTGCGCCGCCAGTTCAAGGAAATGCCCGGCATCATGGATCACTCGCAGAAGCCGGACTACTCGAAGGCCGTGGACATGCTGACCCGCGCCGCCATCCGGGAGATGATCATACCGTCACTGTTGCCGGTCGCTGTCCCGGTGGTGATTGGTCTGACGCTGGGCGCGGAAGCACTGGGCGGCCTGTTGATCGGCACCATCGTCACCGGCCTGTTCGTCGCCATTTCCATGACCACCGGCGGTGGCGCATGGGACAACGCCAAGAAGTACATCGAGGACGGCAACTTTGGCGGCAAGGGCAGTGACGCACACAAGGCCGCGGTCACCGGCGACACGGTCGGCGACCCCTACAAGGACACCGCCGGTCCGGCCATCAACCCGCTGATCAAGATCATCAACATCGTCGCACTGATGATTGTGCCGTTGCTGTAATAACAATAAACTGTAGGAGCGCCTTGCAGGCGCGATTGAAAATTAATCGCGCCTGCAAGGCGCTCCTACAGCCTCATTTAAACCATGAAAATCTGCATCGTCTCCGACAGCCATGACAACCGCGCCTACCTGGAGGCCGCGGTCGCCACGGCACAGGCTGACGGCGCCGAGGCCGTACTGCATTGTGGCGACGTGGTTGCCCCCAGTACGCTGGAAGTACTCCGGCCCTTCAACCTGCCTGTTCATGTTATTCACGGCAATAACAGCGGTGACCTGTACATGCTCGGCCGCATTGCCTCGAAGCCGGCCAACCGTACGTATTACTACGGACAGGATGCCGGCATCGAACTGGCCGGGAAAAAAATCTTCCTGGTGCACTACCCGCACTACGCCGAGGCCATGGCCGCCACCGGCGACTGGGACCTGGTGTGTTGCGGCCATGACCACAAGGTCGAAATACACACTGTGAAAAACCTGGCAGGATCCTACACCTGGCTGGTCAACCCGGGGACTGTCGGCGGCATCAAGGCACCGGCCACCTGGGTCATGGGCGACCTCGATACCATGCAGTTCAGCGTGCACGAGGTCGTGCTGCCGGCCGGCCTGGAACAGACATCATGAAAGACATCGACCCGGATCAGCTGGTTATGGGTGACAAGAGCGGCATCGACCTGTCCGAGTCGCGGCCCTCACTCAAGGCACAGCTTAAGGAACAGCAACAACACCTTGCCGAACTGCCGGCCGATACCCGTCCACTCGACCGCGCCCGACTGGAGCTTGATATTGCCGAGACCCTGCTCGGCCTGCAACAGCAGCAGGACTGCTGGCAGATGGCGCGGTCTGCCTTTGATGTTTTTATCGAAACAGCATCGTGGGCTGATGCCATCGAGGCCTGCAACATACTGTTCCAGTGTGAGCACGATGAATCACTGGCTGCGCTGGGTAACGGTGTCTGGCTGTCGATTACCTACCCGGTCCCCGCGCAACTGACCGTTGCCATGCTGCAGCACATCGTCGATGAGACCCCGGAGGATTCGGACGGTGCCGCGGTGGCGGCCATGACGGCACATTACATCGCTGACCTGCGTACCGAGGGCAAGGAACACGAAAGCCTAACCTTTTTCACCAACCAGATGGTGGCCAGCGTGGCCAAGCGCCATCGCGGCATCGAGAACGACCCCGACATGATCAAGATGTGGACGGAAATCCTCGGGCTCAATGAGGTACCGGAATTACTGGCCCGGCTGGCCGAAATGCTCGATGCCATCGTCGGTGACAACTGGTGGGTCGACCGCGACGCACTGCGTGAACGCCTGCCGGTGAACTAGATCTACGCTATACAGTCTCACGCTGTATGACTGGCCGCAACGCGGCCGGGAGGTTGCAACCGTGCGTATTTTAAGCATTTTCCTGCTGATTTTATCCCTTTTCGCCTGCACCGCGGGTAGCGGCTATCGGCCCGAAACCGGTTCTGCGCCGTTTCCGGGGCTCTCCAGCGTCACCCTGAACAGGGAGTTTCATATTCGCCCCGACCGGGCCAGCGAGTACATCCAGTACGGTGAGATCAAACCACGTAACAAGGTGGTCGAGTATTACCCGCACTGCATCTTCGAGTTACGCAGCGTTTCTGACCAGTCCAGGACTGTCAAACCGGAAACATTTACCGTGACGGGCTTACACCGCGACCGTTACATGGCCGGGTTCCGGGAACTGAAGCTGGCATTTTCCGGCGGTGGCGACTACAACATGGTGATGTCAACGACGACGATTTCACTTGGCTCCACACAGCAACCGGACGTATTCCGTCTGAGCTGTAAACAACTGGATGAACCCTACCTTGCCCGCCACGTCAGCGTTAAACAGATGCGCAAGACGCTCGACGATTTATTTACGCTGGAATAACCGGGATCGGGCTCAGTGCTGCCCCCCGCGAAGGCAGGGGGTGAGGGGATATAGATTCAGGTCGTTAGCATTCAAGGTGTCAGAGTGCTTGAAAGATATTTCAGGCACTCTGACACCTTGAATGACCTGGAGTAGCCGGCGGGTTGACGGGCACCCTCAATCGTCCTGGTAGTAATAGTCGTACGTCGTCAGAATGTCCTGGGTAAACGTCCAGGCCTCATTATAGGACAGCCCGCTTTTCTCGGGGATGATCACCTTCACGTACAACAAGCCCGGGTGCTTGTCCTTCAGTCGTGTCAGGCGCTCATCCAGCTGCTGGCGGCTGAGTGACTTGTATACGCCCTGCTCGCTTTCCTTAAATTCCAGCCGGTACTTGCCGCCTTCCTTGCGATAGCGCACGGACACCAGGCGCTTGCCGCTGGCCGTGCGCGCCGGTTTGATCAGCTTGCCGTACTTGACACTGAGTTCATCGTAATTGCCCTGCAGGGTTGCCATCTGATGTTCCGAGTCGGCATATTGCTGGCGCAGTGCCACAAGTTCGCGGCCGCTTGACTGCTCCTGGGTACGCATTGCCGCCTCGGCCTCACTGAGTTGTTGCTGTATGGCGGTATGGCTGGTTGTCAGTCGCTTGAAATCGGTCTGGACCTGTTGCAACCGATCCTCGAGCCGGTTCCGCTCACGACCGGACTGCTGCAGGCGGGCCAGCAGCTCCTGCTTGCCGGTTTCGAGTTCCAGCACCTGTTGCCGGGCCTGTGCCAGTTGCCTGCCGGCTGACTGATTCTGCTCACTGGCACGCAGCAACTGGATCCTCAACTCGGAAATCTCGCTCTGCGCCTGCGCCAGTCGCTCTTCCAGAGTGACGCTGGTGCGGGTGGCGGTTTGCGCCAGCGCCTCGGCCGCACGTTCCGCCTCCAGGGTGGTGCGCAGCTCACGCACCAGTTCCCAGTTGCGCAGCATCAGGATGGTACTGGTGATCATGAAGATCATCACCACGACCATCATGATATCGGTAAACGATGGCCAGAAGCTGTCGCTGCCGGAGCCATGATCTCCGGCACGCCTGAGATCGATAAAACCCTCATCCATGCTCAGTTACCGGCAGGCGGCAAGCGGAATCCGTCGCGCAACAACTGCTTGACCTGGCTGATATCGGCAGTGACCCTGGCGACACTTTCGGCAAGACCGCCGATTGTCGCGTCCAGGCTGTCGCCGGCCGCAACGAAGTCCTGCTGTACCTGTTTTATGCCGACGGCCGCCTCGCGCAGGCCGCTTACCAGGCCGGTGACCTCGTGCAAGAGGCTTTCACTGTCACGGGAGAACCGCGGCAACAGGTAGACCGAGGTGATCTCCTCCACCTTGCCGAGCACATTGGTCTGGGCATCACCCAGCTTGAGATAGAAATAACCGTAGAAAAGATAGCACAGGATGGCGGTAAAAGTGGTCGACAGTGCTGTGGACATGCCGTGAATCACCATGCCCATGCTGCTGCTGGCCTGGATATCCTCGAGCAGGTTGGAGGCACCGGCCAGCGCGATCGATAACGACACGATGGTGCCGAACACGCCGGTCAGGATCAGGATGTTGCTGACGTACTTTGCGAAGCTGCTACGGGTACTCTCGACCGCGAGCAGGATGGCGGCCAGCGCGCTGTGATTGATCTTCGCATACCGCTCGCTCAGCCGGCTGAGCGTTTGGTAGCGGCGCGCGATAATGGAATGAGCATTGACGCCCTTGAGCGGATTTTCCTCGCCGCTCGCAAGGCGCGTGGCAATACGTTCCAGCGCGACCTCCTCGCGCATGTAGCGCAACAGCGACAACACGATCTTGGCCAGCCCGAGCAGAAAAATGACCACGATGCCACCATTAATGACATAGCCGACAGTGGTCAGCTGGCGGGTGAAATACAGCTCGCTGATGAAATTGACGTTCGCAATCAGGACAATCGCCACGATTACCCCGAGTACCAGCATGCGCAGTAACATGCGGCCGCTGAAATTTACATTTGATTCAGCCATTGCAGATCCTTGCAACAAGTTAAGAAATTGCTGTGCCAGTCAGGCGCCGTCCCTTAAGCCTCACCGCCCGGGCCGGAACCCGACTCCCCGGATCTGAAGCCGCAGGAAATCCCTGCCAATCCTCCAGCTACTTCTGTTCCAGCCATTGAGTATCATACAGGGCGGACAGGATGTGTTCTGCAGTCAGTTGGTGTCCGCCTTCATTCCAGTGCCTGTCGCTGTGTCGAAAAAGGCTGTTGCCACTGCCTTGTGCCGCTTTCCTGAATACCGGTAACAAATCAATGAATTCGACTTCTAATTCCTCAAGTATCCCGGCCAGTCGCGCATAACCGGGTGCTTCTTCCAGGCACAGCAAGCCACTCTCCGGGGCATCTTCTTCAACCTTGTTCATCCTGTCTATATCAACATCATGCATTGCCGGGACAGAAAATAGCATTAGCTTACTGTGCCAGGTATAAATCTGGCCTTGCACTTCAGGCCTTTTTGTAAATCTCGGAATTGCCCTTTTTGAATTCCTCGGCCTTTTCATTCATACCCTGTT
>Ga0224514_10000137_pt1 | contig 24619 bp, 32 predicted proteins | sample SF_May12_sed_USG_3_FD_169107 | JGI IMG/M metagenome (GOLD analysis project Ga0224514, IMG submission 169107) | Sediment microbial communities from San Francisco Bay, California, United States - SF_May12_sed_USGS_24 | ecosystem: Environmental > Aquatic > Marine > Sediment | place: USA... | reverse complement strand
CCAACGCTTACATTTTTTGGATATAAACAAGTGCTCAAATAAATTAAAAAAAATACTGATTATAAATATTATTTTGTAAAGTAAAAAAAAGTAAAAAAACCCTTGACAAGGTAAAAGGAATATAGTATTACTTTATAATAGGTAAAGGATGTGGAAAACATTATAAATAAATAAATAAATTAAATAAATGAATGGAGATCGTATGAAGAAAAAAAATGAAAAATTAAAAGAAAAAGAAAAGAATAATAAGAAGATTAATCGTAACGAGTATGCCTTGGGGGAAGGGGAAAAAGAAAAAATGAAAAAAAATAAAAAAGTTACCTATATTACCTGTAAATGCGATCCTGATTTGAGAAGACGAATAAAAAAAATTGCTGATATGGAAAAGAGGTCGCTCTCGAATCTTATAAATTTTATTGTTGAAGATTGGCTAAATGAAAATGAAGTTAGATAAAAGAATAACTAAAGAGTTAAGTAAAATGGGAAACAAATGTAAAAGAATAAGAATATGGAAGGAGATTAGATGTATAAAATAGGTATTGTAGGCGCGAATATAAGAGAAGAGCAGTTAAAAGAATATGAAGATGAATATGAATTATGGGCCGTGAACAACCTTTTTCAACGATTTAAAAAAATAAGATGGGGAAAATATTTCGATATACATGATTTCAGCAAAGTGGACTCTGAATTCTATTCGCGCCGAGGATTTAATTATTATCCTATTGATAGCGATATAACCGTAAAAACTTATTTAGAAGGGTTAAATAACTTAACTTGCATAAAATTTCTAAAACGTAAAATAGATTTGATAAAGGATTATGCTATCTTTCCCTTTGATGCTTTAATAAAAAAATATGGAGAATATTTCGGGTGTTCTTTTGCCTGGCTGACTGCTTTCGCCATTAAACAAGATCCGGACGAAATCGGATATTTCGGGACTGTGCTCGGAGGAAATGAATATTATTACCAAAGACCATCCACTGAATATCTTATTGGAATTGCGAAAGGACTCGGGATCAAAATTTTTAATCATCAAACATCAAATCTACTCAAAGAAACTTACTTATATGCAGCTCAGGAAGATTTTGATCTTATATATTTGTTACATGGAGAATTCGCGAAAAAATTAGGGATGAAAATTTATACGGCAATACAGGAAGAAATCAATCACTTCATATGGCCTAAAGTCAAAAAAAACTACAGATAAAAAAAATAATGAAAAGAATTTTTATTAAATTTAAAGAGTCCGGAGCAAAATGGGAGCCTATTTTTGATGCTACTGCGAGAATATTATTATACGGTTTTTTTGAACCTGAAGAAATTGAAAAAATAATTCATAGTCTTCATCATGAAAACGATATTTCGGTTGAGACATTGACCGCAAATTTTAAGGGAGCGGATGATATAAAAATTTAAACTAAAAAAAATTGTGAGGCGAAAATGCTAAGAAGAAAAAAAGTATGTTTAACTTGCGAATCTGTTATATATCCAAGATCAATTACGAAAGGCAGTCTGGGAATGGAAATATTATTATGGTTTTTTCTTGTCATACCTGGAATTGCTTATTCTGTCTGGCGATTAACGACAAGATACGATGGGTGTCCGAAATGTAAATCGCCGAATCTTGTGGGACTCAGCTCGCCGGCGGGGAGGAGAATAATTGACGCTATTGGTAAAAATGGGAAATAATTAAGTGGCAAAGAAAAAATGAATGTTTGCTTTCGGGGGGCGTATGGCAAGACCTATAAAAGATGATGGCGGATTATTATTTTTTTCTGTTGATATTAATATAGAAGATGATCCGGCAATAGAATATCTACTGGCAAAATATACGTGTATTGGATTTGCGCTCTATATTCGATTATTAATCAGGATATATAGGTTGGGATATTACAAACCATGGACCGAAAGAGAAGAGAGAATTTTTACTTCCCGTGTCGGTATAGATTATAAAGAAGTAAAAGAGATCGTTAATGAATTTTTAATAGAAAATCTTTTTTCCTCTGACCTATATGGAGAATATAAGTTACTAACAAGTAAGCGAGTCCAAAGACAATACATTACCGCACATAGCAGACGATCGAAAATCATTCTACACAAAGAATTAAATCTACTTGATGACGACGATGAACTGTTGAACGCTTCAAAAAATAAATGTCTTTCTCATCCGAATCTCATAATAAAATCTTTTAGAAATTATTGTAAAAATAAAAGGGATATTATAAATAATAACCTACCTGCAGGTGAAGTTTCCGTTAACAATAACCCACCTTCAGAGGAGGTTATTGTAAACAATAATACCCTCTCAGAAGGAGTTTCCGTTAACAATAACCCACCTTCAGAGGAGGTTATTATAAACAATAATACCCTCTCAGAAGGAGTTTCCGTTAACAATAACCCACCTTCAGAGGAGGTTATTGTAAACAATAATACCCTCTCAGAAGGAGTTTCCGTTAACAATAACCCACCTGCAGGGGAGGTTTCTGTTAACAATAATACCCTCTCAGAGGAGGTTATTGTAACCGATAAAGCCTCATCAAAAATTATTTATTCTTCTGATATCTATTCTTGTACTTTTATTAATTCGTTTGTTAGGGAGAAGTAATGACAAAGTCAATTGAAATAACAAAAATATATTCTGAAGCAAAAAAAGGGGCAAATATAAGAGACTGTATTAAAGAGGCGATCATACTTGCATCGGAAAATTGGGCTAATGTGGAATTAATACATAATAATCGAGCATATATCATATATATAAATGATATATTCCTGTCAATTCAGTCAGACTCAGAGTCTATCACCACATCACATATCAATACCGCAGCAAAATGGGACTTCGGGGGCCATCCCTCTGCCAATGACGACACCACAGAGGTCAAAAAATGTGCACAATAAGTATATCTGAAATGATAAAAGTCTTATCTGCTTTTGAAAAAATCGAAAAAGAATTAAAAAAATCAATTAATTATTTAATAAGCAAATGGATGAAAGTTATTGTAACGGAAACGGGTGCTGAGAGAGGGTTATTGTAACATTAATTAGGGCTCAGGGTTATTGTAACGGAAATGGGTACTGAGAGAAGGTTATTGTAACATTAACTAGCTCTCAATACCCATTTCCGTCAACAATAAACAACAAATATAAATATATATATTAATAAATATATATATTTATTAATAGTGAGACAAAAGATATAAACAAAAAAAATAAAAAGTTCAAAAAAAACAAATATTTAATCTGTGAATAATGTGTGAATAAACTGTTTACATTTTTGCAAAAAGAAAGATAACACTATGAAAAAACAAGAATTTTACCTCCAAGCGACTATTTGCGATTATATTAATAAATTTTATCCGGATGTGCTATATAGATCCGACTTGTCCGGTATAAAAATGACGATCGGCCAGGCAAAGCTTATAAAACTCATACAAAAATATAGAGGTTGGCCCGATATAATAATCTATGAACAGGCTCAATTCATTTCTGATAACTTTGATTTTTTCTATCAAGGCCTTGCTATTGAAATAAAAAACAATAAAAGTGATGTATACACAAAATTTGGGAAATTAAAGAATAATAAACATATAGAAGAACAAGAAAAAATGTTAAAAAAATTAAGAAACTTAGGCTATAAAGCTATATTCGGGACGGGCTTCGATAATATAAAAGAAGAAATTGACAATTATTTAAAAGGAAGACAGTTATGAGCAGAAATAAAAAAAGTCTTCGTTTAAGACTCTTAGAAAAAGAAAAAGATTATACTAAGAATAATTCCTCTCCCACAAGCACTCATCAAAAAAATAACGAAAACAAACAGTTAGAACCGGTATGCCCTGAACAATTCACAAAAGAGGAAAAAATAATATGGAAAAATTATGCTTTTATATTAAAGAAATATAACCTTTTTACCCTCATTAACGGACCTGTGCTAGAACTTCTTGTAAAAAATATCTCGGATAGAAATAAATGCATGAAAATTGTAAAAACAGAGGGAATTTGTATCGAATCATATAGAGGTAGAATATATAATCCTTACTGGTCGGCAAAAAATAGATGCGAAGAAAATATATTAAAGCATATTAATCTTTTGGGCTTATCAAATCTGGGATTATCTCGCCTCGGAATGTTAAATATTGAAGATGATAATGATGAAGATTCGGAAATGAACAAACTAACTGACTGATTAATAATGATAAATAGATCAATCTAATAAAAGAACACGATCCTGGATGAATCAAGAAAAAACTATAAAAAAATATCATTTTGATAAAAAAAAAGCGGATCGAGTTATAAAATTCATATCTCATCTGACACACACGAAAGGAAAATGGGCAGGGTTACCATTTGTCGCCATGGAATGGGAAAAAAAAATCGTCAATGATGTGTTCGGAACAGTCGATGAGAATGGGCTGAGGCGCTACAGAATTTGTTATGTAGAAATCCCCAAAAAAAACGGAAAGACAGAATTCTTTGCCGCATTATCGCTTTATATGCTCTGCTCTGACGGAGAAAAATCACCGGAGGTTTATAGCGCCGCCGCCGATAGGGAACAAGCCGGGCTTGTTTACCTTCCCGCCTCGGCGATGGTCCGAAATAATACGGTATTATCGCGTAAGCTTAAGGTCCTCAGATCACGGAAACGTATAGTAAATTATAAAAATAACGGTTTTTATCAAGTGCTATCGAGTGACGTAAAAACAAAACATGGCCTCAACCCCTCCGCAGTTACTTTTGATGAGCTCCATGCACAGCCTAATGACGAATTGTGGCGCGTGCTTACATCGGGGACTAATTACGCCAGAGACCAACAACTCATATTGGTCGCATCAACCGCAGGAATATTTGATATAAACTCAATTTGGTGGAAAATAAGAAAAAAAGCACAACAGATAGCTGCCGGTATAATCCACGATGAATCATTCTATGCGATGTTATACATTGCCGACTCGGACGCAGATCCGGAAGACGAAACACTGTGGAAGCGTGTAAATCCTGCGTTAGGCACAATATTTTCAATCGAGAAAATACGTGCTGATTATCAGACGGCAAAACAAGATCCCGTGGATTTACAGGACTTTAAACGGTATAGACTTGATATTCCAATAAAACAAACAAACCTATGGCTCGATATGAAAGAATGGGATATGTGTAGGGGAACTTTTGATCATAAAACATTGTTGGGCCAAATATGCTATGGGGGGATTGATCTGTCGGCAACGCAAGATTTGACGGCTCATGCGCTTGTCTTCCCTCGCAACGATGGTCCGTGGAGAGTCATCGCACATGCTTATTGTCCCGAGGATACAATTCTGGATAAATCAAGACAAGATAAGGTTCATTATGACGTCTGGGCGGAAGAAGGATATATCACGCCAACTCCGGGCAATTATGTCGACCAGGCATATTTAGAAAAAGACATTATTAAAGCCTCGGAAGATTACGATCTTAAAGAAGAAGGGTTCGACCCTTACGCGGCAACCCGTTTAGCGGGTGTTCTTCAAAACACATACGGAATCGTGATGGTTGAGATGCGACAAGGAGCACTAACCTTAAGCGCACCGATTAAAGATATTTTAAAAAATATACTTTCCAGGGGCATAGAACATGACGGGAACCCTGTGCTTAGATGGTGCATTGATAATGTTGTTATGGGTTTAGACCCTAACGAAAATCTTCGTCCGATGAAAGATAAAAGCTCCGGACGGATAGATCTCTTAGTAGCACTAATCATGGCTTGGGGCCGGGCCATGGTTAATTCCGTAGAGCCTCAAGAATCCGTATATGAAACAAGGGGAATAATTACACTATGATTGATAAAAATATTTTACAGCAACATATAAAAAAATTAGAAAAAATTGCATGGTGTATGCGTCGGGATATTCTTACGATGATTTATCATGCACAATCCGGACATGTTGGAGGAAGCCTCTCATGTGTCGAGATTATAGCAACATTATATTTTTATGCGATGAATTATTCTTGTGAAAAGAGCAATTCAACTGATGAAATATATAAATATTTTTGTCTTACCCCTTCTCATATTGTTGAAAAATCGATAGAATTAATTAACAAAAAAAACAGGGGGGGATTTTAATGGCATATATTGATCTTGACGGGACGTATATCAATGATACGAGTAAACCTTATATAATAGCAGAGATAGGAAGCAATCACGGGGGGGATGTTTCGGTTTGTGAACGTATGATTGAAATAGCCGCCTTTCTCGGAATTAACGCGGTAAAGCTTCAAAAAAGAGATAATCAAAATCTTTTTACGAAAAAATTCTTTAACAGCCCGTATAAAAAGAGCAAACATGGGAAAACTTACGGTGAGCATAGAATGCATCTTGAGCTTTCGCCGGAAGATTTTTTCAATCTAAAGGATTTCGCACATAAAAAAAATATCACATTTTTTGCAACGCCGTTCGACCACGAAAGTCTCAATTTTTTAGAGCAATTAAAAACTCCTTTTTATAAAATTCAATCCGGAGATGTTCCGAACCTTCCGCTTATTGATGCAATTTGCAAAACAAAAAAACCTATAATCTTAAGCACCGGCGGCGCAACAGAATGGCAGATAGATCAAGCTGTTGAGCTTATCAAATCACATAAGAACCCCTTGGCTATCCTTCATTGTATTGCTCTATATCCTACCTTAGACGACGATATTTGCATTGATGCAATAAAAGGATTTAAGGAACGATATAAAGATCATGTTATTGGTTTTTCATCACATTACCCTGGTATTCTAGCAAGTATCGGCGCCTATATGAATGGTGCCCAAATCATCGAACAACACTATTCAATTGCCGATTTTGGCTCAACCACCGATTATGTTATGAGCTTAAAACCAAATTTGTTTAAACAATTGATACAAGCCCTTTCTTCCCTCCATACTATGAGAACAAAAAATTTTAAGAATAACGATCTTATAAAGAGAGAAAAAGATTCCATCACAAAACTATCTAAATCTCTCTACTGTCTTGAGGATATGAAAAAAGGGGATATTCTTAGCTTTGACAAAGTTGGATGCAAGATTCCTTACGATGACAACGGCCTTCCTATCAGCATCCTCTATAAGCATAATAAGTATTTTTACTTAAAAAAAGACCATAAAAAGGGTGAGCTTATCTCCCTAACAAGTGTTTAATTTTTTTGAAGTGTTTAATTTTTTTTTGAGAGGAATAAAATAAAATGAATGATTTTACAAAAAAGCACAGAGAAACATCTCTTGGAATGTCAACGGAATCAAATATAGAAGCAACCCGTGAGAATTCAACAGCAATGAATCCAGGGCTTGGTTTTTCACCTCACGAGATTCAACGCCGGTTTGAAGAACAAAAACAGCATCGTGAAGGGATGTGTCAGCCGCAAGGTCATAAACCTAATTCCTCCATAGAAAAGATCGATAATACTCTGGCTAAAAACGAGGCTATAAAAAAGATACAGAATGATATGCCCTTTTTACTTATTAGCGAGAATAACGATATTCCAATCCTTTTGACAAATAAATTAACAGGGCCTAATAGTTTAGGCCTTTTGTATTTATTCTTAAAAAAATTGGCAAGAAATATTTAACTATCTCATTTTTAAAGGAGACTATATGAGCGGTCTATTCATGGATAAATTAGTAATTCTCTCGGGAAATAAAGGAAATCTCGGCCCGATATGGGAAGATTTTTTAACGCGTAACGGTGCTATGGTATACGGATTTGATTGGGATAAGTCGAAACCGACGGGGCTGACTAATGCGAATGTGCGGGATATGAATTCACTCTATGATTTTCGAATGATCTATTATGATCATCTACGAGATAACTTTGAAAAATCTCCCGGAAAACATCGATCGTCGGATTGCGTGCCGGACATTATAATCAATAACGCTGCTATCGATACGCCACCGGGTAAAAATAACGGAGGGGATATGAAAGAAAATGTCGGGTTCTTTACCGATTACGAAGGCATTATCGATACCAATTTAATCGGTGCGATAAATTTGACATCATTATTTATTGACGCCATGGCAACGAGAGAAAAAGGACTTATTGTTAATATCGGCTCAATCCTGGGAAATGTCGCGGCGGACACGAGAAACTATCCTCCGGAATTTGAAAAACCGGTAGGATATAATGTTTCAAAATCAGGTCTGGTACAGTACACGCGATCACTCGCCGTCCAGTTCGGACCAAAAAACATCAGATCTATATGCATTTCTTTTGCAGCGGTTGATACGGGTAAGTTCGATGAACCTTTCAAATCAAAATTTTTAAAATGTCTTCCTCTCCGGAGGTTTATCTCGAAAAAATCACTATGCTCGACATTACAATTCGCTATAGAGACACCTGAAGCGTCGGGGAGTCAAGTCCTTGTCGATGCGGGGTACACCGCATGGTGATTAATAATTTGATTGGTCTTATTCCTGCACGATACAACTCCATCCGAATAAAAAATAAAAATTTTAGAGAATTTTGCGGACTACCTCTCTTACTCCACACCGTATTACACTCGGCACAAGCTAATATTTTCGGTAAAGTCATAATCAGCACTGATAATCCGTCGCTCATAAAAGAAAGATTAAACTCAATTAAACATGCCATGGGGATAAATTGTAAGATACATGATCGGCGGGATGAATTTTCACATAACAGAAGTACGGATTGCGAATGGATTTATGATGCATTATGCGCTACCGGTATTGACTCATACGACCATTTTATGATATTGCGCCCGACAAATCCCTTTAGAACATTCGGGACTATAACTCGGAGCTGGGATGTATATAAAAAAGTAAATGAAGAATCCGACGAGCAGGTCTCGCTTAAATCCGTGTCGGTGGCAAAAAACAGATATGAAAAGATGTGGACATATCTAAACAATACTCATATGCGCCCTCTCCATTTTACCTATCATAATTCCGGCAAGCCCGGATGGGAGCTTCCTCATACACTACTTCCGACTACGTATGCACAAAACGGATGCATTGATATATGTCCCGTGTCAATCATAAAAAATAAGCCGAACACCTATATCGGTCAAAAAATTATTCCTTTTTTTACTACACCTTTAGAATCGCTGGACCTGAATGAACCCCTCGACTGGGAAATTGCCGAATTGCTCTATGCGAAAATATGTAGACAGAAAAATAGTTATAGCACCGTTATTGCTGAGAATACTTTTTTTCATGTTCAAGAAATAAACAAAATATTAAAAAATTAATAGGGAGTTATTCTATGAGCTTGCCATTTAACGTAAAAATTAGCAATAAAACCATAGAGTGGAGAGTAGAAACATTCTGGGAAAAGGAGCCGGAGACCATAGAATTTATTAATAGCTTTGTTCATGCATCTTTTGCGCAGGGATCGGGAACCTTTCTCGATATTGGCGCAAATATCGGATTATATAGCCTTTATGCAGCCCGCTTATATCCTGATATGACTGTCATTGCTTTTGAGCCGGATATATTGAATTTTTATGAATTGGTTACCAATATAATTATCAATAACTTTAAAAACATTATTCCCCTCTATATTGCAGTAGATTGCTTTAATGGGCTTTTTCATTTTGCCCCACCTGCCACTCCGGACAAAATAGAGGCGGGCATGAGCGGAGGTCAAATTCGGCACGAACAATTTGTAATGGATACTGATCGTAAAAATCTGTACACAAAAAGTATGTCCATGAGCATGGATTATCTCTTTCGCAATATTCCTATAGATTTCATTAAAATCGACGTTGACGGCAATGAGTATGACATTTGCGAGGGATTATATAGTAACTATTATTCTATATTTTCTTCTCTGCAGGGGATACTTATCGAATTTAATACGGATAAGAAAAAAAAATTAAAATACATCTTAAATCTTTTCGAAAAACAACGGTATACCCTTGAGAATATAATTAATGAATTGCCGAATCATTCCCGATTAAGAAGAATGCAAAATGGCTTTAGTAATATTGAGAATTTAGTGTTTTTACGTGAATCCTTTTCCCATGCGATAAGGAAGAAAAAAAAGGAGGAGGTGGTTTATGATAAAATGAAGTAAAATATATCTATTATTCTGTTAATTGTTAATTGACTCAGTACCTATCGCGCGAGGGCGGTTTTAGCACCCGCCCTCAAATTTTTAACAATCCCGCCACTTTAAAATATCCTTCCAATTAAATTATCATTTAAAATTATTTATTTTTAATAAACCACGGAGGCACGGAGTGCACAGAGAAAAAAAATTAAAAAAACTCCGTGTCTCCGTGTCTCCGTGGTAAAAAAAAAACCGGGTATACATCGAAAAATTGACTAATCCCTAAAATACTACTATATTAGTGTAAGTTTTCCCGCACAATATGTAAATAAATATATACAGTGTATCATTTTCTATACATATAGAAGAGGGAACTTTTATGATTATATTTCGACGAGCACTAAATTCTATAAAAAAATTCCTTTCACGCTCCACTCTTCGCAACCCCGACGAATGGTTTCAAAAATATCTTGAACGAAATGAGATAACAAATCATAAAGCCCTTATGGTATCGACGTATTATGCGTGTAATAAGGTTCTTGCAGAGACAATATCAACACTCCCTCTTAAATTTTATGAACGCACGCCCGATGGTGGTCGGGAAGAATATTCCTCATATTTCTTGGCAAAGACCTTAAAAAAACCGAATGTGTTGCAAAATAATGTTGAATTTTTAGAGACCATGGTAACACACATTAATATGCGGGGAAATCACTATGCCGGGATAAATTTTGCCAGCGGGTATCCGTCGGAGCTTGTCCTTATGAATCCGCTTTCGATGAAACCTCTTGTTGAAAATGGAAAATTTCTCTATCGTTATTATCCTTCTGAGGGCACACCGCGGGATTATCAACCGTGGCAAATCCTTCATAACAAAAATTTTACCATTGACGGCTTCACGGGTATCTCTCCGATAAAAATGGCGAGATCCGCAATAGATCTTGCTCTTGAGAGCGAGAAGCACGGCTATAGCTATTTTAAGAACGGGTCACGAACGAGCGGTTTTCTCAAACATCCGGGAATACTCAGTAAAGATGCTCAAGACCGGTTAAAAAAATCGTGGGTAAATAAAACAACGGATGAAGAGAAGTTTAAGGTCCAAATACTTGAGGAGAATATGGAATTCAAAGCGTCGAGCCTGTCAAACGAGGATTCACAGTATCTTCAAACACGACAATTCGAAGTTGAAGATGTTGCGCGATTTCTCCGAGTGCCGCTTGAGCTTATAGGCCATCCTGCCAAAACAGCATCTTATAACAGCGTTGAACAGTTTATGCTGTCATTTGTCATCCATTCAATCCGGCCATGGTTGGTAAAGACAGAGACGAATTATAATAGCAAGCTTGTACCGGAGGAGGATCAAGACCATATTTTTTGCGAGTTTACAGTAGACGGATTACTGAGAGGAGATGTCATGACACGGTATAGAGCTTACCAGCTCGGTCGTGCCGGGGGATGGCTCAGTCCTGACGATATCAGGGCCAAAGAAAATCAAAAGCCTCTTCCGAATGGGAAGGGAAAAATATATTTAATGCCATTGAATATGGAGGATGTTAACAATCCCCGAAAGAGAAAGGGGGAAAAATAGTATGCCGAAAGATGAAAACATAAAAAGAAATACGATGCCGGCTATTGAATGCAGGACAATAGTAGAGCCTATCCATTATCGGGCACTGCCGGGAAAAGAACCTGAAAAAAATTTTTTACAAGGCTATGCCGTTCGATTTAATGTTATCGCAGATCTTTACTGGTTCGACGAGGAGATTTTACCGGGCGCTTTTACCGACACGATTGAAAAGGATGATATCCGCGCTCTCGTGGATCATAATCCATCCTATATATTAGGGAGGAATAGAGCAAAGACATTACAATTGAGCGAAGATGCCGAGGGCGTCTATTCCGTTATAGATCCGCCCGACACACGAATTGGGAAGGATACGATCATTAGCGTCGAGCGGCAGGATGTATCGGGAATGAGCTTTGAGTTTTTCGTTGAAGAGGAAAACTGGATATGGGCTGATAAAGATACATCAAAAAAAGACTTACGACAAATCAAAAAGGCAAAAATGCGGGATGTTTCGATCGTGACTTATCCCGCTTACGAGGAAACGGATGTCTCGTACAGAATGGCGGAGGCGCGATCCGCCGAATTGATCTATAAAAATCAGTGTGATCAGCGATATAGAAAACACCTTATTGAACAAAAAGGAGGACACAAAGATTATTACAAACGGTATCTCCAGTGTCTTATAGGCAATAATTAGGTTCAGGGGCCGGCGTTCAGGGTTCATCGTTAAACCCCGAACCGTAATCATAAATAGAAATAGGAGGAGAAAATAAAAATGCCTGATCTTACAAAAACACAAAGAGAACGATCGAAGAAATTAGATACTATGCGATCGATTATCAAAAAAGCGGATGAGGAAAAGAGGCAACTTACAGAGAGTGAAATAAACGAATTCAACGGGCTTGACGAGGAAGCCAAACGCCTTAACGACGATATTGATAGGGAATTGCGGCTTTTACAACATACAGGCGAGACCAGAACTATTCCGAAAATTCCCATGGAGAACAATGACGGATCAAACCGGACAGGCGACCAGACCGGCGCGCCGGGAGAGCAGAGAACACAACCTGTATTCTCGAATATAGGAGAGTTTTTCGCCACCATTGCTACAAATCGAAATGACGAGCGCTTGCGGAACTTTCAATACCATAGTGCTCCTCCCATGCGGGCCGAGGCTCGTACTACTCAAATCGCCGGCACCGGAAGCCTCGGCGGATTTAATATACCGACGCAGTTTTCTCAGGAAGTTTTGGCCGTCGCACCCCAGGAGGGTGTTATCCGGCCCGGCGCAACTGTCCTCCCGGCGGGTTACCCGCCCGATGCGGAGTATGAAATGCCCGCCCTTGACCAGGGTGCATCGCAAAATATGTATGGCGGCGTTCTTGTCTATCGACAGGGTGAAGCTGTCAGCATAACCGAGACAAATACAAAATTTAAAAAGGTGACACTCCTTCCCAAGGCAATAAAAGCCTATATTCGTGTGTCGAATAAATTGATGAATAACTGGGAGTCGGCCAGTATTTTTATTCAGAAACAATTGAAGCTTGCAGGTATTGGTGCGGAAGATTATGATTTTTACCGGGGCTCCGGCGTGAATCGTTCCCTCGGGATTATCAATTCAACGGGCCGCATAAATTATTCCCGCGCCACGGCGAATCTGATTGCATATGCCGATGTCGTAGGGATGTTCGCCCGCGCGAAACTAGGCGGAAAGCTTGTATGGATTGCGTCTCAAACAACAATACCACAGCTGGCGACTATACGAGATGCGGGCAGTAATAATCTCTGGATACAGAACAGCGCCGAAGGCATCCCCTCTAAAATGCTCGGATTCGATGTGAAGTTTAGCGACCGAAACCCAGCGCTCGGCACGGCGGGCGATTTAACACTGGTAGATCGCAGTTACTATTTGATTAAGGAAGGGAGCGGGCCTCGTGTTGATGTATCGACTGATTTTCTCTTTGACTCCGATGAGGTATGTTTTAGAATCGTCTGGATGGTTGACGGACAGCCATGGCTTACCGAGCCGATTCCGCTTGAAGGATCTACGAGCAATACCGTATCACCGTTTGTCGTACTTAATTAATATAATTAAATAAAATATTTAAAATTATTACTATAAAGAATATAGGAGGAAAATTAAATGATTGGGAACGGTCTACTGGAAGATGTACAGGTTGACGTGGGGATACCGTCGAATTCGACCTCGTCCTCTATTTACAGTCAAAGTTTTTCCATGGCGGGATATCATGGTGCGGCGGCAGCTATCACGGTCGGCACGATTTCCGCCACGGGCGACAAGGTTACAATGGCGATTTTGGGCGGTGATTCGACAACCGTGCCATCGTCTATGTCGAGCATAGCCGGCGCGGAGATATCGATCGGGACTTCGTCTACAAAGGGAACGGTATACGGCGCACAAAAAGTACAGATAAACGTGTTGGGCTCGGCAATCGCATCCGCGTTAAGCCTAGTCGTCGGGACATCGACATTTATCACCGATTCAACCGCATCGAGCACGGGAAAGGCATTCATCTCCGGCGCAGCATCGGCGGTGGCGAAATCACTGACGACGATGATACAAACGTATTATAGCGCATACAACACAACTTATAGCGGCACCGGCTCGACAGCGTGCGCCGTCACGGTGGAGTTGGCAAATATGACGCAAGATACCTCGGCGCTTCGCATCGCATCAACAGCTCAGGCGACTGCCGGAGGACTTGGGGTCCAAGCGCTGAAATCTATCGGCATTGTTTCAATGAGCCCGGCGAAGCTTGTTGCTACTGCATCCTCTTTTACAAACTTCGCTATTCGTGTGAATACTACCGGAGCATCGACTATACCGGTCAATGTGACGGTTTTTAGAAAACCCTCGGTCGCGCCGCAAGAACATTTTATCGGTGTCGGACATACTATTGTATAATAATTTTGGAGCTGATAACCTGAGGTAAGGGATGAAATTTCTCGAGAATAGAGAAATTTCAAGGAGGTATTTTCTTCTTGTATGCTTGGGAAAAATACCTCCATTCCCCCCCCCAGTTTATTATAAAGAAATTTGAACCTTTGTAACCCGAAAGGAATTCTTTGTATGTTTGGAAAAGAACTATTAGAAAATCACTCGATTATTTCAAAAATAAATCATTTTTATAATGACACATCAAAGAGAAAAATAACAAGGCTGAAGGATAAGGTATGTATCATGGGGTGCAGCGACAGTAAAACGCTTGCGCCGATAAAAGACGATTATTTCGAATTCTGGGGAGTTAATAATCTTTTCCTCTCCATGCCCGAGGTGAAATGGACGAGGTGGTTTGAAATTCACGATATTACCTTTGACGGCATGGATTTTCACCGGAGAGGAAAACGAGTCTTCAGGGGACAATCTGTCAATAAATATATTGAGAAGATTAATGAGCTGACCTGCCCGATTTACATGCAAAAAAAATGGCCTTCCATAAAAAATTCGACAATCTATCCGGAGGCGGAAATAGAAGAAATATTCGGAAGATACTTTACGAATACGATATCATGGCAGATAGCGCTTGCTTTTTACATGGGATTTAAAGAGGTACATATTTATGGCGTTGACATGGCGGTATCAACGGAATACTTTCATCAACGGCCTTCATGTGAATATTTTATCGGTTTGGGACGCGGCATGGGTATTAAGATGGTAATACCCGATGAGGCCGACTTGTTAAAAACTAGGCACCTTTATGCTTTTGAGGAGCAGAAGGAAAATGCCTTTGCGAAAAAGATTAAACATACCCTGGCATCAATGCAAGCTCGAAGACAACAATCGACAATGCAGCGCGATCATTTAACAAGACAGGTCGAGCAATATATAGGGGGGGAGTTAAGTCTCAGCGAAATGTTGAAGATATGGGAGACATGCTGATGAAAGGGTCATGGCGGGTTATAGACGAATGTGTTAATCAGGATACAGGAAAAAGACATAAAAAAGGAGATATAATTAATGAATTGTCGCCGGTTGAATACGGACGGTTATCCGCATTCGGGTATATTGAAGAGAAGGCGAGGACCGAAAAAAAAAAACAGGGCGGGGTAAAATCGATAAATGCACCAAAAAAAACGGCAATTCAAAAAGGGCCATGGGAAAAAAGAGGATAAATGAATAAACCACGGAGGCACGGAGTGCACAGAGATTAAAAAAATGAAGGATATGATAAAATGCTAGAACAATTTACCCCATCTGCTCTGCTCGGATTCCTGGTTCTTCTCCTGGGTTATTTCATAAAAAAATGGATCTGCAGCTTAGAGACAAAAATCGATCGGATAAGCATGGCATTAGAAAAAAAAGTGGATAAAAGCGAGCTCCGCGATCAGCTTCTGACTATAACGACAAAATGCGAGCGGAAAGAGATCGAGCTTACAAACCTATACGGATCATTGAATAATAAAGTCGATGAAAAACAATTTTTAAGACATTCACACACTGAAGATAAAGGAATCGTCTTATGATAATTCGTTCATTAACCGTGTCCAGCAGATCTACTATCGAGCCGATTGAAACATCATCGGTTAATTCACATCTCAAGATACAATCAACAATCGAGGATTCTCTTGTAAGCGGATATATAAGCGCAGCAAGGATTCAGCTTGAAAATAAGATAAAAAGAGCGCTTGTCCCGTCATCATTTTTAATGGTCTGCGATAGCTTTGCCGAGGATATTGAGCTTTTATATCCGCCCCTTTCTACCAGCGCATCGGATGTGGTTATTCAATACACCAACAGCACCGGTGGGACATCGACGGTTGAAAGCACGGTCTATACGGTAGATTACAGGAGTTCACCGGGAAGGATCTATCTTGCGTATAATAGCGCGTGGCCTACAGATATACGGGATGTGGAGGGCGCGGTACGGATAAGCTACAGCGCGGGATACACCACCGCAACAATTCCTCAAAATGCTCTGGAATGGATGAAGCTTCGTATAGGGGTAGCCTATAAACACCGAGAAGGAGTCCTTGATATGCGGGGCGTTCATTATCTACATCGCTATTTTTTCGACGGATTGGTTGACGATCTTATTGTATTCTCATCATCATACTAGGAGTACTAAAATATGGATGCCGGACGGATGAATAAATTGATATCAATTACTAAAACAACCTCGACATCCCGTGCCGACTCCGGCGCGCCGGTGATGACCGTATCGACGTTATCAAGCAATGTATGGGCCGAGGCGCGACCCATTACAGGCAGAGAATTCTTTGCAAATGATGCCGTATTTTACGAGGCTGATATTGATTTTGTTATCCGCTATACAACCATTGTTACTGAGTTATGCCGAATAAAATTTAACAATGAATTTTACGACATAAAGAAATTTATTGATTTCAAAAGCAAGAATATAGAGCTTCACATCCTCGGGAAAGTAGTAAGATAAAAAGGGGATCAAATGGCCGGGTATATGAATCTTGAGGTAAAAGGACTTAACAAGACCTTTCGCGCCCTCTCCTCGCTCGGATCATATATACAAAAAAAAGCATCGGTTGGGATGACGCGCTCGACAGCGTCATCACTTGCACGGACCGTGAGGAAGAATTGTCCGGTCAGAACAGGCACGCTTAAAAAATCCGTTAGGATAAAGCGGATAAAACAAAAGCGGTCAAAAAAGATTAATTATATTGTCGGGTTTACTTACGGCAAAAATGTAAAATATGATGGATCCCATGCAGTTATGGTCGAGTTCGGAACGGGAAGACACTTTATCCCGCGCGTAAAAAAAGGGAGAGCGCCGAAACCGGTGCGGATGAGAATCGGAAATACTATTATCACCGGGCCGATAGAACACCCGGGCACGAAGGGGAAACGATTTGTCACACGGTCTTTTGAAGAAGGATACCGCAACGCTATCACGCTGGGCCAGCGGACGTTTGATCGGTCGATAAAAAAATATCGGAAGTAAGGGCAAGGAACTTATGTGATGACTTATGATATAACACATATTGTGCAACGCGAGGGAGCTTATGAATATTGGGCCGATATATTTGACGACGAGAAAGATTTGTTGATTTCGAATTACATTTTGCAGACGGGGTCCGCTTCTCCTCTGTCGGATGTCGAGCTGGCAAATATATTCAAGAGTGTAGTTTTTCCCGCATTTCAAGAAGAAGAGATCCCACCCGAACGCGTATGGACAGCGGATGAGGTGACGGCAATATTGAGGGATAAGGGATATATCGGAGAGGATGTTGAATTCTCCGAGGATATGCCTATATCATTAGACGTGGGATAATGAATGAACCACGGAGGCACGGAGAGCACAGAGATAAAAAAATTAAAAAAACTCCGTGTCTCCGTGCCTCCGTGGTAAAATAAGAATTAAAAAATGGCTGATTATACATCAACACAAAACGGAAATTGGAGCGCCGATGCAACATGGGGCGGCGGGGGTCATCCCTCTGCCAATGACGACACCGCCACGATGGGCCATGAGGTTACCTACGACATGGGTGACTCGGCCATCGCCTGGGGCAATGTCACAATTAATGCCTCCGGAATTTTAATTTTTCCTATTGCTTCGGATTCAACCATTTTATTCAATGCTACCGGCATCCTGACCATAAACTCCGGCGGCGAGCTGCGTGCCGGCACGAACGGCGCACCCATCGACGCGGCGAATCATTGTTATTTTCACTGGCCGCAAGGCGCCGCCGAACGGGACACTTTAGTATTAAACGATGGCGGCACAATTAACATATACGGCGATGGAGATTTTTACGGGCCGACCCGATATGCGACGCTAAACGACGACTGGACAGCCGGCCAAACGCTCTACGTATCGGGTGATCTAAGCACAACATGGGCATCGGGTCAAAAATTCTGGATACATGAAAATATATTGTATGATAATTATCAGGATGACGGACATATCTATACTATAGATACTGTCGGGGCTTACGATTCGACTAACGATCGGACGCCGATCACTATCACTGAAGCAGCGCCGGCTATTACTTTTAATGCTCTCTATCAAAGCCATGCAAATCAACTCATTATGCTTAGCCGCAATGTACAGCTCTGTGATCCCGGGGCAACACTCGTTGTTTACTCATATAATGCTTATACGAATAGAATACGATTTGATAATAATCAGGCAGCGGGGAATAATCTGATAAATATACATCATGCGCTTTTTTATGGCTGGCGAAATGCCATCTTGGGCGGATGGAACGCGATTTTCGAAAATGTGGCATTCGCATCAAACGATTATGCCAGTTATCTTGGATCGAATTTTATCCTATCGGGAGATTTTGTCTCACAGCAATACGGAATATCTTCCGGCACGAATCACACTATCACGGGAGATTTTGTCTCTCATTTTCGGGCAATTCACTCGGGAAATAATCATATCATTATCGGAGATTTTATCTCCAATAACCAAGGGCTGACCTATTCGAAGGAAGGGCATGTCGTTATGGGCGATTTTATATCGAATAATAACGGGCTGTATGAGTCCAACGATTCAACCGTAACCGGCGATTTTTTAGGTAATAATAATGGAATAAACTATAGTTTTAATTGTGTTATCAACGGTGATTTCGTAGGAAACACGAAGGATATTTATAACGCGTTTAAACTTCTTGTACACGGTGATTTCTCATCAATCAATATTACTTATATATCAAATCAATATAATAGTTGTATTATATATGAAGACTGCGATATAAACTCTATTAATCGCGAATTGCGAATATATGAAAACGCCGGCACGCTCCTCCCACTCACCAGCGCCGACGGTGACTGGCAAGCGCCGGATTCGGAGAATGACTGGATATTACAGCTGACGCCGAACAGTTATTGCGCCACATCGAGTAATATGCAGGTGATCTTGAGCCCCGTGCGGGATATGGCTCTGTATTGCCGGGCGGGTACCTACACATTGACTATTAAACTCTATCCCTCTGACTGGACTACTCCCCTGGATCAGGACGATGTCTACATAAAAGCGAGCTATTTCGCAAGCAGCGACAATGCCCGCACCACGATCCGGACATCCGGCCAGTCTTATGCCAATGCCGGATGGCGATCATGTAGCGTTACCTTTACAACGGGCCGAGAGGGAATTGTTTATTTTAATTTCTATTGCTCTACATACGAGGCTGCCAAATATGTGCTCATCGATCCTCAATGGATCATTACGCCATCGATCGGCACCGTGGATGTCTATAGCGTTCATGGCGTGCCCTTTAAATTTTCTCACTCCCTGCCGGCAGGCGGCACGACGTTGGAAAGCAAGATTTACTCCACACTTACCGGCGCCGCGGCGGTGACGGCACTTACCTCGGCCCGAATCTACCCGCTACACAGGCCGCAAAACGAGGAGCATCCATCGCTTGTGTTCAGCCGCGTGGGAGGCAATAGGGAATATACGCTTAACGAGGGCTATGTAGACCTTGAAAACCCGCGTGTATCAATCGAGGTATACGCTACCTCGGTGGATGGCGGAATAGCGCTGGGAGATGCCGTTATAACCGCCATGGAATCGAGTACGCGGTTTAGCGCCATTACGGCGATGAGTCCGGTTGATATTTATGATGAAACTATGGAAGAATATAAAAGGGTTCTGGATTTTTCGCTCTGGAATCATGATTAACCTGAACCTTTGAAACAAGGAGATAATTATGGCAATAGAAACCCAAGGGTGTAAATTTTTTTGGAGTACGTCCACGGCGCAAAGCACTGCTCAAGAGGTAGGCGAGGTCGTGGATTTCGGTGGGCCGGGCGGCGCGGCGGGCGTGATTGATGTCACGCACTTACAATCGACGGCAAAGGAAAAAATGATAGGGCTCCGTGACGAAGGCCAGTTCACAATGACTCTCAATTACAATCCGACTAATACCGGTCAAATCGCGCTCGTCAGCGACAGGGCTTCTCGTACGAAGCGAAAAGCGCTGCTTAAATTTTCCGATACCGCCACGTCATGTGCAGTGTTCGACGGATACTGCCTTCAGTTTTCAGTCAACGGCGCTGCGGATGATAAAATCGTCGCCAACGCGGCTATCGAGATAACCGGCGCGGTTACTTATACCACAGCATAAGGGAGAATGTCATGGCAGTAGAATCACAAGGAACACTTATCAGACGGGCATCGACCGCGCTTGTAACCTCCTCTGCCTCCACGGCTATGGATATACAATCCACCGTAATCGTCTGCACGGGGACGATTGATTTTACAACGGCGGGCCTAGGATTCACCACTTCTATGCTGATTAAATGCGATGCGAAAGACACCTCCGTCTATGCGATAAAATCAGTGGCGGCAACGGCAATTGCAATCTACGGCACCTTCGGCACGACGGGCGCGACAAATATTATCATTACGGGATATTCCATGGGCAACGTGGGCGAGGTGGTCGATTTCGGTGGGCCGGGCGGCGCGGCGGGCGTGATTGACGTCACGCACCTACAATCGACGGCAAAAGAAAAAATGATAGGAGTGAGGGACGAGGGACAACTAACAATGACCCTCAACTATGACCCGACCGATACGGGCCAGATAGGAATGAAAGCGGACCGGGCGGCGCGGTATAAAAACCTCTATGACATACTTTTTCACGACCTTGATAAATCGGACAGCGCAATGCCGTCACGGGCGGATTTTTTCGGATATTGCAACGGATTTTCACTTAACGGCGCGGCGGATGACAAGGTATCGGCAAACGCGGCTATCGAGATCTCCGGAGCAGTCAATTACTCAACTAAAGTAACAACGTAAACTTGAACCTTTGAACCTCGAAAGGAGAATTATCTGCTGTCGAAAAGAAAAAAAATAAACAAGGATGAGCTGCTCGGCATGAGCCCTATCATGAAAGAGCTCTTTCTAAAAGAGATGGATGCATCGATTTGGGTAAAGGTCATGACGGGCGAGGAACGTCGAAATTTTCATATCCGGTGCGCAACGGATAAGAAAAAAACGAGCGACGGCACCCCGGAATGTCTGGTCCCCTTGCTTATTATCATGTGCTCATGTTGGGATACGGGGGAGCCGATTTTTACTTTTGAGGACATGGAAGCAATAGATAAGCTACCCTCTACCGTCATGGGAAAAATTTTCGAAACAGCGGCGGAGCTTAACGGCTTAACGCAAAAATCAATCGATAAAAAAGTAAAAAACTAGAGGCAAATCCGGAGGAATTTTTTATACTGCAGCTTGCCCGGGATTTGCATATGAGCAGAACAAAGCTGCTGAACGAGATAGACAGTCAAGAACTAATCGACTGGCTTGCATATCACATCATTATCAATAAGCGCGGACGGGAAACAAAACAAAAGAACGAACAGACAACACTGAGGGAAAAATTTAAAGCAATTACAGGGGGACGGCTGAAAAAGAATAACCGTTGAACCTAGAAGGAAACTAAATGCCGGTAAAAGTAGGGGGCGTTATCCTCGACATAGCGACCGACGTCGCTAAGGTTAAGACTGATTTTGATAAAATCAACAAAAACCTTAAAAATTTTTCACGAGATGCGAAAAGAATCATAAAAACCGTGGGGGTCTCTCTCGGTGCCGCGTTCGGTATTCACGCCATAAAATCCTTCATCGTCGAGGGCGTCAAGGTCATCGACAATCTACAAGACATGGCCCAAAGTGCGGGCATGGCGAGTCGAGAGTTTCAAGGCCTGCTCCAAGCGGCGAAATACGCGGGGGTGGAAGAGCGCGGCGTTGCCGCGGCGGTGAAACGACTCAACGCAAATATTCTCGATGCAAACAAGGGCCTTTCCGAATCTAAACGATATTTTGAAGATCTGGGGGTCGAGCATAGCACCTTTCAGGACACCATGCGGGATACGAGCGCCGTCCTTTACGATATTTCCGATAAGTTTCAACAGATGGATGACGGCGGAAGGAAAGCGGCGCTTGCCTATAAACTCCTCGGACGATCCGGCGCAGAGTTAATTCCCGTATTGAATCAAGGCTCCGAAGGACTTGAGAAGGTAACCGAACGGCTTGAGCGTTATGGTGCTATTGTCAGCGATGAAACCATGGGGCTCATGGACAAGGTAAATCAAAATCTCATTGATATGGGCACCGCGATTGACGCCATAAATCTCCAAATCCTCGCCGGCATGGCAGATGAGCTGAAGACTATCACTGATGTCATGACGAATAATGCCGATACCCTCGGGATGTTTAAAGAAATGGGAGAGTGGTTCGGCACCCTTGCCACATGGATAGCAGCGTCAACCGTCGGGTTTGCGGCATTTATGGATCTTTGGGGAAGCTTTGCCGGCATGATTGCGGGCGCGGGAATAATGGGCTTCTTCGAACAGGACCTCAATCGGATGATGATTGACGAGCTTGACGCAACGCTCGCAAAGTGGGGCACTATCATTAAGGATCTCCGGGGGTTATCTGCAATACCTCCACGGGCTGCCCCGCCGGATATGGGAATAGATACAGAGCCGGAGGTGATCTCAAAGGTCAATAAGCTCATGGAAGAGAGAAAACAATTGTTTTCCTCTCTTGTGAAGACCTCAAAATCAAAAATCGAATTACTCCAAGAAGAGTATAAAACTCTTTCAGACATCCAGGAGGTTTTAAGAGAAGAAAAATATCTTACATCCGAGCAGCTTGAGATTTATAATGCCGTGGGAGATCGGATAATAAAAATACTGCAGGAGTTTAAACGCATTAACACCGAGGATATCTGGGGTAACATGAAATATGGGTTCCTCGATTACCACGACACGATAAAGGACCGGAGCAAACAGATCCAAGAGGCGACGGTAAACGGTTTCCGCACTATGGAGGATGCTCTTGTCGGGTTCGTCGTGCGGGGAAAGCTGGAATGGGCGTCATTGCGCGATGCCATATTATCCGATATTGCCAGGATCATTATACGTCAACAGATTATCATGCCGCTTATCGGTGGGATTGCAGGCTCGATTGAAGGCGGAACGATAACCTCCTCGGAGGTTGAGGGTATGCGGGCGCGCCGGAGTCGGCGCGGACGAAGAGCGACCTCTTATGCCGGAGCGAGCGCTGATTTATCGGTTGATCTACAAAATATCGTAGCAGAGAACACCTATCTTATGAATCGTGATGTAGAGGATTTTGTGAAAAATTCAACACGACAATTTGAAGAGCTGGGCCGGACACTGCGGAAAAATCTAACAGCCGATGTACATGTCGGTACCGGCGGCGTGGGGGGAGGCGCCGGCACCGGCGGGACGATCGGCGGCGGCGCGGTGCCCGGCGGGACGATCGGCGGCACGGTGCCTAGCGGCGGCGGCATTTTTGATGTCGGGGATATATCCATCGACAGCGCGCATATTTGGGTAATTGCGACGGAGTGGGCGCTCGATATTGCTGAGGCGATAGTCGATAAAATCTTCGGCAAGGGATCCTCCGACGCGCTTATCGATGATCTGGCCGACATCAATATTGATGATATAAATATTATCACCGCCGCGACCGACTGGTCATTGAGAATCGCCGAGGCGGCTATTGACAGTATCTTTGGAAAAGGCACGGCGGATGATATTATCGATAAGGTCACGGATACTATCAAGGGGTTATCATTTGATAATATCTCGATAAAAAATTTCGCCAAGGATTGGGCTGTCAGTATCGGCACAGCCTCGGCACTTGCCGTGTTTCACGACAGCACCGCGCATGGCATAAAATCCCGCGTGATTAATATGATCAAAGATATCGAATTCGATCAGGCAAGCATTCTTACTGCCTCGGCATCGTGGGCGAAAGGTATCGGGAAGGCCGCCGCCGATGCAATATTCGGTGATAATGCCCAGAAAATGATAGGCAAGGTACGCTCACATGTCGGAAATCTCGACATTCCGGTAGAGAATCTCGCACTCGCTGTGCCCATATGGGGCACGGCTATTATTGACAGTCTTGTGAGCGCGGTGGGGAATGCAATAGCGAATATCGACTTTTCGAATATCATTTCAATACCCGGTGTCGGAAACATCGGGTGGGAAGATCTTATCTTTCCTTTTGTAGATCCCGGCGGCATTATTAGAGATATATTCGGAGG
>Ga0224514_10000136_pt1 | contig 24625 bp, 30 predicted proteins | sample SF_May12_sed_USG_3_FD_169107 | JGI IMG/M metagenome (GOLD analysis project Ga0224514, IMG submission 169107) | Sediment microbial communities from San Francisco Bay, California, United States - SF_May12_sed_USGS_24 | ecosystem: Environmental > Aquatic > Marine > Sediment | place: USA... | reverse complement strand
AGAGGTGGTACTGATTACCCCCATTGCGATGGATAAAGAATTGAGATTTGCTATCAGGGAAGGCGGTAGAACGGTCGGCGCCGGTGTTGTAAGCGAGATTATTGAATAGGGTCTTTTAAAGTAAGGTCTTACATAAGGGTATAGAAAATGAGAGATATAGTTACGCTGGGTTGTACGGAGTGTAAGCGCAGAAATTATTCGACTACGAAAAATAAACGAACCACACCGGATAAGCTGGAATTTAAGAAGTATTGTCCGTTCTGTCGTCGCCATACCATACATAGAGAGACAAAGTAGCAGGTTTTTTGACGCAGGATTTTTAGGCCAGTAGCTCTAACGGTAGAGCGCCGGTCTCCAAAACCGGATGTTGGGGGTTCGAATCCCTCCTGGCCTGCCATTTAAATCCCGGGGAAAGTGAGAAAAAGTGAAAAAGGCGATAGAATATATTAATGAGGTAAAGGCAGAGCTTAAAAAGGTTACCTGGCCTACGAGAAAAGAAACAATAAGTTCCACCTATGTTGTGCTTGTTGTTGTTGTTGTCATTTCAGCTTTTCTTGGGGCCGTCGATGGTGTGCTTGCTTGGCTTGTCAAGGAGATATTTAGTTAATTATGTCAACAGAGACGGATAAGAAGTGGTACATAGTTCATACCTATTCAGGTTATGAAAATAAAGTTAAGCTTGCTCTGGAAGAAAGAATAAGCTCTTTGCGCAAAGAGGAGCTCTTTGGCGAAATATTGATTCCCTCTGAAACTGTGCTGGAAATGAAAAAGGGCGTTAAGACGACGTCAACCCGAAAATTTTATCCCGGCTATATTCTTGTGAGCATGATTCTTAATGACGAGACCTGGCATATCGTAAAAAATACGCCCAAGGTGACCGGCTTTGTTGGTGGAGGGCGCAGGCCTGCCGCCATTCCGCCTGAGGAGGTTGCAAAAATTACTCGTCAGATGGAAGAGGGCGCACAAAGACCCAAGCCTAAGGTAAGATTTGAAAAAGGTGAAAGCATCAGGGTTACTGATGGTCCTTTCAGCAATTTTAACGGTACCGTTGAAGAGGCCAGGGAAGACAAGGGTAAGCTTAAGGTTATGATTAGCGTTTTTGGGCGAGCCACCCCTGTTGAGCTTGATTTTACCCAGGTAGAGAAAAACTAGAGCGCTGTATGGCGAACACTATTTAGGAGTATGAAAAATGGCCAAAAAGGTATCAGGATTTATTAAGCTGCAGATTGAAGCCGGCAAGGCTAATCCAGCGCCGCCCATTGGGCCGGCCTTGGGTCAGCACGGTGTTAATATAATGGATTTCTGCAAGGCATACAATGCTGCAACACAGGGGAAAGAGGGCGTTATCCCGGTTGAAATTACCGTTTACAGTGATAAAAGCTTTACTTTCGTAACTAAATCACCGCCGGTTGCTGAACTTCTTAAAAAAGCAGCCGGACTCGCCAAGGGATCCGGTGAGCCAAACAAGAATAAGGTAGGCAAGGTTACAAGGGCCCAGATAAAGGAAATTGCGGAAGTAAAGATCAATGATTCAAATGCGCATGATATCGAGGCAATGTGTAAATCGGTAGAGGGTTCCATGAGAAGCATGGGCCTTGAGATCGCTGACTAAATAGAGTTAAGGAATTTACTGTTATGGGAAAGATAGGTAAAAGGTATTCTGAAAATCTGGAAAAGATAGACAGTCAAAAAAAATATTCGCTTGAAGAAGCTGTTGGCCTGCTGGGCTCTGCAAAGGGTGCAAAGTTCGACGAAACTGTGGATGTGGCAATAAATCTGGGTGTCGATCCGAGGCATGCCGACCAGATGGTCAGGGGGGCCGTTGTTTTGCCGCAGGGTATTGGTAAAGAGATGCGAGTTGTTGTTTTTGCTGCCGGTGAAAAGGAAAAGGAAGCAAAAGAGGCGGGTGCCGATGAATATGGCTCTGATGATCTCATTCAAAAAATTAGCGGCGGCTGGCTTGACTTTGATTGCGCTATTGCTACGCCTGATATTATGGGCAAGGTGAGTAGACTTGGAAAAGTTCTGGGCCCCAGGGGTCTTATGCCTAATCCCAAGCTGGGTACGGTTACCTTTGATGTGGCTAAAGCTGTTAAAGATGCAAAGGCAGGGAAAGTCGAATTTAGAACGGAAAAAACGGGTATTGTTCATGCCGGCCTCGGTAAAATTTCTTTTGGCTCTGAAAAGATTCTTGACAATGTGAGAGCATTTCTCGACGCCATTGTAAAAGCCAAGCCTGAAGCTTGCAAAGGAACTTACTTAAGAGGAATAACGATTTCTACTACCATGGGGCCAGGTATCAAGGTCGAGCCTTCTACTGTTAAAGTTTAGGAGATAAAGATATAAATTAGTTATTAATAATAACGCCATATAAACGCGCAGTCAGAGACAGCAGGTTCGCTTCAAGTGTTTAATCGGAAATATCCGGCCTGCCGAGACAGGAGAGTGTGGTCAATGATAAACCTTTCACTCCTTCTGGCTATATGCTAAAGGTGGAGAGAAAGGAGGGAGATAAGATTGAGAGTAGAAAAAAATCAGGAAATTGAAAAACTTAAAGATAGTTTTTCGAGAGCGAAGTCGGCGATTGTGACGGATTATCGTGGTCTGACCGTATCAGAAATGAATGAAGTCAGAAGCAAACTTAGACAAGCATCCGTCGAGTTAAGGGTTACAAAGAATACCCTGGCACGTATTGCAATTAAAGGAACGGACTCGGAGGTTTTGTCCGATTCGCTTAAAGGGCCTACAGCAATTGCTTTCAGCTTTGATGATCCCGTAGCCGGCGCTAAGGTGCTAAAGGGTCTTGCTGAAGAGCATGACGATCTGGAGCTAAAGGCAGGTTTACTCGGTGATAAACTGCTCGGCATTGCCGATATTGAAGCGCTGTCTAAATTACCGTCCAAGGAAATACTGCTCGGACAATTGCTTAGTGTGCTTAACGGGCCTATGCGCGGTTTTGTTACTGTGCTTTCCGGTAACCAGAGAAGTCTCGTGCAGGTACTTTCCGCTATTGGAAAAGGGAAAGAAAAATAATAAATTAAACGCTAGTTTTGGAGGAATAGAAAATGGCTGTAACTAAAAACGATGTAATTAAATATTTAGAAGGTATTTCCGTTCTCGAATTATCTGAGCTTGTAAAGGAACTTGAAGAGAAATTTGGTGTTTCCGCTGCTGCACCTGTTGCTGTTTCTGCTGCACCTGCTGCCGGTGGTGAAGGCGGCGCTGCCGCTGCTGAACAGTCTGAATTCACCGTTGTTCTTACCGGTGCAGGTGATAAAAAGATTCAGGTTATCAAAGCGGTAAGAGAAATTACAGGACTGGGCCTCAAGGAAGCGAAAGAGCTTGTAGATGGTGCTCCCAAGCCTGTTAAAGAAGGTGTTTCCAAGGAAGAGGCTGAGGAAATGAAGAAGAAGATCGAAGAGCAGGGCGCTACTGTCGAACTTAAGTAGAACCTGACCTGGTAATTCAAGGTGGAACCTCTCTTTGCCGGAGAGGTTCCACTTTTTTCAATTTTGGCTTTTTTATATTCTACATTATCCCAATAAACACGAGGTGAAAAAGATGACCTCCCGCTATAAAAGAATTAGAAAAAATTTCGCTTCAATCCCGTCGATTATTGAGCTTCCCAACCTTATCGAGACACAGAAAAGGTCCTATTCAAGGTTTTTGCAGGCCGAACTCGAACCTGACAGCAGAGAAGAAATCGGCTTACAGGGAGCTTTCAAGAGTGTTTTCCCAATCTTTGATTTTAATGAGACCGCTTCCCTTGAATTCGTATCCTATGGCCTGGGTGAACCCGGTTATGATGTGCAGGAATGTCTGCAAAAGGGAATGACTTATGCTGCACCGCTCAAGGTAAAAGTGCGTCTTGTTGTGTGGGATGTTAGTGAAGAGTCAAGAAGCATCAGAGACGTGAAAGAGCAGGAGGTTTACTTCGGAGATATCCCCCTCATGACGGATAAGGGTACCTTCATTATTAACGGTACGGAACGGGTTATCGTTAGTCAACTGCACAGGTCTCCCGGCGTCTTTTTTGATAGTGACAAGGGAAAAACCCATTCCAGTGGAAAAGTACTTTATTCTGCAAGGGTTATTCCCTACAGGGGGTCCTGGCTGGATCTTGAGTTTGATCCCAAGGATATTATGCATGTGAGAATTGACAGGAAAAGAAAGCTTCCTGTAACCGTATTACTTCGTGCCCTTGGCTATTCTGCAGAAGAACTCTTAAATGTCTTTTATGAAACCGAATATATCCATTTTGACGGTGGCAAAATGTTTAAGAAGGTGGCCCCTGATCTGCTTAGAGGGCAGAGGGCGACTACCGATATTATTGATGAAAAAAGTGGTGAAACGGTAGTTAAGAAAAACCGTAAATTTACCAAAGGTGTTATTAAAAAGATAATTAATGCCGGTATAGAGTTTATTCCTGTTGAAGCTGAAGAATTGGAAAGCAGGGTGATTTCGACGGATATTGTTGATACCAATACAGGTGAGATTATTGCCGAATGCAATGCCGAACTCAATATTGAAATGCTGGATATGATCAGGGAAGCCGGTGTAAAAGAGTTCGGTCTCCTTCACATGGAAGGACCTTATCTGAGAAACACCATGATGTCTGATAATATGAATTTGCCTGAAGATGCTCTTATCGAGATATTCAGAAGATTACGGCCCGGTGAACCTCCTACCCAGGAAGCGGCCAGGACACTCTTTTATAACCTTTTCTTTAATCCCGAAAGATACGACATGTCTGAAGTGGGTCGTCTCAAGTTCAACCACAAGTTCAGCGTAGAGACGCCCCTTGAAGTGAGAACGCTTACCAAGGAAGATATTATCGAGACTGTTCGCTATCTTATTGGGTTAAGAGATGGAGCCGGAGAGGTTGATGATATCGATCATCTCGGCAACAGAAGGGTAAGGGCCGTTGGTGAGTTGATTGAGAACCAGTATCGCATCGGCCTTGTCAGGATGGAGAGGATTATTAAGGAAAGAATGAGCATTCAGGGTCCGGAGACGCTTATGCCTCATGACTTTATTAATGCGAAACCGGTAACTGCGGTTATTAAGGAGTTTTTCGGCAGCAGTCAGCTTTCTCAGTTCATGGACCAGACGAACCCTCTTTCAGAAATTACTCATAAGAGGAGGGTCAGTGCTCTCGGGCCGGGTGGTCTGACAAGAGAGAGGGCCGGTTTTGAAGTGAGGGATGTTCATACCACTCATTACGGAAGGATCTGTCCCATTGAAACACCTGAAGGACCGAATATCGGTCTCATTGCCTCACTTAGTACCTATGCAAGGGTCAATGAATTCGGGTTTATCGAGACGCCCTACAGGATTGTAACGGATGGTGCTGTAACGAAGGAAGTAAAATATATGTCGGCACTCGAAGAAGAGGGTGTCGTCATTGCGCAGGCAAGTGCGCCTCTCGACGAGAATGGTCATTTTGTAAGAGATCTGGTTTCTGCCAGAATCGGCGGTGAATTTACGATGGTTCGTCCCGATGAAGTTGGTTATATGGATGTGTCGCCAAAACAGCTCGTCAGTGTCGCTGCATCACTCATCCCCTTTCTTGAGAATGATGATGCCAACAGGGCTCTTATGGGTTCTAACATGCAGAGACAGGCCGTTCCGCTCCTAAAAGCTTCCGCTCCTCTTGTTGGCACGGGGATGGAGAGTGTTGTCGCTGAGGATTCTGGAGTAACCGTCGTTGCTCTTAATGATGGTATTGTTGAGAGTGTTGATTCTACCAGGATCGTTGTAAAGTGTTCCTCCAGTGGAGAAGACAAGGGTGCCGGCGTAGATATTTACAATCTTGTCAAGTTTCAGCGTTCCAACCAGAATACCTGTATCAATCAGAAACCGATTGTTTCTGTTGGTGATGCTGTTAAAAAAGGGCAGGTTATTGCTGACGGACCTTCTACTGAAGAAGGTGAACTGGCGCTTGGCAAGAATGTTGTCGTTGCCTTTATGCCATGGAACGGTTACAACTTCGAGGACTCCATTCTTATCAGTGAAAAGATGCTTGTCGATGATACCTATACATCCGTTCATATTGAAGAATTTGAGTGCGTTTGTCGCGATACTAAACTTGGTAAAGAAGAAATTACCAGAGATATTCCCAACCTCGGTGAAGAACAGCTAAAAGATCTCGATGACAGCGGCATTATCCGTATCGGCGCCGAGGTAAGACCCAATGATATCCTTATCGGCAAGATTACACCGAAAGGTGAAACTCAACTGACGCCGGAAGAAAAGCTTCTCAGGGCTATTTTTGGTGAAAAAGCGGGTGACGTTAAAGATACCTCACTGAGAGTTCCGCCCGGTGTCGAAGGAACGGTTATTGGCGCAAAGGTCTTTTCCCGGAAAGGGATTGAAAAGGATGAGCGGGCCAGGGACATTGAAAGTGAAGACGAGGCCAAGCTTCTTAAAGATCAGGAAGACGAAATAAGGATCATTGAGGGTGGTATCTATAATAAGATAAAGACTCTTCTTGTCGGTAAAACGGCTGTTGCAGACATTACCGATTCAAAAGGGGACGTGCGCCTCGAAAAGGGCAAGAAAATTACTGAAAAAGTGCTTGATGATACACCGAAGAATCTTTGGGGAGATATTGTTTTAAAGGGTGATGAAGAGACTGAAGAGAACATCCAGAAACTTCTCGATTCACTGACTGAACAGACGGAGTTTATCAGGGAATACTTTGAAGAGAAGATGGACCGCCTCAAGAGAGGTGACGAACTTCCACCCGGTGTTCTCAAAATGGTTAAGATTTCCGTGGCTATCAAGAGAAAACTCTCTGTTGGTGATAAAATGGCCGGAAGACATGGAAATAAAGGTGTTCTTTCAAAGATCGTACCTGTAGAGGATATGCCCTATATGGCAGATGGGACAGCCGTCGATATTGTCTTGAATCCGCTTGGTGTTCCGTCGCGTATGAATGTCGGTCAGATACTCGAGGCCCACCTCGGATGGGTTGCCAAGGGCCTTGGAGATAAGGTGAAGAAGTTTGTCGAGCTTAATTATTCGCCTGAGAAAATGAGGGAATTCATTAAAGAGGTTTATAAATCCGCTCAGATCGACCAACTGGTTAACAAGGCTGATGATGAAGAAATCATGGCTATGGCCCGCAAACTCTCAGCAGGAGTCTTTATGGCTTCTCCCGTTTTTGAGGGAGCCTCTGAAAGTGAGGTCAAGAGGCTTATGGAACTGGCGGGCTTGTCAACGAGCGGTAAAGAGAAACTTTTTGATGGCAAGACGGGTGAGGATTTTGACCAGGATGTCATGGTTGGTGTCATGTATATGATCAAGCTTCACCATCTTGTTGATGATAAAATTCACGCCAGGTCTACGGGGCCTTACTCTCTCGTGACTCAGCAGCCTCTGGGCGGTAAGGCACAGTTTGGTGGGCAGAGACTGGGAGAAATGGAGGTGTGGGCAATGGAAGCTTATGGTGCGGCTCATTGTCTTCAGGAGTTCCTTACCGTCAAGTCTGATGATGTGGCAGGCCGTACCCGCATGTACGAGAGTATCGTGAAGGGTGAAAATATTCTTGAAGCCGGACTGCCGGAATCGTTTAATGTTGTTATCAAGGAGATGCAGAGTCTTGGCCTTGATGTTCAATTGCTTGAGGATTGAGAAAATAATTAATTAGAAATTGTTCGAAAGTACCTTTAACCGGTTATTGCTTAGAACAGGAGGGAAACCTTGGAAGATTTTTTTAGTTTTGTTGAAAAGCCTAAGGATCCGCTGAACTTCAAGGGGATTAGAGTTTCTATTGCTTCACCTGAAAAGATAAGAGAATGGTCTCATGGTGAGGTAAAAAAACCGGAAACCATAAACTACAGGACATTCAAGCCTGAAAGGGACGGTTTGTTTTGTGCTAAAATTTTTGGGCCTATCAAGGATTACGAATGTAACTGTGGTAAATTCAAGAGAATGAAGCACAGGGGAGTGGTTTGTGAAAAGTGTGGTGTCGAGGTTATTCAGTCTAAGGTAAGAAGGGAAAGGCTCGGTCATATTGAGCTTGCCACGCCTGTCGCGCATATCTGGTTCCTGAAAAGTCTTCCCAGCAGGATGGGGAATCTTCTTGATATTACCCTTAAGGATCTGGAAAAGGTGCTCTACTTTGAGGCTTATATTGTTACGGATCCTAAAGATTCGGCTCTGATAAAGGGGCAACTCCTCACGGAAGACGAGTATTATGCGGCTATGGAAGAGTATGCCGGTGAGTTCGAAGCCGGTATGGGTGCTGAAACGATCAGGGAACTGATGAAGGAACTTGATCTGGGAGAGATTTGTGCTTCTCTCAGGCTTGAAATGAAAGAGACCAATTCCGACGCCAAGAGAAAGAAAATAGCCAAAAGACTTAAAGTTGCCGATGCATTCAGGCTTTCCGATAATAAGCCTGAATGGATGATTATGGAAGTTATTCCCGTTATTCCACCCGATTTGAGACCTCTTGTTCCTCTCGATGGTGGCAGGTTTGTTACTTCAGACCTAAATGACCTTTACAGAAGGGTTATTAACAGAAATAACAGGCTCAAAAGGCTGCTCGAACTTAATGCTCCCGACATTATTATCAGAAATGAAAAGAGAATGCTTCAGGAAGCAGTTGACGCACTTTTTGATAACGGTAGAAGGGGCAGGGTTATTACCGGTCCAAACAAGCGGCCACTCAAATCTTTAAGTGACATGCTTAAAGGTAAGCAGGGTCGTTTCAGGCAGAATCTCCTCGGTAAAAGGGTCGACTATTCAGGAAGGTCGGTTATTGTTGTCGGTCCTGAACTCAAGTTGCATCAGTGCGGCTTACCGAAGAAGATGGCCCTTGAGCTCTTTAAGCCTTTTATTTACAGTAAGCTCGAAGAGAGAGGTTATGTTACTACCATTAAAAATGCCAAGAAAATGGTTGAAGAGGAAAGGTCTGAAGTTTGGGATATTCTTGATGAAGTTATCAGGGAGCATCCGATCCTTCTAAACAGGGCGCCGACTCTTCATCGTCTGGGGATTCAGGCATTTGAGCCTATTCTGGTTGACGGAAAGGCTATTCAGCTCCACCCGCTCGTTTGTGCTGCCTATAATGCAGACTTCGACGGAGACCAGATGGCTGTTCATGTTCCTCTTTCAATCCAGGCACAGCTTGAAGCGAGAGTACTTATGATGTCGACCAATAACATTCTTTCTCCGGCAAACGGTAAGCCGATTATTGTCCCGAGCCAGGATATCGTTCTTGGTCTTTATTATATGACGAGGGAGAAGCCTCTACAAAAGGGTGAGGGCATTATATTCTCCTCGGTTGATGAGGTTGTTTCTGCCTATGATGCCGGTGAAGTTCACCTTCAGGCATGTATTAAGGTGAGGATTGACGGTCAAATCGCTGATACGACTCCGGGACGTATTCTTTTAAGAGGAATCGTTCCTTTCGAGATTCCTTTTGAGACGATTAACAAGGTCATGAACAAAAAGGCCCTGGCTGTTCTTGTTGACCAGTCATTCAGGCTGGCAGGGGGTAAGAAAACGGTTGTTCTTGCGGACCAACTGAAAAATCTTGGTTATAAACATGCGACAAAGGCAGGTATATCGATCAGCATTAACGATATGGTTATGCCTACCAGGAGGGATGCGCTTATAGGCGCAGCTCAGGAAGAAGTTGTTGAAATTAAAAACCAGTACACTGACGGTTTGATTACCGATGGTGAAAGGTATAACAAGGTAATTGATATCTGGGCCCATGTTACTGAGCAGATTGCCGATGAGATGATGAAAGAACTCGGCACGGAGAGAATTGTCGATGATGAAGGCAATGAAAAGAGTATTCCAAGCTTTAATCCTATCTTCATGATGGCTGACTCCGGTGCGAGAGGCAGTGCTCAGCAGATCAGACAGCTGGCCGGAATGAGGGGACTTATGGCCAAGCCTTCAGGTGAGATTATTGAAACACCAATTACGTCCAACTTCAGAGACGGTCTTACTGTCCTTCAATACTTTATCTCGACTCACGGAGCCAGAAAGGGCCTTGCCGATACAGCGCTTAAGACGGCAAACTCAGGTTACCTCACAAGGCGCCTCGTTGATGTAGCACAGGATATGATCATTACGGAAGAGGATTGTCAGACCATAGATGGAATTTATGTTTCTGCCCTTGTTGAAGGTGGCGAAGTTATTGAAGGTCTTGGTGACCGGATTCTTGGCCGGGTTGCCCTCGAAAATATTGAAGATCCCATGACCGGTGATGTTCTTGTTGAGGCCGGTACGGAAATTGATGAAGCGCTTGTTGAGAAACTTGAATCTTCCGGCGTAGACAGAGTTTTGATCAGATCGGTTCTTACCTGCCAGTCCAAAAAAGGTATCTGTGCAAAATGTTATGGTAGAGATCTTGCCAGGGGCTCCATGATAAATCTTGGAGAAACGGTAGGTATTATTGCTGCCCAGTCTATTGGTGAGCCGGGAACCCAGCTTACGATGAGAACCTTCCATATTGGTGGTACAGCGAGCAGAAGGGCTGAACAAACGACTCTGGAAGCGAGAAATGATGGTGTTGTCAAGCTTATTGGGCTGTCAAGTGTTGCCAATAAGGAAGGCAGTCTTATTGTTATGAACAGGAATGCTGAAATTGCTGTCATTGATGAAACAGGTAGAGAAAGAGAGCGTTATCTGCTTGTCTATGGCGCCAAGCTGACGATGAAGGAAGGCGATAAGGTTGAAAAAGGGACGCTTCTGGCGGAATGGGATCCTTATACTGTGCCTATTTTGACGGATAAATCAGGTGCCGTTAAATTTGGTGATATTATTGAAGGCCAGTCAATGCAGGAACAGGTTGATGAAGTTACCGGACTTTCAAGGAAGATTATTGTCGAATGTAAGGAAGCCGAACTGAGGCCCAGGGTATCCATTAAGGATGAAGCCGGGAAAACGGCGGGTCGCTATCAGATGCCTGTTGGCGCTAACATTATCGTTAGTGAAGGTGATGTGCTCGATGCAGGTGATATTCTGGCCAAGATACCGAGAGAAACGACGAAGACCAAGGACATTACCGGTGGTCTTCCGAGGGTTGCTGAGCTTTTTGAAGCGAGAAGGCCCAAGGAAATGGCCATTGTTTCTGAAATTGATGGTGTCGTTTCTTTTGGAAAGGATACAAAGGGGAAAAGACAGGTTCTTGTTACTCCTGACGTAGGTGATGTTAAGGAATACCTTATTCCTAAAGGTAAACATATCAGTGTTCATGACGGGGATCGCATCAAGGCCGGTGAATCCCTCATGGATGGGGCTATCGATCCGCATGATATTCTTCGTATCAGAGGCGATAAAGAGCTTGCCAAGTATCTTGTCGATGAAGTCCAGGAGGTCTATCGCCTCCAGGGAGTAGGCATCAATGATAAGCATATTGAGGTTATTGTCAGACAGATGCTTAGAAGAGTCAGGATTGTTGATGCAGGAGATACGGACTTCCTCCCCGGCGATGAGGTAGAGAAGGTCAGGTTCAGGGACGGGAATGAAAAAATCATGGAAGAAGGTGGAACACCGGCTACAGCCGAACCGCTTCTTCTTGGGATTACAAAGGCATCACTTAGTACGGACAGTTTCATCTCTGCAGCTTCTTTTCAGGAGACGACCAAGGTACTCACGCAGGCCGCTATTGAAGGCAAGGCTGACTACCTTAGCGGCCTCAAGGAAAATGTCATCATGGGTAAGCTTGTACCGGCTGGAACAGGCCTTCCCCGATACAGAGACCTTTCTATTGAAGGTGAAGTAGAAGAAGAGCCGCTAGTTGAAGAAAATGCTGCTCAGGATGTTGCATGATATTCCTTTTGAAAATTTAATTTTCAAATAAAAAGATTGCATATTATGCTTGACATCCAGCGTCTCATTGTATATATTGGGGGACTTTGTATTGAATCACGATTTAACCCTCAGTTGGGTAGTTATTTTGAGGAGAAATTTAAATGCCAACTATAAATCAGCTTGTTAGAAAGGGTCGTAAGACCTTAAAAAAGAAAGAAAAAGCACCTGCTCTTGACCAGTGCCCCCAAAAGAGAGGTGTCTGTGTCAGGGTCTACACGACAACCCCTAAAAAGCCAAATTCGGCCCTTAGGAAGGTTGCCAGGGTGAGGCTTACTAACGGGATGGAGGTTACTTCTTATATTCCGGGTGTTGGTCATAACCTTCAGGAGCACTCTGTTGTTGTTATTAGGGGTGGGAGGGTTAAAGACCTTCCTGGTGTAAGGTATCATATGATTAGGGGCGTTTTGGATACTGCCGGTGTTCAGGATAGAAAGCAGGGCAGGTCCAAGTATGGAGCTAAGAAGCCGAAGTAAGTTAAAGAAGTCTGGTTTGTGAGGAGAGTATGTCGAGAAGACGAGAAATACCGAAAAGAGATGTTTTACCCGATCCTAAGTATGGTGACAAGGTTGTTTCCAAATTTGTCTGTCGTCTGATGCTGGATGGGAAAAAGAGTGTTGCTGAAAAGATTCTCTATAGCGCTTTTGATATTCTGGAAGAGAGGGCAAAGGAAGATGCTCTTCAGGTTTTTAAGAAGGCCATAGAGAATGTAAGGCCTTCTGTTGAGGTGAAGTCCAGAAGGGTTGGTGGTGCAACCTATCAAGTGCCCGTAGAGGTCAGGCCTTCAAGGCGTTCGGCCCTCGGCATGAAGTGGCTTGTTGGTTATGCCAGGGATCGTTCTGAAAAGACCATGAGAGAGCGCCTGGCCGGTGAAATCCTTGACGCCGCCAATGGCAGGGGTGGGGCTTTTAAGAAGAAGGAAGATACCCATAGGATGGCTGAGGCAAATAAGGCATTTGCCCACTATCGGTGGTAGATTTTAATTTAGGGGTTTAACGTTGAGTATATTAAAGACTACAAGAAATATCGGTATTATGGCCCATATTGATGCCGGTAAGACAACAACTACAGAGCGTATTCTCTATTATACCGGTGTTTCTTATAAGATCGGTGAGGTTCATGATGGCGCAGCTACGATGGACTGGATGGAGCAGGAGCAGGAGAGGGGGATTACCATTACCTCTGCTGCAACAACTTGTTCCTGGAGAGATCACAGGATTAACATAATTGATACACCGGGGCACGTTGATTTTACGATTGAGGTTGAGAGGTCTCTTCGTGTTCTGGATGGAGCGGTGGCCGTTTTCTGTTCCGTGTCGGGTGTTGAGCCCCAGTCAGAGACGGTATGGCGCCAGGCTGATAAGTATAAGGTGCCAAGGATTGCTTTTGTAAATAAGATGGATAGGGTGGGCGCCAATTTCTTTAATGGCGTGGATATGATCAAGGATCGTTTGAATGCCAATCCTGTTGCGCTCCAGATACCGGTAGGTGCTGAAGAGGAGTTTTCCGGTGTTGTGGATCTTGTGAAGATGAAAGCTATTTCCTATGATGAAAAAACGATGGGGATGACCTATACGGAAGTAGATATTCCCGATGATTTGAAGGAGCAGGCTCACGAGTATAGAGAGATGCTCGTTGAGGCGGTAGCAGAGTCTGATGATGCTTTAATGGAAAAATATCTCGAGGGAGAAGAAGTATCTCAGGAAGAGCTTATCGCTGGAATAAGGAGCGCTACTTTGGACTTTAAGATTGTTCCTGTCCTCTGTGGCTCAGCATTTAAAAATAAGGGTGTTCAGCAGTTGCTTGATGCTGTTGTTGATTACCTCCCGTCACCTCTTGATATTCCGCCTATGGAAGGTGTTGTGCCTGGTACTGAAGAAGTTGGCGTACGTAAGGCGGATCCTTCTGAGCCTTTTTCCGCGCTTGCATTTAAGATTGCTAATGATCCCTTCGTTGGGAATTTGACCTTCTTCAGGGTTTACTCCGGTACGGTTGATGCGGGATCTCATATATTTAACTCGACTAGGGGCAAGAAGGAACGGGTGGGTAGAATCGTTAAAATGCACGCCAATAAGAGGGAAGAGGTTAAGTCGGTCTCTGCCGGTGATATTGCAGCAGCTGTTGGTCTGAAGCTTTCTACAACAGGTGATACGCTTTGTGATGAGAATAAACCGGTCATTCTTGAGTCAATGGAATTTCCAGAGCCTGTTATTTCTATCGCTATTGAGCCTAAAACCAAGGCTGATCAGGAAAAGATGGGTATTGCGCTCGGTAAGTTGGCTAAAGAGGATCCCTCCTTCAGGGTGAAAACCGACGAGGAGACGGGCCAAACAATTATATCGGGGATGGGTGAGCTTCATCTTGAGATTATTGTTGACCGTATGTTGAGAGAGTTTAAGGTTGAGGCTAATGTTGGTAAGCCTCAGGTAGCCTATCGGGAGACTATAACCAAGTCGGTTGATGCCGAAGGCAAGTTTGTCAGGCAGTCCGGTGGTCGTGGACAATACGGCCATGTGTGGCTTAGGATAGAACCCAATGAAGCTGGTGGCGGCTTTGAGTTTGTTAATAAGATTAAGGGTGGTGTCGTTCCTGCCGAATATATCCCTGCCGTCGGTAAGGGTGTTGAAGGTGCTTTGGAAAACGGTGTTAAAGCCGGTTACCCCGTTGTTGATGTTAAGGTCACTCTTTATGATGGATCTTATCATGATGTGGATTCATCTGAAATGGCATTTAAGATTGCCGGTTCTATGGGGTTTAAGGAGGGTGCCGTCAAGGCGGGTCCCGTTCTTCTTGAGCCGATTATGGATGTAGAGGTTATTGTTCCCGAAGATTTTATGGGTGACGTTATAGGGGATCTTAATTCCAGGCGTGGCAGGATTCAGTCTATGGAGGCAAGGGGCGGTATGCAGGCTGTAAAGTCTCAGGTTCCACTCGCTGAAATGTTCGGTTATTCAACAGATTTAAGGTCTGCAACACAGGGTAGGGCGACTTACACTATGCAGTTCGATCATTATGAACAGGTTCCCGGAAGTATTGCTGACGAGATTGCAGCAAAGGCAAAGGGTTAGTAAACAAGGTATATCTTTAGGAGGTACTTGATAGATGGCTAAGGAAAAGTTTGAGAGGACGAAGCCCCATTGTAACGTGGGAACCATTGGTCACGTTGACCATGGAAAGACAACATTAACGGCGGCAATTACGCGTGTATTGTCAGCCGGTGGCGGAGCAGAATTTAAAGGGTATGACCAGATAGATAATGCCCCTGAAGAAAGGGAGAGGGGGATAACGATAGCAACGGCTCATGTTGAGTATGAGACGTCTGACAGACATTATGCCCATGTCGATTGTCCCGGACATGCCGACTATGTAAAGAACATGATAACCGGTGCGGCCCAGATGGACGGAGCGATTCTGGTTGTAAGTGCAGCAGACGGACCCATGCCGCAGACAAGAGAGCATATTCTGCTGGCAAGGCAGGTCGGCGTTCCGGCAATCACCGTATTCCTAAATAAGGCGGATATGGTTGATGATGAGGAGCTGATGGAACTCGTTGAGCTAGAGGTAAGAGAACTTCTAAGCAAGTATGAATTCCCGGGTGATGATATTCCTGTGGTAGCGGGCAGCGCCCTTCAGGCGCTCGAATGTGGCTGCGGCAAGGAAGATTGCCCCAAGTGCAAGCCTATACTTGATTTGATGGCAAACGTGGACAGCTATATTCCTCAGCCTGAGCGTGATATAGACAAGCCCTTCCTCATGCCTGTTGAAGATGTGTTCAGTATTTCCGGCAGGGGTACCGTTGTGACGGGAAGAGTTGAGAGCGGTGTTATCAACGTGAATGAAGAAGTTGAGATTGTGGGGATGAAGGAGACACAGAAGACAGTTGTTACCGGTGTTGAGATGTTTAGAAAACTTCTTGACCGTGGTGAAGCCGGTGATAATATCGGTGCACTGATCAGAGGCGTCAAGCGCGAAGAGGTAGAAAGAGGACAGGTTCTGGCCAAGCCCGGCAGCATTACGCCTCATACCAAATTCAAGGGAGAAGCCTATATTCTAACGAAGGAAGAGGGTGGGAGGCATACCCCGTTTTTTAACGGTTACAGGCCTCAGTTCTACTTCAGAACAACTGACGTTACCGGTGTGGTAACGCTTCCTGACGGCGTTGAGATGGTAATGCCAGGTGACAACGTATCGGTAGAGGTGGTACTGATTACCCCCATTGCGATGGATAAAGAATTGAGATTTGCTATCAGGGAAGGCGGTAGAACGGTCGGCGCCGGTGTTGTAAGCGAGATTATTGAGTAAGGTGAAGGGATAGAAATGGAGAGCCAGAAAATTAGAATCAGGCTGAGAGCTTATGATTATAAGCTTTTAGATCAATCTGTTGTGGAAATAGTAGATACGGCGAAAAGAACGGGTGCTAAAATTGCCGGCCCCATTCCGCTGCCAACAGAAATCAATAAGTATTGTGTTAACCGTTCTCCATTCATAGACAAGAAGTCTAGAGAGCAATTCGAGATCAGGACTCACAAGAGGCTTCTCGATATTCTTGAGCCGACACAGCATACGGTTGATGCCTTAATGAAGCTCGATTTGTCTGCTGGCGTTGATGTAGAAATTAAGCTAAATCCTTAAAGAGAAAAGGTTTCAATCGGAGCTAAAGCAATGAAGGAAGGCATTATTGGAAGAAAACTGGGAATGACCCAGATTATAACGGACGATGGCGAGTTGGTTCCTGTGACTGTTGTAGAGGCCGGACCCTGTGCAGTCGTTCAGAAAAAAAATGTAGAGAACGATGGCTACAGTGCGGTTCAGCTGGGATTTCTTGAAAAACGTTCTAACCTGGTCGGTAAGCCGGAAAAAGGTCACTTTAACAAGACAAAGGTGGCTCCCCAAAGGTACCTTAGGGAATTAAGAGTGGAAGATGTTGACGGTTTCGAAATTGGTCAGAACATTACTGTTGATATTTTTTCTGATGGTGATGTTGTTGATGTTACCGGTACCAGTAAAGGTAAGGGAATGGCTGGTGTCATGAAGCGCTGGGGGTTCGGTGGCGCTCGTGCCAGTCATGGCGCTGAGAAGATCCACAGAAAGCCTGGTTCCATTGGGTGTTCAGCAACTCCTTCAAGGGTCTTTAAAGGTAAGAAAATGGCAGGCAGGATGGGTGGCGAACGGGTCACCGTTCAAAATCTCTCTATTGCAAAAGTTAGAGCGGAAGAAAATATCCTTCTTATAAAAGGTGCTGTGCCGGGTCACAACAAAGGATTGCTTGTAATTAAAAAGGCTGTTAAAAAGGGATAATCCATGGCTTCTATAGATGTAGTAGATCTGAATAATAAAAAAATCGGCAATATTGAATTGTCTGCAAAAGTTTTTGACTCTGATGTGAGGCCGGAAATTATGCATTCTGTAGTCAGGCTGCAACTGATGAACAGGAGAGGCGGCAATGCGCAGACAAAAGGTCGTTCCCATGTAAGAGGCGGCGGGGCCAAGCCCTGGAAACAAAAGGGCACGGGAAGAGCTCGTGCAGGTACATCAAGTTCACCCATTTGGGTCGGTGGAGGGACTGCATTCGGTCCTCAGGCCAAGACTTTCAATCTAGGTATTAACAAAAAAACGAAAAGAGCTGCACTCAGGTCAGCGTTGTCAATGAAATTAAAAGACGGTATGCTGGTGGTTCTTGATAAATTCGAATTAACGCATAGCAAGACGAAAGAGTTTGTGCAGGTTATGAAGACTTTTGAGGCAGAGAGGGCTCTTATCGTATTAGACGAAGAAAATAGAAATGTCGATCTTTCTTCAAGGAACGTAAGAGGTTTTAAGGTTATGAAGAGCGAAGGGATCAATGTTTATGATTTGCTTAAACATGATAAGCTCTTTATGACGAAGGAATCGGTCGGCAAGATTGAAGAGGTGTTAGGCTGATGAAAAGCTACGGTCACATATTAAAAAGCCCGATCATTACAGAAAAAACGACAATAGCGAAAGAGGCGGGAAATGTTGTTTCCTTTGTTGTTGATCGGGATGCTAATAAATGCGAAATTAAAAAGTCTGTTGAAACTGTCTTTAAAGTAAAAGTGGATAGTGTTAGAACAGTACAGGTTGCCGGAAAAAGAAAACGCAGCCGTTCCGTGATGGGAAAGAGATCCAATTGGAAAAAGGCATACGTCGCACTTAAGGCAGGCGAAAGCATCGAAATTTTCGAGGGTGTGTAATTTAGGAGGATATGAGTTAAAATGGCTCTAAAACTATATAAACCAACATCACCTGGAGTAAGGCATAAGAGTTGTCTCACTTTTGATGAGGTGAGCAGGACAAAACCTGAAAAAGGGCTCGTTGAGAAACTTAAAAAAACGGGTGGCAGAAATTCTGACGGCAGGATTACGAGAAGACATGCCGGTGGCGGACATAAGAGACGCTATAGAGTAATTGATTTTAAAAGAGATAAAGAAGGAATTCCTTCCACTGTGGCTTCGATAGAGTACGATCCCAACAGAACGGCGCGTATCGCGTTGCTTCATTATGCTGACGGTGAAAAAAGGTATATCCTGGCACCTAAGGATATCAACATTGGAGATACTGTAGTGTCCGGCCCTGATGCTGATATTAAGCCTGGTAATGCGCTTCCAATAAAGAATATTCCTCTTGGCACGCTTATACATAATATAGAAATGAAGAGAGGCAAGGGTGGGCAAATAGTAAGAAGTGCGGGGAATTCGGCACAATTAATGGCCAAAGATGGCCGTTATGCACAGGTTAGATTGCCATCAACAGAAGTGAGGATGATTCTGGAAGATTGTTATGCGACGGTCGGCGAAGTAGGCAATAGTGATCATTCAAATGTCAGCCTTGGAAAGGCCGGCAGAAAGAGATGGTTAGGTGTAAGGCCTACGGTAAGAGGGGTTGCCATGAACCCCGTTGATCATCCGCATGGTGGTGGGGAGGGTAAGTCTTCCGGTGGACGTCATCCAGTTTCACCCTGGGGTGTACCGACGAAAGGTTACAAGACGAGAAGTAATAGTCGTTCAGATAGATTTATTGTAAGAAAGCGTAAGAAATAGCTTTATAAGGAGATAGCAGTGGCGCGATCAATTAAAAAAGGACCCTATGTTGAAGATAGCCTTCTTCGGAAAGTGGCGTCGGCACAGGAAAGCGGCAGCAAGCAGATGATTAAGACTTGGTCAAGAAGATCAACTATAACGCCTGATTTTATTGGTATAACATTCGCTGTTCATAACGGAAAGAAGTTCGTACCCGTTTATATTACGGAGAATATGGTTGGTCACAAGCTTGGCGAATTTGCATCAACAAGAACTTTTTACGGTCATATTGGCGGTAAAAAGGCGAAAATGAAATAGGGTATCGGAGCCAGGATGATGGAAGCAAAAGCAGTTTTAAGGTATGCGAGGATTTCGCCGAGAAAGGCAAGGCTCATAGTTAACACGATTAGAGGGAAGGAAGTTGGTGAAGTATTAAGGACATTGAGTTTCACTGATAAAAAAGCAGCGCCCATGGTTTCTAAGATCGTCAGATCTGCAGTGGCTAATGCTGAGCAGCAGGGTGTAAATGATCCCGACAAGCTCTTTGTCAAGAGTACATTTGTTAATGAAGGTCCAACGATAAAAAGATTTATGCCAAGAGCAATGGGTAGAGCAACTCAGATATTGAAGAGGACTAGTCATATCACTGTTGTCCTCGCTGAAGCGGTAGAATAGGAGGTTAGATTTGGGGCAGAAAGTAAATCCTGTCGGTTTTAGACTGGGAGTAATTAAGGATTGGGATTCCAGATGGTATGCCAAAAAAGGTTATTCTAATTTGATTCATGAGGATCTGAAAATCAGAACCTTCCTTAAAAAGAAACTTAATCATGCCGGCGTTTCTAGGATTGAAATTGAAAGAACGGCTAACAAAATGAGAGTTAACATTCATAGTGCTCGTCCGGGTCTTGTTATTGGTAAGAAAGGATCTGAAATCGATGCACTCAGGAATGAAATCAAGCATTTTACCGATAAGGAAATTTTTATTAACATAAATGAGGTTAGAAAAGCTGAAATTGATGCTCAGCTTGTGGCCGAGAATGTAGCCCTTCAAATGGAGAGACGAGTTCACCATAGGAGAGCCATGAAGAAGTCCGTAACCTCTGCTATGAAACTTGGTGCAAAGGGTATTAAAATCTCTTGTGCCGGTAGACTGGGTGGGCACGAAATGTCCAGAACTGAATGGTACAGGGAGGGAAGAGTTCCTCTCCATACCCTGAGAGCAGATATTGATTACGGTTTTGCCGAGGCTAAAACAACTTACGGAATCATCGGTGTTAAGGTCTGGATATTTAAGGGCGAAGTTCTTGAAAAAAGAGAAGAAAAGATACTTGAGGTGTAGATAAAAATGTTAATGCCCAAGAAAGTAAAATACAGAAAGCAGATGAAGGGGAGAATGACCGGAAAACCCTTTAGAGGCTGCGCCCTCAATTTTGGAGATTTTGGACTGCAGGCAACTGAATGCGGTTGGATCACTTCGAGGCAGATTGAGGCTGCCAGGATTGCTATGACGAGACATATAAAAAGAGGTGGTAAGGTTTGGGTCAGAGCATTTCCTGATAAACCGGTTACATCAAAGCCGGCCGAAACCCGAATGGGAAAAGGTAAAGGTTCTCCAGAGGGTTGGGTTGCAGTAATTAAGCCGGGTGTGATTCTCTATGAAATGGAAGGTGTTGAAGAGAGTGTTGCCAGGGAAGCTCTTAGACTGGCGGCTCACAAGTTGCCTGTGGCAACGAGATTTGTGTCGAGGGAGAGTCAAAAATGAAAAGCAGTGAACTAAGAGAATTGGCTCTTGAGGAACTCAATCAAAAGGAAACGGATTTTCGGGAAGAACTTTTTAATTTGAACTTTCAGCATGCTATAGGCAAGCTTGAAAATACAGCAAGATTAAAAGAACTACGAAGAGATATTGCAAGAGTTAATACCCTTAGAAAAGAAAGATTGGCCAAGGAAGGATCGAGTGAGGCATGACTGATACAGTAAACAGAAGAACCCTCATCGGGACAGTAATCAGTGACAAGATGGAAGGTACTGCCGTTGTTGCTGTAGAGAGACAGTTTAGACACCCTAAGTATAATAAGCAGCTCAGAAGAACGGCTAAGTACAAGGTTCATGATGTTAATAATACGGCTGCTGCGGGAGATAAGGTTTTAATTCAGGAATGCAGACCGATCAGTAAAGACAAACGCTGGTTGTTGAAAGATATTATAGAAAAAGCAGTCTAAGTAATTTCTTAGCGGAGTTTATAAAATGATACAGATGCAAACTATTTTGAATGTCGCTGATAATTCTGGAGCAAAAAAGGTTTACTGCTTCAAAGTTCTGGGTGGCTCTAAAAGAAAAACTGCAAAAATCGGCGATGTTATTGTGGTCTCTGTGAGAGAATCAATACCTAACGCAAAGGTCAAAAAAGGTGATGTACATAAAGCGGTTATTGTGAGAACAGTTAAGGAAATCGGTAGACCTGATGGCTCATTCATACGTTTTGATGATAATGCCGCAGTCATTATCGATAAGAATATGGAACCTGTCGGAACGAGGATTTTTGGCCCTGTAGCGAGGGAGCTTAGAGCCAGGAAGTTTATGAAAATTGTATCATTGGCCCCTGAAGTTTTATAGGGAGGAGAAAAGATGTTGCAAGCTAATTTAGGTTTGAAAAAAGGTGACACCGTTGTCGTGACAACGGGAAAAGATCGGGGTAAGCGAGGTAAAATTATCCAGATTGTAAACGTTCGTCAGAAGGTGCTCGTAGAGAAGGTCAATATAGTAAAAAGGCACCTTCGCCAGGATTCTCAGGGTGGCGGTGGCATAATGGAGAAGGAATCGCCAATACATGTTTCAAATGTAAGTTATCTTTGCCAGAAGTGCGATGCTCCTGTTAAAATCATGAAGAAGATTCTTGACAACGGTAATAAAGTAAGGGCTTGCGCTAAATGTGGCGAGATTATAGACAGGTAGGAGCATAGAAGATGGCGAGTTTAAAAGAAACCTATAGTAAGGAAATTGAGCCTAAGCTTATTAAAGAGTTTGGTTATAAGAATAAACATCAAGTTCCAAAGCTTGAAAAGATCGTGCTTAATATTGGAGTGGGCGAGGCAGTTCAGAACATAAAAGTGCTAGATGCCGCAGCGGAAGAGATGGCATTGATTGCAGGCCAGAGACCTGTAATAACAAGAGCGAAGAAGTCCATAGCAGGTTTTAAGCTAAGAGAAGGAATGCCTATCGGTTGTTGTGTTACTCTAAGGGGTGATAATATGTATGCTTTTTTTGATAAGCTTATTGGAGCGGCCATCCCAAGGATTAGAGATTTTAGGGGCTTGCCCAAAAAAGGATTTGATGGAAGAGGCAATTATACGCTGGGAATAAAAGAGCATATCATATTCCCGGATATCGATATCGATAAAGTAGACAAGGTAAAAGGTCTGAATATAACAATAGTGACGACTGGTGGTACTGATGAAGAGGGTCGATCCTTATTGACTCAACTCGGCATGCCTTTCAAAAAATAAGGAGGAGACTTTGGCAAGAAAAGCATTGGTAGAGAAAAATAAGAAACCTGCTAAATTCAAGGTGCGTGAATACAACAGGTGTCCTGTTTGTGGAAGACCAAGAGGTTATTACAGAAAATTTGATATGTGCAGGATTTGCCTGAGAGAAATGTCTCTTAAGGGTGTTATTCCTGGAATGATTAAATCGAGTTGGTGAGAAGGTTAAGGAGTTAGATATGGCAATGACAGATCCTTTAGCTGATATGTTGACCAGGATAAGAAACGCAACAATGGTAAAAAAAGATGTTGCAGAAATTCCCGCTTCAAAGTTGAAAACGGAAATTGCAAAGGTCCTGAAAAGTGAAGGTTACATTAAGGGCTACAAGATAGAGAAAGATAATAAGCAGGGCATTTTGAAGATCGCTCTCAAATATGATGATCAGAAAAACAGCGTCGTAGAAGGAATAAAAAGAGTTAGCAAACCGGGTTCAAGGGTTTACGTTAAAGGTAGTGACGTAGCTAAGGTGATCAATGGATATGGGATAGCAATTCTTTCAACATCAAAGGGACTGATGGTCGATAGAGAGGCCAGAAAGGCCAATATCGGAGGAGAAATCCTCTGCAACGTTTGGTAATTTTAGGAGTTTAAGGTATGTCTAGGATTGGAAAACTTCCAATAACATTGCCCTCAGGAGTCAAGGTAGAAAAAAAAGGGCAAACTGTAAAAATACAGGGACCCAAAGGGACGCTTGAAAAGTCAATTCCTGATGGTGTTGAAATTGTCGTTGAAGAGGAAAAAATAGTGGTAAAGCCCAATGATAAATCCCCCAAAGCAGGTGCCTATTACGGTCTGACGAGAAGTTTGATCGCAAATATGGTTCAGGGTGTTTCTCAAGGATTTGAGAGAGTTCTTGAAATTAGCGGTGTTGGTTATAGGGTCGCTGTTCAGGGTAATAAACTGAACTTTTCTCTTGGATACTCTCATCCTGTGGAGTATGAACTTCCCCAGGGCACAAGTGCAGAGGTAGATAAACAAACAGTGCTTAAGTTAAAAGGTGCGGATAAAGAACTTCTTGGTTCCATGGCTGCAAAGATAAGAAGTTTGAGAGGTCCTGAGCCATACAAGGGCAAAGGTATTAAATATGCCGAAGAGAGAATTGTCCGTAAGGCTGGAAAAACCGGCAAATAATGCCTGATAAGGAGTAGAACGTTGGCTGCTAAGAATGTAAAAGTTGAAAAAAGATTAAAAAGAAAAAAAAGTATCCGAAGGCGTGTTATTGGTACGTCTGGGAGGCCTCGCCTGAGTATCTTCAGAAGCGCCAGTCATATGTATGCTCAAATCATTGATGATACGAATGGTCAAACCATCGTTTCTGCTTCAACTTTAAGTAAAGAATTAAAAGGTAAGCTTAAAGGAACAGGAAATATTGATGCAGCAAAAAAAGTGGGCCAGTTGATTTCCCGGGAAGCTAAAAAGAAAAAGATAGAAACGGTTTCTTTTGACAGGAATGGTTTTTTATATCACGGTAGAGTAAAAGCCCTGGCCGATGCAGCCAGGGACGGTGGTCTTAAGTTTTAAATTATAAGGAGGATATCTTTTGGAAAGGATAGATCCATCTGAGCTTGATCTTAAAGACAGAGTTGTTCATATCAGTAGAGTTGCTAAAGTTGTAAAAGGTGGACGCAGGTTCAGCTTCAGTACACTTGTTGTTGTTGGTGATGGAAATGGAATTGTCGGTTATGGAGTTGGTAAGGCCAATGAAGTAGCCGTTTCAATAAAAAAAGGTGTTGAAAAGGCTAAGAAAAGTCTGATTCGCGTAGCTATCAAGGACTCAACCATTCCTTATGAAATACTGGGTCACTCCGGTGCGGGAAGAGTTCTTTTGAAGCCTGCCTCTGAAGGTACCGGACTCATTGCAGGAGGTGCGGTCAGGGCTGTTGTTGAAACTGCCGGTATCCATGATCTTCTTACTAAGTGTCAGGGTAGCAACAATCCCCATAATGTGGTCCGTGCTACTTTTGACGCTCTTACAAGATTAAAAACGCCAGAGCAAATGGCTGCCAAAAGAGGCAAAAAACTGAAAGATATAACAGGTTAGGTATTAAAATGTCGGATACTGAAAAAAAGGATACCAAAGCAAAGAGCGAAGCAAAGAGCAAAGCAAAGAGCGAAGCAAAGAGCAAAGCAAAGAGCGAAGCAAAGAGCAAAGCAAAGAGCGAAGCAAAGAGCGAAGCAAAGAGCGAAGCAAAGAGCGAAGCAAAGAGCGA
>Ga0224514_10000135_pt1 | contig 24786 bp, 20 predicted proteins | sample SF_May12_sed_USG_3_FD_169107 | JGI IMG/M metagenome (GOLD analysis project Ga0224514, IMG submission 169107) | Sediment microbial communities from San Francisco Bay, California, United States - SF_May12_sed_USGS_24 | ecosystem: Environmental > Aquatic > Marine > Sediment | place: USA... | reverse complement strand
CCACTGGTACGGTTATCGGTGATTGCCCGGTCAACGTCGGCCATGGGAAATTCGGCCACATCATACCGGATTCCCTGTGCCTCGGCTTCTGCCTTGCTCAAGCCGACCGTGGCGACCTCCGGGTCGGAGTACACCACGCGCGGGACGACGCGGTAATCGGTTTTCTTCGGGATGCGGAATGCGATGTTGGCCAGTGCAATACCGGCCTGGTATTCAGCCATGTGGGTGAATGCCAGCGGGCCACACACATCACCCACGGCATAGATGTGTTTTTGCGTGGTACGCAGCCTGCGGTCTACGTCAATACCCCCGCGACTGAAGGTCACGCCGGCCTCCTCCAGTCCCAGGCCGTGTACCACCGGCCGGCGTCCGGTGGCCACCAGGATGCGCTCGCACTCGACCGTGTTTCCATTGTCCAGCTGCAACTGGCGACTGTCACCGTCACGGCGCACGGATTGCGCGCTGACACCTGTCAATATTTCGATTCCCTCGGCAGCCAGGCAGCGTTGCAGTGCTTCGGATACGGCCGGGTCATTCGTGGCCAGCAGGCGATCGGCCATTTCGATGATAGTGACGCGACTGCCGAGTCGGGCAAAGGCCTGTGCCAGCTCGACACCAATCGGACCACCGCCAAGCACGGCGAGTCGTTCCGGTAACTGGTGGCGCTGGAAAATGGTTTCATTGGTATCAAAGCCCGCCTCTTCCAGACCGGGGATCGGCGGGATAGCCGGCGTCGAGCCGGTAGCAATAACAAAACGCCGTGCCCGGATGATATCGCCCTCGACGGCAAGCTCGCGTGGGCTGATAAAGGCCGCCTTGCCAAACCGTACATCGCAGCCATACGCACGGAAGCGCTCCGGGTCATCGTGCTGCTGGATGGTATCGATGACCTGGCTGACACGCTCAATCGCCTTGCTGAAATCGATGTCCGGCATCGACGAAAGCAGGCCATCGCGCACCCCTTCACGGGTGGTCTGTGCAATGTGCGCCATGTGCAGCAGGGTCTTGCTCGGCACGCAACCGGTATGCAGGCAATCACCGCCAAGCATGGCCTCTTTCTCGATCAGGCTTACCTTGAGGCCCAGCTGCGCGGCCACACTTGCCACGACCAGCCCGCCGGGGCCGCCACCGATGATTGCAAGATCCTGTTTTCTCATTATCGCTGTCCTATCCGTTTGTGATGAATATACCGGAAGACATGTCCAGGCGGATTGCCGTCTCGTACCTGGAAACAGGATTATCCATGTTGCTGACGGTTATCTTTTGTGGGTGTCATGTTGTTATTGAAGTTCTGGATTATTTGTAGCGCCTGCCGAACGACATCAATTCCGGCCCCCGGCTGGACTGCATAATGGCTCAGGTGGCGGCGCCAGTGGCGTGCCCCCGGCATACCCTGGAACAGCCCAAGCATGTGACGCGTGATGTGTTTGAGTGATGTGCCGTCAGACTGTTCCCGTTCGATATAGGGCAGCATGGCCACGACCACCTGTTTGCGCGAGAGTACCGGATGTGAATCATCAAAGAAACGCCGGTCAACATCCGCAAGCAGGTACGGGTCATGATAGGCGGCACGGCCGAGCATGACACCGTCGGCATGCTGTAGTTGCAACTCAGCCGCGTCCAGGTCGTTGATGCCACCGTTGACGACGATCGTCAGCTGCGGGAAGTCTGTCTTCAGTTGCCAGGCATACTCGTATTTCAGTGGCGGGACGGTGCGGTTCTCTTTCGGACTGAGCCCCTTCAGGTAGGCCTTGCGCGCATGGATGATGAAGGTGTTGCAGTCGGCCGCCGCGACCGTGTCGATAAAGTTCGCCAGCGCCGCGTAAGAATCCATGTCATCAATGCCGATACGCGTCTTGACAGTAACCGGAATGCTAACGGCGCTTTTCATTGCGGCAACACACTCCGCGACCAGCCCCGGCTCGGCCATCAGGCAGGCGCCGAAACGGCCTGACTGAACACGGTCGCTGGGGCAACCGATGTTCAGGTTGATTTCATCAAAACCGAAGTCGGCGCCGATACGTGCGCACTCGGCCAGTTCGGCCGGCGCACTGCCGCCGAGTTGCAGGGCCAGCGGATGCTCGGTTGCATCATGATGCAGGTGTCGGGCGTGCCGGCCGTGCAGGATAGCGCCGGTGGTGACCATCTCGGTATACAACAGCGCATGCCGGCTGATCAGGCGCAGCAGGTAGCGGCAGTGCCGATCGGTCCAGTCGAGCATGGGGGCGACGGCGAACCGGTGTGCGGGAATCTGCGGAATGCTGGTAACTCCAGTGTGGTTTACAGAATTCGGGCTGCCCTGCCGATAATTTGCACAGTGGAAGGCAGCCGGGTGATATCCGTCACATTATATAGACGTCTGCTTCTGTATTTTAATCGTGAATGCTATAGTGCAGTTGACACGTAGCATTATGTGAAATATCAAGTACACCAAGGAGTTAGCTATGAACCGTATCCGCTTAACCCTGCTTGGCCTGGCGCTGGCCCTGCCGACTGCCCTGCCGGCAAGCGCGGATGTGCTGCTGGTCGACAGCCTGTCGGCATCAGCATCGATCTCGACCCCTGCCAGCGGCGTGAACATGCCCCAGGTGCGCCAGCAGTTTGGCAACCCGCTGACCGAGCACCCCAGTGTCTCTGTCTCGGGTGGCCCGTTACAGCCACCAATCACGCGCTGGGACTACGCCGGCTTCTCCGTGTTCTTCGAGCATGACCGGGTGGTCCATTCTGTCACCCACCGCGCGGCAGGCAACTAGCCCCAGACTTTCTGCTGTATCATAGCCGGTCACTACGACCGGCTATGGATTTTCTTTCCCGTGTTGATCCCTGAATTCGCGCCCCAGTCCGGGGTGTTAGTGACCTGGCCACACCAACAAAGTGACTGGAAAGACCAGCTCGACAGCGTTGAGCCGGTCTACCTGGAAATCGCGCGCGCGGTGACCACCCACGAACAGCTGCTGGTGATTTGCCATGACGCGTCACATCGTCAGGGAATCATTGAGCGTCTGGCCGGTGCGGCCATTTCAACCCGCAATATCAGCTTTGCCTGTGTACCTTCCAATGACACCTGGGTGCGTGACTACGGCCCGCTTGCGGTGCGCCTCGACGGCAAGATGATCCTGCAGGACTACACATTCAACGCCTGGGGCGGTAAGTATGCCGCCGCACTGGATGATCAGGTTACCGGCGCCCTGTACCGGGCTGGCGTGTTTGGTGAGCCGGGCTACCAGCGCTACGGTCTGGTGCTGGAAGGCGGCAGCATCGATGTCGATGGATGTGGGACGCTGCTGACCACAACGCGCTGCCTGCTGGCAGCAACGCGTAATCCCGGGCTGGGCAAGGACGGACTGGAAGACTGCTTTCACCGGCAGCTGGGGATTGAACGCGTGCTCTGGCTGGAGCATGGCGCACTGTCAGGTGACGATACCGATGCACACGTCGATATGCTGGCAAGGTTCTGCAGTCCCGACACCATAGCCTATTCGCAATGCCCTGACCCGAATGATGCACATAACCTTTCGCTGGCCGCAATGGAGCAGGAGCTGCTGGAGTTCCGGACTGTAAGCGGAGAACCGTACCGCCTGGTGCCATTACCCATCCCGCAGCCAATTCACGATAAACAGGGACAACGACTGCCCGCCAGTTACGCAAATTTCCTGGTCATCAATGATGCTGTGCTGTTGCCGGTTTATGACGACCCGGCCGACCGCATTGCTCAACAGGCACTGGCCGCCTGTTTCCCGGAACGTGACATTATCCCGATCAATTGCCTAGCACTGATCCGGCAATACGGTAGCCTGCATTGCGCTACAATGCAGTTGCCCGCGGGTGTGCTGCCAGCAGCGAGTGACTGACATGAGCGCAAAGAAGATAAAGGTTGGCCTGGTGCAGCATGCCTGCACCGATGATCCTGATGCCAATCTCGCAGCCAGCATTGCCGGTATCCAGCAGGCCGCAGACCAGGGAACACAACTGGTGCTGCTACAGGAATTGCATCGCAGCAGCTACTTCTGCCAGACCGAAGACACTGCAAACTTTGACCTCGCAGAGCCTGTGCCCGGCCCGACCACCAGGCGGTTGGGCGAGCTGGCGGCTGAGCTTCGGCTGGTGATTATTGCCTCGCTATTTGAGAAACGCAGCGCGGGCCTCTATCACAATACCGCCGTTGTACTTGATGTTGATGGCAGCATTGCCGGCTGTTATCGCAAAATGCATATCCCGGATGATCCGGGCTACCATGAAAAATTCTACTTTACGCCCGGTGACCTCGGTTTCCAGCCGGTCACCACGTCACTAGGCAAGCTGGGCGTGCTGGTATGCTGGGACCAGTGGTACCCGGAGGCGGCACGCCTGATGGCACTCGCCGGGGCTGAACTGTTGCTCTACCCTACGGCGATAGGCTGGGACAGCAGCGATACAGCCGACGAACAGGCGCGCCAGCGTGAGGCATGGGTCACCGTGCAGCGTGGACATGCCATCAGCAACTGCCTGCCGGTACTGGCCTGCAATCGTATCGGTCATGAGGCTGATTTTTCCGGACAAACCGGCGGCATTCAGTTCTGGGGCAGTAGTTGCGTAATTGGTGCGCAGGGCGAAGTACTGGCACAGGCCGCTACCGACCAGGCAGAAACACTGCTGGCCGAGCTGGACCTTGGACGGACCGAGCAGTTAAGGCGTACCTGGCCGTTTCTGCGCGACCGTCGTATCGATGCCTACCAGGGTTTGCTTGACCGCTTTCGTGACTGAGCACCCGCAAGTTCTCTATGCTAGGCAGCATGGCGTTGTTCATGCTAGTGTTTCTATGATCTTCAGCAACAGGAAAACTACACCATGATCCTGATCCTGGCCCCGGATACCGACAAGGACGGCACGGAATACCGGCAACTGCTCGAATTCCTGTCCAACCTGGAGAACATCCAGTCACGGGTGCATGATGAGAAAGGCACCCAGCAGACCCTGACCGAGATTTACCTGGTCGGTGACACGGCCTCGCTGCAGACCGACGAGATGGCCAGTCTGCCCTGTGTCGAGCGCGTGGTGCGCATATCAGAGGAATACCGCGTGCTCGGGCGTCACCATGATGACAACCGCCCGACGCATTTTGATTACAAGGGTGTGCGCTTCGGACAGGATAATCTGAATGTATTTGCCGGGCTATGTGCGGTTGATGTCCCGGAGCACGTCGAATTAATGATGAAGGCACTCAAGGAGCACGGCCAGCAGTGCACGCGCATGGGCGCCTACAAACCGCGCACCAATCCCTACTCCTTCCAGGGTCACGGCAAGAACTGCCTGCCCTGGGTGTTCGAGCTGGCCGGCAAGTACGACATCAAGGTCATTGCCATGGAGGTCACGCATGACTCGCATGTGCAGGAGATCCATGACGCACTCGACCAGACCGGGCACCCAACCGGCGTGATGCTGCAGATTGGCACTCGCAATACCCAGAACTTCGAGTTACTCAAGGTAATCGGTCGTGAACCGGAATTCCCGGTACTGCTCAAGCGCGGTTTCGGCATCACGCTGGAAGAATCACTGAACGCGGCGGAATACCTGGCCAGCGAAGGCAACCGGCGCGTGGTATTCGGGCTGCGTGGCATGAAGACCAACATGGGTGATCCACACCGTAACTTCATCGATTTCGCCCACGTACCTGTAGTGCACCGGCTTACGCGCATGCCAGTCTGCATTGATCCGTCTCACTCGGTCGGGACGCGTGACACCACCAGCGAAGGAATTCTCGATGTCTTTCACGTCACCGCACAGGGTGTGATTGCCGGAGCCAACATGGTACTGGTCGATTTCCATCCCTACCCCAGCAAGGCGCTGGTGGACGGCCCACAGGCCCTGCACATGGATGAACTGGGCTACTTCCTTGAGGATATCCGCATTGCCCGCAAGGCATATGAGGACCGTGTCACGCTCTGTGCGAAGCACCAGAAAAGTATTGAAAAATAGCGGCAAGCTATCTTCCCATATGTGCGCGGTGCCGGTTCAACCGTTCTAATTCTGGTAAATAATTAACTCCGAGCTGCACCAATTTGCTCCACATAGCGTGATACCCGCTACTGGTCTATGCTGATGACTGGATTGTCTTGTGCGGGAGACGGCCGATGAAAATCATTGGAATCTTTAACGTGGCACTGTTGCTGGCCATTTCAAACCAGCAGGTAATGGCAGCAGAACCTGTCTCGCGCGTTGTTCAGACGCCCTATTCCGAACAGCAGGTGGTGTTTGATTTTTATTTTGACGAGCCGGAGAAGATCAATTCGGCATTGTACTGGATACGTTCACTGATCAACCCGCTGATGGAGGAACCGTACGGGCTGGCACCCGAGTTTCTTGACATCAAGGTGATTATCCATGGCACGGAGATCGTCACGGTAGCACGCAAGAATTACAAAAAGTACCAGGATGCCGTCGAGCGCATGCGTTATTACGCCAGCCTTGGTGTGGAATTCAAGGTGTGCGGGCTGGCGGCGCAGGACTATGACTATGCCACGACAGATTTTTACGATTTTATCGAGGTGGTGCCGTCAGCCATAACCGAGCTGGCGCACTGGCAGCTACAGGGGTACGCGCTGATTGCCCCGGAGGTGAAGGAAAAGAAACACGCTGTCGAGGAAATCCGCTAATCAGAGGCTAACTGGATTATTTCCGATCAGCCTTCATCAGTAACGCCGGCAGGAGCAGGAAGTCGGCCATCAGGGCAAGTGAGATGGTGACTGCAGTCAGTAGCCCCATGTCGGAGTTCATCTTGAAGCCGGACTGGGTGAGTACCAGGAAGCCCGCGACCAGCACCACGGTAGTGACGAGCAGTGCAATGCCGACCGTGTGGAAGGCATAGCGTACCGCGTCAGCTGCATCCAGCCCCTGCTCGCGGCGTGCCCGCAGATACTTGCTGAGAAAATGCACGGTGTCGTCGACCACGATACCCAAGGTCAGGCCCATCACGATAGAAAGCCCCAGGCCAACCTGCCCGTTGAGCAGCCCCCAGAGTCCGAAGCCCATGGCAGCCGGCGCCAGGTTTGGCAGCAGGCTGATCAGGCCTATTTTCAGGGAGCGCAGGGCAAAAATCAGGATCAGTGAAATCAGCACCAGGGCGATACTGGTACCGGTAATCATGCTGCGTATGTTGCGCTGACCAATATAGGCGAACATGACCGACGGGCTGGCACCGCTGGATTGCAATTGTGGCGTATTTTCCACCAGCCAGTCCTCGGCCTTTTTCTTGATGGCCAGCAACTCGTTACTGGAAACGTTCTCCAGAGTCACGGTCAGCCGGGTAGCCGACTTGTTGATATCGATCTGGTTGTTAAGGTCCAGTCCGTAGGGCAACGACATCTCGTAAAGTAACAGGTACTGTGCGGCCAGCTCACGCTGTTCCGGTAGTCGGTACCAGTCCGGGTCATCGGCGTGCATGCTCTTGTTCAGGCGGCGCATGGTATCGGTCAGTGTATTGACGTGCAGCACCCGTTCCTGCTGCCGGTACCAGTTGGCAAAGGCGTCGACCTCCCTGAGGAACTTCGGCTCGTTGATGCCGCCGCTGGCGCCGTTACCGAGCGAGTAGTCAATGGTGTAGATGCCGGTCAGGTTTTTGGTGGCAAATTCAGTGGCATTCCTGAAGTCTATGGTCTTGTCAAAATACTTGACGAACTCGTCATTGAGTTCATTGCGAGGGATAAAGGAAACAAGCACGATCACCACAATTCCCATACCCCAGAACAGGATGTTGTGTCGCGCCACGACGAAATCGGCAAACTTGTCCACCGTCCGGGTGCTCTTTGCAGCCGCCGGGTTGACGCGCACCGGCAGTACCGACATCAGTGCAGGCAGAAAGGTAACGGAGTAGATGAACGCGGCACCCACACCCATGGCGACAATATTGCCCAGATCGCGGAACGGGGGCGCATCACTAAAATTCATGCTCATGAACCCGATGATCGTGGTCAGGGATGTCAGGAAGATCGGTTGAATATTGATGCGCAGGCTCTCCACGATGGCCGCCTGCCTGTCCATCCCCTTGCGCATGCCGTGCAGGAAGGTGACCAGCACATGCACGCAGTCGGCAACTGCCAGCGTCAGGATAATCGTCGGCGATGACGCCGATGGCGGGGTCATCGGGATACCCATCCAGCCCGCCAGGCCCATTGCCGTAAGGATGCTGAAGACAATCACGAGGAAAGTGCCCAGCATTGCCGGTAACGAGCGCAATAGCAGCATCAGCATCAGCAGCACGATGGCAAACATGATCGGAATCAATGTGCGCATATCACCCAGGCTGACTTCCGGGAAGGTGTTGTTCATGATCACCATGCCGGTGAGGTACACGTCGATGTCCGGGTGCTGATCCTGCACCTGCCTGACCAGGTCCCGTGCGTAGGCGGCGATCTCCGGGACTTCCTTCCCACTGCCCTGGTCCGGAAGCTGGATGGTAATGTTGACGCCCGTAACGCGGGCATCCGGCGAGATCAGGCGATGCAGCAGTAATGGCTCATTGACCGCTATATCGTGAATGTTCTGCAATTGTTCCCGGGTAAGGGTGGCCGGATTCTCAACCAGGTCGGCTACAATCAGGTCATCACCCTCGGCACGGGTGTGCTGGTAGTTGGTCAGCGAATCAACACGCAGTGAATAGGGAGTCTGCCAGGACTGTTCTGTCAGCCACCTGACCGCCTCCAGCGTGGCCGGGGTGAACACCCTGCTGTCTTTTGGTGCCAGCACAAACAGCACATTGTCGGTCTTGGTGTAGGTATTTTGCAGCTGCTCGAATGCCTGCAACTGCGGGTTGTCCTTGCTGAAGAACACCCGGTAGTCGGTCTTGAAGGCAAGCGAGGGCACGCCGCTTGCCGCCACTCCAACCATTACCACGCAGGCCAGTAACACGAAATAGCGCCAGCGCAGCACCCATTCAGCGTATGACTTGACCATGATTGTTCCCTGGTATTATTTCTTTGTATGACGGGTGCAAGTGACGGATAATAGTGCCGCGTATACGGCAGACGGTGAATGACACCGTATTAACCGGATCCGAATACTTCCAGATAATACAGGAGATTGATACTCATGAGTGCTATCAGAATACTGTTTATTTTTATGGCCGCAGTGATCAGTACGGGTATCTGGCTAAGCGGGTATAACCAGGTTCACTGGCTGCTGTACATCCCGCCGGCGGCACTGCTGTTTGCCGGCATCACCGGCATTTGTCCAGGATACATGCTGTTCTCAAGGCTGGGGTTCAAGGGGGGCGACAAACTCTGATCCATCCCGGCGACAAGTGAATATCTGGCAGGCCCTGTGGCAACACAGGGCCTTTTTATTTGTCAGCTGAAGTGCCGGAATTGCTGCACGAATATGTGATAATAGCCCGCCTTGATAACGAACCCGCTTTCCCAGCATAACCCGCATGACATCAGCCAGCTCCCCTCACCACTCTGACAGTGCACCGGCCGGCATACTGGCGCCCCTGTTGCCGACAAAGGCTGGTCGGCAGCTCTGGAACGGGCTGAAGGGTGACAGCCTGGCACTGGCGATTGCCCGTGCCGTCAGCGCGCATGCGCACGGCCCGGTCGTGGTCATAACACCCGACATGCAGGCGGCCGAACAGCTGCTTGAACAGGTTGCCTTCTTCTCGGGGAATGATGAATTAGCGGCTGTCACCTTCCCTGACTGGGAATCACTGCCCTACGACATCTTTTCGCCGCACCAGGACATTATCTCCGAACGCCTGGCAACACTGTACCGCCTGCCTGACCTGCAGCGTGGCCTGCTGGTGATTGCTGCTTCCACCCTGTTACAGCGATTGCCGCCGCGTGACTTCATTGACCGCAACAGCCTGCTGCTTAATACGGGTGAACGACTCGACCTGGATGAAGTGCGCGGCCGGCTCGGCAACGCGGGTTACCACTGCGTGTCACAGGTCATGGAACACGGTGAGTTTGCAGTGCGCGGCGCGCTACTGGATCTCTACCCGATGGGCAGTCGCAAACCCTATCGCATCGACCTGCTGGACGATGAAATCGATACCATTCGTACCTTCGACCCGGAGACACAGCGCTCACTGGAAACGCAAGACAGTATCCGGTTGTTACCGGCGCGCGAATTTCCCATGGACGAGGCTGCGATCCGTCTGTTCCGACGGCGCTTCCGCGCCATGTTCGAGGGTGATCCGCAGTCCTGCAACGTATACCGGGATGTCAGCCAGGGAATCGCGCCGGCCGGGGTTGAGTATTACCTGCCACTGTTCCTGGAGCAGACCGGTACCGTGTTTGACTATCTCCCGGAACACAGTTGCATCCTGCAGCTGGATGGCAGTGAACGCGCCTGCGAGGAATTCCAGGACCAGCTACAGGAGCGCTACGAGTCACGCCGGTATGACCGCGAACGCCCGGTGCTTGAACCCTCCCGGCTTTTTCTCGGTGTTGATGAGCTGAACGACAGGATTGCCGCCTACCCGCTGATCGAGGTGGGCCTGTTCAAGACCCTGCAGGCAGACTCGCAGACCCGTGACTTTGCCGCCCGTCTACCGGGTGACGTACGCATCCGTGCGCGTGGCGACGAGCCGGCCAGCGCCCTGTTGACCTTTATCGACGGCTACTCCGGACGCATCCTGATCAGCGCGGAGTCGGCAGGACGCCGCGAGACCCTGCGTGAACAACTGGCCGGCTTCGGATTGCATCCGCAGGTGGTGCAGGGCTGGACAGAATTCCTGGCGGACGGTCCGGACCTGGCAATTACCATTGCGCCACTGGAACACGGTTTCATTCTTGATAACCCGGCACTGGCGATATTGCCGGAGACCCTGTTGTTCGGAGAGCGTGCGCGCCAGACACGGCGCCGCAAGCCGGCCCGCGACCCGGCCAGTATTGTTCGAAACCTGCAGGACCTTGAGATCAATGCACCGGTTGTACACGAGGAACACGGTGTCGGCCGCTACCTGGGCCTGGAGACACTCAAGGTCGGCGAGATCGAGAATGAATATTTAGCCCTGAGCTACGCCGGGGGCGACAAGTTATACGTGCCGGTGGGTTCGCTGGCATTGATCAGCCGCTACTCCGGCGCATCACCGGAAAATGCCCCCCTGCACAAACTCGGCAGTGACCAGTGGGAGCGTGCCCGGCGCAAGGCCACGCAACGGATTCACGACGTGGCTGCTGAACTGCTGGATATCTATGCGCGTCGCGCCGCACGCAGCGGCCATGCCTACCCGGTGGCGCGTGATGAATATGCCAGTTTCGCCGCCACCTTCCCGTTTGAAGAGACGCCGGACCAGGAACAGACCATCCACCAGGTGCTGGAGGACATGCAAACGCCCATGCCCATGGACCGGCTGGTATGCGGCGATGTCGGGTTTGGCAAGACCGAGGTTGCCATGCGTGCCGCATTCCTTGCCGTGCAGGGTGGCAAGCAGGTGGGACTGCTGGTGCCGACCACCCTGCTTGCCCAGCAGCACTACCAGAATTTCTGTGACCGTTTCGCAGACTGGCCGGTAAAAATTGAACTGCTGTCGCGTTTTCGCACCGGCAAGCAACAAAGTAGCGTGCTCGAGGGGTTGGCCGGCGGGACCGTCGATATCGTCGTGGGCACCCACAAGCTGCTGCAACCGTCGGTGAAGTTCAAAAATCTCGGCCTGCTGATTATAGACGAGGAACACCGTTTTGGTGTGCGGCAGAAAGAAGCGGTCAAGAACCTGCGCGCCGAAATCGACATCCTTACCCTGACTGCAACGCCGATCCCGCGCACACTCAATATGTCCCTGTCCGGCATGCGCGACCTGTCCATTATCGGGACCCCGCCGCCGCACCGGCTGGCGGTAAGGACTTTTGTCTGCGAGTGGGACAAGGCCATCATCCGCGAGGCCTGCCTGCGCGAGATCAAGCGTGGCGGACAGGTGTACTTCCTGCATAACGAGGTGGAAAACATCGACAGGATGGCAGAAGACCTGGCCGGGATTGTGCCCGAGGCACAGATTGCCGTTGCTCACGGCCAGATGCGTGAACGCGATCTTGAGAAGATCATGCTGGATTTCTACCACCGACGCTTCAACCTGCTGGTGTGCAGCACGATTATCGAGAGCGGTATCGATGTGCCGACCGCCAATACCATTATCATCAACCGGGCGGACCGGCTGGGGCTGGCGCAGCTGCACCAGTTGCGGGGCCGCGTCGGGCGCTCACATCACCGTGCCTATGCCTACCTGGTGACACCGCCGCGGCGTGCACTGTCGGCGGATGCCGAGAAGCGTCTAGCCGCAGTGGAATCAATGGAGGAACTCGGCGCCGGCTTTACCCTCGCCACGCATGACCTGGAGATACGTGGTGCGGGTGAACTGCTGGGTGAAGACCAGAGTGGCCAGATTCACGAAATAGGCTTCTCACTGTACACCGACCTGCTGGAGCGTGCCGTCAAGGCACTGAAGGAAGGCCGCACGCCGGACCTGGACAAGCCACTGCACCAGGGACCGGAAATCGATCTGTTGCTGCCGGCCCTGATACCGGACGATTACATCCCTGACGTGCATACCCGGCTGGTGTTGTACAAGCGCATCGCCGGCGAACAGCAGGCGCCGGATCTGCGCGACCTGCAGGTGGAAATGATCGACCGCTTCGGGCTATTGCCGGACGCGGCGAAGAACCTGTTTCGCGTGACTGCGCTCAAGCTGCAGGCCGGCCCCATGGGGATTCTCAAGATCGAACTGGGCGCCCAGGAAGGCCGCATCCTGTTCGATGAAGAGCCGGACATCGATACAGGGAAATTGATCGAGCTTATCCAGACGCAACCGCAGCATTACCGTTTCGACGGTGGAAAAACACTGCGTATGTACGGTGACTTCGCGACAGAAGCGGCGCGTTTTGATAAAGTCGCCGAGATACTGAAGCTGCTGTCCTGCGCTCCATGACCAACACCCGTAACAGGTAGATATGATATGAGCCGAGCGACCCGCATTCGCATACCCGCCGTACTGACAGGGTTTGTCCTGTTGCTGTGCATGACAGGCCAGGCCGTATCCGCCCGCCTGTATGACGTCGAAGTGATCGTCTTCAGTAACCATGCCAGTGTGAATGATGGTGAACAGATGAGTACGCCGGCTGCGGATGCTGTACGTCCCGGGGGTGTTTTCCCGGAAAACCGCTTTACCGAGCTCGCGCCGCGGTTATATACGATGGGTAACATCCGCGGCGGGCTGTCGGCCGCATCCGGCTATAGCGTGCTGTTTCACCGCGCCTGGCGGCAACAGGCCTATGACCGCGCACATGCAGTGGATTACCCGGTGCATTCGTTTGCGGACAACGGCCGGGACAGTATCGAAGGCACCATCCGCTTGATCAAGGAACGCTACCTGCACCTGGATATGGACCTGTTACTGATGGCTTCGGGCAGCGGCAGTCCGGTGCTGTATTCAGACGGGCCCGGCAGTGTGCCGGCCTTCCGTCTGAGCGAGAAGCGACGGGTCCGCAGTCACGAGATACATTATTTCGATCACCCGAACTTTGGCGTGATTGCGCGAGTGACACCGTACAATCCGCCAGAAGAACCGACAGTGATGGTGCCGGTTGAGGAAGTCACGGTTGAAGATGGACAGGCGCCGGTTGACGAAGCAACAGCAATCGTACCGTCGGATGACCAGCTGACACGTTAACCTGCTGCGCCGTTCTCTATCAGTCGCCTGGTTTAACGTCCTGTACAGTACTCCCCGTACAGTAAAACACCTTTATCAACCGGTCGCGGCGATGGCCTGCTCGAGAATGGCACGCACCCTGTCATGGCCCGTCTGCAAGCTGGCTTCAATGTCATCCATCGTGATCGGACCACTGCCACGCCCGGCGGCGGCATTGGCGGATATCGCGCATACCGCGTAACACAGCCCCAGTTCACGTGCGAGGCCCGCCTCCGGCATACCGGTCATGCCAACCATGTCGCAGCCGTCGCGTTCCATACGGTCGATCTCTGCGGCCGTTTCCAGGCGCGGCCCCTGGCTGGCACCATAAGTCCCGGAAGACAGTATATCGACCTTCGCCTTGCCGGCACTTTCGATCAACACCTCGCGCATTTCCTGACAGTACGGCTGGGTGAAGTCGATATGCGTCACCGAGGCCAGCTCGGTTTCGAAGAAGGTGTGGTTGCGCGACCAGGTGTAGTCGATGATCTGGTCCGGAATCACCACGCAGGACGGGCCAATGTCGGCGCGGATGCCACCCACTGCACAGACCGCAATAATCCACTCAACGCCCTGCTCTTTAAGAGACCAGAGGTTGGCACGATAGTTAACCCTGTGCGGCGGGATGGTATGGCTATCGCCATGGCGGGCCAGAAACACGACGTCCTTGCCACACAGGGTGCCAAAGGTAAGCGCACCGGACGGTTCGCCGTAGGGCGTGTGCATCACTTCCCGTCGCTCAATGTGAATATTTTTGAGCCGGGTCAGGCCGGTGCCGCCAATAATTGCCAGTTTGGGCATGCAGATTCCTGTCAGTGTTTCCGGATTCAATCAATAAAATACCGGTTACAAATAGTGGCTGAAGCTGTAACGCAGCAGCTACTCAGTCCGGTTTTCCCAGCGCGAATATTCCGTTCAGGTTACGCAGGTAGCCCTTGTAGTCCATGCCAAAACCGAACACGTAACGGTCGTCCACTTCCAGACCAACAAAATTTGCCTGTACGGCGGGATCGCGCCGGTCGTGACGCTTCTGGATCAAGACGGCGCTGAAGATACTTGTGGCACCCGCCCCGGCGCAAAAACGGATGACATCGGCCAGGGTGTTGCCTTCATCAAGGATGTCATCTACCACCAGCACGGTACGTCCGGCCAGCGAGATATCGGGTTCAGATACCCACTGCACGTCCTTGCCGCCGGTCTCACCACGATAGCGCGTGGCGTGCAGGTAATCACTTTCCAGTGGAAATGCCAGCCGGGTCAGCAGGTGCCCGGTCGGAATAATCCCGCCGGTCAATACGCACAGCACCACCGGCAGGGTGTCGGCCATGGCGATAGTGATTTCCTTTGCCATGCGGTCGAGCGCGCCATGGATCGCCTCCGGGCCGTGCAATTCCACCGCCTCGGCGCGGATCCGGTTCAGGTCAGTCTGAGTCAGCGGCATTGGCGGACTGCTGCTCCAGTTCCTGTATATGGAGTGTCGAGGTGGGATAGGCAATCTCGGCGCCGTGGCCCTGGATAATCCCGCTGATTTTGAACAGCACATCCTGCTTGATCTGGTGAAACTTGATCCACTCCGTGGTGTGGGTAAAGGTATAGATGAAGAAATCCAGCGAGGATGGTCCGAAGCTGTTGAAGTTCACCATCAGGGTTTGGCTGTCGTCGATTTCAGCATGCCCCAGCAACATCTGCTTCACGTCGTTGATGATTGCGGGCAACGTGTCCACGTCGTCATAGCGTATGCCAATGGTTTCGTAGATACGCCGGCGTGTCATGCGTGACGGGTTGACGACGGTAATGCTGGAGAAGATGCCATTGGGGACGTAGATCGGTCGCTTGTCAAAGGTGCGAATGCGGGTGAGGCGCCAGCCGATATGCTCAACCGTCCCCTCGATCTCTCGGTCATCGGAGCGAACCCAGTCACCCACGGAAAACGGGCGGTCCAGGTAAATCATCAGCCCACCGAAGAAATTGGCCAGCAGGTCCTTGGCGGCAAAGCCGATAGCAATACCACCGATACCGCCAAATGCCAGCACACCGGAAATACTGAAACCCAGCGTCTGCATGGCAACCAGTGCAGTAGTGATCATGATCGAGGCGCTGACCAGTTTGCCTAGCGCTTCCACGGTTGTGGGGTCGATGGGTTCTTCACGCTGCTGGTTGCGTGCCAGGATGTTCTGTTGCGCGTTTCGCGTGAGCCGTAACAGGAACCAGGCAAAAGTGGCAATGACACCGACGTCGCGAATCGGCGCCACGGCATTGAAGATCGCGGCCTCGGTCTCGACGCGCACGATGTCAGCTGCAAACGCGATACCGACGATCCATACCAGCAGTTTGAGTGGGCGCCGCAATGCGTCCACGATGGCATCGTCCCACGGCGTTTCTGTGGCCTGCAGCTTCCGGTGCAGGCGGTTGATCAGTACCCGCAGTACAAGGTTGAGCAGCAGGGCCAGGAAGACAACGATGAACACCTGCACTATCCAGGCATTGTTACCGGTCCAGTCAGCAATGGTTTGGAAGAATGGGTTATCCATTAAGGTGATCCCGAATAATCATGTTATATCTTGATGTAATAAAAAGAGAATATTGTCATGTCTGAGGTGGCATAGCGCCCGCCCTGCTACCCATCTCCCTGCGGGGAAAGGGACGTAACAGCCAGGCGCTTGTCAGGATTCCAGTTCCAGTTCCGGATTTTCCTCATAGCCTTTTACTGCCGCTACCGCCTGTTCCCAGCGCGGGTCCTGGTGCAGGGTATCCCAGTCAGGCGAATGGCGCCCGTGCATGCGTGCAATACGGGTATGTGCGACCGGGTTCTGGTAAGTCGTTAATGCCTCGGCCACCTGCACGGCTTCCGCACGATGATTGCACACCAGCACCATATCACAGCCGGCCTCAAGCGAGGCAAGTGCACGGGTTGCATAATCACCGATACCGGCTGCACCTTCCATGCTGAGGTCGTCACTGAATACCAGCCCGTTGAAATTGAGCTGTCCACGCAACACGTCCCGAATCCAGCGCCTGGAAAACCCCGCCGGTTGCCGGTCGATCTGTGTATACACCACGTGCGCCATCATGACCGCGGCGAGGCCGGCATCGACCATGCGCCGGAATGGCACCATGTCCCATTGTTCAATATCCTCGAAGCGCCGTTCATCGACCGGCAGGTCGACATGTGAATCTGCCGCCACGGCACCGTGTCCGGGAAAGTGTTTCCCGGTTGCGGCCATGCCGGCGTCATGCATACCACCCTGGTAGGCCGCGGCCAGTTCGGCAACAATTTCAGGGCGTTTATGCAATGCACGATTACCGATAATCGTCGAGACGCCGTAGTCGAGATCCAGCACCGGCGCGAAACTGATATCCACACCAACAGCACGTAACTCTGATGCCATCAACCATCCGGTCACCCTGGCCAGGTGTTTTGCACGCGGTTTATCTGTGTCGTAGATCCTGCCAAGACAGGCCAGCGGCGGGAGATGGGTAAAACCTTCACGGAACCGCTGTACGCGACCGCCCTCCTGGTCTACAGCAACCAGCAGCTGCGGATCGCGCAGCGCATGTATCTCATCCACCAGTGCGCGTACCTGTTGCGGGGATTCAAAGTTGCGCGTAAACAGGATTACGCCACCAACCGCGGGATGCTGCAGCAACTCGCGGTCCTCTGCGCACAGTTCGCAGCCAGCCACATCCAGCATTAACGGTCCCAGTGTCATCATTCCCTTCCTGTTTCATTGACCAGCCGGGTATCGAGCCGGTCGCGCAAGCGGTCCCCCAGCAGGTTGACCGCCAGTACCACGGCAAAGATCGCCGTACCCGGGGCCAGTACCATGTGCGGTGCAACCAGCATATAGCGCGTGCCGTCACGAATCATCGCGCCCCACGAAGCCGCCGGCGGCTGTACGCCCAGGCCGAGGAAGGACAAGCCTGCCTCGGCGATGACGACGGCGGCAATACCGAAGGTCGCCTCCACAATCAGCGGTGCTGCCATCAACGGCAACAGGTGGCGGTACAGAATATGCCAGTGACTGCTGCCAAGCGCCTCGGCCGCCTGTACATGTTCACGGTGTTTCAGTGACAGGACCTGTGCACGCGCCAGACGTGCATAGCCTACCCAGCCGACCATGGTGAGTGCAATCACGACGTTGCCGATACCCGGACCGAGCAATCCTGCCAGCGCAATGGCCAGCAGGATACCGGGAAAGGCGAGAAAGATATCCACCAGCTGAACGGCTACCCGGTCCCACCAGCCGCCGCGGTAGGCGGTCGCGGCGCCGAACAGGGTGCCGACCATTACCGACAGACCAACTACCCAGACGGCGACCAGAAACGAGGTACGCGCACCGATGACGAGACGTGCAGCAATATCGCGTCCGAGATCGTCATGGCCCAGTACCGCCTGCGCAGACGGTGAGTCGAGGATATGTTCCAGCTGGAGCTGGTTGGGCGACAGCGGTAGGGCCTGTGCGGTCAATGCCAACAGCGCCCACACGGCAAGAATCAGCAGCGGCAATCGACTGCGTATCATGCAGCACCCGCCAGCCGAATGCGTGGGTCGATCCATGCATAGGCAAGATCGGTCAGCAGGTTCACTACCACGTAGGTTACGCTGATCAGCAGCACACAGGCCTGTACGACCGGGTAGTCGCGTGACTGGATGGATTCGATGGTCAACAGACCGATGCCGGGCCATGAAAATACCGTCTCGGTAATGACGGCACCGGCCAGTAGCGCACCGAGTTGCAGACCCAGCAGCGTAATCACCGGCAACAGTGCATTACGCAGCGCATGGTGCAGGATGACGCGCATGGGCGGCATGCCCTTGGCACGCGCGGTGCGCAGGTAATCCTCGTGCAGCACTTCCAGCATGCTGCTGCGCACCATGCGTGACAGAACCGCAGCCAGCCCGGTGCCCAGTGTCAACGCCGGCAGCACCACCGAGGCAATACCGCCCTGCCCGCTGACCGGGAACCAGCCCAGCCACAGCGAGAACAGCAGAATCAGCAGCGGCCCCAGCCAGAAATTGGGAATGGACACACCCAGCAGTGAGAAGCCCATTGCAGACGTGTCCCAACCGCTATTGCGCCGGACAGCGGCAACCAGGCCCAGAGGCAGTGCCAGCAGCACACTCACCAGCAGCGCGGCCATTGCCAGCAGGCCGGTGGCCGGCAGGCGCTCCAGCAGCAATTCGATAACCGGCTGGCGCTGGTGGATGGAAGTACCCAGGTCCAGCTGTGACAGGCCACCGAGATAATCGAGGTACTGCACAGCAATGGATTGATCCAGACCGAGGGCCACACGCAGTGCTTCCCGGTCAACGGCGGAGGCCGATTCGCCCAGCATGACCTCCACCGGGTCACCCGGCACCAGGTGAATCAGCAGGAACACGATGCTCACCACCCCGAGAATCACGAGGCAGGCACCGGCAAGCCGCTGGAAGAGATAGGAAAGCATTGCTGCCGGATTATAGGGGAAAGCCGTGATTAGCGGGATAGCGGGAATGTGCGCCGGTTCAAGGATCGTTGGACGCTGCCGTATACATACTGGATACGGATTCATTTTTTCAGCAACCGGCACCACCGCCGGCCCAGGCAGGTGAAAAAGAATGAAAATGCGAGCGAAATCTGTCCATTCACTATTGCTGATAGTGCCGCTCCTCACTCTCATGGCAGCAAGCGCCCTGACTGCGGGCAAGAGTCCCGCGGTGGTGGCGCCAGCTGCCTCATCAGCCGAGCGGCAGGCCGCGCTGGCGGCGGCGATTCGCAACCAGGTGCCCGCCTTTGCTCCCGATCGGGTACTGATCAGGTTCCGCCCGGGAACTGCGGCTGCAGAGACCGGCAAGGCACACCGACAGGCCGGTGGACGCCTGCTGCAGGAAATCCCCGCCATTGGCGTGCATGTGGTCAAGGTACCCGGGGGCAAGGTCAACGAAAAGATTGCGCGCTATGCACGCAACCCGAATGTGCTGTATGCGGAGCCGGACTACAACCGGGTGCTCGTTATTCCGAACGAGGGTAATGACCCGGGGCCGGCAGCTGGCGGGATTATTGCCGGCAGGGAATATTTTACCGAGCAGTGGGGGCTGAACAATACCGGGCAGCCACACACATCGTCTGATCTTCTTGGCAATCCGATACAGGTCAATGGCATACCCGGTGCCGATATCGATGCACCCGAGGGGTGGGACATCACAAACGGTGATCCAGCAGTAAAAATCGCCATTCTTGATACCGGTATCGACTGCGACAGTATTGAACATGCCGGCAAATGTGTCGAGGAAATCAGTTTTGTCGGGAGTTACAGTGATTACCTCGATGATCCTGAAGACTATGTCGGGCACGGAACCCACGTAGCTGGCATTGCCGCTGTTCACACAAACAATGGTATTGGTGTGGCGGGGGTTGGCTGGAACTCGTCTCTTGGCAATCTGAAGACCTGCTTCGCCTATCAAATCGATTTATTGCCACCAATAGGTTATTACGTGACTGTCGGCGTGTGTCCGGTCTCGGCTTCAGCGGCGGCCATCACCCATGCCGCCGACAACGGTTATCACGTTATCAACATGAGCTATGGCAGTGACCTGGTCGACACCAACGGTGATCCCGCCGGTGCGCCCGCACAACCCAATACAGAGACCGATGCAGTTGCCTACGCCTGGAGCCAGGGCGTGGTACTGGTCGCAGCAGCGGGCAACGACAACAATACCAACCGGCTGTACCCCGCGGCCAATGATGATGTCATTGCCATCGGCGCAACCGATCATATTGACGACCGTGCATCTTTCTCCACCTTTTCCATACCTGGCGATCACTGGGTCGCGCTGATGGCACCCGGGGTAGATACCCTGTCTACTGCTCCTGTTGCGAATTGTGTTTTTCTTGCAGATATACTCGGTTATCCCTTTGACCCGCTAACCGAGGGCTGCCTGACCTGGAAAAGTGGCACCTCCATGGCCAGCCCACATGTTGCTGGTGCGGCGGCGTTGGTATGGGCGCACCTGTTTCCCGGCCAGTCTCCGCAGGGCTGTACCAGCCCAAGCGGCGTCCCCTGCAATGCGGTGGTGCGCAGCCACCTCGAGTACGGTGCGGATACCTCGGGCGCAATCGCACAGAATTTCCTGTCCTGGAGCCAGTACGGTCGCCTGAATGTGCAGGGTGCACTCAGCGTGGTTGATACCGATCTGGATGGCCTGCCGGATGCGGTGGACAATGATGATGACAACGACGGCCTCACCGACAGTTTCGAAATTAATTACGCGCCCGTCCCGCCCGGCACCTATACACCGGGGCAGGATCTCGATCCTTTGTCTGCGGATACCGATGGCGATGGACTGAATGACGGTGATGAAGTCACGTTCGGGTCAGATCCAATGGTTCCTGATACGGCTGACGGTGACGTCAATCTCGATGGCACCGTGAATGCAGCAGACATTCTGCTGGCAACGCGCGCCCTGACCGGCACCCTTTCACTGAATGTTGTACAGTTACTGCATGCCGACATGGTCACCGATGGTGCGCTCACCGCGGGCGACCTGGTGCGCATCCAGCAGACTGCATTATCCAACTAGACCCGTTGCCGAGGAGTAATCTACTTTGTCACGCCTTCTCCTTCCAGATCTGAAGAGCTTATTGCTCAGTGCGTTATTGCTGTTTACAACGTATGCACAGGCCGACCCCGGCCTTATCGCCGCCGAGCAGGTTACCGGCACCTGGATCAGCAGTGAACAAACTCCAGGGCAGGGTCAGGTCGATACCCTGATGACCATCAAGGTGGACGGCAGCTTCAGCGGTTCACTGCTGGTCAACAACGAGACGGTCTGGACATTCAGCGGTAACTGGACGCTGGATAAAAACGCCATCAACTGGGAATACACCGAAAGCAGCCTGGTGTTGCTGGTTGAAGACCGTTCCGAGGTGGATACCGTCCTGTCTCTTGGACAGGATGAAATGACATTGAAGTCGGGACGCCGGGATGGCGTACGCACATTGCGCAGGGTGCAGTGAAACAGTGGCAACAAGCAGTGTTTACTAATCGATTTATCTAAGATTTTCTAGTTGTTTAGATACTTGCCTGGGTTCACTTGTTTGCCATTGTGCATGACCTCGATGTGTACATGCGGGCCGGTTGAACGCCCGGTCGAGCCCATCAATGCGATCGCCTCGCCCTTTCTGACCGTATCGCCAACCTTGACCAGTTGTTGCTTGTTGTGCCCATAGCGGGTGACATAACCATTACCGTGGTTGATTTCCACCAGTTTTCCATAGCCTGTGCGTTCTCTGGACCAGGTCACGACACCGTCAGCGACTGCCAGGATACTGGAGCCTTCCTTGCCGGCAATATCGATACCCTTGTGATGACCCTGCTTGCCGGTAAACGGATCAATGCGCTTGCCGTATTTAGACGACAGCAAACCGTGTTCAACGGCGCGGCCTGACGGGATGATGCGCTCTTGCAGATTCCGTTTCATGATTAGCTGCTCCAGTACCACCAGCTTGGTTTCATGGTCTTCCGCAGTCATGTCCAGTTCTTCGAGCATTCCCAGGAAGTCCGGTACCGTTATGGTAGAGAGGGTGGCCGCATTGTGCGGTCCACCCACGGGCGGCGGTACGTTGAAATCGAATTCAGCCGCATCAAGATCGGCCTGCATTACCAGACGCTCACCGAGTATATCCAGACGCAGCATTTGTGCCTGCATCCGGCCGAGACGCAAGGTCAGGGCATCCAGGTTGTCATGGGCTGCTTTGCGAACCCGGATAATTTCCGTCTGCTGTTGCTGTAACAGTGTCCTGAGTACGGCAACCTCGGATAACTGCTGACGGGCTTCAGTGTTGATCCCGGCACGAAAGCCGCTGAAGAGGATGCTGCCACTGATCGCTATGATACCGACCAGGACCAGCAGGCCGGTGTGCAACGGATTGAACGCCACACTGCGTATTTGTCCGTAGCGATTGGCAAGCAACAGGGTGTTCGACGCTTGTTTCATATGACTACCTTCCTCAGGGCGCATGGGTCCGCTGGCATAGTCCCGGTCCGTAACTGTATTGCTGCTCAGGGTAGCTGTGGATGCAGGCAGGGTATATTGTCCGGAAGTACAGGGAGCATGAATCATGCTATGAAAAACAATAGGATATAAATCATTTCCCTGAGGATATTTTTGGTAGTAAGCTCGTTTCTGCCTATGAGCAGTGGGCCGGTTTTGATATGTGTGGCGCCCCCACATCAGTCGCGCCTGTCTGGAAATTGAAGCTGAAGAGTACGAGTAGATGGTCTCAGGTCGCAGTTCTTGCCTGGTAGTGAATGCCAGCTTTTGGCTGAACCCAGGCCTTCAGCTGAAGGAATTCTTCTACATGGACTACAGTGCCGCTTCCTGTATTAATACCTTTGTACCCACCGGTACACGGTCGAACAACTCAATGACCTCATCGTTGCGCATCTTCACACAACCGTGCGAGGACGGCTCACCCATGGCATCCTCCTCGGGGCAGCCGTGAATGTAGATGTAGCGGCGCATGGAATCGACCTCGCCCAGCCGGTTCCTGCCCGGCTCCAGACCGCTCAGCCAGAGGATGCGGGTCAGCATCCAGTCGCGTTCGGGTTCGGCCGCCTTTAGCGCCGGGTTATAGATTTCACCGGTCGGACGCCGCCCGACAAAAACCGTATTCGGCGCGCAGCCGGCGCCGATACTGGCGCGCACCCTGTGCCAGCCACGCGGCGTGCATTCGCTGTGCTGAATCTCACCCGGACCGTTGGCAGCAGTCGCCACGGCGACATCCATCACGATCTTGCCCTGTTGCAGTAATTGCAGGCGCTGCTCGTCAATGCTGACCTTGATGAGGAAGTCTTCCGGATTCATGGCGTGATTATACCGATATGGTTTCAGGGGATCTCTTTACTGATGTTCTGTAATGCGTCGAAATTTCCGTCGCTGGACAAAGCGTAGCCATCAATCCCGCTGCGTGCCGCGAACACGTGGTCTTCATACCAGAGCGGCACATAGGGTAATTGCTCCAGCAGGCGGGCCTGTAATAGGTGCCATGCGGTGGCCTGTGTTGCCAGGGTTGTGCCCTGCTCCGCTACCGTGATCAACCGATCAGTATCGCGGTCACTGAAGCGCCCCCGGTTGGCCCCTTCCGGTGGCAGCGAGTCACTGTGGAAGGCATAGCGAAAGATATCCGGTGTCTTGATGCCAACCCACATCAGGCTGTAAAGCTGAAAATTACCGGCCTTGATGTCACCGAAGAAGGTGCCCCAGTCATAGCTGCGCAGGTCAATGTCGATACCGACCTCGGCAAGCTGTTGTTGAATGATGGTAGCAATACGTACCCGAACCGGGTCGGTCGAGGTCTTGTAATTTATCTGCAGGGGGTGATCCCGGCTATAACCGGCCTGCTGCAATAGATCGCGTGCGCGCTCCGGGTCAAAGTCGGGTGGTTCCAGCTGTTGATTGCCTGCCCAGTGTTCAGGTGGCAACAGTGCTGCGGCCGGACGCGCAGCACCTCCCAGCACATGCTCGACAATCGCGTCCCGGTCAATGGCATGGGCTATGGCCTGCCTGACCCGGATGTCACCGGTCAGCGGGTCGGCCAGGTTGAAACCCAGGTAGGCATAATTGCTACCCGGCCCGCGCACGACCCGAATGTCGGGCTGTCGTTCAAGGTAATTCAGCAATTCGGCCGGCAGGTCATTCTGCAACAGGTCAATCTCGCCGCGCAGGAGTTTCAAGACGCGCACGGTCGGGTCGGCAATACGCAGGAACTCGATCCGCTGTTTATCCGTGCGACGGGTCAGCTGCAGGCGTCCCGGTTCCGGCCAGTCGTGCAAGCTGAACGGGCCACTGCCCAGTGGGTGCTTGTGGAACGGGTGCTCTGCCGTAATGGCGGCAGCCGGCAGGATGCCAATGACCAGGTAACCCGGGAACAGCGGGTCCGCCCGCTCCAGCAGAAAGTCCAGCGTGTCATTGTCAACAACCCGGATATCACTGATCAGGCGCAGGGTGCCGGCATGGGGGGAAGCGCTGGCCGGGTCGAGGATGGAACGGTAGGTCGCCGCCACATCATGGGCCGTCAGTACGGTTCCGTCATGAAAGTTCGCCCGCCCCGCAGCCAGGTGAAAGCGGTAATGCTTCAGTGAGATCTGCT
>Ga0224514_10000134_pt1 | contig 24817 bp, 20 predicted proteins | sample SF_May12_sed_USG_3_FD_169107 | JGI IMG/M metagenome (GOLD analysis project Ga0224514, IMG submission 169107) | Sediment microbial communities from San Francisco Bay, California, United States - SF_May12_sed_USGS_24 | ecosystem: Environmental > Aquatic > Marine > Sediment | place: USA... | reverse complement strand
TCGGTAAGTACATCCATGCCGGTGGCAAAGGAGAAGCGCACATAACCGGGCGCGCCAAACGCCGAGCCGGGCACCAGCGCCACACCGGCAGTTTCCAGCAGGTGTTCGGCCAGTTCCACGTCATTGTTGACGTCATCCAGTCGGTCGATGACCGGTTGCACGTGGGGGAAGCAGTAAAACGTCCCGTCTGCGGGCAGGCAGTTCACACCCGGCATTTTATTGAGCTCGGCGACCACGTAATCATGGCGCTCGCGAAAGGCCTTGAGCATGGGTTGAATGCAGGACTGGTCGCCATCCAGCGCCGCCTGTGCCGCGACTTGTGATATAGAGGTCGGGTTGGACGTGCTTTGCGACTGGATCTTCTTCATCGCCTTGATGAGACCGGCCGGGCCGCCGGCATAGCCGATGCGCTAGCCGGTCATGGCATAGGCCTTGGAGACGCCGTTCAGTACGATGGTCTGCTCGTACAGGTCGGGGCAGGCGTTGAGGATGTTGCAGAACGGTTCCTCGCTCCACAGGATGTGTTCGTACATGTCATCGGTTGCGATCAGTACCTGCGGGTGCTTGCGCAGCACCTCGCCCAGCGCCGCAAGCTCGGCCTTTGTATAGGCTACACCGGTCGGATTGGACGGGCTGTTCAGTACCACCAGCCGGGTGCGCGCCGTGATGGCGCCATCCAGTTGTTCGGGTGTGATCTTGAAGCGGGTGTCGGCGCCGGTTGCGATGATGACCGGTTCGCCGTCGGCCAGCAGTACCATGTCCGGGTAGGAGACCCAGTAGGGCGCCGGGATGATCACCTCGTCTCCGGCATTGAGCAATGCCTGGCACAGGTTGTAGAAACTCTGCTTGCCGCCGCAGGACACCAGGATTTGTTCCGGCGTATAGTCCAGCCCGTTGTCGCGTTTGAACTTCGCTATAATCGCCGTTTTCAGGCTGGGCATGCCGTCGACTGCCGTGTAGCGCGTGAAGCCTTCGTTGATGGCCGCGATCGCCGCTGCACTGATGTGCTCCGGTGTGCCGAAGTCCGGCTCGCCGGCGCCGAGGCCGATGATATCCTCGCCGGCAGCGCGCAATTCCGCGACGCGTGCGGTCACGGCCAGCGTGGGGGAGGGTTTGACGCGTTGTACCCGGTTGGCAAGCGTGATTTCGTCCACGACGGTATCCTGTTTAAATACGAGCCCGTTTATCATACTCAATGTGCAGCGATAGAACATACCCGTGAGCGAACTATTCCAGCTGAAGGCGGAGGTAACACCCGCCGGTGACCAGCCGCAGGCAATTGCCGGTCTGGTTGAGGGTCTGCACGATGGCCTGGCGCACCAGACCCTGCTCGGTGTGACCGGTTCCGGCAAGACCTTCACCGTCGCAAACGTCATCGAACAGGTGCAGCGCCCGACGCTGATCCTGGCGCCCAACAAGACGCTGGCCGCACAGCTCTATGGCGAGATGCGCGAGCTGTTTCCGGGCAATGCCGTCGAGTATTTCGTGTCCTACTACGATTACTACCAGCCGGAGGCCTACGTGCCGGCCTCGGATACCTATATAGAGAAGGACGCCTCGGTCAACGAACACATCGAGCAGATGCGCCTGTCCGCGACCAAGGCGCTGCTGGAGCGCCCCGATGCCATCATCGTGGCGACGGTGTCGGCGATCTACGGCCTGGGTGATCCGCGCGCCTATCTGAAGATGCTGCTGCACCTGGTGCGTGGCGACCGCGTGGATCAGCGCATCATCCTGCGTCGCCTGGCCGAGCTGCAGTACACCCGCAACGAGCTTGATCTGCACCGTGCCACCTACCGGGTGCGCGGCGAGGTGATCGACATCTACCCGGCCGAGTCTGACAGCGAGGCGATGCGGGTTGAGCTGTTCGACGACCAGGTCGAATCGCTGGCCTGGTTCGATCCGCTGACCGGCGAGGTGTTAAGGCGTGTGCCACGCGTGACCATCTACCCGAAGACTCACTATGCGACTCCGCGCGAGGTCATCCTGGCCTCGATTGACCGGATCAAGGATGAGTTGAAAGAGCGGCTGGAACAGCTGCGCGACAACAACAAGCTGGTAGAGGCGCAACGGCTGGAACAGCGCACGCTGTTCGACCTGGAGATGATGCACGAGCTGGGTTACTGCTCCGGTATCGAGAATTACTCGCGCTACCTGTCCGGGCGTAAGCCCGGCGAGCCGCCGCCCACCTTGCTGGATTATATGCCGGACAATGCGCTGATGGTCATCGATGAATCGCATGTCACTATTCCACAGCTCGGTGGCATGTACCGTGGTGACCGCTCGCGCAAGGAAAATCTGGTCGAGTACGGTTTTCGGTTGCCGTCTGCGCTGGATAACCGACCACTGCGCTTTGACGAGTTCGAGGCGCTGGCGCCGCAGATTATCTTTACCTCGGCGACGCCCGGGCCCTATGAAGCAGAGCATGCCGGCGCGGTGGTCGAGCAAGTGATCCGGCCAACCGGGCTGGTCGACCCGGAAATCGAGGTGCGCGAGGCCACCACCCAGGTGGACGACCTGCTGTCCGAAATCCGCACGCGCGTAGCAGTTGACGAGCGTGTGCTGGTGACGACGCTCACCAAGCGCATGGCCGAGGACCTGACCGAGTACCTGGCCGAGCACGGCGTGCGCGTGCGCTACCTGCATTCGGATGTCGAAACGGTGGAGCGCGTGGAGATCATCCGTGATCTGCGCCTGGGCGAATTCGACGTGCTGGTCGGTATCAACCTGCTGCGCGAGGGGCTGGACATGCCGGAAGTGTCGCTGGTGGCCATCCTCGATGCCGACAAGGAAGGCTTCCTGCGTTCCGACCGTTCGCTGATCCAGACCATTGGCCGTGCCGCGCGTCACCTGTCGGGCAAGGCAATCCTGTATGCCGACAAGGTCACCGGCTCGATGCATCGTGCCATGGACGAGACCGAGCGCCGTCGTGACAAGCAGTTGGCCTTCAACAGGGAGCATGGCATCACCCCGCGCAGCGTGCGCAAGGCGGTCACCGATATTATGGAAGGGGCGCGTGGGTCAGGGCAGGGTACGCCGGCGGGGTTTGCGAAGGTGGCCGAGGAGCTGCTGCAATACGGCCGCATGAGTCCCGAACAGCTGGCGAAAGAGGTCGGCAAGCTGGAAAAGAAGATGTACGAGCATGCCCGAAACCTTGAGTTCGAGGAGGCGGCACGGCTGCGCGACCGTATCCAGCACATCCAGCTCGGCAACCTGGGGCTGGCGGACTGAGGGCCCGGGGCCCTTGTCGATCTGGCTGCATCTGTAGGAGCGCCTTGCAGGCGCGATAGAATCGCCAGCCATGACTAGTGCGCAGGGTTATCGCGCCTGCAAGGCGCTCCTACAGCTAATATTTACCGCAAGTCTTGCAACCAGACGGCGCTCCCGGTATCGTTTTCCGCCTCGCAGGCGCGTAGCTCAGTTGGTTAGAGCACCACCTTGACATGGTGGGGGTCGGTGGTTCGAATCCACTCGCGCCTACCAAATATTTCTTCGTCATTCCGGGCGAAGCGTAGCGGAGACCCGGAATCCAGTGGTTGTATGCAGGCTGGGTTCCCGCCTTCGCGGGAACGACATCCGTAACAAATACAAGAAAAGCATCCTCGTCGATGCTTTCTTTTTGGATAAAGCATGTGGCCCCTCGTATCGGTCACCACTGGAGACAAGTATGCCAACCGTTACCCTTCCTGATGGCAGTACCCGCGAGTTCAACCAGCCAGTAACCGTTCATGACGTCGCCGCCGACATCGGCCCCGGCCTGGCCAAGGCCGCGCTGGCCGGCAAGGTCGACGGGCACATGGTCGACACCAGCTTTCTGATTGAGCAGGACACCGAACTGGCCATTATCACTAGCCGCGATGATGAGGCGCTGGAGCTGATGCGTCACGATGCCGCGCACGTCATGGCACAGGCGACGCAGGAACTCTATCCCGGCACCCAGGTGACCATCGGGCCAGCTATCGAGAACGGCTTCTACTACGATTTTGCGCGCGAGACCCCGTTTACCCCGGACGACCTCGAGAAGATCGAGCAGCGCATGAAAGAGATCGTCAAGCGTGACCTGCCGATTCAGCGCGAGGTATTGGAGCGCGACGAGGCAATCCGGGTGTTTGGCGAGATCGGCGAGACCTACAAGGTTGAGATCATCGAGGACATCATTCCGGAAGGCGATGAAGTGTCCGTCTATCGCCAGGGTGAGTGGTTCGACGTTTGCCGCGGTCCGCATCTGCCCAGCACCGGCAAACTCGGCAAGGGTTTCAAGCTAATGAAACTGGCCGGGGCTTACTGGCGTGGCGACTCCGACAACGAGATGCTGCAGCGCATCTACGGTACCGCCTGGCGCGACAAGAAAGAGCTGAATGCCTACCTCAAGCGCCTGGAAGAGGCCGAGAAGCGCGACCATCGCAAGCTGGGCAAGGTCATGGGCCTGTTCCATACCCAGGAAGAGGCGCCGGGCATGGTGTTCTGGCACGACGCCGGCTGGCAGGTCTACCTGGTGATCCAGGACTATATTCGTGACCAGCTGCGCAACCATGGTTACCAGGAAGTGCACACGCCGCAAATCATCGACCGCTCGCTGTGGGAAAAGTCCGGGCACTGGGAAAAATTCCATGCCGACATGTTCACTACCGAGTCGGAGAACCGTACTTACGCCATCAAGCCGATGAACTGCCCGGCGCATATCCAGATCTTCAACCAGGGGCTGAAGAGCTACCGCGACCTGCCGCTACGGCTGGCTGAATTCGGTTCCTGTACACGCAACGAGCCATCCGGCACTCTGCACGGGCTGATGCGGGTGCGCAATTTCGTACAGGACGATGCCCATATTTTCTGTACCGAGAACCAGATCGAGGGTGAGGTATCTGCCTTCATCGACCTGCTGTACCAGGTGTACGCCGATTTCGGTTTCGACGCGGTCAGTGTGAAATTCTCCACCCGGCCGGAAAACCGTGTCGGTGAGGATGTTCTCTGGGACAAGGCCGAGGCCGCGCTGCAGGCGGTACTGGACGCCAAGCAGCTGGACTGGGAGCTGCAGCCCGGGGAGGGCGCCTTCTACGGGCCGAAGATCGAATTTAACCTGAAGGACTGCCTGGAACGGGTCTGGCAGCTTGGCACCATCCAGCTGGATTTTTCCATGCCGGACCGGCTGGGGGCCCACTTCATCACCGAGGATGGCAGCAAGCAGGTGCCGGTGATGTTGCACCGGGCCATCCTGGGTTCGCTGGAGCGATTTATCGGTATTCTGATCGAGCACCACGCCGGCGCGCTGCCGCTGTGGCTGGCCCCGGTACAGGCGGTGGTGCTGAATATCACCGATAACCAGGCCGACTACGCCCGAAAAGTGGAAGAATCCTTGAGAAATCAGGGCATGAGGGTCAAATCGGACTTGAGAAATGAGAAGATCGGCTTTAAAATCCGCGAGCACACGATTAGACGCGTTCCCTATTTGCTGGTAATCGGCGATCGGGAAGCGGAAGCAGGTACCGTGGCCGTGCGCACGCGAGGCGGTAAGGATCTGGGCAGTCTGCCACTGGAGCAGGTGGCCGAGGGTCTTAAAACCGAGTCAGCGAGCCACGGCCGTACTGTTTTGGAGGGTTAGAGCATCGCCGCAAAAAAACCGCTACATCGGATAAATGAGAGAATTACCTCGACCGAGGTTCGCGTCATCAATCAGGAAGGTGAGCAGGCCGGGATTCTTCCCATCGATGAGGCAATGAACCTGGCCGGTGAAGTCAACCTGGACCTGGTGGAAATTTCTCCGAATGCGGAGCCGCCGGTTTGCCGGATCATGGATTACGGCAGGTACCGGTTTGAAGAGAGCAAGAAAAACCAGAATGCGCGCAAGAAACAGAAGCAGACCCAGGTCAAGGAAATCAAGTTCCGGCCGGGTACCGATGTTGGCGACTACAACATCAAGTTGCGCAAGCTGATCGACTTCCTTGAAGAGGGCGATCGAACCAAGGTCACATTGCGGTTCCGTGGCCGGGAAATGGCGCACCAGGAACTGGGTATGGAGTTGCTGATGCGCGTTAAGGCTGACCTGGCGGATTACGGGGTCGTGGAGCAGGAACCGAAAATGGAAGGACGCTTGATGGTCATGGTGCTTGCACCAAAGAAGAACAAGTGATCCACAACGACAGAATTGAAGTTTTATCTGGAGAAGTACGGAAATGCCAAAACTGAAAACCAATCGCGGTGCTGCCAAGCGCTTCAAGAAAACCGGCTCCGGCGGGTTCAAGCGTGGCCAGTCACACCTGCGTCACATCCTTACCAAAAAGAGTAGCAAGCGCAAGCGCCAGCTGGGTTCCCCGGCACAGGTGCATGAGTCCGATGTGGCGATGGTTCGCCGCTTGCTGCCGTTTATCTGAATTCATTTTTTGAGGTCGTAGCAATGCCAAGAGTAAAACGTGGTGTTACCGCCCATGCCCGGCACAAGAAGGTGCTGGAAAAGGCGAAGGGTTATTACGGTGCACGCCGCAAGGTATACCGTGTTGCCAAGCAGGCGGTCATCAAGGCCGGCCAGTATGCCTATCGTGACCGTCGCCAACGCAAGCGCCAGTTTCGTGCGCTGTGGATTGCGCGTATCAATGCAGCGGCACGCGAGAACGGCATGTCCTACAGCCGTCTGATAAATGGGTTGAGCAAGGCCAATATCGAGGTCGACCGCAAGGTGCTCGCCGACCTGGCCGTGTTTGATGCGGCAGGCTTTACAGCGCTGGCGGAAAAGGCCAAGGCCGGATTGTCTGCATAACCCCGCTTGCAGATAGATGCCAGAAAGGGGAAAGGCGCAAGTCTTTCCCCTTTTTCATTTGAGATGTTCGTGGTGGCGTAGAAATACCAGGCCTTCTCTCTCCGGGAGAGGGAGTACGGCGGAATAAATAACAGGGAGCACGTCGGGTGAGCAGCCTGGACGAACTTGAACAACAGGCAGTACAGGAAATCGCGGCGGCGGCGGACCCGGCGGCACTGGATGATGTGCGTGTGCGTTACCTTGGCAAGAAGGGTTTGCTGACCGCACAGCTAAAGCAACTCGGCGCACTGCCGGCGGAACAGCGCCCGGCAGCCGGCCAGGAAATCAATCGCGTCAAGCAACGGGTACAGCAGCAACTGGATGCGCAACGTGTGGTCTTGCAATCCGCTGTAATGGATCGGCAGCTTGCCAGTGAAAAGATTGACGTAACGCTGCCGGGGCGCGGGCAGTCGCACGGTGGCCTGCACCCGGTCAGCCTGACCCTGCGCCGCATCGAGCAGTTGTTCCGGCCGCTCGGCTTCACCGTTGCAGAAGGTCCCGAGATCGAGGACGACCACCATAACTTCAGCGCGCTGAATATCCCGGATCATCATCCGGCACGCGCCATGCACGATACTTTCTACTTCGATGCGCATACCCTGCTGCGCACTCACACTTCGCCGGTGCAGGTGCGCGTAATGGAAGGCAGTGCGCCACCACTGCGCGTTATCGCGCCGGGCCGTGTGTACCGCTGTGATTCCGACCTGACCCATACACCGATGTTTCACCAGGTTGAGGGGCTGCTGGTGGACGAAAATGTCAGTTTTGCCAACCTGCGTGGCCTGATCGATGATTTCCTGCGTGCGTTCTTTGAACGCAGCGACCTTGCCGTGCGTTTTCGGCCGTCTTATTTTCCGTTCACCGAACCGTCCGCCGAGGTCGATATCCAGTGCGTGATGTGCTCCGGTGACGGCTGTCGCGTGTGTAGCCAGACCGGTTGGCTGGAGGTGCTGGGCTGCGGCATGGTGCACCCGAGCGTGTTTGAGAATGTCGGTATAGATAATGAACGCTACACCGGTATCGCGTTTGGCATGGGTGTAGAGCGTCTCGCCATGCTGCGCTATGGCGTGAACGACCTGCGACTGTTCTTCGAGAACGACCTGGCATTTCTCGAGCAGTTTAACTAGAGAATTTAATGAAATTCAGCGAACAATGGCTACGCAGCTGGGTTGATCCGCAGGTCTCGACTGACGAGCTGGTGGAACAACTGACCATGGCCGGTCTGGAGGTCGACTCGGTTGAGCCGATGGGCGTCGGTCTCGCCGACCTGCGCGTGGGCGAAGTGCTCACGCTTGAGGCGCACCCCGATGCCGACAAGCTGCGCGTGTGCCGTGTCTCCGTCGGTGAGGATGAACCGCTGCAGGTGGTGTGTGGCGCAGCGAATGTCGAGGTCGGCGGCAAATACCCGCTGGCCCCGGTCGGCGCAAAGCTGCCGGACGGCATGAAGATCAAGAAGAGCAAGCTGCGTGGTGTTGAGTCCTTCGGCATGCTCTGCTCGGCGAAGGAACTGGGACTGAGCGATGACAGCCAGGGCCTGATGACGCTGCCGGCGGAAGCCGATACCGGGCAGGGCCTGGTCGAAGCGCTGGGCCTGGATGACACGGTTATCGAAATCGACCTGACGCCCAACCGTGGCGATTGTCTGGGTATCGAGGGCGTGGCGCGTGAGGTGGGTACGCTGACACGCACGCCGGTCACCCCGGTTGAAGTACAGACGGTACCGGACAGCAGCAAGGACACCTTTGCGGTCGACGTGGAGGCCCCCGCCGCCTGTCCGCGTTACCTTGGTCGTGTCATACAAGGAGTGGATGCAACGGCAGGCACGCCACTGTGGATGCAGGAGCGCCTGCGCCGCAGCGGGATACGCAGCCTGGGGCCGCTGGTGGATGTCACCAACTACGTACTGCTGGAGCTCGGCCAGCCCATGCATGCCTTTGATCTCGCCAGGCTGTCCGGCGGCATCCGGGTACGTTACGCGGCGCAGGGTGAATGTCTGACACTGCTCGATGAACGTGAGATCAATCTGGACGGCGAGACCCTGGTGATAGCCGATCACGACAAGGCACTGGCGATTGCCGGCGTGATGGGCGGCATGGATTCCGGCGTCACGGATGCCACGACCGACCTGTTCCTGGAATGTGCATTTTTCCAGCCCGAGGCCATTGCCGGCTGTGCGCGCAAATATGCCATGCATACCGATTCGGCGCATCGCTTCGAGCGCGGTGTCGACCCGTACCTGCAGGCGCGTGCGGTCGAGCGCGCCACGGCGCTGTTGCTGGATATCTGCGGAGGCAGCGCCGGACCGGTGATCGAGCGGCTGGCGGCGGAGCAGTTGCCCGCGCGCGAGGCCATCAGCCTGCGCAAGGCCCGCATCCAGCGCGTGCTCGGTCTGTTGCCGGAAGATGCGGAGGTTACGGAAATGCTTACCCGACTGGGGATGCAGGTTGAAGCGCAGGATGACGCCGGTTGGCAGGTGTTACCACCAAGCTTCCGCTTTGATATATCCATTGAGGCCGACCTGATCGAAGAGATCGGTCGCATCTACGGTTACAACCGCCTGCCCAGTGTTGCCATGCAGGGCAGCCTGGAAATGCAGCCGCTGGTTGAAAGCGATCGTTCCATCGAGCAGTACTGCGATACGCTGGTGGCGCGCGGTTACCAGCAGGCGGTGACCTATAGCTTTGTCGATCCGCAGTTGCAGCAAACCGTCAATCCCGACAGGGAGGCAGTAGCACTTGCCAACCCGATCTCGTCCGAGATGGGTGTCATGCGCACCAGCCTGTGGCCGGGCCTGCTGAAGGCCGTGCAGCATAACGTCAATCGTCAGAAATCACGGGTACGTTTTTTCGAGCACGGTCTGCGTTTTTACCGTGCCGGCGGCGACATCCAGCAGGAGCCGATGCTGGCCGGTGCAGTGACCGGATCACGTTTACCGGAGCACTGGGACGGCAAGGCCGAGGCGATTGGTTTCCATGATCTCAAGCGGGATGTCGAGGTACTGCTGAAGTTGGCCGGTGGCGCATTCCGGTTTGTTGCAGAGACACACCCGGCGTTACATCCAGGGCAGTCGGCTGCCATTATGCAGGGCGACAATATCGTTGGCTGGCTCGGGCGCATTCACCCGCAACTTGCACAAACACTGGATCTGGATTCGGACACCTGTGTGTTTGAGCTGGAGTATGCCGCGCTCAGCCAGGGGCAACTGGCGCGCTTTGCGCCAATCTCGCGCTACCCATCGATTCGCCGCGACCTCGCCGTGGTCGTGGACGCGGATATCGAGGCGACTGCCCTGCGCGCGGTCACCGAAGAGGCTGCCGGCGAGCTGTTACAGGAAGTGGTAATTTTCGATGTCTACCAGGGAAAAGGTGTAGAAACGGGGCGAAAAAGCATAGCTTTAGGCTTGATTCTACAGGATTATTCCCGCACACTAACCGAGCAAGATATCGAGAGTGTGGTCAGTCGGGTGACGGACCGGCTCGGTGAAAAACTAGGGGCATCACTGAGAGACTAACGCTATGGCACTTACCAAAGCCGATATGGCCGAAAGGCTGTTTGAAGAACTGGGTTTGAACAAACGCGAGGCCAAAGAACTGGTCGAGTTGTTCTTTGAAGAAATTCGCGCCGCACTGGAGAACGGACGCCAGGTGAAACTTTCCGGGTTCGGAAATTTTGACCTGAGAGAAAAAAACGAACGTCCTGGCCGCAATCCCAAAACAGGGGAAGAAATACCGATCTCTGCACGTCGCGTCGTTACCTTCCGGTCTGGACAGAAACTCAAGGCGAGGGTAGAGGCGTATGCTGGAAGCGAGCAATAACGACGAACTTCCAGTCATACCGGGAAAACGTTATTTCACGATCGGAGAAGTCAGTGAACTGTGCGGGGTAAAGCCGCACGTGCTGCGTTACTGGGAACAGGAATTTCCGCAGCTGAAGCCAGTCAAGCGTCGCGGCAACCGCCGTTACTATCAGCGCCAGGATGTGCTGATGATCCGCCAGATCCGCAGCCTGTTGTACGAGCAGGGTTTCACCATCGGTGGAGCGCGTCAGAAGATGTCCGGCGAGGACGCGAAGGAAGACATCACCCAGAGCCAGCAGATCGTGCACCAGATCCGCGTCGAGCTCGAGGACGTACTGCAACTACTGAAGCGTTGAAAGAACTTCCGTGTATCTCGTCATTGCGACGACTACATGGACGATGTACATGGATGTGCAAGTGTCGTGGCAGGCAGGGATGCCGTAAGCGACCGTAGGAGGTAGAGTAACGCATGGAGCAGTTACCGAGGAACGGAGTGACGAAGCAATCTCTAAATTAACGAATACCCTGTCAGGAGATTGCCACGCTTCGCTCGCAATGACATGAGCGTTTTTTTATCAGAGCGAGCTGTACTTTTTCAAGTTAAATCGGGGCGTAGCGCAGCCTGGTAGCGCACTTGACTGGGGGTCAAGTGGTCGGAGGTTCAAATCCTCTCGCCCCGACCAATAATTACAGTAATTTCCAGATTCAACCCCACACAAAAGCAAAGCCAAACCGAAGGGTGGTCCTGCGTGTTCCTGCTTCCCGGTGCCGGTACGGGCGCGGTTGGTCTGCGGGGTAAAAAAACAAGGTGACCAGCAGATGAGCCGGGGCCTCTCCCAGCCTGCAGGGTGCTTTGCCTGGCCCGACAGCTGATGCAATCTGTCCGTTGCAATGCCTTTTCTTTAACATAGAAGAAAATCACCCGGCTGTCCCATACAGTAACCATGACAGAAGACCCGCAATGGACCGCCTTCCTGCAGTGGGTACTGCCACAGCTGCGCATGCGCTGGCCCGGTTTTCGCAAGGTCCGCACGCAGGTGCGCAAACGGGCGCACAGGCGCATGCAGTCACTGCAACTGGACGGTCTGAATGATTACCGTGACTACCTGCAACAGCATCCGGATGAGTGGCGGGTACTCGATACACTCTGCCGGATCACCATTTCCCGTTTCTACCGTGACAAGGGGATCTACAGGCTGCTGGCGGACCGGCTCATCCCCGGCCTCGTGGAACAGATCAGGCGCGAAGGGCGCAGCCAGCTGCACATCTGGAGTGCCGGCTGTGGCTCCGGCGAGGAGCCTTATTCACTCGCAATCCTGTGGGCGATGCAGTTGCAGCAACGTTTTCCGGACATCACGTTGCGGATCCTGGCAACGGATATCGAACCGCACCTCCTCAATCGCGCACGGACGGCCTGTTACCCGTTCAGCAGTCTGAAAGAACTGCCGGCGGCCTGGCGGGAGTCGGCCTTTACAGCATCCGATGGTCGCTACTGCTTGCAAGAAACATTCAAACGCCAGGTATTGTTCGTGGAACACGATGTCCGTTGTCCGGTGCCGGCCACCTCCCTGCAGCTGATCCTGTGCCGGAACCTCGTGTATACATATTATGATGAAGGCCTGCAGCGCGAGATCACGCAACGGCTGGTTGATGCCCTGCAACCTGGTGGCCTGCTGGTGGTTGGCAGCCACGAGACATTGCCCGACAATATTCCGGTGTTCACGCCCCTGTCCTGCAACCGGGCGATCTATAAAAAGCCTGTCTGATTTATTTCATCCGGAAACAAATCAGGGTTTCCAAAAACCTGAACACGCAATCGAGTAATATATCGTAGGTATGCCGCCACGTAACCTGCTGCTGTTACTCTTCCTCGTGGTCTTCCTGGTGATGATTATCCAGCTGGGAGTGCTGTCCATCGCATTTCAGAAGCTCGGTCTGTCGCCCCGGGGGGCGTTGTTACTGGTACTGGGTACATTATTCGGCAGCAGTATCAATATTCCGGTGACCACCATCGACAGCGCACCTCCGTTCCGGCCACCATCGGACATGTCACGCTGGGGCCGGCTCTGGCAAACCGGTGCACCGGAGTATATGGGAAAAACGATTCTCGCAATCAACCTGGGGGGTTGCATCATACCGGTGGGCTTGTGCCTGTATTTGCTTGTCCGGCAACTGGTCGATCCATTCGACCTGCTGCCGGCCCTGCTGATCGTAACCGCGGCCAGCTATGTATTCAGCCGTCCCATCTCCGGTATCGGTATCGGCATACCGGTTCTCATTGCACCCGTGGTGGCTGTGATTACGGCCCTGCTGCTGGAACCCGCGAATGCTGCGCCGCTTGCCTTTTCCAGCGGGGTGCTTGGTGTCCTGCTGGGCGCCGACATCCTGCACCTGGCCGATATTCGAACAATGGGAGTGCGGGTCGCCTCGATCGGCGGGGCCGGCACTTTTGACGGGATCTTTCTGACCGGCATCATTGCTGTGCTGCTGGCATGAAAGTGTTTCTGTCATTACCGGGACATAAAATCCATTCACGTCCTCGACGCAGTGCTGCGACCCGTGCGTGGCTGCCAGCTCTTTTTATAACCCTGCTGATGCTTGCGGGGTGCGACCCGCTGCCGGACGATGAGGCGGCGTGGGTGCTGGAGGACCTGGGGGCAGGCGTGGGCCCGAGCAGCCTCAAGGAACGCGCCCCGGATCCAGCGCGCCTGCCGGTCGACTATCAAGTACAGGGGCGCAGTCACCAGGGTGACCTGTACCGGCCCGGGGAGCCGCCTCTCGCCGGGATCGTATTGGTGCCGGGGGTGGCAGCGCGCGGCAAGGACGACCCCCGCCTGGTGGCTTTTGCGACCACACTGGCCCGCGCCCGTTTTCTGGTGCTGGTGCCTGATATCCCCAATCTGCGCGCGCTCAGGGCGCGGGCAGAAGATGCGCAGAATGTTGTGGACGCCTTTTCCTACCTGCTGTCCCGACCTGAATTCCCGACACGCGGCCGGGTCGGCATAGGAGCATTCAGCTATGCGGTGGGGCCTGCGGTGCTGGCGGCGCTCGATCCCGGGATCCGCGAGCGGGTGGACTTCGTGCTGGGGATCGGTGGCTATTACGACTTGCACCAGGTGGTCACCTTCTTTACCACCGGCTATTTCAAAAAAGAGGGACAGTGGCACTACCTGGAGCCTAATCGTTATGGCAAGTGGATGTTTGTTTTCGGCAACGCCGAGCACTTGACTGATCCTGTTGACCAGGCGGCGTTCCGTCGTATGGCTGAACGCAAGCTGGAGAACCCGCGTGCCGGTGTCGATGATCTGACCCGTCACCTCACGCCCGAGGGAGAGTCGCTGCTGGATTTGTTGGAGAACCGTGACCCGGCGCGCAGTCCGGAGCTGCTTGCCCGTTTGTCGTCGAGGATACGCGCCGAGCTGGATGCCCTGAATCTCGCGACCAGGGATCTTTCTGTCCTTGAGGCGCGGCTGATCCTGCTGCACGGCACGGACGATAGCATCATTCCCTATAGCGAAAGCCAGGCCCTGGCTGCAGCCATGCCGCCCGGCCGGTCCGAACTGTTTCTCATCGACGGCCTGGCCCATGTAGACGCACAACCTTTCGGGCTGGACCGCCGTGCGATGTGGCGCGCCATCGGGAGCTTGTTGGCGCAGCGGAAGCAGTCCGGCGAGGGGCGGCAATGAGCGGCGGATATACCGACATACACGTGCACTGCGTGCCGCGGGATGGCGCAGTGCGCTTTCGCGGTTGGAGGCGGTTGCTGGCACCCTTTCTCGCACGCAGCGCGGGTTCGCGCGGCAGTGGTCCGCAGGCTGCACGCCGTTATATGGATCGGTTGGCAGACCGGCTGCGAACAGCCCGCCATGTACGCCGCGCAGTGCTGCTGGCGCTGGATTGCGCACATGATGCCCACGGCAATCCCACCGACCATATGCAGGGCTACACGGTCCCCGACGCGGACGTGCGCGCCTGGTGCGAGGAGGCTCCCGACCTGTTCCTGTACGGCGCCTCGGTCCATCCCCACCGCCCGGATGCGCTAGACGCCCTGGAGCAGGCTGCTGCGCAGGGTGCGGTGCTGGTCAAACTGATCCCCAACAGCCAGGGAATCGATCTCGCCGAGGGCCGGCATCAACCGTATTTCCGCAAGCTCGCCGAACTGGGTCTGCCGCTGCTGTGTCATGCCGGCACTGAGTGGGTGTTGCCGGCGCAGCGTCAGGCCTGGGGTGATCTTGCGCGGCTGTGTCCGGCGCTGGACGCGGGGGTGACAGTGATCGCCGCCCATGGCGGCTCCAGCGGCTGGTTCTACAATCGACATACCCTGCGCCGTTACGCCGCCTTGCTGGCAGACTGTCCGAACCTGTACGGGGATACGGCGGCGCTTGGGCTGGTTAACCGCATGGGGGCGTTGCTGTGGTGGCGAAGACACACCGAGCACGTCGGGCAGCTCCTGTTCGGCACCGATTATCCGGTGCCGGTGCCGGCGGTCGCCTGGCGGCCCTGGCTTGCTGAGGTGGACTACCGGCGGTTAACCTGTGAAGCGAATCCCTTCGATCGCATGGCACTCCTGCTGGAGGCGCTGGGTATTCATCCACCGGAGCAGGGATTTGAGGCGCTGTTGGCAGGATCAGGGCGTTTGAGAGAGGAGAGAGCGTGATGGAAGAGGCCGAACAACCCGACATTCGTCTTGTGGCGCGCCACAGTTTGCCGGGCAGCACGGCGGCGCATGCCCTGTGTGAAATGTGCAGTGACGTGCTTATGGTCCGAGTTGGTGCGCCGCTGTTCGAATTGCCGTGATCCGCGAGAGCGTCTCACAGGACGGTGTCCTGCCCACGATGGAGCCTGGCTCCCCCTGCGGGCAGCGGGACAGGTAATCCGGTTATGGTAGCTAAAACTGGCTCAGTCGCCTGGGGCATTATCGTCAGTGTACTGTTCGTCGCGGGCATGCTAGGCGTGTTGCTGCTGTTCGGTGTCGACGAGCAGGTGCTGCGGCTGTTGACATGGCTCGATGCGCAGGGTGGCTGGGCGTCGCTGCTGTTTATGCTGATCATAGCCGCGGTGGTCGTGCTGCTGTTGCCGGGGGTGCTGTTCACCCTCGGTGCCGGTTTCGTGTTCGGCGTGATGGAGGGGGCCGTCTATGTCGTGACCGGAACGACCCTCGGCGCGATGATCGCGTTCCTGATTGCGCGCTACCTGTTCGGCGAGCGGGCCACCCGTTTTGTGCTGCGTCATAACAAGCTGAAGTTGGTCAGCGAGGAGCTGGCACCCCAGGGCTGGAAGATCGTCATGCTGACCCGGCTGGTGCCCTTCTTCCCGTTCAAACTCTCCAACTATTTTTTCGGACTCATGCCTTTCACGTTGCGGGGTTTCACCGGCGGCACTTTCCTCGGCATTATCCCGTTCTCGGTGCACAATGTGTATCTCGGCTCGATCGCCGCTGATATCGCCACGCTCGGAACGCGCAACACCGACCGCACGCCGCTCGAATGGGGCCTGTACGGTGCCGGTTTTTTCGTCGCCGTCGGGGTCGTGATCTATTTCAACCGGCTGGCACGCCGCGCCCTCACCAGGTACACCGAGGCAGGCGGGGAGGGAGAAGAGTGATGCCGTGGTTAAAGTGGTTGCCCTGGCGGTTTCTTATTCGCCGCATCGCCAGTGCCCATGGCTTCCTGGACCCGGTGGCGCTGCTGGCGCGGCTGCATCGCTTCGCCCAGCCTGCCGAGGTGGCGGAACCCGTCGAGCTGCTGCGCGCCGGGGTGGTGTTCCATGCCCGCGGGCTCATCAACGCCCGCGTTATCCAGCACAACCTGGACTGGGTCTGGCCCTACTGGATCGAGCGGCAGTTCGATCCAGAAGACGACGCCTTTGTCCCCCGGGCCTTTTCCATCACCCACGTCAATCTTACCCACCGCAACTGGACGGCCATCGGACTACCCGATGTGGACGAGCTGCCGATCGTCGATCCCCGCGGTCTGCTCACACCGGTCTACGACGGCTGGTCGCTGGACGCATGGGTGATGGGGGACGACGATGGTCACCTGTTGCCATCGCGTGCAGAGCAAGTCAGCCAGCGCTGGGAACTGAACGAGGGGCTGGCGGTGATTACCGAAACAGCACAAAGCGGCCTGACCCTGGTTAACCACGCCTCGGTCCAGCTCGAATCCAAGGCGCCGGTTTGCCAGCTGCGGCTCTGCGCCGGCAGTGACCAGGGCGGCTGGCTGGTGCTGGCGCTGCGGCCCTACAACCCCGAGGGGATCAGCTTCATTCACCAGGTCGAGCTCTCTTCCGAACGCACGGCCTGGACCATTGACGGACAGTGTGGCGTCACCTTCAGTGCGTCGGCGGAACGCCACCATGTCTCGGATTATCACGAAGGTGATGTGGCGATCCACCTGCAGGACCGGGAGGAGGAGACGGCGGGCGTGTGCGAGGTGGGCATGGCAACAGCGGCGGCGCTGTTTCGGCTCGCACCCGGTCAGGAGCGTGATCTGGTCGTGCGCACCCCACTCGCGCACAGCGCCTGCCCACAGCATGATGCCGCTGCCGCCTGGCAGGAAGCCCTGCATGGCTGTTGTAAACTTCGCGTGCCGGATGAAAAGGTGCAGTTTCTCTATGCAGCTGCCTTGCGCACCCTGGTCCTGCATTCACCCGGTGACGTCTACCCTGGGCCCTACACTTACAAGCGCTTCTGGTTCCGCGATGCGGCATTCATCATCCACGCCCTTTTGTGCGCCGGTCTGACAGACCGCGCCGAATGCGCGCTGGATCGCTTTCCGGCCCGGCAGACCGCACGTGGCTACTTCCATTCCCAGGAGGGTGAATGGGACGCCAACGGCCAGGTGCTGTGGATCATGCAGCGTTTTTGCGCATTGACGGGCAGGGCGCCCAGGCCCGGCTGGCGGCAGGCGATCCTGCGCGGTGCCCGCTGGATCGGCAGAAAACGGCTGAGCGGTGAAATTGACTCTCCTCATGCCGGGTTGTTGCCCGCGGGTTTCAGTGCCGAACATCTCGGGCCCAACGATTACTACTACTGGGATGACTTCTGGGGTATTGCCGGATTGCACGCGGCGTCGGCCCTGTGCAGGTCCCTGGGCGACGAAGCGGACAGCCGGGAATTCCTGGACGAGGCCAAGGCATTTCAGGACACTGTTGACCGGAGCCTGACGCGCAGCAGCGAACGTCTCGCGCGGCCTGCGATGCCGGCGGCGCCCACCCGGCGCCTGGATGCCGGAGCCATCGGCTCGCTGGCGGCAGGTTATCCATTGCAGCTTTGCCCGGCGGACGATCCACGCTTGCTGGATACGGCGGCGTTCCTGCTGGACAAGTGCATGGTCCATGGCGGCTTCTTTCAGGACATGATTCACGCCGGCATCAACCCCTACCTGACGCTGCATATTGCCCAGGTGCTGCTGCGCGCAGGCGACTCACGCTACCTGGAATTGCTGGATGCAGTCGCGGCGCTGGCCAGCCCCACCGGGCAGTGGCCGGAGGCGATCCACCCCCGCACCGGCGGCGGCTGCATGGGCGACGGTCAGCACGTGTGGGCGGCGGCTGAGTGGGTCATGATGGTGCGCCACTGTTTCCTGTATGAGGAGGGCGACAGCTTGATCCTGTGCCAGGGCGTGCCCGCGCGCTGGCTCAAGGGCGATGCGGTGGTGAGTTTCGGCCCCGCGCCGACCGCCTTCGGCACACTGACGCTTGAGCTCATTCCCGCCGGCAGCCAGATCAGGGTGGCCTGGGACGCCAGCTGGCACAAAGAATCACCACCTCGCATCGAGGTGCGCCTGCCCGGCTTCAGGCCCGTGATCGTTCAATCCGGCCAGACGTCCGTAGAAGTGAGCAAGGAAAGGGAATGAACATCGTCATGCTGACCAACACCTATTTGCCGCATGTGGGCGGGGTGGCGCGCTCAGTGGCGGCCTTTACCGTCGAGTATCGGCGCCGCGGCCACCGGGTGCTGGTGGTGGCGCCTGAGTTCGACAATCAGCCCGCCGACGAGATAGACGTGGTGCGCATCCCCGCCGTCCAACATTTCAACGGCAGCGACTTCTCCGCAGTGTTGCCGGTCTCCGGCCTGCTCACTGAGACCCTGGATGCCTTCAGACCCGACATCGTGCATACCCATCACCCTTTTCTGCTGGGCATGACGGCCCTGCGCATCGCGCGCTACCGTGAGTTGCCGCTGGTGTTTACCCACCACACCCGGTACGAGGAGTACACTCATTATGTGCCGCTCGACTCGCCGACCTTAAGACGCTTCGTGATCGAACTGGCCACCCGCTACGCCAACCTTTGTGATCAGGTGTTCGCTCCCAGCGAGAGCATGGCGAAACTGTTGCGTGAACGGGGCGTGGAGGCGCCCATCTCGGTGGAGCCCACCGGGGTGGATATGGCACGTTTCGCCCAAGGCGACGGCGCCGACTTTCGCGCCGCACAGGGCATTCCCGCCGACGCCTTCGTGGTGGGTCATCTGGGCCGGCTGGCCCCGGAGAAGAACCTGGAATTCCTGGCCATGGCGGTGGCCGGTTTCCTCAAGTCCGCACCCAACGCCCATTTTCTGCTGGTAGGCGAGGGACCGTCGGCTTCAGCCATTCGTGCCGTGTTCGAGCACAAGGGAGTGATCGAACGGCTGCATCACACAGGCATTCTAAAGTCACCCGAACTGATGGATGCCTATCATGCGATGGATGTGTTCGCCTTTGCCTCCAGGAGCGAGACACAGGGCATGGTGCTGACCGAGGCCATGGCGGCGGGCGTGCCGGTGGTGGGTCTGGATGCGCCGGGGGTGCGGGAGGTGGTCAGGGACCAGCGTAATGGCCGGCTGTTGGGCGAGGAGACCGTAGAGGCGTTCGCGGACGCCTTGCAATGGGTGGTCACGCTGCCGCCGGAAAGGCTGCAGCAGCTGCGGCGTAGCGCGGTGCAAACCGCCGAGGATTTTTCCCTGCCACGCTCGGCGGACAAGGCGCTTGGCTGCTACGAGGCGCTGTGTGCGAAGGTCTTTGTCGCACGTCCGCAAGAGTACAAAGAGTGGGAGCATCTGTTACATCTCATCAAGGGCGAGTGGGACATTATCAAGGGCATGGCGGGGGCGGCTGGCGCCGCCTTTAGCGAACCGGAGTCACCGGATCCGAAGCCCTCATGATCGGCCGCATCGAAGCCCTCGTGCGCCGGCTGCGCCGCTGGCTTAGCCGCAGCGAATGGTTGGCGACCCTGTTGCGGCTGCCAAGGTCAGAAGTACCGCCGTCTGCACCGGGCCTGGTACTGATCCAGATCGATGGGCTTTCCCATACCCAGCTGAACCGGGCCCTGCAGCGCGGCGAAATGCCATTTATGGACAGGCTCATCAAGCACGAGCATTACCGGTTGCATCGCCAGTTCGCGGGCGTGCCGGCGGCCACCGCGACCTTCCAGGGTGAGTTGTTCTACGGGGTGAAAGACGTGGTGCCGGGTTTCACCTTCAAGGACAGCGCGTCCGGCCGACTGGTGCGCATGATCGAGCCGGCAACCGCCGCGAGTGTGGAACGCGCACTTGAAGAGCGAGGGGGCGAGCCACTGCTAAAAGGGGGCAGTTGCTACGTTGATAACTACACCGGCGGCGCCGCTGAAGCCCACTTCTGCCCCGCGTCACTGGGCTGGGGACCGACCCTGCGTCGGGCGAATCCGTTGCTTGTGATGCTGCTGTTCCTGAGCAATGCCTACAGTTTCGCGCGCACTGCCGTGCTTCTGATGGTCGAATTATTGTTGGCCATTGTCGATTGCGCGCGCGGAATGTTCGCCCGGGAGGATCTCGTCAAAGAGCTGAAGTTCGTGCCGACCCGGGTGGCGATCTCCATCCTGCTGCGCGAGCTGGCCACCATCGGGGTGAAGATCGACGTCGCCCGCGGGCTGCCCATCATCCACCTCAACTTCCTCGGTTACGACGAACAGGCCCATCGGCGTGGACCGTCCTCCCGGTTCGCTCACTGGACCCTCAAGGGCATCGATGACGCCATCGCCCGCATCTGGCGGGCAGCGCACCGCTCGGCCCGCCGTCACTATGACGTATGGGTCTATTCCGACCACGGCCAGGAAGAGGTTCAGTCTTATCACAAGCGGCATGGCCGCAGCATTGAGGACGCCGTGTCCGAGGTTTTCGCCGAGCTCGGGATATGCGCAGGTCCACTGCCGGTGGACGGCCTGCACGGTATTCAGACCCAGCGGGTACGGCAGCTTGGCGGTAAAAAGATCCAGCGTCTGTTCGCGGTCAATGGTCTGGCGCCCGGCATACCGGATCGCACACAGGTAACCACAACAGGCGCGGGGCCGATCAGCTTTGTCTACTGTGATCACCCTTTGGAGCCGCCTGTACAGGATGCCGTGGCCCGCGCCCTGGTGGCCAGTGCCAAGGTTCCGTTGGTACTGACACCGGCTGGTTCGGGAAGTGTGACGGCGTGGACCGACAGCGGCGTGTTCGTGCTGCCCGGGCAGGGCGTCGAGGTACTGGGTGCCGATCATCCTTATCTGGAGGAGGTCAGTCGGGAGCTGGTCGCACTGTGCCACCATCCGGATGCGGGGAACTTCATCCTCTGTGGCTTGCGGCCTGGCGCGCAAGCGTGCAGTTTTGCCATCGAAAATGGCGCCCATGGCGGTGCCGGGCCGGAGGAGACCGGTGCCTTTGCGCTGTTACCCGGGGATGCGCCCTTGCCCGTAGACGGGCACGACTACCTGCGCGCGGCTGACCTGCGCCAGGCCGCCTTGCACCTGCTCGGTCGGGCCGAACGCCAATTCGCTGGAAGAAAAAAACGCACCTCCACACAGGACACGTTGCGCATCATGACCTACAACGTGCACAGTTGCATCGGCATGGACGGCAAGCTGTCGCCGGAACGCATCGCGCGTGTCATCGCCCGCCACGCACCGGACGTGGTGGCACTGCAGGAGCTGGACGTGGGCCGGGCGCGTACCGAAGGTATGGACCAGGCTCACATCATCGCCCGGTGTCTGGAGATGGATTTCCACTTCCATCCCGCCATGCACATCGAGGAAGAACGCTACGGCGATGCTATCCTGAGCCATCTGCCTATGCGGCTGGTCAAGACAGGAACGCTGCCGGGCTTGCCCGGTAAGCCGCAGCTTGAACCGCGCGGTGCGCTGTGGGTCGCCATCGATGTGCACGGGAGAGAGCTTCAGGTGCTGAATACCCACTTGGGTCTGCTGCCAAAAGAGCGCCGGTTGCAGGCGGAGGCGCTGCTCGGACCGGAATGGTTGGGGCACCCCGAGTGCAGCGGGTCGGTGGTGCTGTGCGGTGACTTCAACGTGCTGCCGGCATCAAAGGTGTGCCGCCGGCTGCGCACACGCCTGAACGACGCGCAGATCGAGCTGGAAAGCCACCGGCCCAGACCCACTTTTTCTGGGCGTTTCCCCACTGCCCGTATCGACCATGTGTTCGTTGATTCCGGCCTGACAGTAACCGACATCGAGGTGCCAGACAGCGAACTGGTGCGTGTTGCCTCCGACCACTTGCCACTGATCGTCGAGCTTCACCTCCCTGAATTGAAGGCTACCTGACTCAACCGGCCAGCGTCACTGGCATGAGAAACCTCCGGGCTTCACGGTCAGCAGATCACACGCGAGTATCCCTGTTCAACATCTAACCAATAGCAGCTCCCATGCACAAAAGCAAAGCCACCGATAGGGTGGCCATGCAGTCCGTTGGCTTCCCTGAATGTCTGAAAACGACCCGGGCCTCTGGCAACTCCCTGCCTGTTCGCGGGACATCGCCTATACTTGTATCAGCAACCGGGTTACGACAAGAACGAAAATGTTGTACAGGCATCCGTTATTATGGATTTGCGTTACGCTGCTGCTATTGCTGGCATCTGCGGCACTGGGTGACGAGTATGCGCAGGCCCGCCAGCAGCTGGTTGAAGTCATCGAGCAGGATGTGCGCGATACCAGCCTGTACCTCGACAAGGAGGCGCTGGACCTGCGCGTAATGGCGGCGATTGCCAAGGTACCCCGGCATGAGTTTGTCCCCGCGGCACAACGCCACCATGCCTATGACAACCGGCCGCTGTCCATCGGTCACGGGCAAACAATTTCGCAGCCCTACATCGTTGCCCTTATGAGTGACCTGATCAAGCCACAGCCAGACGACCGTGTGCTGGAGCTCGGCACCGGCTCCGGCTACCAGGCAGCCATACTGGCCGAACTCACCGGGCAGGTATACAGCATTGAGATCATCGAGGCGCTGGGCAAGCAGGCGAGCGAGCGACTGTCACGGCTGGGTTATGACAATGTAACGGCGCGCATCGGCGACGGCTATTATGGCTGGGAAGAACACGCCCCCTTCGATGCCATCGTGGTCACGGCCGCCGCCAGTCACGTGCCACCGCCACTGGTGGCGCAACTCAAACCCGGTGGCCACATGGTCATCCCGGTCGGGAGCAGCTTTCTCACCCAGCAACTGGTGCTGATCGAGAAAGAAGCGGGCGGGCAACTCATCACCAGGCAAATTGTGCCCGTAATGTTCGTCCCACTCACCGGGGAACACGATTAACCGGCAACGATTACCCTGGCTGTCCATCGCCCTCATCTCGGCGACCGCGCTTGCATACGAAGTGCTGCTTATGCGCCTGTTCTCGATCATCCAGTGGCATCACTTCGCCTACATGATGATCAGCCTGGCGCTGCTCGGCTACGGCGTCAGTGGCGCCTTTCTCATGCTGCTGCAGCGCCCCCTGTTGCAGCGTTTTGCCGCCAGTTACATCATCAACCTCACATTGTTCGGCATTTGTTCGGTCGGTTGCTTCCTGCTCGCGCAGCACATCCCCTTCAATGCCGAGGAAGTGCTCTGGGATGCCCGACAGACCGCCTGGCTGCTGTTTACCTACCTGTTACTCGCGGTACCTTTTTTCTTCGCTGCCAATGCAATCGGGCTGGCACTGATTCACTATCGTACCCGGCTATCGCGCATCTATGCTGCCGATTTAATGGGCGCAGGACTGGGGAGCATCGGTATCCTGGTGCTGTTGTTTGTGGTCCTGCCCCTGCAGGCACTGACGGTGCTCGGCCTGCTCGGGATCGGCGCAGCCCTGCTTGCCGCGTGGGAATTGCGGCAAAGATTAAACGCTGCCTGGCTGTTGCTGCCACTGGCCGCCGCACTGCTGCTGTTGCCCACCAGCTGGAGCACGCTGGAAATGTCGCCCTACAAGGGCCTCAGCCAGACATTGCTGGTCAAGGACACCCGCATTATTGCGGAACACTCCAGCCCGCTGGGCCTGCTCAGTGTGGTGGAAAGTCAGACTATCCCGCTACGGCATGTCCCCGGCCTGAGTCTGAATGCAACCACTGAACCGCCGGCTCAACTGGGCGTGTTCATCGACGGTGACGGGCTGTCCGTCATTACCCGATATGGCGGTGACAGGCAGACACTGGCACATCTCGACCAGCTGACCTCGGCACTGCCCTACCACCTGCGGCCGGTGAACCGGGCACTGATCCTCGGTGCCGGTGGCGGTGCCGATGTGTTACAGGCTCTCTACCATCACTCAACAAACATCGATGCGGTTGAGCTGAATCCGCAATTCGCCCGCCTGGTGACCACGGATTACGCTGACTTCGCCGGTCATCTCTACCAGGAACCGGGCATAACACTGCACATTACCGAGGCACGCAGATTTGCCGCCAGTAGTCCGGGTGACTATGACCTCATCCAGGTCTCGTTGCTGGATTCCTTCAGTGCCTCTGCCTCGGGGCAGTACGCACTGAGCGAAAGCCACCTGTACACGACCGAGGCACTGGCTGAATTCCTGCAGAAACTTGCACAGGACGGTTTCCTCTCCATCACGCGCTGGATAAAACTGCCGCCCCGGGACACGCTGAAGCTGTTTGCTACCGGCATCGCAGCCTTGCGTGCCAGCGGCATCAACGACCCGGGGCAGCAACTCATCCTGATCCGCGGCTGGCAAACCAGCACCCTGCTGGTCAAGAACGGTGCCGTCAGCGCACAGGACCTTGAGCGCGTGCGCGCATTTTGTGCACTACGTTCCTTTGACGTGGCCTGGTACCCGGGCATCACGCGTGGCGAGAGCAACCGCTACAATCGCCTGCGTGACGCCTGGTTCCATGACGCCGCCCAGGCATTGCTGGGCGGGCAGCGCGAACGCTTTCTGGATGACTACAAATTCAACCTGCGCCCGGCCAGTGATGACCAGCCATATTTCTTTCACTTCTTTAAATGGCGGACCCTG
>Ga0224514_10000133_pt1 | contig 24822 bp, 27 predicted proteins | sample SF_May12_sed_USG_3_FD_169107 | JGI IMG/M metagenome (GOLD analysis project Ga0224514, IMG submission 169107) | Sediment microbial communities from San Francisco Bay, California, United States - SF_May12_sed_USGS_24 | ecosystem: Environmental > Aquatic > Marine > Sediment | place: USA... | reverse complement strand
TTAATGCAGCTTTAGCTTCTATAATAGGCAGATTGATCGCCCCTGGAAGCGAAGTATCAACTGTTAATTACCTGAGAAACAACAGCGCTCTAGATGAAATTCTTGATACTGATTTTAGTAATTTGCATAAAAATAGATTATACAAAATTTCTGATTTATTACTCAAAAACCAAAGTGCAATAGAGTCCGCACTATATCAAAAGGAACGGGATTTGTTTAACTTTTCGGAAGTGGTCACTCTGTATGATCTGACCAATACATACCTTGAAGGAGAGTCTTTAAAAAATGATAATGCTGCACTTGGCCATTCAAAAGAAAAGCGTACCGATTGTAAATTGGTAACGTTAGCACTAGTATTGGACGCTTCTGGTTTCCCCAAGAAAAGTCATATCTTTAAAGGCAATATTGGTGAAGCAGGCACGTTAGAATCAATGCTAAATGCATTAAGTAGTAAGAGTCCTATAGTGGTAATGGATGCGGGTATTGCAACAGAAGATAACATAGAATGGCTCAATGATAATGATTATAAATATCTAGTAATTAGTAGAAAAAGAAATCAATCGCTACCGGATATTGATGGAGTTGTAGTTAAGAATACCCCAGACCATAAAGTGACAACTTTTTTAATTAAACAAGAGTCTGAATCTGAGCTATATTGTCACTCAGAAGCTATGGAGAGACGTACAAATGCTATATTGCAAAAATCCATCGATCGCTTTGAAAATGAACTACAAAAAATAGCTAACGGTATAAGTAAAAAAGGTGGAATTAAGAAATACGATAAAATACAGCAAAAAATAGGCAGGATTAAAGAAAAATATAGCAAAGTTGCAAATCAATTTAGCATCAGCGTTACTGGAGACGAGAAAAAAGAAAAAGTCAAAACTATAACTTGGACTCATGATCCAGACAATGCCACAAAAACACCTGGCATATATTGTATTAGAACCAATCAAACACAATTAAATAACAAAGAAATATGGGATACGTATAGGATGCTTAATGATATTGAAGATGCATTCAGGGTTTTAAAAACTGACCTTGGAATGCGCCCAATCTATCATCAAAAAACTGATAGAATTAGTGGGCATATTTTTATCTCAGTCCTTGCTTATCACATACTGCATACAGTCCGTTATCAGCTAATGAAATATGGTATTAATGATAATTGGCGAACTATTACTTCTAAGCTTAGCACTCACTATCGTATTACAAACTCATTACAACGGAAGGATGAATCACCTATTCACATCAGAAAATCAACGCGTGCAAATCCCGCGCAACTAGCAATTTACGATGCGTGCAATATTCCTTCTACGATTCTAAAATCAACTATTACTTCTTACTAAAATTAACTAAATTTGTAGTGCCCGATGGGATACTTCGCACCCTTTATAACCCTTATGCCGCCTGCCTTTTGATTGTATTTCGTACCAACTTGGGTTTAGATATCCTCTTGCTTCTTCCTGCATCATCCAAATCTACTGCCCTGATTAAGTTTAAAGCAGATGCTTCATCTTCTGCTGATTCTATAGCCACAATATTAGCTGAAGCAGAGCTAGTTTCTATAGCATTTGCCCCTAACTGTTTCTGCACCTCAACCTTATCAAGTAACTGATCTTTATTTTGAATCTCATCATCAAGAAATCTAGTTACCTCATTTATATTAGTTTTTACATTTGCAAATGCTTGTTTCTGGCAAAGAAGGCAACAAATCAAAATAAGAACAAAAACAGAAATTATAATTAGTAGGAAGTATTGCTGCATATTCATTGCAATGCCCCTTGAGCTTCTTTCCTTAGCTCACCACTATCAGCAAATAACTCAAGAGCATATTTAATAGCTATATTACCTTGCACTTTATCGTAAATAGGTCTAGCTTTATCACTATCAAAATCTAAAAAAGCCGACTCTTTTGAAAGTATAATTGTCGGTACCGAGGTAACTTTATATTTAGCAAAGGCTTCATCATCTACCTGCATTGCAGCGCTACTTCCACTATCATCACTAATTGACATTACTAAATCAGAAAGTGCTCTGAATGACTCTTCAGGTAGTCCTCTAAATACCAATACTGCATCATAAAGAGTTGCTTCCTTTGCATAATTCTGTAATAAAGTTTTTGGCATTGAACTGCTTACAAATATCTGTAATTTTGCCTTGGGTTTTATAAATTCATTGATATTTTCGTTATCACTATTAAAATGCTCAAAATTAAAATGTCCCGTTAAAATATTCGGAAAATATTTTTTGCATATTTTGTATTGTTAATTTAGTATCTTGAGTTGCTATATCATTTGCAAAATTCTTATAATCTTCTGATAAAGCAGGTGATGAGTAAACTAACAAAATTGTAAGAATGATCTGGAATTTAACCTTCAAAAAATACAACAATTTTTCTTCCCCCATACCAAGTACCCCCAATCTTGACCATCATTTGGATATTCCTTCCAAGAACTGTAAAGCAAATTACTTAAGCCCAGTGGCCAGCAACCTATAGCTCCTTTAGTTCTTTTTGGATATACCATCTGTAATTTATATTGACTCTTCTTGATTTTTAATGCCGTGCTTTTACGGCAAATTTTATCGCCAGGCCCTGGAAACTTATTCTCAGAAGTAGATGTTTCCTTAGCTAAGCCTATACGATGCATCTTGGCAAGTATCCTTGCAGCATATAAACTACTTGCTTGCACACCCCCAACATGATCTGCATTTGCTCCACTAAATGGATATAAATTACCCCAGCATCCTGAGCACCAAAAGAGCTCATCTCTTGGCTTATCTATTGTGCTACTGGCGCAATCTAGCGCGCATGCAGCTTGTGCTGCTGGGTTTCCAAATAAAAATACCTCTGGGTTTAATAATGTCTGCAACTTCTCATCATTCCAGGTAGGATCAAGCTCAGATAAGTAAGCTACATCAAATGTGCTTTGCTCTAAACAGATAAGATCAGTAATTAACTCAAGCCACCAAATAAGTGGATATACATAATAATGCACATGATAAAAACCATTATGTGCTATTCTCTTTTTACTATAGGATCTATTGTAGCTACTGACTTTTTTCATATCTACAGGTCCTAACTGTAAACCTCCAAGAGAAGTCATACAGTAAGGAGTTCTGGTAATATCAATTAAACGTACTGGTTCCCAAAATCCAAGTGTAATACCAGGAACTGGTACATTATTTTTAATGCACATACATAAAGGATTACCTGGATTTTTTGTATCGCGTTTAGCAGGACTACTTCCACCACCGATCTTTAGTGGTCCAATAGAAATTGGTAACAGGCAACTCCAACATATATCGCTAATTGGATTGACAAACCTTCCAGCACATGGAAAGCTAGCTTTAGAAGTCTGGGGATGTATCAATGCTATAATCCATACTGTAATTATAGATGTATGGAATGTTTTGCCCGATATCCTCGTATTATTTATATTACTCATTCTATAACCACTTCTTCTATTTTAATTTTTAATCCATCTTGCATAGCAATTGCAGGAACTGATTTAATGCCAAGCTGGTTTGTTATTCTTCCCAACTGGTCAAAATATACTTCTTGCTTAAGTTCTTCTTGTAAATCAAATGGCCTACCTGCTACCAGGATTATTCTGTCTTCTAATATTTGATTTTGATACTTACCTGGATTAGAGATTTTTGTTTCTAACCACTTTACCTGCTTTGGGTCATTGCTATCCAAAAAGAATAATCTTCTATCCAAACTCATATGCTCTAGGGGATTAACTTTGGTACCAGCTTTATGTAATATTTTTCCAGACGGTAGTTTTATATCTTCCCCAAGTACATAAGTTGGGTCATAGTAAAATGTTCTATCTTTTTCCGCTTTAGTAATGCCAATAACAGGAATAGGTTCTTCAACTTTCTGTCTTGCTTTCTCCTGCATCTTCTGTTGCTCAAGCTTTATATCAACTCTGCTTAAGCGTTCTTCAATCATTTCTAAAAATGGCTGTTCTGCTATAGGATAGCTATGTCCCTTGCTACCAAAATCTTTAGCTATGGTATTAGAAGCTAAACTCATGTAGATGATATAGACCATAATCCTTGCTACTATATTTATTATGACTCTCATTGTTTTTCTTAATTTCCAATTTTGCTATAAGCTCTTTATGTACTTCACCACTGATTGATTTAACCTTATTTCCACTGACCGTTCCATGGCTAAATACAACTCTATTTTGAATACTAGATTTTTCATTGGCTATTTGATCAATCAACCTTATTGCCTCATCTAATTTGCCTAAGAATAATTGCTGGTTGCTTATATTCTGATTTCTAATTCTCTCATGTTCTAACTGAATCAACTCATCTTGTGAGATGTAGTAAATATCAAATGTATTTGCATTTGTTGCTTGGTTTTTACTGAAGTAACCAATTATAAATCCTGATAACAAAAAAATAAGTATTTTTAAATAGTGTTTATTTTTATTATTTACTTTCATTTCTATTTCCGTATTTTTCCTCTACCAGATTTTCAATTGCATGATCAAGGCATATACCTTGTTCCTGTGCTCTTTTTAAATAGTTAAAGTCATGGCTATCAGTTGAGTACAAAACATTTAAGTATTCATCTAGTACTAAACGTCCAACTACATTTACTCCTGTAGCAGATAGTAATACTTCAGAATATTTGCCTGGATTTAAACTGATTGATTTGATCAACGGTAATATATCTTTAAAACCTTCTGACTCTTTAAATGCGTGAAGTCCTTTCTCATCTTGCTTGAGTAATAATGTCCAGGTGCTATTTTCCAGAATAGCTCTGTGCTGGTCAGTTTTTTGTAAGTCAGAGAAGTTTTGTACGCAAGTAACCAGACTACCACCATATTTTCTGACCGTTCTTGCAAATTCAGCAAAAAATCCTGCTGCATAATCAAGTAACATCCAAGCTTCATCTACAATAATCATGAATCTCTGACTTCTATCGCCTGTAAAGAATTGATTGGTGATTTCCATTAGTAGAATTTGCAAAATAATTGCAAGCAGCTTTTTATCTTTCTTGATTTCTTCAAACTCAAAGATAGTAATTAATTCTTTAAATCCAGCACTTTTTTTGTCACCACTTTTTTTATTTTCATCTGCAGTAAAATACTTGCCATATATTCCATCCCTGGTATATGAATATAAAGTTATGCCGTATTGGTTTAATAATTTTGATTTTGCATTTTGTAGATAAGTAGCAAACTTATTAATGCTTAGGTCAAATTTACTTTGCTCTAGTGCATCTATAATAGCTTTTTCAAGTTCCGCTGCTCCTCTATCATCTTTTACTCCGCACATAATAATTAGTAGCTCTTTGGCGCACTTTACCAGATTGTTAAAGTCATCCTTATCCATATCAGCTTTAAATCCTGCAAAAGGATTAAGAGCTACTTTAACCTCTTTACCAAACTGCACAATCTCACCATCCAAAAGCTCTGCCATACTTGCAAAACTTTGTCCTATGTCTAAGATAAATACTCTGGTATTCTGTGCCATTACAGAAGAGCTAAGCTCTTGTAAAAATACAGATTTACCTCCTCCAGATGGACCAAATACACATACATTGTAATTACCACTGCTTATACGGTAGAATGGATTCCAGTTAAATAACTGGCCTCTGCGACCAAAGAATAAAACTCCAGGTTCGGGTACTCCTTTCCATTCAGCATGAATAGGTAGTTTTGCTATTACTTCACTACCTAAACATATTCTGGATAGTTTCATTTTCCTTAAAACATTCCAGTATATAGGCTGCTGACATGGCAACATCGATAATATTGCAGGTAACTGGAAATATTTAACGACTGACAATTGCCAGTCATTACTTCTATATAGGCTAAGTAGAGACTGCTGCACCTCATCTAGTAAATTATCTGGAACGCTGATCATTAATTGCCAGCTTTCGCCCAAGAATCTTTCTCCGTTTTTTGCTCTATCATTAATATCTTGCCACTCTATAGCTTCTCTTTTTAAATCCCTGTTATTTCGGCCGTACCATTGCTCAGCAGCTGCAATTACTCTATTACCTCTGGCAATTAGTGCATTTTGTGCTCCGCTTTTTAGGTTAGTGGATATAACGTAACTAATTACAAAACGTGCTGGTAATCCGACATTAGATCGTATGCTATCACCTAGCAAATTAATCATGCCAAGCAGACTATATTCCTTTGGAAAACTAGACGGATAATAACATCTGCTACTAATATTATTGCTTATATTGGTAAACTTGCTATCCTCTAATCTGTATCTATTACCAGCAGATAATATCTGTTCTGATAATAAATCATGCCTGTAATCATTTTCATTAGCTGCTGTATAATTAAACTCAAATAACTCACGATTTAGATTGATCAAATCAGTAGAATTACAAACTCTTGGAGCTAGGTTTAAGGTCTCCAGTTTTTTAAACAGAATATTCTTAAAACTAATAACAGACCTGTTGTTCTTAGCTGTGATTTCACATTTTGTGCTGTATGATATAAAAATACGAAAATTCCTGGGCAATCTTCCATCATAGCCTGAAAAATCTGTAGATTGTTTTTTGATAAAATCAGCTCTTCTATCTGTTATTTTCTGCAAAATAGGATGAGGATTAATTCTACTATTCCTCCAGGAATTAATAATTGGATCAGTATCATGACTTGCTACAAGCAAAAACTGTATCCATGATCCAAGAGGCATCTCATCATTAAAGAAATGCTCTAAATTCTTTATCAAAGAATCATCTACTCCAACTATAGGCTGAATCTCAAGCATAAAACCTGTTATGCCACTTTCTAGAAAAAATAGATTCTCATCCTTGTCAAAATAACGATAGCTCAAATAATCAGATAAATTATGTAACCTACCATCACTATCATTAGATCCGTCACCACCACTAGATTCTACCAGGCTAGATACATGTTTTGCACTTGAATGAGCTAAATAGCCTTCATCCATGCCGCAAATACTGCTTACTTTATTACTGATATTATCTAAAATTTGTAACATCTATTCCTCTAGCCAAACATATTCATCACTATCTTGCATCTTGACTTTGATTGCTTTGCCTTTTGATAAAAATGGCAAATCATTATCAGCACTACTTTTCTTGCAAAATAATCCTCTACATTTTTTACTGTTTTTATTTTCTGTATTTAAATAAATCTGTTCAATCTCACCACTGGTAATTTTCTTGTCTATATCAGAGAGCCTATGGCAACCTAAACCTTGTGCTTCACCACACTTGAATTTACTTGGGTACGTGCTGCAAGCGCTCACACTAAAAACAGCTAATATAATTACAATTAAGTTTTTCATCACTTGCCCCATTTCTGTTTATTATTGTGCTTACTGTTATTGCGACTATTACTGATTTTATCTTGCACATCAGAGCTGCCAATATAGACGCCCTTGGTAAACATCACATCTACCTTACTGCCACCTGGAATTAAAATTACTGGGGATATATTCTCAGCTAGACGTATATGATAATCAGCTAACTTCTCAGCTGCAGTGCTGCTCCCCTGTAGTAAGCTATCACTAGCTCTATCCTTGAAACCTTTTTTTGCAGTATTGCTAATCGTACCAATTGGGCTTATGTTAATAGCTTCACCTGGTTTGGCATTTTTACTAAATCCACTAAGCACTCCTCCAAGGAAGGCATTCTTTAAATGCTTATCACTCATTGATACTACGCTACCACGAATACCATTCATGCCGTCATCACCATAAATAACACCAGCTACCTTCGTAGAGGTAAGTAGCCCATCAAACTTATTTTCACATACTAATTCCTCAGCTCTAATTATTGCTCTCTCGCTTGATATATCACCATAAGCCGAAGCAAGAAGTCGGCACTCCTTTATATCAACAGCAAAATCTTCTGGTAGATTGCCAAAATCCGTTAATCTGATTACTACAGGCACAGGTTGGCTGACAGAATTAACTGAAGTTGATACTACTATTCCACCAAGCAAGTGACCTGTTATATAAGATGTAGCTGGTATATAATTAAAATTAGAAACTGGAGATGATATGTTATATTCATTTGCAACTAAAATCTTATCTATATCTGCTGGTAATATTACTTCCTCCATATTAGACCGTATTAAACCAAGATCTTCTCTTACTGCAACATTGTCATTTTTAATGCGTTCAAGCTCTCTTAAAGTAAAAGACAATCTTGCTTTGATTTCTTCAAACTCTTTATCCTGGCTGGACCTGATTGCTAATTCTTTATCAAGTAGTGATTCATTGATAATATTTAGCTGTTTTTCTCGTAATTTTTGTTCTTGAGTGATTTTTTCCTCTAAATGATTGTGCCATAGCTGATCGCCTTTAATAGTATTAGTTGCTAGTTCTATATCTAGTTTTGTAGAACCCGGAGGTTTATTTGATTTAGCTTGCCTGCTAGATTGAATATTGGATTTGGTTAAATGGACTAACATAATAGATGCAACCAGAATACCTAATATAACAGCTGTAAATAACACATATTGCCTGACCTTTAAGCTCTTATAAATTCTGGTTTTAGTTATGTTATCTAATAATTTGTTCATTTTTCATCCAGTTACAATTAATACCTGACTGCTTGCCTGTGGAGATAAAATATTGCCACCTGTTATTGAGATTGCCTTTGTTCTTTGAAACAAAGATTTAAAATCATTTTCTTTTAGTAATTTTGTGCTGCGAGATAGGTTGTGTACGTCAATTATCGCTCCAACTAATTTGCCGAAACGATAGGTTTTTATTTGTTTTAACTTTAGTCCCAGATTATTTGCTATATTCCGATTAGTATTTCGTACATAGTAAGAGTTATGATGATCAGAATTCATATGGCTGATCATCTTAAGTATTTGACTTTGCTCGTTTGTTTTGTTCTGTGATAGATGTCTTGATTTTTCTTGCGTAAAAGGTTTTAGATAGATTGCTGGTACTGAATCTTTTCCCGCAGTCAGTAACAGATCATGAATAGCACCATTACTGGTAATAACAGCAAGCTCCAGCTTATCGCCAAGCTTTACTTTTGGAACAATAAATATATTGGAACCATCATCAGATGATAAAAGTTCGTATTTACTTTTATCTCCTATTATTTCTTTAATATGATATGGAAATGCGCTAATACGATTAATTCCGCCTTTGCTAATTGGAGCAGTAATTAGCTCACTAGCTAAAGAAATTGGCGAAGCAGCAAAAGTTATAACTGCAATGAATATAACTGTAAGACTTAAAATAAATAATCTTTTAGCTGGCATATTAACATCACCATAATTTTTTGCTTTTCACTTTATTTACAGATGTAGTAGCATTGGTAAATTCACCAACATCGCCACCTGGAACAGCTCTAAACTGTTTTAATTTTAAATGACTACCAACAAGCTCAAACTCGAGTAAATATTGCATCTGCTTACTGTCATATCCTTCTTTGCCAAAGCTGCTATTTAATATGCCATGTGCTACGACTTGCATATTCTTTGTATCTATACTCATATTCTTGGGAGTAAAATATGTTGATAGCTTGAATTTTCTATGTTGCTCTATAGCAGAGTTAAAATACTCTTTTATGCCAGTAATCCATTTAGAGTCAGAGTGGGAAGTATATTTGAGTACCAAATCACGCTTATGTTCTATAATATCTGGTGTTAAATCAAGTAAGCAGCTTAAGAAAAGCAAAGCTGATTCTTCTAAATAACTTTCAGATACGTTATTACCTGTAATACTCATTTCTGCTCTTATTCCTGGTACCATAATTATTCTTTCCTTAGCTGTTGATAATTTAAAACTCAGCATCAGGTTTGATAGTCCAAATAGCACTACTAAACACAAAAATAGATTTCTCTGACGTGTTACTTTGCCTAAATTTACTGCTGCTACCTTTAGTTCCATAATCTTTTCCATGATGCTGGTAACATACTTCCGCATAGCAGTCTTCTTACTGGTAAATGCCAATAAATCCATCTCTGCAAGCGTCCTTTGTACAAATAACCTGATAAATAGCTACCAACCATATAACCACCAGCTATGCCTGCTATGCTGAAAGTAAAGTCGTACCTAACCATTACGACTACTCCAAATATTCCGCCGATAATCAGGCCAAAAAGCTTTAATCCCCAAACAGTAACTTCCTTGTTAATACAGCTATTGATTTCTATAGGTCTCATGATTTAAATACCGTATATTGCTTTAACTCCACCAAGCATTCCGCCAGCTAATAATCCACCAATACCAGCACCTATCGCACGTGTGCGAAGATCACCTTGTGCAACTAATGCACCAGCTGCACATGATGCAAGCACAGCTTTACCGAAATGCGCTCCTATAACTTCTACCATTGGATTAAGTAATGCATTTGCTCCAGCATCTAAGTCAAATGCCAGGCAATGAGCTGTAAATGCTAAATTAGCAATAACAGTAAGAATAAATATCTTTACCATGCGGTTTATTAGGTTAAATAAACCAGGTAGTTTTAGTGGTCTAAGTAGAGTTAATAAATTTTTGAGTTGTGGAATTAGCCTAAAACTGTTCATAGCTCAGGCTCCAGTTTGTTTTAGTTTTTTTATTTGCTCCGGGTTCAAAATAAGAAACATCTCATTATTGAATTTACGATCATGAATCTGCACAGTTCTATAATCTCGTTTGAGCAAATTAGCTCGCTCAAGACGAACTAGTGCATCTCTGATTTGGTTCCTGCTATAATTGAATTTTCCCTGAAAATATTTATACCCTAGATGAAACTCTAACTTGCCATAAAGCTTATGCAATAGCATCACCTCAGCTAAAATAGTCATTGCTATATTATCTGGTTTGTCGTTATCCCAGACTATTTGTCTATACCAACTGTTTGGTATAGATCTATTACTTGTATTAATTGCTGTTTTATCTTCTGGAGATGAAATAGTTTTGAATTTTTCTTCTGTGTCTACTTGAGTCATTTATTTTAATCAATGTAGTTCATTGCTCTTTAGCTATGAAATTAACATTGCAAAATAACTCTGTCGTGGGGATGGGTAAGGGCTGTTTGCGGGACAAAGTGGGGATGAAAAATCCTCTAGCCTATATTTTTAGGGAATTTAAGTCGATAATTACCTTTATGATCAGATTCAATGATCTCCTTCCACCCACTCTGCGATTTAAATAAATCACGCATGCGTATAGACTCAGATCCTGCCTTGTAAAGTAGTTCTTTGCCAAATACCCAGGGAGAATCAGTTAATGAAGCATGGTATAATTACTTAATTACTTTTGCTTGCATAATACCTAGATGGTACAATTTACCTGCAAATAGTATCTTACTAAAGTTATTATAGTACTGAAATTGGGGTGATTTATCTTGAGGACTACGGTACTTCTTCATTATTCTCTATATGGTATTTATTACTTTTTACTAATAACAAATACAGTACCTGAGAGTAAGGATAGCAAGTTTGCTCAGAATAAGCAACTATCTATTTTTATAGTGAAATATACAATTGTAAATAATAATTTCTGTGTCATTAACTGAATATACCAGCCTATGCTCCTGATTTATACGTCTTGGCCATGAACCTGATAAAGCATATTTTAAAGCCTCCTGGTTTTCTTATTCCTGAAAAAGCTGGTTACATGATATGTAACATGATTACGTTCTACTTCATCAAAAATAGAACTGAGATTTTTTCTAAGAGAGGTATAGTGATTGAATGCATAATATACTAACTAACGCGAGTTTCGAATTAGAATCTTACAATTCCTGAAGCTGTAATAAAGATGAAATGGATGGTTTGTCATCAGATAATTGGTAATTGATAAGAGCTGCAACCATGTGAACAAAGGCGTTCGTCACTGATCTATGTCTAGAATGCTCAAATTTACCTAATAGCTTGATTTTACCAAAAACAGATTCTATCAAAGCACGCTTGAGTAATAATGCCTTATCTACCAAGGACATAAGTTTATTTTTCATATTTTTTCTAACTCTAGTAACCATAAAAACGCCTTGTTCTAGCAGCTCTTGAAATAGTTGTTGTGAAATATATCCACGATCTCCAAAAATTTTACCAAACATGTCCTTTATCATTAACTTTAATTGTTTTCTATCATCCTTATTTCCGGGGGAAAAAGAAGCTTTCACTATCCCTCCTGAACGATTGATTATTAAGTGTAATTTTAAGCCATAAAACCATCCTTTTGTCGTTTTACCACGAGCTGCAATACCAGCAAAAACTTTGTGCATAGAAATGCGGTAACGCTTACACACTTCAATGCTACTGGAGTCTACAAAGGATAAACCATCACATTTATCAAATATAGAATTGAGCAACAATACCAGTAGTGGTAAATAGGGTCCTATCAGCTTTATAAACTGGCAATAACTGACTATCTGAAAATCACGTTGATGGTGAACCCAAATTTGCTTCAAATAATAATTTTTAAAACAGTCATATGACGCCTGCCAATAGCCAATTATAATTGTTATGATCTCACTTCTATTAAGTCTACTTTTGCATCCAGGTTTATTATTTTTATCTGTAATAAAATTTGTCTTTGCGTCTAATTCCCTGAAAAAGTCATCGACGTGGCAAAATATTTCTGTAAAATCTATCTTCATAGGTTATTTTATCATTTTTTAGTTAAACGAAATAACCTATAACCTAATTCTTCCCTACTGTACAGACTGTTTTATAATGCGAAACTCGCGTTAACTATGTACAGTTAATTATTTACATGTTAGCATATAAGCCATTTAGCAATGGTAAATTCAGTCCAGAGGAAATTTATTTTTCTCATCATAAAGAAGCCAAGAACAGAATAAATGGTAAAGAGTTTGTATTTGCAGTTCAGGATTGTAAGTCTAAATCATTGCATTTTAGATTTATAATGTCTAACTTAGTAATTATATAAACGGTAACACATCTTACTAAAATAATTTTTTATTCCACATTGATTCAAGGAATTCTTGAATAGGCCAAACAGTTACAATTTGATTTCCAAATTTTTCTATACGTTTTACATCACAAGTACATATTACATTGAGATTATGGCCATAATCTTTCCCAAATATAAGAAGAGCTTTTACGTCCTTTGATGTAATATTTGGTTTTATTTTTACTTCAAAGGCATGGTTTTTAAATATAAAATCCACTTCATTTCCTGTAGAATCTCTATAATATGTTAACTCATCTCTACTATTACTCATAATTTGATAAGCTTTTAATTCTAAAAATAAATAATGTTCAAAAGCCTTTCCTGCTTCTGTCCCTCTAAGCTCTGTATAATGAAACCTAGCTAAATAGTTTGCTACTGCAGTATCAAATAGGTAAAACTTTGGTATTTGTGTTATAATTTGTCTATTTTTGCGCTTGCTATAAGGATATAGAAAATATCCTATATACATATCTTCTAAAATTTCAAAGTAACTCTTTACTGTTACCTTACTAACTCCGCAATCTCTTGCAATATTAGTAAAATTAATCATTTCTGTATGGCTTAAGGCAAGAACATCAAGAAATTTAATAAAAGGCTCTCTTTTTCTAATATTTGCTTCAATTTGTACTTCATTAATTAAATAATCATACACATATGCTGCTAATGATTTTTCTGCATGTTCTGAACTATAATGTTCTGGTATTAAACCGCTATTAAAAATTTTATTCCAGTCTAACTCCTTTATCTCAGAATAACATAAAGGTAACATTTGGTACCTCCATGCCCTACCACCAAGTAAATTACTACCTGAAGATTTTAATTTTCTTGAACTTGATCCACATAATACAAAACTAACATCTTTAATATTTTCTATCATCCAATGAATTTCGTTTAGAATTTGTGGAACTTTTTGGACTTCATCTATAACTACAACCAAATTTTTTCTTTTATCCTCATCAATAGCTAAAATCTCTGAACGTATATACTCAGGATTTAATGAATATTTTGCAAAAACTTCACTTTGAAGCAAGTCAATAAAAATAGCGTCTGGAAATCTCTCATGTAAAAAAGTTGTCTTACCAGTTTTTCTTGCTCCCCAAAGGAATGCAGACTGGCCTTGAGGTAAATCAAAACTTAAAATTCTATTTATAGATACCATATTAACCATTTATTTAATATACAGCCAGTATACTATCTATATATTTAATATGTCAACTTGTTTTAAGATGCAAATAGTTCTGTATTTTTCTAACTCCATATATTGAATTTATATTTAGGTTTTTTCTAATTACTAAGTTTTCATAATAATCAAAAGGAGAAGCTATTAATACTGAAAATCATATGATTTTATTATCTTTCCTATTAAATCGTTGATCTAAATAAACAAAATGATAGCTACAAAATGGGGTTTTACCGTCAGGTATAATAAAAACATCAGATATATTAAGATATAATTTATACTACTAAATTATATCTTATATCTGTTATGATAAGAAGGGAACGATACCGTCACAGACGAATAAGATCGGAAAGGGAAAATAAATAAAAAGCGAGTTAGAAAACAAAATTTTCAAATACATTAATCGTATTGAATCAGTTAAGACAAAAACTTACATGTAACTATGGAATACTTAAATAGTTTAGAATTTTCTCCCTAGTTACTTTTTAAAGTCTAAAACTAATTAGCATTCTTGAGAATTACAATCTAAAAATAGATAAGAATAATCATCAAATGGTACATATTATCTGCTGTAAAGAGTTTAAAAAACTAAGTTTAGCGTGAAAATTTTTAACTGTAATTTGGATAAATTTTTACACATAGCACGTAAAAGCCAAAATTCAATATTGCCCCTTGGTAGATCTGTATTATGGATGTAGAGTTAAAAATCGTATATATCTATATCTATTTAATTAAATTGCGTTAATGGAATTTTTGGTATAATATAAGGTTATAATAACAAACCTAAAGTTTAATTATGGATAATTATTTCAAAAGTTGTCAATACTCAAATAGATTACTAGAAAAACTAAAATTATTAGATAATAAAAGCAGACTTGATTTTGATTTAATCAATAAGGCTATGTCTTGGGCTAAGAAATACCATAATGGGCAATTTAGGAAAACGGGTGAGCCTTTTTATACTCATCCCTTTGAGGTAGCCTATATTATATCTGACTATAATTTGAAAACCGATGTTATAGTTGTTAGTGTCTTGCATGATATAGTTGAAGATACTGAAGTTACTGTTAGGATGATTGTAGATACATTTGGATGGAGAATTGCCGAAATGGTTAATATGCTTACACGTGATAGACCTGATGGTACAAAACTTAGTGTACAGGAGATATTGCACAATGCTTATGCAAAGGATGATAAAGAAGTATTACTGATTAAATGCATTGATAGATTACATAATATGCAAACTATAGAAGCTAAATCTCCTGAAAAAATTAAAAAGACAACAAATCAGACTTTGAGCAATTTTCTAAGCGTTATAATGCATCTTGGTTTACCAAAAATAGAAAAAGAAATAATTAATAAATGCTTATATTATACATCTAAAAATCAAAAGAACGTATCTGATGAGTTGCCATTTTCCTTTAACAGTAATTCCCTGCTTCTTTCTCTAATTTAGTAAAATGTGATAATCCTAAAGTAAAGCAAATAGACATAGGTAAGAGTATTAAGATGATGCCCCAGTTACCTAAATATTTTGTCAAGTAAACAATTCCAAACGAGGTAATAATACACATTATAGCTCTTGATATAGCATATATAAGGCTACCCCAGGTAAAACGTTTAAAAATCGGAATATGAGTATAAAATACTGGAGTAGCAGGATTAGTACTAAGAACGAATAATACAAAAAATGCTTGAATAGCAAATAATTGCGAAGGGCTAGTAATATTGTTCAACAGATAAGGAGTTAGCAACGAAAAAGGAATGAATATTGCTGCTTTGATTTTAAGTATTTTTAAAGGATGTACCCTATAGCATAGAAAAGCTATTATTATATATCCTATTAAAGCAATCATAGATACCAGAAAATTCTGATGAATAACTTGGTCAGAAGCATATTCAAATTTATTTCGTAAAATATTACCACAATGAATGTATGTAAAATAAAAACATATTGGCCAACCACACTGGATAAAGAAGAGCGAAAGAAGAGTAAGTTTTTTTGCCTTTTCTTGGTAGATAGGATCATCTTTTAAAATACTTGTATCTATTTGATTTTTTTCTAAAGATAATTTTATTTTTCGTTTTGCATCTGCAAAATCTATAGTTTCTCTCAACGTTGTTCTAGCAACAGCTCCAATCAATGCAATACCTGCACCAACCCAAAACGCTATTCTCCAATTAAGTCCAAAGCTGGTAGATAATGATGCTACAGCTAATGCAAAAGTACCACCTAAAATAGAAGAAATAGCAATCATCATTACAACAGGATATTGTATTGGTGGTTTTAGGATTTCTGTTAAGTATATCTCTGCTCCTACTATTTCTCCCATTGAAGACATGCCTTGAAAAAGACGGCACATGGTTATTACCCAAGTAGCTGCTATACCTATTTCAGCATAAGTAGGAAGATTGGCTAAAATAATACAAGATATTGACATAAAGAAAGTTGTTATTACTATTGTTGCTTTTCGCCCAATATTATCACCAATATAACCAAAAATTATTGCTCCTAAAGGGCGAAAAACAAAAATTGAACAAAAAGAGAACGCAGATAGCAATGATGCAGTAAATGGATCAGTCTTTGGAAAAAAGAGTTCATTTAATAACACAGCCATATGTACATAGAGCATCAGATCAAAATACTCAAGGAAAGTACCTACAGATAATAGTCCGACAGCTTCTTTTTGTTTTCGAGTAAGTCTTTCCTGAACTTCCATAACTTTTAATTTATTTATTAATCGTATTTTATCTTAGTACAACTAAAAGTTATATTAGAAAACATTTCTACAATTTAATACAATTATTATTGGAATACTGAGGTTTTTAGAACATTTTATCAAGAAAGTTGACCTGTAGGAATAAATTCAAAATGCAATGGTTGTAGAATACAGAACAGATGCAAACAGTATATGAAACTCTAGGACAAAAAGAATTTAAGGTAGATCAAGAAGATATAGAAAGAGTTTTTCATCTATCAACAAAGAACATCCTGGCGTATGAACAATATTCTTTTTTGGATTTAATGCTTTTTGTAATTCTCCATTAAGTGAATCAGTTAAAGAAGCTTGATACAGTTGTTTGATTACTATAGCTTGCATAATACCTAAATAGTACCACTTACCTGCAAATAATATCTTACTATAAGTTTTTATAGTACTGAAATTGAGGGAATTTATCTTGAGGACTACTTGTCGGGCACTTCTTCATTATTCTCAATATGGTATTTATTACTTTTTACTAATAACAAATACAGTACCCGAAAGTAAGGATAGCAAGTTTACTCAGAATAAGCAACTATCTATTAAAAAATCATGAAAATCTGAAACTGAAGTGATGGATAAAGAAAATAAATGTATTGATAACTGCTAGCTAATTATTCATCAATATGTTTAATAATACTACTATCAGGCCATAAACAATCTATTGCATCACATATTAATAATGTTACTAAGATAAACGATACTATTGCTGCTGTAATTAATATTGTTCCCATGGCTTTAACCTAATACTTTTTTATTTTTTCTAAGAGTTAAATGTTGTATATTTCATTTAACTTACGATTTGCACTATATAAAAGAAATATTAACAATAAATTAACGCTGTAGTTTTTTATTGAGATAATTGAACTCATAGAATTAATAAGCACTTTATGAAACTTATTATTGTTTCATAAACACTATGGTGCTACTATAGTTTCGTATTTTTTATTAATATAGATATATCAGGCAAATAAATGCAATGGCAAACTTTTGGATTTAAGGACGATCCTTTAAAAATATCACCTATTAAAAATCTACGTTAGAGCTTTTTACAGGACATGATAAGGAGATTACTATATGCAAGCGTATGTTAACTAGTAGTAATGAAGTTTGCTTAGTATAAGCAACTATTTATCCTAATTGCTTCTATAATTAATACTCCCATAATAGATTAATTCTAAATTTTGATTTAAAAAAGTATTGTTAGCTTACAATACAAAACTTCTATAGTTAATTCATATCCTCTAATAACATCTGATACTTACCGGCTAATTTGTACTTTCTTGCTTTATTGGATGGGTCAACAATTTCTAAAAATTTATCTTCTACCCATTTTTTACATAAATCACTGCTAGTTCTAGGCTTATAACCAAATAACACTCCTAATTGACTACTAGTAATAATCTCATAATCTTTAAATAACTCTAATACTTTACGTTGTTTAGGATTTAAAGTACGAAGTAAATTAGAATAATCCTTTCTTCCTTTATTTTTAGATGCATCCATTTGTTTAATAAGCTGTTTGCATGAATACGACATGCCAGCACAAAAATATTCAATCCATTCTGTAATATTAGCTTCAGCTCGACCAAAATAATAATTATGTGAATTACCTATACTAATTGCACGATAATATGCAAGTAAATTTCTGGCATAATATTCTTCTAATGAGAATATACCTTTTAAACTATACCCTCCCAGATGTAATATTAGTGTAGTAAGTAATCTGGCTGTTCTACCATTTCCGTCATAATATGGATGAATAGTAGCAAATTGATAATGGGCAATAGCAGCTTTAAGTGGACATGGTAGATCATCATTTTCTTTAATCCATTCTACTAAATCACGCATTAATTTTGGTACATCCTTAGCTTCTGGAGGCATATATACAATGGTACCTGTTCCACTATCCTTAATAACATTCTGCCCGTCACGATATGGTGTCGGTTTTACTTTACTACGACCATCTCCCATGACGTATGCATGTAAAGTCTGTATTACTTTTTCTGTTATTGGATGTTCTTGAGCTGCATATTGCTCTAACTGGGCAAGTGCAGCATAATAACCTTTTACTTCGTTTTCATCTCGTTCTCTTCCAGGAAAGTGACCTTTAAGGCTAATTACTTCCTTAATTTCCTCTACAGTTAAAAGATTACCCTCAATCATAGTTGAATAATGAGTAGTGTATAACCTCGCTGTTTCTCTTAAAGATGCAAGTACTGTTGGTGATAGCGGTAGCATCTCTATTTTTTCCTTAGCTGCTTCAATCTTCATTAAGTGTTTTGCAATAGATGCTGTAATCTCATATACCGGTTTAAAATTTATTGGCATAATAAAAGTATTATATTAGATATTCTTAACATATATATTATGCTTATAAAACGCCTATAAAACAAGATTAATCGGGAGAAAAAGCAAAAAAATATCACCTACTATTTATTAACCACTCTTTCAGCTTGGTATAACGCATTAAGCCTTTAAAGTAGTTCTTTGCTAAATACCCATGGAGAATCAGTTAATGAAGCCTGATAAAGTTATTATAATACTGAAATTGAAGTGATTTATCTTGAGGACTACTTAACTTGGTACTTATTCATTATTTTCTATATGGTATTTATTACTTTTTACTAATAACAAATACAGTACCCAACAGTAAGGATAGCAAAGTTGCTTATCATAAGCAACTATCTATTTTTTATAATGAAATCTACAATTGTAAATAATAATTTCTGTGTCATTAACTGAATATATCAGTCTGTGTTCCTGATTTATGCGTCTTGACCATAAACCTGATAAAGCATATTTTAAAGCTTCTGGTTTTCCTATTCCTGAGAAAGGAGTTTTTTGAATATTTTTTATCAGTAATTTTATGCGATTATATTTCTTAAAATTATGTTTTTTCCAATATGATAAATCCTGGGCTCCATTAACTGTCCATTTAATTTTTCTTTCCATTTAATCCAAATCAACATCAATAAATTCAGAATTTGCTGCTTGTTTCATTGACTCCCTTATTCGATCAGCATTAGCTTGATTAGAGAGAAGATATAAAGTCTCTTGTATCGAGTTATAATCTTCTTCTGCAAGAATAACCATATTCTTGTGATTTTTCCTGGTTACATGATATGTAACATGATCGCGTTCCACTTTATCTAAAATAGAACTTAGATTTTTTCTAAGAGATGTATAGCTGATTGCATGCATAATACTACCTATGTACAGTTAATATGTACATGTTAACATAGTTGTTTATCTATTGCAAATAATTATTGCTGGATGCAAATTAAGTTATTTTCAAATGAGATTTGCATCCATTTCTACAATCAGAACTACCAAATCCATCAACTATAACATCTCCATCAGTTTCTTGATTTAGAACACATTCTGCCTCATCAGATTTTTCCACTTTTGTAATTTTAGTATTTTTATTACTCAGCAAGAAATCTATATGCCAATGTAATTTCTTATCTTTTGATCTATGCCTCGCTATTCTAATATCAATATTTTTCCTGGCTGATCCAGTATAAATATAATTGCCTTTTGGAAATTTAAAGCTCCCCAGTTTGCCAATCTTGATTTCAACATTATTTTTTATATTTATGTATAACTGGTAGCTTTTCATTTTTCTAACTATTTATTAACCACTCTTTCAGCTTGGTATAACGCATTAAGCCTTTATTGTTACGAACAGCCAATCCTATAGCTTTCTTCTGTCCCACTATAACTACTAGTTTTTTACCTCTGGTAATGGCTGTGTAAAGTAGGTTCTTCTGTAGCATCATATAGCTTTGCATGGTAAGTGGAATAATTACAGCCTTGTATTCTGAACCCTGAGATTTATGAATGGTAGTTGCATAGGCTAGGGTAATTTGATCAAAGTCAGTATAGTCATAAATAACATCACGATCATAAAATCTTATTACAGCTTCCAGCTCTTCATCATTTAACTTTTGGATTATGCCAATATCTCCGTTATAAACTTCTTTGTCATAATTATTCTCAAGCTGCATTACCTTATCACCAACTGCAAAAACCTGACCAAATTTACTAATTCCAGATTCATAATCTGGATTTAATGCTTTTTGTAATTCTACATTAAGTGATCTGGCACCACTTCCTCCTCTTTGCATAGGACAAAGTACCTGAATATCATCTCTTGGATTAAATCCAAATCTTTGTGGTATCCTGTCCTTTACCAGATAAATTAGTTTTTGAGGTAACTCTTCCATATCGTTAACTGGTAAGAAGTAAAAATCTGATATTAGTTGTACTGATTGATTAATTCTTTCATTGTTCTGTTCTGATTTGGCTGCATTATTACTATAGGTCAAAACAGGCATTTTACCTTTATTAACAAGATGTGCGTTATTGATTATATTACTACTAGCTGCTTGCCTGAATATCTTATTCAGTTTTACAGTTGGAATAACGCCAGATGCAATAATATCAGATAATACTGCTCCAGCCCCAACTGATGGTAACTGATCAACATCACCCACCAGTAAAAGAGCAGCTGATTTAGGCAGAGCTCTGATCAGAGAATAAAATAATGGTACATCAACCATAGAACTCTCATCAATAACCAAATAATCGCAATTTATGGGATTTTGATCATTATGTTTAAATCCAACATTTCTTGGGTCGAATTCCAAAAGGCGATGAATAGTGATGGCTTCCATATTGGTAGTTTCACTCAAACGTTTTGCTGCTCTTCCTGTCGGAGCACATAGTTTGATTGATATATTCTTTTTTGCAAGTACATTGAGTATTGAATTGACTAAAGTAGTTTTTCCTGTACCTGGACCACCTGTAATTACCATTACCTTAGTCTTTAGTGCTGTAATTAATGCTGATTGCTGATTATCAGCTAATTTGATCTCCAGTTCTGATTCTACCCAAGGCAGGGCTTTTTCAGTATCAATATCTGACCAGGGTAGTTTTTCTTCTTTTAGCTCAAGTAACATAGTTGCTATGTTTTTTTCATAGAAATAATAACTGCCTAAAAATATAGTGTCATGTATAGCATTATTATCAGCTAGCTTATCTTTTACTACATCTTCTGCTTCTAGCTCCTGATCTAGATCATGTCCTATAATTGATCTGTCAATTTCAAGTAATTTCATTGTTTTGTTTATTAATTCTTCTACAGGTAATCCACAGTGACCATCAGAGGTGGCTTCAAATAATATATGATTAATACCTGCTCTTGCTCTAATTAAAGAGTCTGACTCTATCCCAATATTCTTAGCAATCAGATCACTGGAGACAAATCCTATACCCCTAATATCTTTAGCTAATCTATATGGGTTTTCTGATACTATCTGTATTGCATCATCTCCATAGGTTTTATATATTCTCGTAGCTCTCGTGGTACCAACTCCATGCGACTGCAGGAATATCATGATTTCTCTAACAATTTTCTGTTCCTGCCAGTTCTTGCAAATACTATTTGCTCTAACCTTTCCTATACCTTCAACAGTTGACAAAAGTTCTGGCTTTTCTTCAATAACCTCAAATACACCTTCACCAAAATTACTTACCAACCTTTTAGCAAAATGTGGACCTATACCTTTAATCAAACCTGAACCAAGATATTTCTCTATGCCATATAAACTGTTAGGTGGCATGTTCTTTAGAAAATCAGCTTTAAACTGCAAACCATGATTATGATCATTACACCATATTCCCTTACACTGAACATATTCTCCAACTGATATTGCTGGAATATTGCCAATTATAGTAACCAGATCTTTATGTCCTCTGACTTTTGTTCTTAAAACTGCAAAACCATTTTCAGAATTATGGTAGGTAATCCTCTCAATAGTTCCCGACAAATACTCTGGTTCTTGTTTGTCTACAATACTCATAATTATTTCTTCATTGTCTTCTCATTCTAACAGTTAGGTACTAATAGTTGTTTTTGAATGATTCCTATCTTAGCAGTCCAAGCTCTGCAATCACAGCAATTTAGATAACCACAATTTAAAAGCTTAACTCTTTCTTCTCTGGATTGAATACTCACATTAGGCAGGTTCCCTGCCTTTTTTATCAATTCAATCTGCCTGGTAGGCACCCCGTATTACTACAGGGCAATTGCATGAAATTTAGAACCGCCAAATCACTCTATCATAAATACATAAATTCCTCTCTAAAAATTTAATAGGCTGCTCAAATATCAGATAATTTTTGGAAAATTGACTTTTCTTAGGGAAATCTGTAATTTTAGAAATGATGATCCCGCTAAGAGTAGTTAATCTTTAGAGTTACTAGCCTCGCGGATATGACTAGCTTAACATTTTGAGTAAATAATTATTATCCCAACCAGAATGTTTTAACTTGCGTCTCACACTTCTTTTTGGAGTGGTATCCTTTGTTCTAACAATATTTAGAGCAATACGTTTCAGTAGAGCAAAGCTACGAACACTTTTACGTTCTGATTTTTGATCGTTATCTTCTTTCATATGTACATCCAATACCCAGTGCAGCTTATTCTCTATGGACCAATGGTTACGGATATAAGCTGGCAATCGTTTATCAGAAGATTTATGACTTGATAAAAAGTAACGCCATTCTGCGGAAGAGCTACGATTTGGATCATTGTCCTTAGACGATATTGTTTCTACTGCTACAACGGTTTTTGCTGCAGACCATTCTTGAATATTATCAAGATTACTAACATCATATCCAAAATAACGACGACGTACACTTCGTCCGTGGCTTTCATCAAAAGCGTCATATAAACGATTTGCATCGCTCTCTCCTTCGCTAAGAATATGGTTTTCTACTGCCGCATATAGCTTTGGATGATTACGTTTTAGACCTAATACATAATCACCTTTTTGTTTAATAATTTGAGCGACAATACTTTTTTGGCATCCAGCTGCATCGATAGTCACTGTGTTGTTTTTTAGATTTAAAGATTCTAACAATAAAGGGATTGCTGTTATCTCATTTGATTTGCTTTCTACCTGTTCTTCCCCAATAATTAAGCCATTTTCATGGCACCATGCGCTGACTGAATGTAAGCATTTAGAGTTTAAAGTTTTGCTTCCACGTAACGCTTTTCCGTCAATAGCAATTTGATCACTCGGATTCTGCGCTCCTACTATTTCAGCTGCATGAGTGCGTAATAAATTTTCAATATTATCTGGATCTAGTAAGGTAAAAACTCTTCTGAATGTGTCGCTCGAAGGAATGCCATTCTTTAAACAAACATATTGTGAAAGCCAATCTTTCTTTACCTTGCAGTAGTCACGTATATCATTCCAATCTTCGCATCCTGATAATACACCACATAACGATACGAATATAATGGCGCTTAAATTATGTTGTACTTTACCGATCATTCTTGGGTCAGAAATTTCTTCTATCCTTTTCAATATCTGCATCTTTTTATCAAGTTAAAAAGATGCATTATAACCCAAATATTCAATTAACTGCTAATGTAAAATTTCATGCAATTGCCCTGCGTATTACTACGAGGCACCCCCATAAGAACCGTGCATGACAGTTTACCGTCACACGGCTCAAGCCTTTCAAAGCCCATGCATAACATGAACCGGTAATGAGTCCGTTACTATTAATATGTCTTATTCCGGCAATACACCATAAGTTATACCCTTTTTAGTTCGCTTGATAAAATACTCAAGAAAGTTAGGGTCAAATGGGGTAGCATCAGCTTTAATTTTGACATGTCGTGTAATTTTAACTTGGCTAGCTGTGAATAAATCAACACACTTAGCTTTACCGCTTGGTGTATTGACCTTCTCATAAAACATCCAGTTCCGCAAACCTTCCGAGCGATAGTACTTCTCCTTCACCCAGCGGATTCCCTTATTTGGATGTCTCCTTTTAGCCCAATTTATAATGGACTGAAAAAATCAGACAGCAAGAATAGTAGTTTTGTTTCGCAGATGATATAAAATCAAAAGAAAGAGAATCTAAATATATGACAAAGAAATATATAAAAAATTTCAGTGCGGAATATAA
>Ga0224514_10000131_pt1 | contig 24899 bp, 25 predicted proteins | sample SF_May12_sed_USG_3_FD_169107 | JGI IMG/M metagenome (GOLD analysis project Ga0224514, IMG submission 169107) | Sediment microbial communities from San Francisco Bay, California, United States - SF_May12_sed_USGS_24 | ecosystem: Environmental > Aquatic > Marine > Sediment | place: USA... | reverse complement strand
CCTTGCAAAAACGACATCAGGGTGAAAAGGATGTCACGGTCGTTACCCAGGATGCTGTGCTGGCAACATTTGATCGCATTCTGGGCGCCCTAACCTATGCCGTCGGCGGGATTGCCGCGATCAGCCTGTTCGTAGCCGGAATCCTGATTATGAATGTGATGCTGGTCGCTGTCTCACAACGGACCGCAGAAATTGGTCTGCTCAAGGCACTGGGCGCAACACAACGACAAATCGTTATTCTGATTCTGGTCGAAGCCCTGTTGTTATCTGCCCTCGGTGCAACGGCAGGTTTGGTTGTTGGTCAACTGGGTAGCATGTTGATTCGTCACGCCTTTCCTCTGCTTCCCGCCTATGCCCCCAACTGGGCGATCGCCACGGCGATATTCGTAGCGCTTCTCACCGGTCTGCTGTTCAGTCTGTTACCGGCACGACGTGCTGCAAAACTTGACCCGGTAATGGCACTGTCCAGGAAATAAGCACATGTTGCTACGCGACTTTCTACACCTTACCAGTTCCTCCCTGATAGCACATCGCCTGCGCAGCTTTCTTACCATGCTCGGTATTGCGATAGGTATTACCGCCGTAGTACTGCTTACTTCGATCGGCGAAGGCATACATAAATTTGTGCTAGCCGAATTTACCCAGTTTGGCACTAATCTTATTGCCATCAATCCCGGGCGAACTACGACGCATGGCACCAGCATGGGGGTATTTGGAACAGAACGACCGCTGACGATCGAGGACGCGGAAGCACTGAAACGCTTGCCTAACGTCAAGGCCGTTGTGCCGATCGTTCAAGGCAACGGTGAAGTGGAAGCCGGCAAGCGGCGGCGACGCACCACCATATATGGTGCAGGTTCCGACTGGCCGGAAGCATTCAGTATGCAAGTTAAATCCGGTCGTTTCCTGCCAGCTGATGATCCCATCGCACCGCGAGCTTTTGCCGTGCTGGGAAGCAAAACCCGTGATGAATTATTCGGCACTCGCAATCCCCTCGGACAACGTATCGGTATTGGCGGTAATCGCTATCGTGTCATCGGCGTGATGGAATCAAAGGGAACGATACTGGGTTTTGACATGGATGACACGGTGTATATTCCAACTGCGCGTGGCATGGAACTGTTTAACCGGAACAGTTTGTTCGAGGTCGATGTGCTCTACCAGGAAGACGCCAATCTCGACAAGGTGGTGGAGAGTATTAAGCGCACCTTGATAGCACGCCATGGACGTGAGGACTTTACCATTACCACCCAGCAGCAAATGCTTGAGGTGCTGGGTTCTATCCTGAATGTGCTGACATTTGCTGTCGGAGCGATTGGTGGCATTTCACTGCTGGTTGGCGCTATTGGTATCGTTACCATTATGACTATTGCAGTCAACGAGCGTATCAACGAGATCGGCCTGATCCGTGCACTGGGGGCACGCCAGGGCCAGGTACTAAGCCTTTTCCTGGGTGAAGCCATTGTACTTGCTGCGATTGGTGGTTTGACCGGATTGGGACTGGGTATTGGCCTGGCGCAATTGCTGCACCTCACTCTACCCGCCTTGCCGGTTCACACTTCCTGGGTCTTTGTGGTTCTCGCTGAGGTGATTGCCGTGGTAATTGGACTTGCTGCCGGAGTACTGCCTGCCCGCCGGGCCGCCAGACTAGACCCTATTGAGGCGTTGCGGACTGAATAATCCGGATATTCTGTCTATTATTAGAAGTACATTGCTCGAGGAGTGCTGTTGGCCATGGATATATTTTCTATAATCGTTGCGACCCTGTTAGGGCTGCTGATTACGTTAGTATCCGCCCTGCTGTTTTTAGCCATTATTTTCAATATGAAAAGAGGCAGGAAATATCGGCAAGCACTCGCTAGAAAAGTGGCACAATTACGCCTGAATAAAATGCTGATTGCCCTTGGCGTTGATACTAACGCTTATATACACGAGGAACATGTCGCAGATATTTATAAACATATGGAACGCTGCGAAGAGTGTAGTAATACTGAAGAATGTGATGACGCCTTATCAAAAGATAAGATTAACCCGGATGAAATAGGCTTTTGTAATAATGAACAATCCCTGCAGAAAATAGCCGAAAGTCAGGCCACGGCACATAAAAACTCATAGCCACGAAGAGATTAAACTCAAGGAAGGTAGATAATCAACTACAACAATTTTTAGACTATGCTTTATAACTCCAGTTCATAGTCAATCGTCAGTGGCGCATGATCGGAAAACCATTTCTCTTTATAAATTGTCGCTTTTTTAATTTTATCCCTGAGCCCTGGCGTAACAATCTGATAATCAATACGCCATCCCACGTTATTGGCGCGCGCATTACCCCGGTTTGACCACCAGGTATACTGCTCGGGTTTCTGATTAACGACACGGAAAGCATCGACAAAACCGACCTGATCAAACAGCACATCCAGCCAGGCACGTTCTTCCGGAGTGCAGCCGGAATTTTTCTGATTACTTTTCCAGTTCTTGATATCTATTTCCTTGTGCACGATGTTGTAATCGCCACAGATAATGTAGTCACGACGTTTGCGGCGCATGGCTTTAAAGTCAGCCAGTACTTCGTCCATAAACTTGAGTTTGTTGATTTGGCGTTCTTCGCTGGAAGAGCCGGACGGCAAATAAAACGAAGCCACACTGAGATTACCAAAGTCAGCCTGAATGTAACGACCTTCGGTATCCACATGGTCCCAGCCCAGGCCGGTTATAATCTGATCCGGTTCCTTGCGACTGTAAATCGCCACCCCACTGTATCCTTTCTTCTCGGCGTCAAAGTAATAACAGTGATAGCCTTTGGGATAAAACAGGCTGTCTTCTAGCTGGTGTTCCTGCGCCTTGGTCTCTTGCAAACAGACTACATCGGCACGCTGACGTTTGAGCCAGTCAAAAAAACCTTTCTTGGCAGCAGCACGAATGCCGTTTACGTTCGCGGTAATGACGCGCATAGGAAATATCCGGTTGGTCCAAAAAGCGTGTATCATACACGCCTCGATTACGACCTGCAGTAGATACCCATGCGCGACTACCAGAAAGCCTTTATCGAATTCGCTCTCTCCCGTGAGGTACTGCGTTTTGGCGAATTCACCCTCAAATCCGGGCGTGTCAGTCCCTATTTTTTTAATGCCGGCCTGTTCAATACCGGCTCGGCCCTGGCTCGCCTGGGACAGTATTATGCTGAGGCCATTATCGAGAGCGGCCTGGAATTCGATGTCTTGTTTGGCCCGGCATACAAGGGGATTCCGCTTGCGGCTGCTTGTAGCGTGGCCCTGGCCGATCATCACCAGCGGGATGTGCCCTACAGCTTCAACCGCAAGGAAGCCAAAGCCCATGGCGAAGGTGGCAATATTGTCGGCTCACCGCTGCAGGGGCGCATCCTTATCATCGATGACGTCATCACTGCCGGAACCGCCATTCGCGAATCCATGCAAATTATCGATGCTGCCGGCGCAAAACCCGCCGGCGTGCTCATTGCCCTGGATCGACAGGAAAAAGGCACCGGTGAACTCTCTGCCATTCAGGAAGTGGAACAACAATACGGCATCCCGGTTCTGAGTATCATCAAGCTGGAAAACCTGATCACCTACCTGGAGCAACAGCCTGACATGCAGGCCAATCTGGCTGCGGTAAAGGCCTATAGGGAGCAGTACGGCATTTGACTAGCCAATTATCAGCTTCACCCCGACCAGCAAGGTCACAGTTTCGTAGACACGCTTGATCCAGCGGTTGCCTTTCATGATGGAATAGTGGGCGCCGAGATAGCCGCCCAGCATGGAGGCGACCAGCAACACCGGAATCCAGTCCCAGCGGATTGTGCCCTGCAGACCGAGGGTCAGCGCGCCGCTGCCATTCCAGAACAGGCCCACCAGCACCAGGGTGTAAGCCACCGCCCGTTTGTAATCCAGGCCAAACCAGCGCACCAGCCAGAGGGTAACAAACAGGCCGGTGCCGGAAGTGAGCGAGCCATTTAACACCCCAATTCCAAACAGGACGCCGCCGCCGACCAGATATCCTGGTATGCTGCGATGTGCCTCTTCCGCCCGTTGCCCCAAATTTGGACTGAGCATGGAATAAATTCCCAATCCCATTGTCAAAAACCCCAGGGACAATTCTGCCGCGCGGTCCGGGATCTGTAATACCAGGCTGGCGCCGAGCACGACACCCGGTAAGCCGGAGCCAAGAATCACGGCGGAAAATCGCCAGTCCAGCGATCTTTCCCTAAAGTGACGAATGGTGGCGCCGATACCCAAGGCTACACTTGCCAACTTGTGCGTGGCCAATGCTACACTAAACGGTAGTCCCAAAAATATCAGCGCTGGCAACTGCAGCAGCCCGGCCCCACCCCCGGCAAAGGCTGAAAAGGCGTTGGCTATCAGAGAGACAATGAATAAAAGGACATATTCATACATTGGAAGAGGGAAGGCAGTAATATGAAATTCAATTTAACTCGATTACATCACACAATGGAAGCGTGCAACTTGTCCCGCTGGGGCTCACTGGTTTGCTTGCTTAGCCTCTTGTTGGCAGCCCCTGCCACCATGGCCGGCTCGATCAAATGCTGGATCAACAAAGACGGTATCCGGGAATGCGGCTACACCGTGCCGCCGGAATACTCCCAGCAACGCATTGAAATCATGAATCAACGAGGTATTGTGGTCGAGGTCAAGGAGGCCGCCAAAACCAAGGAGCAATTAGCAGAAGAAGCCCGCCTCGCCAAACTTAAACAGGAAGAATTACGTCGCCAGCAACAAGCTCGTCTGCGCGATACTATTCTGCTCAATACCTTCACCACCGAACGTGATCTTAAAATTTCCTATGACAACAAGATCGCTGTCATTATGGGCCATATTGATATCACCAACACCGGCGCCCGCTCTCTGAATCAAAACCTGAAAGATGCCCAGAGAAAAGCCGCCAATTATGAACGTGCTGGCGAAAAACCACCCGAAAATCTGCTTGAGGAAATGAACAGTCTGAAACGCCAGATCAAAGACAACGACACATTTATTGCGCGGAAAATGCAAGAGATAAAGGCCCTCAATTCGCAATATGAAGCCGACCTGAAACGCTTTCGTGAACTGAAGGGCATCACACCAACCGATACCGCAAACAAGTAAGCCCTCAGGTCTGGTTTAAAACACCAAGCAGCAATTGCCACTGTTCTTCCCACATCTCCAGCGGGCCACGCCGATAGCCACTGCGTACGAATTGATTAATACGGCCTTCCGCCACGGAAAGTAACAGATTTGCCGTTGGGGCAACCGGCAGGTTGGCCGTCAGTTCGGCATTCATTTCCCCTTCACGCAGCACCTGCTTGAACTGGGTTTCCAACCGTTCGTAGAATTGGCTGATGCGGGTGCGCAGACGCTCGGTCTCACCTACCAGCACATCTCCCACCAAGAGCCGGCTCAAACCAGGGTTGCGTCCGGCAAACCCCAGCACCAACATCAATATCTTCTCGCAGCGCGACGTACAGTTTTGCTCTTCTTCCAGAATACGATTGGTGAGTCCGAAAACAGAGTCCTCAATAAACTCGATCAAGGCCTCGAACATTTTGGCTTTACTGGGAAAGTGGCGATATAGCGCGGCTTCCGATACACCCACCGCCCGCGCCAAGCCGGCGGTAGTAATTCGCTCGCCGGGACTGTTCTCCAGTTCCTGGGCCAGGGTCTCAAGAATCTGCTGACGACGTGGAGTTTTTTTACCGGCTTCACTCATAGGCTTAACGCTTGATGAGAGTACCGACACCCGCGTCTGTCAGTACTTCCAGCAACACAGCATGCTCAACCCGCCCGTCGATAATCTGAACGGTGTTCACGCCGCTATGCACTGCATCGAGGGCACAATTAATCTTCGGCAACATGCCACCATGAATAGTGTTATTTGCGATTAGCTCTTCTACCCGGTTTGCCTTTAAGCCGGTGAGTAAATTGCCTTCCTTATCCAACACCCCGGCGGTATTGGTCAGCAATATCAACTTTTCCGCCTGCAAGGTCATGGCCAGTTTTCCCGCCACCAAATCAGCATTGATATTGTAGGACTGTCCATCTTCGCCCACACCAATCGGTGCAATGACAGGAATAAAGTCACCCTGAACCAACATATTAATGATTGCCGGATCGATACTGGCCACTTCGCCTACATGGCCGATATCCACAATCTCGGGCGCATTCATTTCCGGGTTGTGGCGCTGGAAAGTCAATTTGCGGGCATGGATCAAATCCCCGTCCTTACCCGTCAGTCCTACCGCATGGCCACCATGCTGATTGATCAGATTGACGATTTCCTTGTTAACCAATCCCCCCAATACCATTTCCACCACATCCATGGTCTCAGAGTCGGTAACACGCATGCCATCAACAAAATGCGTTTTCTTACCAACCTGCTCCAACATGTTGCCGATCTGAGGCCCGCCACCATGGACGACAACGGGATTCATCCCGACCAGTTTCATCAGCACGATATCCCGGGCAAAACCCCGTTTCAGTTTGTCATCGACCATGGCGTTACCGCCATATTTGATCACCATGGTCTTGCCATGGAAGCGCTGAATATAGGGCAATGCCTCGGCGAGAACCTTGGCAATATTATGGGCAGCAGAAGATTTTATCGACATAGCGGCTAACGGTCACAGATTAGCAAGTCCAGGCATAATACTACATGCTCAGAAAGGCAGTTGCAGATTGGGATCAACCTCCAACATCATTGCCCGGAACTTCTCCTGTATCTCTGCTAATGCTTGCTTGTCTTGTCCTTCGAAACGCAGGATCAGGCTTGGCGTGGTATTCGACGCTCTCACCAATCCCCATCCATTCTCAAAGTCAGCCCGAATTCCATCTATCATGATCACATTTGCATCGGGGAAATCAGCCCGGCTCATTAACTCATCCATAAATCGTTGCTGTTCCCCTTCCTGCATATCAACCCGGAGTTCCGGGGTATTTTCTGCGTCAGGCAGACTGGCGAATATCTGCTGCGAGTTACGACTATCTGCAGCAATGATTTCCAGCAAGCGGGCGCCGGCATAGAGAGCGTCATCGAATCCATACCAACGCTCCTTGAAAAAGATATGACCACTCATTTCTCCGGCCAACAGGGCGCCGGACTGTTTCATCTTGGCTTTAATGAGCGAGTGACCAGTCTTCCACATTACCGGTTCGCCACCTTTCTCCCAGATAGCCCGGGTAAGATTATTACTACACTTGATATCAAAGATTATCTGCGCACTCGGATTACGCGACAGGACATCAGTTGCAAATAACATCATCAGACGATCCGGCCAGATCACACTACCATCGGGACTCACTACCCCAAGCCGATCGCCGTCACCATCAAATGCCAGTCCGATATCGGCATTGGTACTACGGACCATCTCAATTAAATCACGCAGGTTGCCCGGTTGACTGGGATCAGGGTGATGATTGGGGAAACGACCATCCACCTCGCTATAGAGCTCGACCACTTCACAACCCAGCGTGCGATACAATTTAGGTGCCAGTCCACCGGCCACCCCATTGCCACTATCGATCACGACCTTGAGCCCCCGAGCTAACTTGATATCAGCCGCAATCCGTTCGATATATTGATTGCTCAAAGGATTAGTTTGGTATTGGCCACTGCCCTCGATAAAATCTTTATTATCGATACGTGTTTTAAGGGCCTGGATGCTATCTCCTGCCAGAGTCTCATCGCCCAACACCATCTTGATACCATTGTAGTCGGAGGGATTATGACTACCGGTCAGCATCGCACCGCTACCCCCAGCAAGTTCAGCGGCAGCGAAATACAGAACCGGCGTCGGCACCATCCCAACATCAATCACGTTGATCCCGGTTGCCAACAGGCCTTTAACTAAAGCCTGCCCCAACTCCGGCCCGGAGAGACGACCATCTCGGGCAAAGGCAATCGATGTTAAACCGCGGGACGCGGCCTCACTCCCCAGCGCCTGACCAATGAGTTGCATATGTTGTGCGGTCAGGGTCCGACCCACGATACCGCGAATGTCATAGGCTTTAAAAATTTCCGCTGGCGGCAACGCGGGTGGTGCTGCCGCTGCTGGTTTTGGTGTCACTGCCGCAGTCTGAGGCTTATTAACTGGCTGCTGCAGATCCTTCGCCGATTTGGTCTCAGCCTGACGACGCAGACTTTCCTCAAAAGCACTGCTGTCACTGAGCTCTTCCACTGACAACAGCTCATCATCCTTGATGGTCTCCATATCCGGATCGAGCTGGAGATCCTTCATGGTCATGGCCGCTACGTTTGAATCTCGTTCCCGTTCCATGGTTTGCGAGGCCGCCAGGTTCCCAACTTTTCTGGCACCCGCTTCAAATTCTTCCAGGCGGAAATAGTGCTGATGCTGTTTGTGGTCACGCAATTCTTCCACCATAAGCTGCATAAAACTTTCCACATCATTACTGATGGCGCGGCTTAAGGAACGCAACACCAACATCACCAACAGGAAGCTCATTAAGGCACCAACAACAAACGTCAAAATGAAATTGGTATTGAACAGGCCAATCGATATATCGCCGGGCAACCATAGATTAAGGTGCCAACGGGTTCCCGCTACCGGTAATTCCACCACCCGGCCGCTGCTGATCGCGGACTTGTCTCCCGTTTCTGCCAATAACGTAGTAGGCTGGTTTTCAACGGACTGGGTCAGGCTTAAGTACCCTTCTGGCTGGAGTGAAGTCAGCCATTGTTTCAGTACCTCTACCTGCAAGGTCACCTGCAAATGGCCCACTGCGGCTTTACCATTGGTCGACGGGATGGGCTGTATAATTTCTATATGCTGTTGGGGCGTGTTGATGACATGGACTTCTACTGGCGGTGCCTGCAGCTTTGTCTCCGCCTCGCTCAACATATCCAGACAGGCAAAACTGATATGCGGTTTGCTTGATTTGTCAGGACTACGTATCCCGGTCGGCAACAAACGGACACGGATCAGCCAGGGAAAGAGCTGCGCCAGTTCACGCTCCCGTGCCCCAATCGCAATCTCATCGCCGCTGAGTAGCAGTTGCCGGGTCTGGGGATCACGCGCTACCCCACGCGCCACCTCGGTAAACGAGGCAACTTTCAATGCCAGGGTGTTGGCCAGGCGCGCATCGGTGGATTCAAGTTCGATGTCACTGCTCTTCTGGAGTTTTTGCAACGGCATCAACTGGGCCCAGAAAATTGCAACGGCAAGAATAATAATAAAGACTACGATCGAGATAAGACTCGTCGCCTTTAGGCTCAGACCTTCACCTTTTTGCTTGCTGCCACGCCGTTTGCGGGCCCGTATTCTGCCTCTCGCCACGCCAGTCTCCCTAATCGCTGGTTATGATTTTTTCAGGCTCGCCCTGTATGTCCGAAACCACCCTCGGCCCGATTACTGGTATCGAAATCCGTCACGATATCAAATTGTGCCTGCACCACCGGCACAAAAATCAGTTGCGCAATACGCTCACCGATTTCGATGTTAAAAGATTCATTTCCCCGATTCCAGCAAGAGACAAATAACTGCCCCTGGTAATCTGAGTCGATCAGCCCGACCAGGTTACCCAATACAATGCCGTGTTTATGACCGAGTCCGGAACGTGGCAGGATCACGGCGGCGAGGTTTGGATCCCCGATATGAATCGCCAGGCCGGTCGGAATCAGGTGGGTTTCACCCGGCCGAATCTCCAACGCTTCCTCAAGACAGGCACGCAGGTCCATCCCGGCGGAACCCGCCGTTGCATATTCGGGAAGGGGAAGATCCTGGCCAATTCGGGGATCAAGAATTTTCAGACTAATACGACTCATTGAAGCTATTTCTCACTTTTTTATATATTAATTATGCATCATAACCAGATTAACCAAAGGATGACAAAAAGACAGCGCAAAAGTCGAAATGGAGTCGCCTAACGGCGGGGACGCCTGCCGCTATCGGGTAAGGTAACCACCTTGTCATCGTCGATAGCGTGTTGACTCCACATCTCCTCCAGTTGGGCAATCTGCAGGATAAGCTGCCTGGCCAGTTTTTCCTTTGCCGCGACGGGCAGTTCTGCGCTGCCATCCTTCCAGAACAAACGCAGTGCATTGGTATCACTGCCAAATGTCCCCTCAGTTTCAGTTGCTGCCGGTCCTACCCAGTTGGCGGCGATCATCTCCACCCCTTTGCGCTGCAACTTATCCTGAGCATACTCATCGAGTGCCTCGGTCTCTGCGGCAAAACCGACACAGAATAATCGCGGGAAACGCGCCTTGACCTCAGCGAGAATATCGGGGGTTGGCTCCAGTTCCAGGGTGAGGTGTTCGGCCTTTTTCTTTGTCTTGCCTGTCGCCACCTCTACGGGCCGATAATCGGCAACGGCGGCAGTGGCGATAAAAATATCCACCCCATGAATATGGGCCAATACCGTGTCAAACATCTCTTGCGCACTGACGACATTCAGGCGTTGAAGATGGTCCGGCGTGCTCAAGGCTACCGGTCCACTTACCAGAATGACCCGGGCACCGGCTTCCACTGCCGCTTCCGCCACACTGAAACCCATCTTGCCTGAACTATGGTTGCTGAGATATCGGACAGGATCAATCGCCTCATGAGTCGGCCCGGCTGTCACCATGACCGTCTTGCCGCTCAGCACGCCGCTTTGAAACAGCTCCGCCAACCCGGCCAGAAGAACCTCCGGCGCCTGCATACGCCCCACCCCGGTTTCACCGCAGGCCTGCTCACCGGCATCGGGGCCCAGCATCAAAACACCACGCGCGGTCAGTGTCCGGACATTCTGCTGGGTAGCCGCATTCTGCCACATATGACTGTTCATCGCGGGTGCCATCGCCAGGGGAACATCGCTGGCGAGACAAATGGCGCTCAACAGGTCATCGGCCCTCCCCTGTGCAAGGCGGGCGAGAAAATCCGCGCTGGCGGGAGCAATTAATATGGTATCGGCCCAACGGGCGAGCTCAATATGCCCCATGCCGGCCTCTGCCTCAGTATCCAGTAACTCCTGATTTACCGGATGTCCGGAGAGGGCCTGGAAAGTCATCGGCGTGACAAATTCGGTCGCCCCCCGGGTCATCACCACCCGGACATCGGCACCCGCGTCACGCAACCGGCGCACCACTTCGGCCGCTTTGTAGGCCGCGATGCTACCCGTGACTCCCAGCAGGACTCGCTTGTTTACCAGTCTTTCCATACAGGCCGAGTGTAGCAAACTTTGATGCTGACACCGTGGCCGGATTACTGGCTAGCCCCCTGAAATAGCAATAATTATTGTGTGCTGCGTCTCATCTCGGGTATCGTCTGCTAAGCTGACATCACATACATGACATGGAGGTCATCATGGCAATCACCGACTGGCCGAAAGCCGAACGGCCACGCGAAAAACTCTTGATCCGCGGCGCCAGCGCCCTGTCTGACGCGGAACTGCTGGCCATTTTCCTGCGAACCGGGATACCCGGTAAAACTGCGGTCGACCTGGCGCGCGACATCCTGCAACACTTTGAGGGACTGCGGGGGTTGCTCACCGCCAACCAAGCAACTTTCTGCGCCTTTGCCGGACTCGGGGTCGCCAAATTCAGCCAGTTACAAGCGGTGCTGGAACTGGCTCGGCGCCACCTGGCAGAAAACCTGCAGCGCGGCGAGACCCTCAGTGACCCGGCCACGACCCGGCGTTACCTGAGTGCCCGCCTGCGTGACTACCCCCACGAGGTATTCGGTTGCCTGTTTCTGGATACCCGCCACCGGGTCATCGCGTTTGAGGAACTGTTCCGCGGCACCATCAACGGGGCTTCAGTCCATCCGCGAGAAGTGGTACGGCGCGCCCTGGCACACAATGCGGCGGCGGTGATCCTGGCCCATAACCACCCCTCGGGAGTGGCTGAGCCCAGTGAGGCCGATCGCCAACTGACTCGTCGCCTGCAGGCCGCGTTGGAACTGGTGGGCGTCAAGGTACTGGATCATGTCGTGATTGGTGACGGCGAAAGCGTGGCTTTTGCCGAACGGGGTTGGCTGTAAGCCCCCCGCTCGAGCTGTTTCCCGTCATTCCCGGGTCCCCAACCCCTTGTAACTTGGTCCTGATGTGCGTAAAATTCGCGCTCTTTCGCCTGCGGGCCGAAAAAATGTTTTGGAGAGTTAATCATGTCGAGAGTATGTCAAGTTACCGGTAAACGCCCAATGAGCGGGAATAATGTATCTCATGCTCATAACAAAACCCGGCGGCGTTTTTTGCCCAATCTGCACACCCATCGTTTCTGGATCGAATCCGAACAGCGCTGGGTCCGTCTGCGCGTCAGCAGCAAGGGCATGCGCATCATCGACAAAAAAGGTATCGAAACCGTCCTGGCGGACATGCGTCGCCGCGGTGAAAAGGTCTAAAGGAGCGAAACCATGCGTGATAAAATTAAACTCGTTTCCAGCGCTGACACTGGCCATTACTACACCACCACCAAGAACAAGCGCAACATGCCGGACAAAATGGAAGTTAAAAAATACGATCCCGTGGTTCGCAAACACGTGATCTACAAGGAAGCCAAAATCAAGTAAGCCGCTTTCTTTCTCGACATAAAAAACCCGCCTGGTGCGGGTTTTTTATGTCCTGATGCTTTCAAAAAGGGCATGGGGAACAGCTTCATTCAGCCTGATAACTCAGTAACAGGTTGCCTGCCGAATCTACATCACAGCGCCAGTCTGGCGCCAGATAAGTGGTCGAAATCGTCTCTGTGATCAATGCCGGACCGGTTAACTGCTGGCCAGCCACTAAGCCGGCACGCGCATAGACCGCAGCGGGCGCTTCTACTCCATAGAGTGACACCTGGCCATAAGGTGAGCTGGATGCTTCGACCGACAACGACGTCAACACCAATGGTGTGGGGCGAGATGCCAGACCGACCCGCAAATTGACCAGCTCCACCGGCAGATCCAGCTCATGCCCGTAGCGCTCGGCATGCAAGCGATGAAAAGCCTCCTCACACGAACTGATATCGTTCCAGGGTAGATTCAGATAATAAGATTGCCCTTCGTAGCGCAAATCCAGGCTACGCCGTACTTCAATTTCTACGCCCGCCACCCCTTCGGCAATGAGTTCTTGCCGACCCTGCGCTTCCAATTCAGCATATACCGCATCTATCTGCTCATGGGGCATGCTCACAAGGCGTGCGATACGGGTGCGTGACAGTTGGCGTGAACGGGGCGCCACCAACATGCCCAGCGCTGACAACACACCAGCATGAATCGGGACCATCGCCTGTTGCATTCCCAGTGATTCAGCCAGGGCGCAGACATGTAAACCGCCCGCCCCGCCAAACGACACCAGGGTCAGTCCACGCGGGTCAATGCCTCGCTGGACTGACATGACCCTTAAGGCGTGAGCCATATGTTCATTGGCAATTCGCACCACACCCTCGGCAGCCTGCTCTGGCGACAAGCCCAGTGGCTGCGCGACCGACTGCATGGCGTGGCGCGCGGCGGGCACGTTCAACCGCATCTTGCCACCAAGAAATGCATCAGGCCGTAACCGGCCCAGGATCAGGTTGGCATCCGTTACCGTCGGGCGCTTCCCACCCTGGTCATAGCAGGCCGGGCCGGGCGCCGCGCCGGCGGATTCAGGCCCCACCTGCAGCATGCCACCACTATCCACATAGGCAATGGACCCGCCGCCAGCCCCAATGGTATGCATGTCCACCATGGGCACCGCCACGGGATAACCAGCGATCTTGCCCTCACTGGTTAACTGGAGCGCACCATCGATCATGGCGACGTCGGTGGAGGTGCCACCCATGTCAAAGGTTAACAAGCGCGTCCGCTCAACGGAGGATCCTAGAAACTGGGCCGCTGCCAACCCACCGGCCGGTCCGGAAAGCAACATGTGGACGGCCTGACGCCCGGCCTGATTGGCCGCAATGGTGCCGCCTGAGCTTTGCATTACCGAAACCGCGGCCTGCGGAACCCCCTGTTGCAACCGTTCCAGATACCCTGCAACCAACGGACCCACGTAGGCATTGAGCCAGGTCGTCATGCCACGCTCATATTCACGAAACTCGGGCAAAATACTGGAAGAACGGGAAACGAAGAATCGATCCGCCAGTGCGTCTTCGATGGCAATTTCAAAGCGGGGTTCCAGATAGGAGAACAGCAGGTTAATCGCGACAGCCTCTGGGGCTAGCGCTTCTATCGTTTTGGACAGCTTATCCAGCTCAACCATGGTCAATGGTTCAACCTCGCTGCCATCCGCGGCCAGTCGCCCCCCGGTCTCCAGACAGAACTCGCGGGCAACCGGTACAGGTGGCGGTTCAGGTTGCAGGTTGTATAGCTCACGGCGTGTTTGCCGACCAATCGTCAGCATATCGCGCAACCCGTGGTTGGTGATGAAGACGCAGGACACGCCTTTACCTTCCAGCACCGCATTGGTCGCCACCGTCGAGCCATGCACAATATATAAACTGTCTGGCGACGTAGTTTGCAGGCCCATATCAGTCAGGCCCTGCAAAATTGCCTCCTCGGGCGCGTGGGGGGTCGATAACACTTTATGGGTGCTTAACTGTCCTTCACGATACAACACAAAATCGGTGAATGTGCCACCGGTATCTACACCCAGAATCGTTTTCATAAAACCGCAACGCAGTTACGACCCGCCTGCTTAGCTGTATACATGGCGCTGTCCGCCCGTTGCAACAACGATTCGAGCGTGTCGTCGGCATTAAAATGCGTAAGGCCAATACTGATGGTTATCGGAATAGAATGCTCCTGCAGATGGATCGGGGTATTGGCTATATGTTGTCGAATACGTTCCACCACTTGCTGCGCGACCTCTAATGAGGTTTCAGGGAATATCAGCAAAAACTCTTCCCCGCCATAGCGACCGATCAGGTCCTTGTCACGCACCGAGGTGGCAATACGGTGGGCCACTTCCTTGAGGACTCGATCGCCTATCAGATGACCAAGGGTGTCATTGATCTCCTTGAAGTGATCCAGGTCGGCCATGGCAAGAGTTAAATCGCGACGCTTGCCCGCTGCCTGTTCAACCTCCTGAGTCAGGACATCCAATAAATGCTGGCGACTTGCCAGTTGGGTCAGGGCATCACGTTGCACCTGGTTTGTGAGGTTCTCGCGCTCATTCAACAAGTCATGCACCGAGGTTTCCAAATCCTGCACTTCGGTACGGTGATAGATTTCGATTGCCAGCGACATATCGAGATTGACGATGCGGTTCACAAACCGCGACAGGTTAAAACAATGTTCCGGTTGCTGGATGATGTCAGGCGGGAAACACCGCATGATCAGATCGACCAGTAAGCGATTGGCCGCTAGGTAAAGTCCCAGAGGTACGCCAACTCGTGCATGGGACACGCCAATTTGCAAGCGGTTTTCAAAATACTCACGACTGCTGTAATCCACACCCAAGCTGGCCAGGTAATCAGCATGATTTTGCTTGAGCCGCTCCAGCATTTCGGGGCCGTCGACATGCGCTAGCATTTCGGGTTTGCTCAAAATAAATTCGTGGAACGCCTCTATAATCGCCTGCCAGTTAGGCGCCAGCACTTTCGTTTGCAGTTGTTGCGCCAGTTCCAGGTCTTCGACTCCGAACCCCAGCAATGCAAGACGCCGCTCTCGCCCTGCTTTATCGAATCCGTACTTGTCACACAGAGTTTGTGGCATATAATCCCCGTTCAATCATTACATCTGGGCATATTGTTACAGCTCATGGGTGCAGCGGGCGGTAGGAAACAGCAGTAACACAATGAACGATACCTCACTGGTAAGTGTACAACATTTGTCGCGCCACTATGGCAGCCTGACAGCAGTTGCGGATGTCAGCTTTGAGCTTGCGCAAGGTGAAGTGCTGGGCTTCCTCGGTCCCAATGGCGCGGGAAAATCCACTACCATGCAGATTATCACGGGTAATCTGGCACCCTCTATTGGTCATATTCGCATATGCGGCATCGACCTGCTTGAGCATCCCAAGTTGGCCAAGGCGGAAATTGGATATTTGCCCGAGCAACCTCCACTGTATCGTGATCTCAGCGTTGATGAATATCTGCGATTTTGTGCCCACCTGAACCGAATTTCGCGTGACAAAATTGCATCCGCCGTGACCCAGGCCAAACAACGTTGTGGGCTGGAAGCAGTCGGTAACCGGCTGATTAACAATCTGTCCAAGGGCTATCAACAACGGGTGGGTATTGCGCAGGCAATCATTCATTCTCCCTCGGTGATCGTGCTGGATGAGCCCACCGTAGGTCTTGACCCCATCCAGATTCGGGAAATCCGTAGCCTGATTCGTGAACTCGGGAAAGAGCACGGCGTTATTCTGTCGACCCATATATTGCCGGAAGTCCAAATGACCTGCGACCGGGTGCAAATCATATCCAATGGCAGGCTGGTATTCAGTGACCATATTGCCAACCTGAATCAACAAATGGACTCAACCAGTCTGCGCCTCGGTCTGCAACATCCCCCACCGGAAAACCAGTTACTCGCTATTGAGGGAGTCACTGAGGTAGAAAAGCTGGACGATGGTCGATTGCGGATACATCATGCCCGCGGTAATAATCCCGCCTCCCAGCTTGCTGAACAAGCGGTTACCCATGGCTGGGGCATGCTTGAATTAAGTCCCGAGCATAAAACCCTGGAACACATATTCGTTGAAATTACTACATCGGAAGAAGTCGATGAGTTGGCAGGTGTAAAATGATGTTGCTGACCCTGGCACAGCGCGAGCTTCGCACCCTGTTTGTCTCACCCATGGCCTGGTCCATCCTGGCTATTACTCAGTTGATCCTGGCATTTATTTTCCTGGCACTGGTAGAAGGTTATATTGTCAATCAACCTCAGCTCATGATGCTCGAAAACGTTCCCGGGGTAACGGAACGTATCATTGCTCCATTGTATGGTGCAGCAGCGTGGATATTCATGATGGTCGTTCCCCTGTTAACGATGCGAATCATTAGTGAGGAACGTCGCAATCATAGTCTCACCCTGCTGCTAAGTGCGCCTTTATCAATGACTGAGATAATCATCGGAAAATTTTTAGGCCTCATGTTGTTTTTGTTATTAATGACATCACTACTCAGTCTCATGCCACTATCGTTACTGCTTGCAGGACATCTGGATTTTGGTCATTTCGTATCGATCCTTATTGCACTGCTATTATTAATCGCCTGCTTTTCAGCAGTTGGCTTGTATCTATCAACTTTAACGACTCAACCTACGGTGGCGGCCATCGGCACCTATGGGGCTCTGCTGTTGTTATGGATAATTGATATTGGCAGCAACAGTGTTGCAAACATTGAAGCCAGTGGCTTGCTGAGTTATCTCTCCATGTTGCGTCATTTTGATGCGCTGGCGCGCGGCGTTTTCAGCTCTGTAGATATTGTGTACTTTATTTTATTTGTTACCGTATTTCTTGTACTAAGCATTCGTCGCCTCGACGCAGACCGATTGCAACACTGATTGCGCATTATGGAAATTAATCGTAAAACTCGCCTGCAATTCCGAATCCAGAACCTTGTATTCCTGGTGTTATTTCTGGCAGTGATTGGACTGCTGGCCTGGCTGTCACAGCGATATAACTTTGATTCAGACTGGACAGCGACCGGGCGCCATACCCTCTCCAATACCAGCATTACACTGTTGTCTCGCATTGAGGGTCCTGTACAGATAACTGCATTTGCACACAAAGAAGTGCAACCCGCCATAAAAGAATTTATCAACCGCTATCAAAAGCATAAGCCGGACATTAAGCTCAATTTCGTGAACCCGGATATTGAGCCGGATAAAGTTCGTGCAATGGGCATCACGGTTGAAGGCGAATTGGTGATTAGTTACCTGGGCCGTAGCGAGCATGTCACCAATTTCCGGGAAGAAAGCATCACCAACAGCCTACAACGCTTGTTGCGAAGTCAGGAGAAGAACCTTGTTTTCCTTTCTGGCCATGGTGAGCGTCAGCCAAACGGCCAGGCCAATCATGACTATAATTTGTTTAGCAAATACCTCGCCTCAAAAGGTATTAAAATAGTTAGCCTCAACCTCACCGAACAACCTGCAATTCCCGATGACACCGCCATACTGATTATTGCCGGGCCGCAGATCGATTATTTCGATGGCGAAGTGGAATTAATCCGTAATTACCTGAAACAAGGTGGCAACCTGTTATGGCTACATGATCCAGGCGCCCTCTATAACCTCGACAAGCTCGCGCAAGACTTACATATCCGGTTTATAGATGGCGTTATCGTCGATCCGACTACACAATTACTGGGCATATCGGACCCCTCATTTGCCCTGGTGGCCCGTTACAATGAACATCCCATTACACGTGATTTCGCTTTAATGACGCTGTTCCCACGCGCCAGTGGTATTCAGTTTATAGGTCAAGAAGAATGGACTGCGACGCACTTCCTGCAGAGTATCGATCGCAGTTGGGCGGAAAGCGGCATCATGCAGGGCGTCATTGAATATACAGCCGATCAGGATATTGCCGGTCCCTTGGCAATGGGTATGGCACTGACCCGTGACTCACCTACCCCAAAGGCAACAAATGAAAAACAAGCCAGCCCTCAACAACGTGTAGTGGTACTAGGTGATGGCGACTTTCTTTCCAATGCCTATCTCGGAAATCAGGGTAATCAGGATCTTGGATATAATATTATTAACTGGTTAAGCCACGATGATAACTTTATTGCCATTCCATCCAGGAAGGCACCGGATACTGAACTGGTCATGAGCGAAATCGCCTGGTCACTGCTTGGTCTCTTCTTCCTGCTAGGCTTACCACTGCTACTCCTCGGTAGTGGTGTCTTCATCTGGATGAAACGTCGCAAACAATAAGCATGGCTTCCCGACTCTGGCTTAATCTTGCACTGTTGTTGCTGATCGGCATCCTGGTGTTAGTCGTTGTCTATGAGCCCGGTCGAGATATCGAACCACAGCCGACCCGCCTGACACAACTTACGCCCGCAACGGTTAACCATGTTTATCTCAAGCGTGTAACCGGCAAAGACATCGAACTGGTCAAGGAGTCTGACGGCCAATGGTGGATGCACAACCCCTACTATCTGCCGGCAAATGATTTTCGAGTCCAGTCGCTGTTACGTCTGACTCAAACGGAAAGCCTGGGCGGTCATGCACTGAAAGAATTACAACTAGCCACTTATGGCCTGGACAAACCCCGCGCCGTGGTTACTTTCAATCGGACCCAACAAATCAAGTTTGGTGATACCGAACCCTTACAACAGCGACGCTACGTCCAGGCCGGGGACCGGCTCCACACTATTGTCGACACCTTCTACTACCAGGCTGCCGGCAACCCGACAATCTATCTTGCTCACAGTTTGCTGCCGCCGGCGGTTGATGTCGTTAAGCTCGTTTTGCCTGACTTGCAATTGGTTATTAAACAGGGGCAATGGCAACGTACTCCCGAACACCCCGATTTGTCTGCAGACGCCAGCATTGAACTCATCAGTCACTGGCAACATGCACAGGCGCTGGAATTGCGTCCTGCTGATGTCAGAGACGGCAAAGCTGATATTGAAGTCTATATAAAAAACCAGGCCGATCCCGTTCGGTTTAAATTGCTGCAAACTGAAGATGAAATCAGTCTGATTCGACTTGGTATGGGTTTACAGTACATTATCGCAGACGATGTATATCAACGTTTGGTGTCTCTCCCTGAACCGGAACCGGCACCAGAAACTGAAATCGCAAAGCCCTGACGACAGAACCTTAATATTGGCTCTGGCTACCTGTATAAAAATAACCGGCTTAGCCGCCGTTAAAGATTTAATCCATGCCTGAGTTACCTGAAGTTGAAACGACCCGTCGCGGGATTGAACCCCATATTCTGGGAAACACTCTCAATCGGGTTGTGGTACGTAACGCCAGTTTACGCTGGCCAGTACCACGAAATCTTAGTAAGACACTTGCCGGCATGAAGGTTGAATCTTTAGCGCGTCGCGGTAAATACCTGTTGCTGGGTTTTCCCTCAGGCAGCGTGATTATCCATCTGGGTATGTCGGGCAGTCTGCGTATAGTGGACTGTGACACAGCCCGCGAGAAGCATGATCATGTTGAGTTCGTATTTCAAAATAACAAATGCCTGCGTCTGCGCGATCCGCGTCGCTTTGGTGCGGTGTTATATACCACCGAGGATCCCCTGCAACACAAGTTGCTAGCAAACCTTGGGCCGGAACCCTTGCAACGGGCTTTTTCTGGCCGACACCTTTATGACCATTCCCGTGGTAAAAAAGTCGCCGTTAAATTATTCATCATGAACAGCAAGATAGTAGTGGGAGTGGGGAACATTTACGCCAATGAAGCCCTGTTTCTTGCGGGCATTCATCCTAAGCGAATCGCCGGACGACTCTCGGCGGAACGTTATGATCGTCTGGCACAGGCGATCAAAAAAGTCTTACGTGCAGCCATCAAATCCGGTGGCACCACCCTGCGTGACTTTACTGCCGAAGATGGACGGCCAGGTTATTTTCAACAAAAATTGAATGTCTATGGGAAGGCCGGTGAACCTTGCCCAGGTTGTGGTACTCCGATAAAACACATTACCCTCGGCCAGCGGGCGACTTATTTCTGTCCGCATTGCCAGACTTGAATCTGGCCTTACGCTTCGTTAACGGTGCTGTCATCCACGGTTTACTGCAGTAACGCCTTGCCTTCACCCCGCGGATCACTCGCCGCGCTCACCGTGTTGGCCTGCTTGTCCCAGATGACGACCTGCATGTTGCCGTAAGGCTGCTGCAATGCCTTGAGTTCGTGCCCCATAGCCTGCAGGTGAACACGTCGTTGATCGCTGATGGCGTCGGCTTCATAGAAGATCATGTCTGGTAAATACTGGTGATGATAACGGGGTAAACTCACCATCGCATCCGCACTCAATCCCTCTGTGTAACCAAGACTTGCGAGTAACACCATGGTGATGATGCGGCTCCCTCCGGGAGTGCCCAGGATTGCGGTGCCCCGCTTACTTTCGATAAAGGTGGGACTCATACTGGATAACATGCGTTTACCCGGAGCGATGGCATTGGCCTCTGCACCTACCAAACCATACACATTGGGTACGCCGGGTTTGGCCGAAAAATCATCCATCTCATCATTCAACAACACCCCGGTGCCCGGCGGCATAAAACCGGAACCAAATGGATAATTTATGCTCAGGGTGGCCGCCACCCGGTTACCGGCATTATCCAGAATAGAAAAATGCGTCGTGTGATTGCCGCCACTGGTGTCAGCGACTTGTCCCAGGTTTTTGCTTGGTGTCGCCTGTTTGAGACTGATCGAACGTTGCAACGTTGCCGCATAGGTCTTGTCGGTCAGTTGCTTAACTGGCACATCGACAAAATCAGAATCCCCGAGATGCTCCGCACGGTCACGATAGGCACGTCGCATCGCCTCCACGATAACCTGCTGGCGTTGCAGGGTTGTCAAATGCTTGAGGCGGTACTTCTCCAGAATATTAAACATCGCCACCAGCGCCACCCCACCCGATGAAGGGGGTGGGGCAGAGATAATACGGTAACCGCGATAACTGCCAACAATGGGTGAACGCTCCACCACTTCATACTGGCTGAAATCCTGTGCGCTCCAGATACCCCCGGCTGCCTTCATGCCGGCAAGTAATCGTTTTGCCACTTTGCCCTGATAAAAGCCTGCTCGCCCCTGTTCCGCCAGGGCCTGCAAAGTATTGGCTAAATCCGCTTGCACAATGAGGTGCCCCAAAGGTGGCACCTCGTTGCGCAACAAAAACACCTTGGCGGCGGCCGGCGATGCCTGCAGCGCCTTGAGGCGAAACTGCGCCATACGACGATAATGCGGGGTCACCTTAAAACCGTTGCGCGCGGCTCGAATCGCCGGGGCAAGACTGCGAGACAATGGCAGTTGGCCATAGCTCTCGGCGATACGCACCAGCGCCGCCGGCTCACCCGGAATGCCGGCGGCCAGGGCGCCATCGACTGACAGGCCGGGGACGACATTACCCTTGTCGTCCTGATACATGGTTCGCGATGCTGCCAGGGGAGCTTTTTCCCGCCCGTCGATCATCACCTGCTTGCCATCGGCGGCGCGATGTAACAGCCAGAACCCCCCGCCACCAATCCCGGAGCTATAAGGCTCCACGACCGCCAGGGTGGCACTGACGGCCACGGCTGCATCGAAGGCATTGCCACCCGCGGCCAGGATCTCCAGTCCCGCCTCTGTGGCGATCGGATGGGCCGTGGCTATTGCCGCCCGCGGGGGCAAGGACGCGGCACTGAGATTGAATGCCAGTAACAAACAAATCAAGAGAGCATGAACACGGAACATAGGCCCACCTTAGCAAAATCCGAAAGTACTGTTTATCCCCGATTCGTAACCAATAAAAAAGCCCCTGACAGGGCTTTTTACCTTGCTCCAAGCCTTCTCAGGCGCTTTGCAGCAGTTCGTATTTTTTCATCAACTCGCCTTCGGATTCTTCATTGTCAGGATCCTTGAGAATACAGTCGACCGGGCAAACCTCAATACACTGCGGCTCATCAAAATGGCCCACACACTCGGTACACAGGTTGGGATCGATTTCGTAGATTTCATCACCCTGGAAAATAGCGGCATTGGGGCATTCGGGTTCGCACACATCACAGTTGATGCATTCGTCGTTGATCAGCAGGGACATAGTGGCCTCACAATTACTGATAGTAAAGAATCAGGATTCAGCAGTCTGATTTTCAATATTAGCGTATTCTGTTATTTAATGCAGCCACCACACTGGCATGCACGAAGGGGGAGACATCGCCGCCCAGATTGGCAATTTCCCGCACCAGACTGGAGGATATAAAGGAAAACTGCTCTGCCGGGGTGAGAAACACGGTTTCCACTTCGGGCGCCAATTTCCGATTCATACTGGCCAATTGAAATTCGTACTCAAAGTCGGACACGGCCCGTAAGCCACGGATAATGACCTGCGCCCCCTTTTCCTGCATGAAATCGACCAGCAAGGTATCAAAGCCGCATACCTCGATATTGTCACAATCCGTTAATACTTCCTGCGCCAAGGCTACGCGCTCATCCAAGGTGAAGACCGGTGCCTTGGCACTGCCCGCAGCAATCGCAACGATGACGTGATCAAACAGGCGACAGGCGCGTTGCACCAAATCCACATGTCCATTGGTAATGGGGTCAAAGGTCCCGGGATAGATCGCGGTGATTTTCATAATATAAACCAGTCACGTAGGCTGTTTGAATTCTAACCGTTTTACTATGATGAGGCCACGCGCTGAACCAGATGATAGCCCACCTCCCCTGCCGTCTTGCTTCGAAACAAAACCCAGCTTGGTGGTAATGGCGGCAGGCCTGACTTCGACGAAGATTCAAGGTATATCCACGCATGGGAATTTAGCCAGCCACCCTGCTCAAGCTGCTCTATACATTCAGGCAACAGATCAGCCTGGTAGGGTGGATCAAGAAACACGATATCAAACGCTGAGGCTGGACCCATTAAATAGTGTAATGCCTCGGCTTTCACCGCCTCGGCAGCGATACTCTGCAGTAATGCCAGATTGGCGTGTAGCTGCTTAATAACGGCGCTGTGATTGTCGACCAACACCACTTGCGACGCACCGCGTGACAACGCTTCCAACCCCAGGGCACCGCTGCCCGCAAACAAATCCAGACACCGCGCGCCGCTTATCACCGGCGCAAGCCAATTGAACAGGGTTTCCCTTACCCGATCCGGGGTGGGACGCAAACCGGGAATTTCGGGAAAGGACAATTTGCGTCCTCGCCACTGACCGCCAATGATGCGTAATTGATTTCGCGCTTTACTCATACCACTCGTATAGACCCTGGCATGGACAGCCTGTGACAAATGGTGTGTCCAGTGGCAACAGACCTACTGTAATTGCTCCTGTCCTACCGTAACGGTGAGCAACCTGGAAGGATCGACTCGACGCACGAAGGCATCCTTGATTGATGCAACCGTGACAGCATTCACCTTACTATTGAAAGTACTCAGATAATCGAGGGGCAAATCATAAAAACCCAGCATAGCGATGTATTCCACAATATCCTTATTGCTGTCGATTCGCAGGGGAAAACCACCGGTAATATTCATTTTGGCATGCGCCAGTTCATCTTCCGTAGGACCCTGTTCAATAAATTCCCGCAGTGTCTTGTCCAGCAAGGTCAATGCCTGGTTGCGGGATTCATTCTTGGTTTGCAGCCCCATGATAAAGGGACCATTCTCGCGCATGGGAAGAAAATAACTGTAACAACTGTATGCCAGGCCGTTATCATCGCGAATCACTTTCATTATACGGGAACCAAATCCACCCCCGCCCAGAATATGGTTTCCCACATACAAGTCGAAATAATCAGGATCGCCTCGCTTCATACCCGGTTGCCCAACCAGGATATGGGTTTGGGTAGAAGGGTAAACATCCTGGACAACTTCGGCCTGCTGCAAGGCACTGACTTTAGGCAAGGCCGGCGCACTTTTGCCTTTTGGTAAATTACCAACCAAGCGTTCGGCCATTTCCCTGGCCTCGACTATATCGAGTGCACCTACAATCGCCACAACGCCATTACGTCCCACGTAATACTGTTTGTAAAACTCAAGAATATCTTCTCGACTTATCGCTGTTACAGTCTCGGCTTCACCCGCTGTTGGCGTAGCATAGGGGTGTTCGGGATACAGGGTGCGATAAAACGCTTTGTCCGCAATCGTCGCAGGCGATTGAAGCTGATTCTTGAGACTAATCAGAACCTGCTTGCGTAACCGTTCCAGTTCATTTTGATCAAAATGCGGCTCATTAACGATCGCCCTCATGGTGCTTACGGCTGTGTCCAGTAGTGATGCGTCCGTCAGGCTGCGTAATTGCAGCACGGCCATATCACGTGCGGTACTGTTGCTGTACTGGGCCCCGGAACTGTCGAAACGTTCCGCCAGGGTATT